>Ga0193706_1000361_pt1 | contig 27990 bp, 23 predicted proteins | sample U3c1metaG_FD_160130 | JGI IMG/M metagenome (GOLD analysis project Ga0193706, IMG submission 160130) | Soil microbial communities from a riparian zone of the East river system, Colorado, United States - U3c1 | ecosystem: Environmental > Terrestrial > Soil > Riparian zone | place: USA: East River... | reverse complement strand
AAAACGCGCCGTCTCCTAGCGACCCTCGCAAGCTTGGCATGAGGTTGCCAGCGGTGGCGCGCCACGCTGCTCACCGTTGCCGTCAACCTCGACCGCGATCCTCGACCGCGATCCGCGATCCTCGACCGCGACCTCGACCCTCGACCGCGACCTCGACCCTCGACCTCGACCGCGACCCTCGACCTCGATCGCCCTCCCCTACGAAACCGCCTCCACCCCCGACCTAACCTCCGACCCCCTCCTCACATCCTTCTCCACCCGACCATCCCGCAAGTGCACGATCCGCGGCATCCTCTCCGCAAAATTCGCATTGTGCGTCACCACGACGATCGTCGTCCCCCGCGTCCGATTGATGGCAAAGAAAAGCTCGTGCATCGCCTCACTCGTAGCCGTATCGAGATTGCCCGTCGGCTCATCGGCCAGCAAAAGCTTCGGCTCGAGCACGAGCGCGCGCGCCAGCGCCACCCGCTGTTGCTCCCCGCCCGAAAGCTCCCCCGGACGATGCGTCAGCCGGTCCCCCAGCCCCACCTCCGTGAGCAGCGCTTGCGACGGTCCCTCCATCTCACGTGGGCTCTTGCCCTGAATCAGGCCGGGCATGGCGACATTCTCGAGCGCAGTGAATTCCGGGAGCAGGTGATGAAACTGAAAAACGAAGCCGATGGTGCGATTGCGCAGGGCTGCCAGCTTGCGCGCGCGGGCGGCGCCCAAGGCGGTGATGTCCTCGCCGGCCACGATGATCGTGCCCGAGGTGGGCATGTCCAACGTTCCGACGCAGTGCAAGAGCGTGCTCTTGCCGGCCCCGGAGGGGCCCACGATGGCCACGACGTCGCGCTCCTCGATGTCGAGATCGATCCCTCGCAAGACCTCGAGGTTTCGGCCCATGTGGTCGAAGGACTTGTGGACGTCGCGAATGGAAACGAGTGCGCTCAAATTCGACTCTCCCCTCATTCGTAGCGCAGTCCATCGACCGGCTTGAGCTGCGACGCCGCCCGCGCCGGGTAGATGGTGGAGATGGTGCAGATCAGCATGGCAGCCACGGCGACGGCGAGATAGTCGCTCGCATTGACGGCCACGGGAAGGCGGTCGATGTAATACACCTCCGGGTCGAGCCGTACACCGTAGACCGACCGCGAAAGACAAAAAGCCAACCCCGTCATCACCCCGAGGATCGTCCCGATGGCCCCGATGACGACACCTTCCAGCATGAAGACTTGGAGAATGGCGGTGTCGGTGGCGCCGACGGCCTTGAGGATGGCGATTTCCTTCCCCTTCTCGGTGACCATGAGAAGAAGCGTGCAGATGATGCAGAAGCTCGCCACCAGGATGGCGATGGAAAGGATGATGAAGGTCGCGATCTTCTCCAGCTTGAGCGCGCTGAAAAGGTTCTTGTTCAGCTCGCGCCAATCGCGCACCCGCAGATCGCTGCGCTGGAGCGCCTCTTCCACCGACCCCCGCACCTCGCTGGCGCGCTCCGCTTCCGGCACTTTGACTTCGATGGCACTGATGCTCTCGCCGAGCGAAAAGAGGCTTTGCGCCGATTCGATCGTCATATACGCGTGAGCGGCGTCGTATTCGTACATGCCGCTGTAGAAGATAGCTGCGATGCGAAACTTGCGAGAACGCGGCAAGATCCCCATCGGTCCGAGATCGCCGAGGGGCGAGACGAGGGTGATCTCATCCCCGACGTACGCGTGGAGCGTCTTCGCGAACTCGCGCCCCACCGCGAGACCGGGGTAAACGGGGGGCCCCCGGAGCGAGTCTTTGACGGAAGGATCGACGTCGGCGCCGCCGAACGTGAGATCGGGGCCCTTCAAGTACGGTTCGCCCCCCGAGCCGAGACCGATCACTTCGTCGGGAGAAAGGCGTGTGAGCTTGTCGGGGTGCTCGAGGTAGTCGAACTTGCCGACCTCGATGTTGTTTACGAGCTCGATGACGTTGCCGATCGAACCGGGATCGATGCCGCGCACGAGCACGCCAGCCGTGGTGGTGGCGGAGGAAGCCATCCCTTCGCCGCGCACCACCGGCGTTGCGGCGGTAATGCCGGGCACGAGCCGCACGCGGTTCAATGCATCTTCCCAGTCGGTAAAGCCACCGATAGCGCTCGTATCGATGGTGATGTGGGCATTGTTGCCCAAGATCTTGCGTTTCAAGTCCGCTCCAAAGCCGCCCATGACCGACGTGACGCCGCAGAGCGCGCACGAGCTCACCGCGACGCCGAGGATGGACAGAACGGAGATGACCGTGAGAAAACCGCTCTTGCTCGCGCGCACGTGGCGCACCGCCACGAACGTGCGAAAGGTCCGCCCTTCCAGCCGAGCGAAAAACCACGGCATGAGGGCCACCAGGGCGAAGATGGTAAAGAGCACGGCTGTCGCGGCTGCGCCGTAACGGATGGCCTCGTGTTTGAGCTTGAAGCTCGTGCCGTGCGGAGCGGGCAGGCGCAGGGCCAGCCACGCCAGGACCGCATGGACCACCCCGAATCCGATGGCAAAACCTCGAATCCAGCGGCGCCATGTCCGCTTGAGAGGGGCGAGGAGGGAACGCTTGGCCGGTGCCACCGCGAGAGCGTCGGGCAGCGGGGCATCGCCTGGGGTGCCGTGGGTCGGCGGGGCCGGAGGATCGGCGGTGCTCACGGCGCCTTGGGGCTTTCCGGCCGGAGAAGCGGGAACAGGATGACATCGCGAATGGACGGCTGACCGGTGAGCGTCATCGTCAAGCGATCGATCCCCATCCCCAAGCCGGCCGCCGGCGGCATGCCGTGCTCGAGCGCGAGGATGTAGTCGGCGTCGTAGTCCATCGCCTCTTCGTCACCACGGGCGCGCCGCTCGACTTGCGCGCGGAAACGTCCCGCTTGATCGACGGGGTCGTTGAGCTCGGAGAACGCATTGCAGATTTCGCGGCCATGGACGAAGAGCTCGAAGCGGTCGACGAGGGTCGGATCGCTGTCTTTGCGACGCGAAAGGGGCGAAGTTTCGTAAGGGTAGTCGACGGTGAAGACAGGGAGGCTCTTTTTGCCGTCGCCGGTGCGGTAGTCCTCGGGGAAAAAAGGCTCGGCGAGATACTCATAGGCGAGAAAGAGTGCTTCCCCGTCGTTGTCGGCCTTGGCCATGGTCTTGGCGAAGTTACTCCAATCGATCGATTTCGCGCGTGGCGACGAGGCCGCCCACTCCTTGATGCGCCCCTTGTCGTGGCGAATCTGGGCCGGCACCTCGGCGGGCAATCCCGCCCGCTCGAGCGCGCGTGCCACGGCCGCCTTCATCGGAACGCGCGCGAACGGCTCCCGCAGGGAAAAGGGGCGCGCCGCTTCGAAGCGCGCGTACGCGTCGGGCATGGCGGCCGCGAGACGCGCGTCCACCGTGCGGAGCATGTTTTCCGTCATCGCCATGAACGTCTCGTACGTCGCATAGGCCTGGTAGACCTCGAGCATGGTGAACTCGGGGTTGTGGCGGGTGGAGATCCCCTCGTTGCGGTAGCAGCGCGCGAGCTCGTACACCCGGTCGATCCCGCCCACCACGAGCCGCTTGAGATAGAGCTCGGGTGCGATGCGCATGAAGAGCCGCATGTCGAGCGCGTTGTGGTGGGTGATGAACGGCTTGGCCGCGGCTCCGCCGATGAGGGTGTGCATGGTGGGCGTTTCGACCTCGAGAAAGCCCGTCTCGTCGAGAAAACGGCGCAGCTCGCGCACGATGATGGAACGCGCGACGAAGATGTCCTTGACCTCCGGATTGGCGACGAGATCGACGTAGCGATGGCGGTAGCGAAGCTCGACGTCGGTGAGCCCGTGCCATTTCTCCGGCAACGGCCGCAGGGCCTTGGTAAGAAGCCGGATGGCGGTCGGTTCCAGCGACAGCTCGCCGGTGCGGGTGACCATGGGAACGCCTTCCGCTTCGACGATGTCGGCGACCTCGATCTCGTCGAGGCGGGCGAAACTCTGGCCGAGCGAGTCGCTCCGGCAAAAAAGCTGAATCTCCCCCTGGCGATCGCGCATCCGCACGAAACTCGCTTTGCCGAAGCCGCGCATCGCCATGACGCGCCCGGCCACGTGCACGCTCTTGCCATCGGCGATGCGCGTGACCTCGGCCGCGTCGTATTTGCCGTCGCTGCCGCGGGCCGCCGCGAACGCTGCCCGCAAATCGCCGAGCGCGACCAGGGGGCGCGGGGCGAGGTCATTGGCGAAGGGGTTTTCCCCTCGGGCGCGAATGGCGTCCGCCTTCGCGACGCGCGCAGCGACGAGTGCCTCTTCGGCACCGGCGCGCGGCGGAGCGTCGTTGTCCTTCGTCATGGCAAAGGCGCTTTCTAGCACTCCTACCGCAGTCTTGGCATCGGCAGATCACGATCGGCCGATCTGGCGCCTCGGGGACCCCGCGGGCGAGGTCAGGGTCCCGCGCCGTGGTCGTCCGCCACGACCACCCCACCCTTTTTGAGGCTGCCGCCCGCGGCAGCCAGGAGGTAAGCCTCGATGAACGGATCGAGCGCGCCGTCGAGCACGGCGTCGACGTTGCCCGTCTCGTATTCGGTCCGCAGATCCTTGACCAATCGATAGGGCGCGAGAACATAGCTCCGGATCTGGCTCCCGAAGCCAATGGCCGTCTTGGCGGCCGCCGCAGCGGCCGCTTGGTCCTCGCGCTTGCGCAGCTCGATGTCGTAAAGCTTCGCCTTCAGCATTTTGAGCGCCATGCGCCGGTTCTGGTGCTGGCTTCGCTCGGCGCGGCAGACGATGACGATGTTGGTGGGGATGTGCTTCATGCGCACCGCCGTCTCCACCTTGTTGACGTTCTGACCGCCTTTTCCTCCGGCGCGCATCGTCTTGATCTCGAGGTCCTCGTCCTTGACCTCGATGTTGATCTCGTCGTCGATGTCGGGGGTGACCTCGACGGCGGCAAAGGACGTCTGGCGACGCGCGTTGGCGTCGAAGGGGCTGATGCGCACCAAGCGGTGAACACCGGTTTCGGCGCGCAGGTAACCGTAAGCGCTGGGACCGCTCACGGTAAAAGCAGCGCCGGAGATGCCGGCCTCCTCGCCCTCCTGGTAGTCGACGATCTCCGCTTTGTACCCGCGCTGCTCGCACCAGCGGAGGTACATCCGGAGCAGCATCGCCGCCCAGTCCTTGGACTCGGTTCCCCCCTCGCCGGCGTTGATGCTGACGATGGCATTGGCGTGATCGACCGGCCCCGACAGCATACGCGTGAGCTCGACCTGGCGCAGACGCGTTTCGATCCCCGCGACCTGGGCCTCGGCGTCGCGGATGGCGCTCTCATCGTTCTCGGCGACGCCGAGCTCGAAGTACTCGTCGGCTTCGCGGATGTCTTTTTCGAGCTTCTGGACGGTCTCGAGCTTGCTCTCGACGTCGGCGCGCTTGCGCAGAAGTGCCTGCGCCTTTCCCTGATCGTTCCAGAAATCGGGCGCGCCGGCCTGCTCGTTCAGCTCGGCGAGGCGTCTTTCGAGCTTCGCGACGTCAAAGATGCCCCCTTAGCGCCTCTTGGCGCCGCTTTAGGTCGGATAGCTGCTGTCGCGTTTCGGAGATCATGGTGCAGCCTCTCCGTCTACGCGATCTTCTGGCTTTGTGCCACTCTCCCGCGCAAGGCGGCGCCGCTTTTTGACGTAATGATGCGTGGCGGCCCAGACGAGCGCGGCGGCCACCAAGGCGAGCACCCAGCCGTTGATCGATCCGGCCACGTGAATGGCGCGTTCGAGGTTCGCGCCGAACAGGTAGCCGATGGCGACGAGAGCGACGGCGCGGCACGTCGATCCGATGGCGCTGTAGGCCGCGAATCGCACAAAACCCATCCGCGAAGCGCCCGCCACGGCCGGAACCAGGTTTTTCAGGCCCGAAATGAAGCTTCCCACGAAGACGGTCTTCGCGCCGTGCTGGGCGAAATACACTTCCGCGAGACGGACGCGCTTTTCTCCGACGCCGAATCGCTCACCCCACCGCTCGATCAGCGCCGTCCCCCCGCGTCGACCGATCCAGAACGAGAGGTTCGAGCCGAGCAGAACGCCTGCCACGACGGCGAGCGACGCCGTGACGGGCGAGAGACCGGCCCGCTGCGCCAACCCGCCCCCCAGGACGACCACGAGATCGCCCGGAATGACGAACCCGACGAGAAAGATGTTCTCGGCCAGCGAGGCAACGAAAAGGAAGAGGTACCCATAGCTCGCAACCAGGGCCAACGTCTGTTGCAGGAGACCCTCGCGCACCCCTTGAACCTAGCACCTCGCCTCCTGCGCCTCCGTCAGTTCCTCGCCGGACCCGGTCCAAAAGGAGTGCTTCCAAAAGGAGTGCTAAGGAGCGCGCGCGGCGAGGGCAGCGCGGTAGGCGCCGAACCAGCCGCCCGTCATCATGTCGAGGATGGCGCTCGACTCAGCCTCCCGCAGCACGGCCGAGAAGCGATCTTCCGAGGATAGCGCCGGATCTTGCATGAGGGCGTACGCTTTTTGCCACTCGAACAGCGCTTGCAGGACCTTGGCGGCGATTCGCGAACGAAGCTCGGAGCGATCGAGCCTGGCGCGCTCCACGGTGATCTCCTCATCGGCGAACAGGAGACGATCGAGCCGGAAAGTGAGCCTCGCCTCGAGCACGTTGGTGGCCGCTCCCGAGGCAACGTAACGCGAGGGGTCGTCCTCGGAGAGCGAGATACGTCCCGATTCGCCGAGCGTGCGCACGGCGCGAAGACGGAGCTCGGGCAGAGCAGCGGATGACCGTGCCCTCGCGCCGACCGAATCGAGACGGTTGTCGTCGGCCAGGCCCACCGTGCGCAGCGCGGCGCGGACGCAGGAGCGCGCCACCTCGATCGTGATGGATAAGGTCGGGGCGAGCGCCGCGCGCTCGACCTTCGGCACTGCCGTCTGGGCGATTCCGACGACCGACGCACGCTCCGTCTCGCTGACCAGCCCCTCGGCAGCGTGAGCACCGAGCCACGCCGCGCCGGGGCCTTCGACGATGCGCGTCTCGTACGCGAGCGGTGCCGCAGGCGTCCGTGCGCGCACGAAACGCTCGAGGGGCAGCTCGAGCACGAGCAGTGCCCCGAGCTCCGAGGCGCCGCTCGCCTTCTCGACCACGAACGCCTCGAGCCCGAGGTACACGGCGCCCCTCGGCGGCCCGACCGACGAGCCCGGCGCGAGGTGCCACGCGAGAAAATCCTCGGCGTCGATTTCCCCCTCGATCAACTGGTCCTCGAGGCGATTCTGTGCCGCGCGGAAGTCGGGCGTTGCGGCCCGCGCCGGCGCCGTCGCCAAAACGGCAGTCCACACCAGCCAAAACGCCGACGACACATCGCGAGGTCGAGTCATCGACTCCCCTCTCGGCGGAGCGCCGTCACCGGTTGCGTCGCGAAGCGATCAGCGTGTCGCGATGCTTGCCGAAGACGACGCCTCGAACGGCGCTTCCCAGGGCGCGGGCGCCAGCGCATGCCAAGACGAAGCGTCGCGCGTTTCGGCAGGCCTCCCCTGCTCCGCGAGCTGGCGCGCGCGTGCCTCGATGCTCGAGCGGTGCTCGTCGGCATCGCCGCGCTCCTGCGCGAAGGCGTCGTCGTTCGTTACCGTTTCAGCTTCGCCGGGCGCCGACACGTCCAGCGCGACGGCGAGCGGATCGAACGTGCGGTCAGCGCGCCACCCGATGGCCGCCCTCAGCACCGCGCCTGCCGGCAAATCGCATACCCACCAGTCGCCAACGGGAAGCACCACCTCGATATCCCGGATTTCGGCCTTGGGCCCGTCCCAGCTCGGCGTCACGGCGACAATACGGAGGATGAGCCCTCCCCCTTCTGCGCGAGCGCGCACGTCGTTGACCGCCGTCTCCCGCACCTCCCAATGAGCAAGCGCGCTCGTGGCATCAACGGGCACGAGGATGACCTGGTCAGCGTCGCGCCACGCAAACGCCGGCACGATTTCCGTCGTTCGAGCTGACGCGGTCCCAAGCTCGTCCGGCGCTTCCGCGTACCATGGAGCGGGCGGAAGGTCGGCGAGCACGAGGGTCGGCAAGGCGCCCGACGCGGGGGGCAAGGTGTCCCGCTCGCCCTCGGGGTCGGGGTCGGGGTCGTGGTCGGGATTGCGGTCGCGGTCGCGGTCGCGGTCGCGGTCGTTGTCGCGGTCGCGCTCGTGGTCGCGGTCGGGCGCGCGGTCGTGGTCGGGCGCGGGGCTGGGTTCGACGAGGGGGGGTGGGGCGGAGGGTGGGGCTGCTGTCGCTGTTTCCGCCGGTAGCGCGGCGATTCTCTCGCGCAGCGTTCGGGCCGCGGTGTGGTCCGACTCTTTCGCGAGCACCTCGTCGAGCACCGCGAGCGCGCGAGTGCGATGGCCTTGCCCTGCGTAAATCTCCGCCAGCGTCACCGTGGCGATGGGGGGCGTGACAGGCGTGAGGGTCACTTGTTGCAAACCACGAATGAGCGCGGCTGCATCCGGCAAATGCAGGCCCCGCTCCACGACCCGCGCCACGAGATCGCGCGCCACACCGAGCAGGCCGCGCGCCAGGCGCCGCTCGATCGGGTCCGAGACCGTCCGTTTGACGATTTCGTCGATGAGCTCGGCGCGGGTAAGGACGTCGGCTTTATCGATGCCGAGCGCTTCCGCGCGAGCGATGAGATCGCTTCGGGCGGAGGCGTCGAGATCGGAGGCGCGGAGCGTGCTCATCGAGGGTAAGCCCTCGAATCAATACCACCCTCCGGGGCCGGCCGGGACGGGCTTTCGATTGGCGAGCGCCGCTTTTGCCGCGGCCGCATCGGCGTCGATTTGGACACGTAGGCTATCGAGGCTCTCGAACTTGCGCTCCTCACGGAGGTAGGCGACGAGATAAAAACGAAGGCGCGCACCGTAGAGGTCGCGATCCTCTTCATTGGCCGGTTGAAAATCGAGCAGGTGCGCCTCGATGGCCGCCCCCGCGCCCACGGTCGGGCGCACGCCGATGTTGGCTACTCCCTTGGCGAGCGCCCGCCGAACACCGGGACGATCGAGCCTTTCGACGAGCACCGCGTAAACGCCGTGCGGGGGAACGAGCTCTTCGACACCTCCCAGGTTGGCCGTCGGAAATCCGATGGTTCGTCCGCGCTGGGCACCGCGCACCACGGTGCCGGTGAGGGCGTGGGGATGCCCGAGCACCGCCTCGACATCGGCGAGATCGCCGGTAGCCACGGCGCGGCGCACGCGTGTGCTCGACCATGGACCCTTCGCGTCGCCGACGAGGTCGGTGGAGTGCGCGGTGAACCCGAGCTTCTCGCCGAGCTTCTTCAGCGTTCCGAGGTCCCCCTCCCGGGCGTGTCCAAAGCGAAAGTTCTGCCCCACCACCACGCACATTGCGTGCAGCTCCCCCACGAGCACGCTCGCGGCAAACTGCTCCGCCGTGTGCTGCGCCAGCTCCCGATCGAACGTCTTGACGACAACCCGAATCGCCGGCACGGCCTCGGCGATAAGCTCGATCTTGCGCTCGAGCGTCGTGAGCAACACGGGCGGCGATCGGCCGAGAACCACGGCCGGAGGCGGATCGAACGTCAGCGCGACCGGCGATGCACCTTGAAGCTCGGCCTCGCGCGCGGCGCGCTTCAGCACCTCGACGTGCCCGCGATGGACGCCGTCGAAATTGCCGATCGCGCAGAGGGTGGGTCTGCTCGGGGTCGGCTGCGCTTCGAGTGGGTTCAATGTGCCTCCTTCCTGCAATTTTCAGCCGCGAAGAGCAAGCGGCGCGAACTGCCTCGCCTCTGTGGCTTCGCCGAGAGAGGGAGTGGTGCTACGAAGGGCGGGTGACCCCCGACGAAGCGATCGCCGAGGCCAAGCAGGGGAACCATCGCCCGGTGGTCCTGCTGACCGGCGAGGAGCCGTACGAAATCGAGCGGGTTTTATCGACCTTGCGCGACACCCTCCTTTCCGGAGCGCTCGCCGCTTTCAACGAAGAGAAGCTCGTGGCGGGCGAGGTCTCGGTGGATCGCGTCCTTTCCGCGGCCAAGGTAGCGCCGATGATGGCCAAGCGGCGACTGGTGGTGGTGCGCAACCTGGAGCGCTGGGAACCACGCGCAGGCGAAGGGCAGGACGACGGCGCCGATGGCAGCGCTACGAGCCCCCTCGACCGCCTGGCCGAATACGCCGCGTCGCCAGCCCCCACCACCTGCCTCGTTCTGATCGCAGCGAAGATCGACGGCCGACGCAAGTTGATGAACGCCGGACGCAAGGGCGGGTTCTTGGTCATGTGTGACCCGCTCCCCCGCGGTGCCCTGCCCGGCTTCGTGGTGCGCGAAGCCGGCGCGCGCGGGCACGCCATCCCGCCGGAAGTGGCGGACCTTCTCGCCGAGATTGCCGGACCCGAGCTGGCAAGCGTGGCCGACGCCATCGAAAGGCTCTCCCTCTACGTCGGGCCCGATCAGCCGATCACCGAGGATGCGATTGCCGCATCGCTCGTGCGCCTGCGTCAGAGCACCGTTTGGGAGCTGGTGAATGCGGTGGGCAGGCGCGACCTCGGGCCCGCCCTCGCGGCGCTCGACGACGTTTACGACGCGCGTGACCGTGGCCTGCGCCTGATTGGACTCTTGGCATGGTCGCTCCGCCAGCTCATCAAATTCGACGCTGCCACGCGCACCGGCGCATCGCCCGAGGAGGCCGCGCGACGAGCGGGGGCGCCGCCTTTCAAAGCGCGGGAACTGGCCGGCCAGGTGCGTCGGCTCGGTACGCGCGAGCTCGAGCGCTGGCTTCTGCTTTTGGCCGACGCCGACCTCGAGCTCAAGGGGTCGAAGCGCCCCCCCCGCGCCACCCTGGAGAGCACCATCATGCGCATGTGCCGCGCCGTACCCGCCTTGACCGGTTAAGAGCATACGGTGGGTGCCAAACCCACCCTCGCGGTGCTATGGATGAGTGCCCCCCGGGCGCGGCCCCGACTGGACCGCGCCCGTGATGCATGCGAATTGAGGCTATACTGGACGGATGCTGGGACCCGCCCCAAACGAAGGGCCCAGACATCCGAAAAGGAATCAGAGGAGAGCGAGATGCACGTCCCCGTTAAGGAGATCCGGCCTCAGCTCGAAGTGCTTGCCATAGCGCCGCTTCCCACGCGCCACGGTAACTTCGAAATGCAGGTATTTCGTTATCATTCGGGCGAGGTCGATACGGGCCTCTCCGACCAGCACGTGGCCCTTTGCATGGGTGTCTTATCCGGCCGCACCCACGTGCCCGTTCGCATTCACTCCGAATGCATCACCAGCGAGGTCTTCGGGTCGCTGAAATGCGACTGCAAAGACCAGCTCGAGGCGGCCCAGGCCGAGATCGCGAGGCAAGGATTCGGCGCCGTGCTTTACCTCCGCCAGGAGGGACGCGGCATCGGGCTCGCCAACAAGGTGCGTGCATACGCACTTCAGGCGCATGGCGCCGACACGGTGGACGCCAATCGTCTCCTCGGGTTGCCCGACGACGCGCGCCGTTACGACGCTGCCGCGGCCATGCTCGGTCATCTCGGCGTCCGTTCGGTCGAGCTTCTCACCAACAACCCCGCCAAAGAAGAAGCGCTGCGCGCGCTCGGCATCGATGTGGTCGGAAGAACCCCCATCCTCGTCCCGACCAACCCCTTCTCGGCGACCTACCTCGAGACAAAGCGCTCACGCATGCGGCACGCCATCCCGGCGCGCGCGATGACCGCCGAAGCCGTCATTCCGAACCTCACGCGCGCCAGCAACGACCGCAAATAGCTACTTCTTCGCCTTGGAGCGCTCCCCGAGCCTGGCGCGGAGCTTGGGGGCATAGCCAAGTTTGTTCTCCTGGCGCGCACGGCCGATGGCGAGCGCATCGGCGGGCACGTCCTGGGTCACGGTCGTGCCCGTCGCGACGAACGCCCCGTCGCCGACGGTCACCGGCGCGACGAGCTGCGAGTCGGAGCCGATGAAGACGCCGCGCCCGAGCGTCGTCTTGTGTTTGTTGAAGCCGTCGTAGTTGCAGAAAATGGTGCCGGCTCCGACGTTCGCGGCTTCCCCTACCTCGCCGTCGCCGAGGTAGGCGAGGTGATTCGCCTTGGCGCGGGCGTGCATCACCGTTTTCTTGGTCTCCACGAAATTGCCGACGTGCGCCTCTTCGCCGATATCGCTCTCCGGCCGAAGATGGGCGAACGGGCCGATATGGGCGCGTGGGCCGACGCGCGACGAGGTGATGACCGAATACGGCAAGATGGTGGCGCCGGTCTCGATGATCGAATCGGTAATGACCGAGCCTGTGTCGATGGTCGCGCCCGTCTCGACGATCGTTTTGCCGCGCAGCGCGACGCCGGAATGGATGGTGGCATCGGGGGCGACCTCGACCGTCTCATCGATGCGCGGATCGCCGTGCACGGTGACGCCCGCACGCGCCAACCGTTCGGCGATGCGCCGGTGCATGGCGGCCTCGGCTGCGGCGAGCTGCGCTCGGTCGTTCACGCCGGCGAGACTCGTCGGTTCGGTCGGCAGCGCGATGGCGCCACCTTTTTTGCCGGCCGCCTCCACCACGTCGGTGAGGTAGAGCTCGTTTTGCGCGTTGTTGGGCGTCAGTTGGCTCAAGGCGTCGCGCAGGAAAGGCAGACGCGCCGCGTACACGCCAGGATTGACCTCGGTGATGGCGCGCTCTTTTTCGTCGCGCAGGTCACGTTGTTCGCGGATGGCGAGGACGCGCCCCTTGTCGTCGCGCAGCACCCGTCCGTAACCGGTCGGATCGCCGAGCACGCACGTCACGAAGGCGAGCGACGCTTCGGGGTGCCCTTCGAGCGCCGTCGCCAGCGCTTTCAGATCAGAGACTTCGAGCAGCGGCGTGTCGCCGTAGAGGATGAGCGTGGTCTCTGCATTTCCGAGCACCGGCATGGCCATCGCGGCGGCGTGACCCGTGCCTCGTTGCTCGGCCTGGCTGGCCGTGCGCACAGCGTTGCCGAAGGTCGCCGCGAGGTAGGTCTCGACTTCCTTGGCGGCCCGACCGACGACGACCACGACGTCAGACGCGCCAGCGTCGAGCGCGGCGCGCACCGAATAGTAGATGAGCGGGCGCCCCGCCAAGGGGTGGAGCATTTTCGAGATCGAGCTCTTCATCCGCGTCCCCTGGCCCGCGGCGAGAATGATGGCGACAAGCTTGAGCATGCCCTAACACTACTCTGTCCGTTCTTCGCCCTACCAGATCTCGATCGCCTGATTCGGCCAACCGAGCCACTCGCCCGGTCAGCGCGTCAAGCGGCGGCTTTGCGCGGAACCGCCGAAACTGTCGTCCGCGCCCACGCTCGACGTCTCCTCGCCGGTGTCGGGTAGCTCCGGCAACGCGGGGAGGTCTTCGGGGTTCGGCGCCACCACCGGTCCCAGCGCGGACGGCGTCGCGGCCACCGCGTCCGCCTGGTGCGCCACGCTCTTTCCGACCGGCGCATAGACGACGAGGGTCTCCTTGGTGGCGAGCTTCTCGTAGCGCGATCGCTGGTTGATGCGCTCGAGTTGGCCGAGCGTCAGATTGAAGCGCTTGGCCAGCCTGTCCCAGGTTTCGCCCTCCTCCACGACGATGGTGGTGCGCTTGCGCCCGCGAAGCGATTCGAAGTAGGCGAAGAAATCCTCGCTGGCGACGGTCAGGCAGCGCACCTCCGATTCAGCCAAGTGCTCGACCTTGGAGAGATCGGTCCCGTCTTTGGCGAACACTTGCAAGGTCATCCCCTCCTGCAGGCGCGCCGCCGGGTCGAGCGGATTCCAGCGTCCGAGCTCGTCGGGCGTGACGCGGAAGGAGTTGGCGATATCGCGCAGCGTGTCGCCGGCAGCAATGCGGTAAAAAACGCGGGTTCGACCGGGAAAACGCGGCGGGTCGACCGGGTGAACGACCACCGGTTTTTCGTCGGCACCGAGCAGCGGCGTGGCCTTCGTTTTCTCGGCCGCGGCCGGCGGAGCAGGCGAAGCGGGAGCCGGAGCCGGAGCGATGGGCGGAAGCATGGCGGTCGACGAGGGCATTGCGTTCGGCAAAAAACCCAAAGCGCCGTGGCCCGCGGGGTCGTCGGCGCGGCGCGAATCCGGCTCGGCCGTCGTCACCTCGGCACTCGCCACGGCGGCGTCGGGTGTGCTCGCTGCCTCATCATCGGGCTCGACATCGCGGTCCTTTGCCGATCGCGGCGCGAACCTGCGGCTGACGGCGATGCCTTTTCCTTGCGGCACCCGCACCGTCCACGCCGCGATCTCGGTCGACGCCGACAGCGGCGGCGTTCGCCCTTTGCGAAGCTGCGGGTTGAGACCTTCGATGGTGCCGGGCGCGACACCCGCTGCATTGGCGATGGTGGTGATGGTCGTGCCCGCAGGGATCACGACGGCATCGAAGGCCAGCGGCGGTTCGATACGAACCGTTTCGAGACCGAAGGCCGCAGCATTGCGCGCCGCGACGGCCACCGCGATGATCTTCGGCACGTAGAGCGCAGTTTCGTAGGGGACGCCCGCTTCCACCTTGGTGAGCTCCCAGAAGTCGTTCGTGTTGTACTTACGGATGGCGTTGAGAAGCGCGCCGTAGCCCATGTTGTAGGCGGCAAGAGCGAGCTCCCAAGTGCCCACGCGCCGGTACAGGTCAGCGAGGTAGCGCGCTGCGACTTCGGTCGCACGCTCGGCGTCGTAGCGCTCGTCGATCCAGCGATCGATGGAAAGCCCGAAAGCCCTCGCCCCGTCGGGCATCAACTGCCAGAGCCCGGCGGCACCGGCCGACGAGCGGATGGCGGGGTCGAATCCGCTTTCAATGAGCGCGACCCACATGAGATCGTCGGGGAGCCCACGATCGCGAAAAACCCGCCGAATGGTGGCGCCATAACGGCCGCTCTTGCGCACCCAGCCTTGCAGCAGACTGCGGCCACGCGGTTCATCGTGGTAATAGGCGAGGTAGCGGACGACGCGCGCGTCCCATCGCGCAGGCATGTCGGGCAAGGCCAGCGTCCGCAGCCAGCTCAAGTCGCGTGCGACGTCCCCCGCCGCCACGTCGGGCAAGAAAGGCGTCGGTGCAAGGCCAGACGAGCGTACGACGGGCTTGCTCGGGTCGAGAACCGCGCCGGGCAGCTCGCTCGACCACGCCCCCACGGGCGGCGTCACGCCCGCGCGAAAGAGCTCGCGATCCGCGTCGCGCAGCGCTTTGAGCTCGGGCGATTCTGCGGCGAAGGCGACATCCGCTTCACTCGACGCGCCCGCCCCCGCGCGACGCAGCCCATCGCTCGAAGCTCGCGCCGTCGCCCCCCGCGTCGCCGCGGTCTTCGTCGAGCGAGACCCCGACGTCGACGGTTTCGCCTTGGCGCCATTCTTGTCGTCGAGATCGGTCTTGGCGGCCTTCAGAATGGGCCGGGTCGCGGTCGCGGTCGGGGTCGCGGTCGGGGTCGCGGTCGGGGTCGGGGTCGGGGTCGCGGTCGCTTTGCTCGTGGGTCCGGCGTTGGCCGGCTTGGGAACGGCGGGCGCCGACGTTCCTCGAGCGCTCGGCGGCGCGGGACTCGCTGCGGCGTGGGGCCCCTTCGCGGTCGCGGTCGACGAAGCCGCCACTACCGCTCCCTTGGTCGGCGCCCCCTCGGCCCGCGGCGCATGCGCGACAAAAAGCGCCAGCCCGAGCCACACGTTGGGCCTCGTCCACATGAGACGTTGCTCTCACGGCTCTGCGCCCAGGTCAAACTTCCGGCGCGCTCGCAGCGTGCGGTCCCGCGGCCGCGCCAGGGGCGCGCGGCGGCGCGGACCTCGGTCAGTGCAGTTTGGCCAAGTAGTCGGCGATCTCGGGCAGCGGCAACGTCTCCGATACGAGCCCCGCCCGCACCGCCGCGCCCGGCATCCCGTAAACGACCGCAGTCTCTTGGCTTTCCGCGATGATGATGCCCCCGGCCGCTCGAATGGCGCGCGCGCCTTCCACGCCGTCATCGCCCATCCCCGTCAAGATCACGCCGATGGCCCGGTTGCCGAGGGCCACCGCGGCGCTGCGGAACAGCCGGTTCGCGCTGGGCACGTAGCGGTCGCCTGGCGCCGGGGCGCTGACGCGCACACGGCATTCGGTCGAGCCGGAGATGGTTTCGATCTCCATGCACTGCCGACCGGGACAGATGGCGCCGCTACCCGCCGATACCATGTCCATGTCCTGCGCTTCGGTGACCCGCATCGCCCCCTTGCGGTCGAGTCGCTCGGCGAAGGTGCGGGTGAATTTGTCGGGCATGTGCTGTGCGACGAGAAGTGCGTTGGGACAGCGCGTCGGCATCTTGGCAAAGATGTCGATGAGCGCCGTCGGCCCCCCCGTCGATGAGCCGATCACGACGACATTGCGCGGCGTGACCAAGACCTGGCGCTGGGGGGGAGCGGGCACGGGTGCCATCTCGTTGGTAAAGCTCGCCCGCGAGGCGGTGGGCGCGCGCCCGGCGCGGAGCGACGACGACCGCAAATTGCGGATCATCTGAATTTTGGAAAGGATCTGTTCGCGGAGCTCTTTTGCGTCGGGGGAGACCTGACGATCGGGCTTGGCCACGAAATCGACCGCGCCGAGCTCGAGCGCTTTGAAGACGTTCTCTTTCTGGCTGTAACTCGAGACCACGATGACCGGTGTCGGCTGCCGCGACATCAAGATGCGGAGGAACGTGAACCCGTCCATCTTCGGCATCTCGAGGTCGAGCGTGATCACGTCGGGGCGCACCGTCGTCGCCAGTCGCAGCGCCTCTTCGCCGTCTCCCGCCTTGCCGACCAGCTCGATGTCGGGGGCGGAGGCCAGGATATCGCCGATATTTCGGCGATTGTAGGCGGAGTCGTCCACCACCAGAATCCGCAGCGGACGCGTATCGGCCTTGCTCATTCGCTACCCCCTCGTGCTGCCATGGGCGACAAAGGTTTACGGTAGATCAAGTCTTCGCTCAGGTGAACGAGCTCGAACGCGGTCGAGATGTTCAAGAGGGATTCGGAATGCCCCAGGAAGAGATATCCCCCAGGGATCAAGCGCTCGTAGAACATGTCGATGACCTTTTTGCGGGATTTTTGATCGAAGTAGATGAGCACGTTGCGGCAGAAGACGGCGTCGACGCGGCCGACGACCCGCACGCGTTCGTTGTCCATGAGGTTCAAGTGGCCGAAGTGGCAAAGTTCGCGAATGGGATCGATGACATGGCTCCCATCGGCGCGCTCGATGAAATAGTCGCGTCGAAAGGGAGCGGGTGCGGTGCGAAAGGCCGATGGGCCGTAGATGCCGCGGCGGGCGGCTCCGACACAGCGACGCGAAATGTCGCTGCCATAGACTCGGATGTCCCAGTTGGGGAAAAGACCAGACTCCACAATGAGAATAGCTAGAGTATAGACCTCTTCGCCGGTCGAGCACCCCGCGCTCCACACCGAAAGGCGGCGCCGCGACGCCGCATCGTCGGCCAGCCGGGGTAGGACCTCGTTGCTAAAGGCGCGAAGCTGGTAATCCTCGCGAAAAAAGTAGGTCTCGTTGGTGGTGAGCAGATCGATGGCTTCGTCGAGCTCGGTGAGGCCGCTGCTCGAAAACTGTAGAAACTGGTAGTATTCGCTGTACTTCTTGAGGCCGAGCGCCGCGAGCCGTTCGCGCAGCCGGCGTTCGAGGACGGGAAGCGCCTCGTCGCCGAAATAGATCCCCGCGTGGCCGTTCACGAGATCGCGCAGCATGCGAAACTCGTCCGGCCGAAGACGTATGTCGTCGGGACGCGAGGCAAGACTCATGACTCCGCCTTCGGCGGCGCGATCGTCGCAGGACGACGCGCCGTCGAGGGCGCTTCGATCGCGCTGAGCGCACGGCCGATGGCCTCGCGCACGAGCGGTTCGCCCTCCCCCAGCATGCGATCCCTGAGCAACCACGCCGCGTCTCGGCCGCCGAAACGGCCGAGGCAGTCGGCCGCCAAACGCCGTACGTCCCAAGCCTCGTGGCTCAGCGCTTGTCCGAGCTGGTCGAGGGCGCGCGGGTCGTGCACTCCTTCCAGCGCCAGGAGCGCCGCCTTCACGACTTCGGAGTTGGCGTGGCGCGCCGCCTCGAGCAGCGGTTCGATTCGCCCCGGGTCGCCGAGTTTACCGAGCGTCTCTACCGCGGCCACGGCGACGAGCGGGGACTTCGAGAGCGCGAGAGGACGCAGGGACATCCGGGCGCGCGGGTCCGCGGCTTCGCCGAGGGCCCGCGCGGCCGCCGCCGTGAGCTCGGGATCATTCGATTCGCCGACCAGCTCGATGAGCCGGTCGGCTCCCGCGGATCGGCCGTCTTTCGTACGCAGACGGCCGAGCGCCCGCACCGCCGACAATTGGATTTCGCGTTCCTCGTCGGCAAGGGCAAACTGGACCGCTTCCATCCCGAGATCGGACCCCACGTCCGCCACCGCTTCGATGGCGGTGAGGCGCGTCGCGGCGTCGGCGCTGGAAAGCGCGGCGGAAAGGTAGGAGACGTCGTCCGCCACGCTGCCGAGAACCTCCCCCTTGAGCGCACCGATGACGATGGAGGTGGCGATCTGCGACGACTGATCGCGTCGCGCTACGGATGCCGTGAGACGCGCGTCTTCGGGATAGCGGCGCGCGAGACTGGCGAGCGCGCCCTGCGCCGCCGAGAGGCAGCCCTGCCGCTTCTCGGCCACCACGGCGAATACCGGGGCAATGTCTTCCGGTCCACCGAGGACGCCGAGCGTCGCCAGGGCCGCCGAGGCGACCTCGGGCGAGCTATCGACAATCGCGGCGCGCAGGGCAAGGCGCACGGCTTCTTCCGAGCCTTTCTCGACCAGGTCGGTCAGGCGTCCGATGGCCGCCGCGCGAAGCTCGGACGCTCCGTTGGCGACGCGCGCTAAGACGCGCGGAAGGGCCGCCGGACCGTAGATGTGCAGGGCCGCGTCGGCTTCGCGGGATACGGCGTCGTCGACGAGGGCGTCGATGGCGAGATCCACGCCGGCTGGCTCGTTCACGACCGCCGCCACGACGAGGGCGGCGCGCCGCCCTTCGACGTCTTGACTCTCCGGGGCCATCGCCTCGAGCAATCGCTCGCGCGCCTTGTTTCCCAGCCGGATCCCCTGTTCTTTCCAGTGTAGGGCCAGCGGTTCGGTACTGAGCGCGAGTTCGGCGAGCCCCACCAGCGCCAGGCGAAACATGGCTAGACTCTCGTGCTCGATCGCGAGGGCGAGCGCCTCCGCGGCTTCGATGCGCCCCGCGCGCGAAGCCGCCGCCAATGCCGCGCGCCCGAGGATGCGGTGTCCGGTGAGCGTCCGCAGCTTTTCCCAGGGCACTACGATGCCGAGACGATTCAGCCCTTCCAGCGCCGCCAACCGGAGATGCGTGTCTTCGGCATCGAGCGCGGTGAGAAGGATGCGCGACGCGGCATCGACGGCCAGCGCTCCGATATCGGCGATGGCTTCGAGCGCGGCGGTTCGCACGTTGGGGTCGGCGTCGGCGTAGAGACGCTCGAGCGCCTCCATCGCCAGAGGATCGTGCGCTCCACCGAAGACCTCGGCCGCGAGCTTTTTGCCATCGGCGTCGAGACGGTCGATGACGCGCGTGACCACGGGGATGGCGGCCCGACCATAGGCGGCGAGGGTCTCCACCACGGCGTTGCGCAGACCGACATTGTCGCCAGGAAAAAGCGCCGTCACCAGACGATCGAGCAGCGGCTCGGCGGGGCCCAGCGCGGCCGCGACGCTGCTCGCCTCTTTGCGCACGCGCCAGTCGGAGTCGCCCAGGGCACGCAGCACGAAATCCGCGCCCTCGGCCGGGGAGAGATCGACGATGGCGGCGGTGGCCCGCCGGCGCACCTCGGGATCGCTCGAGCCGAGATCCTTGTCGATGTCGCGGGAAGCCTTCACGCGTCCTCCTCGCTGCCAGGGAGCAGGCTCTGATGATCGAACGACTCCGCCAGTTTCTCGAACTTACTCAGGTCGAGCACGAAGACGAGCTGCCCTTCGTACGTCGTCACATTGGAGATCCCCCGCGCCTGATCGCCTCCCCCGAGCTCGGGTGCCGGTCGAACCACCCCCACCGAGACCCGCAGCACGCCGAGCACGTCGTCGACGACGAGCCCCACGGTCTTGCCCCCCACCGTCACCAAGATCCACTTCGATTTGCGGCTCGATTCCAAGGCGAGCGGGAGGTTGAAACGCGCGCGCAGGTCGATGATGGGGACGACCTCCGAACGGTGATCGGCCACGCCCGCCAGACCCCCGGGCGTGTGCGGCAGCTTGGTGAGGGTAAGAGGCGTCACGATCTCGCGAACGTGGGCGATGTCGAGTGCATAGCGCACCGTGCCCACCATGAAGGCCACGAAGCTGTAAGCTCCCTCCCCCGCACGCTTGGCGTTAAGTTGCATCGCGCGCCGCCGGGTCGGTGCGGCCGAGGATCGGTCGCAAGTCGAGTAACCTGAGGAGCGCGCCTTCCGGCCGCCCGATGCCGACGATGTAGTCGCCCAGCCTGCCGCCGAGGACGGTGGCAGCGACCTCGATCTCGCTCTCTGCCAGGCGATACACCTGCAGAACTTCATCGACGTAGAGACCGATCACTTCTTCATGGGCCCCCATCGCCAGGAGGATGCGCCCCTTGCGCGAGGGATCGCCCGCCGTCAGCCTCAGTCTTGCGCGCAGCGACATCACCGTCACCAAGAGACCGCGCACGCTGACGACGCCGACGATGTCTACCGGAGCACGCGGAACCTCCGTCACCGGGGGTAGCTTCAGGATCTCGCGAATCTCTCCGATAGGTACCGCGTACGTATCCGCGCCCAACCGGAAGGCGAGGTATTCGACGCGCGGCCCGCGCAGCTTCATGCCGCGCTGCGCGTCCTTGCGACCGGGTGCGACGAGATCAGCCAAAGCCCGACCCCACTGCGGCGTCCGCTCCGCCGAGGAACAGTTCTTCGATGAGCGCCGGCGCGTCCAAGACGAGCGCCACGCGTTGATCCCCGAGCTCGGTGGCGCCTGCAAAACCCTTCACTTTCTTGAGCGAAGGACCGAGGGGCTTGATGACGATGTCCTGCTGGCCGATGAGCTCGTCGACGACCAGGCCGAGCCGCCGCGCACCCACCGAGACGACCACGGCGTAAGGGCGTGCTTTCGGTTTGCCCGGGCTCGTCAACGAGAAAAGCTCGTTGATCCGGCAGAGGGGCAGCGTAGCCCCGCGCAATGTCATCATCTCCTGGCCTTCCACGCGGCGCAGCGCAGCCGGATCGAGCCAGATCGCTTCCTGCACGCTGGCCAGAGGGACGGCGAACGTGCGGCCTTCCACCTGCACGATGAGAGCGCTGATGATGGCGAGGGTGATGGGAAGGGTGACGGTGAACTTCGTTCCGATCCCGCGCTCGCTGTAGATATCGATGATCCCGCCGAGCTTGCCGATGTTGGTCTTGACGACGTCCATCCCCACGCCGCGCCCGGAGAGCTCACCCACGTCGGATTTGGTGGAGAGACCAGGGATGAAGACGAGGTTCAGCACCTCGCGGTGGACGAGCTCGGTCACCTCTTCCTGCGCCAAGAGACCGCGCTTCACGGCGGCGCTGACCAGCTTGGTCTCGTCGATCCCTTTGCCGTCGTCCTCGACCTCGATCACGACGTGGCTCGCCTTCTGAAAGGCGTTCAAGGCGATGGTCCCTACCGCCGGTTTGCCGACCCGCTCCCGCTCGATGCGCGCCTCGATGGCGTGATCGATGGCGTTGCGGATCATGTGCATGAGAGGATCGGAGAGCTCTTCCACGATCAGCTTGTCGACCTCGGTCTCGGCACCGGTGATGACGAGATTCACGTCCTTGTCGGCCTCGCGGCTGATCTGACGGACGACGCGGGCCAGCTTGTCGAAGAGCTGCCCGAGCGGCACCATGCGCACCTCGAGGATGCCGCTCTGCAGATCGGCGAGCTGGCGCTCGAACCCGCGATGCAAGCGGTAGAGCTCCATGCCGATCTCGCGAAGCTCGGGGCTCTTGCGCACGCTCTCGGTGAGCCGGCCGATGGCGTTGCGCACGATCGACAGCTCACCCACGATGTTCATCAAGAGGTCGAGCTTGCGGATGTCGACGCGCACCGTCTGGGTGACCGAGCGCAGCGAAACTTCGGCCACCGCACTGGACGCCGCGCCTTTGGGCAACGCGCCCGGACGCTGGGCGACCGCTTTCGGCCGCGGTGGCAAGGTCGGGGGGTGCACCGATCCAAAACCCGTCGGCTCGGGCGGTCCGTGGCTCCCCGGGCGCGATTGAACGAGGACCGGATCTTTGGCCGCCCGCGACCTCCGCGGAACCTCCTCGATCTGCGTCTGCTCTCCGCCGAGGAGCGAGCGGAGGACCTCGAGGCTCGCTTTGGACGCCATGAGGATGTCGAGCTCGATGGAGTCGGCTTCGGCACCCTCTCCGGTGGGCAAATACGTGATGATCTCGCCGTGCGGCTTGGCCTTGGTCTTGAGGCTGGAGAGGGCGCCGTCGATGGTCGCGAGCTCGAAACGCACCCGCAGGCGGAAAAGACTCTGCCCTTGCTCGATATTGGTACGAAGACGATGTTCCTCGTATTCGGTGAGAACCGCCAAGAGGCCGGGGTCGAGCTCGTAGAAGGCGCCGGAGATGGGCGCCTCGTCGGACTGCGCCTCCGACAGCTCCGCCAGCTCGCGCAAGAACTGGTCGATGTCGGTGAGCGCATCGGTCCGCGTCCCTTTCTCGACGGCGAGGATGCGGCCGTAGATGGTGACGCCGCGAAAGAGAAGATCGAGGGCGGACTGGGTGAGCTCGATCTTGCCGAGGCGGAGATCGTCGAGCACGTTCTCGAGCTCGTGCGACAGCGCGCTCATGCGGGTGGCCCCGAAAAGTCCGGCCAGACCCTTCAGGGTGTGGACGGCGCGAAAGATGTTGTTGACGAGCTCGGGGTCGACCGGACCCTTGCCGCGCGTGCTGTCGAGCTGCAGCAGATCGCGCGACAGACCTTCGATGATTTCGTGCGCCTCGGAGAAGAACTCTTCGCGCGCCTTGTCGCCCATGTCGGCCATGGGTTACCCGGCAGCTGGACGGTTCGACAAAAGACGTTGCACGGTGGAGAGGAGGGCCTCCGGGTCGAGGGGCTTGGACAAGTAGTCGTCGGCACCGAGCGACAATCCGCGCGCCCGGTCTTTCTCCGACGATTGCGTGGAGATGATGATGAGCGCAGTCGATCGGTGACGGTCGCTTTTCCTGATGAATTGCACCAACTCGAGACCGTTGATGTCCGGCATGTTGATGTCCGTGATCACCAGATCGTAGGGCCCGCGCGGAAGGAGCCGCAGCGCGTCGAAGCCGCTCGTCGCCTCGACGATGTCGCATTGCCCGAGATGGCCGCCGTCCTCGAGGGCCGATCGCACGAACGAGCGCGTTGCGGCAGAGTCCTCCACCACCAAGATGCGACGCATGGTCATGGGTCAGTTTAGCGGAACCCATCCTCTTTTGCGCATTCTTTGCTCGCGCCACCGCGGCGTCGCCCCCAAGGACGAACGGGCTAAGTCCCAGCGCGCCGATGTGGGGCGTCCGCGTACAGCGCCAAAGTCGGCCCTGCCTACAGGCCGCCCTCGCCCAAGTCGGGTAGCTTCTTGCCCATGGCGCGACGGAATGACTCCTTGTCGCTCGCTTTCTCGAGGGCGACGTCGGCCGTGATTTTTCCGGCGACCACGAGACGCTCCAGCGCCATGTCCATGGTCTGCATCCCCTGCGCCTGTCCCGTTTGCAGGAGGCTCGCGATCTGGAAGGTCTTGCCTTCGCGGATCATCGACGCGATGCCGGTCGTGCCCAGCAAGATTTCGTGGGCCGCGATGCGTCCTTGACCGTCCGCCGTTTTGAGAAGCTGCTGGGCCACGATGCCCACCAAGCTCTCCGCCAGCATGCCCCGGATCTGGGGCTGCTCGTCGGCCGGGAATGCGTTGATGATGCGCTCGATGGTGGCCGGTGCGCTGTTGGTATGGACAGTGGCGAACACCAGGACGCCGAAGCTCGCCAGCTGAAGCGCGAGCTTCATGGTCTCGTTGTTGCGGAGCTCACCCACCAGGATCACTTGAGGGTCTTCCCGCGCCGCGCTGCGGATGGCGCAGGCGAAGCTCACGGCGTCGGGTCCCACCTCGCGGTGCGTCACCTGGGCTTTGAGCGGCTCGTGCACGAACTCCACCGGGTCCTCGACGGTGAGGATGTGACAGGCGCGCAATGAATTGATGTGGTGAATCATCGCCGCCAGCGTGGTCGACTTGCCGGACCCGGTGGGACCGGTCACGAGCACGAGCCCGTTGCGCCGCTCGGAGAGCATCTTGATGGCCGGCGGGCAGCCGAGATCGACGAGGGTCGGGACCTTGCTGGGGATGAAACGAAAAACAGCGCCGATCCCGGCCACGCGATGCAAATAGTTGGCGCGAAAGCGCGCCTTGGTATGGGCATAGGCGAAGTCGAGGTCGAGCTCCTCGATGATCTGGCGCTTTTGCTCGGGGCTCACGATCTCGAAAAGCAGCTCTTGCATCTGCGCGGTGTCGATCACCTCGTCGCTGCCGGGAACGAGCTCGCCGCGCAACCGAAAGAGCGGCGGATAGCCGACGGCGAGGTGCAGATCGCTGCCCTTTTTGGCGAGCAGCTCGTCGAAGAGGGCGTCGATCTTGGCCATGCTCAGCTTGCCCCCTTGGTAGGCGCCGCGGGACGCTGTCCCGTGATCGCAAACGTGAGCTCGTCGGGGGCTTCCGCGTGAAGACGCGCCTCCTCGAGCGCCACCTTGCCGCTCTTCACGAGCTCGCCCAGCGAATCGTCGAGCCGCACGATGCCGAGCGATTTGCCGCGCTGCTGCAGGCTCGGGATTTGATAGGTCTTGTTCTCGCGAATGAGGTTCCAGAGAGCGACGCTCCCCGGCAGCACCTCGGCGGCGGCGTGGACGCGAGCCCCGTCGACGCCGCGCACGAGTCGCTGGCTGACGATGAGACGCAGCCCGCCGGCGAGCCCCATGCGCACCTGCGGCTGATCGCCGGGAGGGAAAAGGTCGATGAGCCGATCGATGGTCTTGGCGGCGCTCGGCGTGTTCATGGTGGCGATGACGAGGTGACCGGTTTCGCTCGCCGAAAGGGCCATGCGCACGGTCTCGGTGTCGCGTAGCTCGCCGACGACGATGACGTCGGGGTCTTCACGCAACGCCGCCTTCAGAGCGGATGCGAAGGACCGCGTTTGCGTTCCCACCTCGCGCTGGCTGATGAGCGCCTTTTTGCGCGGATGTACGTATTCCACGGGATCCTCGACCGTGATGAGGTGGTGGGTGGTCTCGGTGTTGAGGAGGTTGACGAGGGCCGCCAGCGTGCTCGTCTTGCCGTGACCGGTGGGGCCGGTGAGCACGATGAGCCCTTGGTGGTGGTGGGTAGCGTTGCCGATCGCTGGAGGAAGGCCGAGGCTCTCGAGCGTCGGGATCTCGAAACCGATGAGGCGCAGCGACGCTTTGAGACCGGTTCTCTGCCGCGACACATTGACGCGAAAGCGCCCGTGTTTCGGATGAGCCACGGCAAAATCGCAGGACCCGTCGCGTTCGAAGCTCGGACGCAGGCGCTCGGGGATGGTCGCGAGCAGGATCTCCTCGGCTTCGCCGGCGTCGATGGGCGGCCCCACCGGCAGCAGCTCCCCTCCCACGCGAAAGAGCGACGGGCGCGTGGCGACGATGTGAAGATCGCTCGCATTCTTCTCGCGCGCTTCGGCGAGCAGACAATCGAAGAGCGGACCTTGTCGCCCCGTAGCCGGCGCTTTTGGGCCCGCGGCGTGGAGCGCGCCATTGGTTTCGAGCTCGAGCGCCGGGCCCGCATCCATCTCGAACGCGAGCCCCGCGCTGCCGCCGAAGACCATGGGGATTGCCCCTTCGTCATCATCCTGGTCGGAGGACGAAGGGGGCTTGCCGGGCGACGGCGGGTGGACGGCCGAGGGCCGCGCTTTGACCGCTGGGGCCGCAAAAGAGCCGCTCGAAGGCTGCAGGACGAAGAGCGCCTGCACCACGCCTTGGCGGCGCGCGGCCTTGATGAGCAAGGTTCCCATCCCGTTTTCGACCGTCTTCCATTTCGACGGCTCCGACCCGAGGGAATCGATGTACGCGAGCCCACCGAGCGTCACGAGCAGCTCCAGCACGTCGGCTTCCGAAGGAATGAACTCCGCCACCGGCTCGTAGGTTCCGCCGATCTTGACCGAGGGTGGGCGGCCGGCCATCACCGCAAACTCCGTCACGCCGGCCCGCCCGAGTCCGCGCGCCATGGCATCGAGCAGCTTCATGTCCGGCCGCTTTCCTTCCCTAAGCACGACGCTGTCAGCAATTTCTCAAGTGGCCGCCTCGCTGAATTGGCCGATCGCGATCTGGTACGGCGAAGAACTGACAGCGCGGTGCCAGGTCGACGATGGGGAGCGATCCGAGTCGCGACCGCTTCACTGGCAGTGCCACCTTCATTGGCGGTCGAATCAACGGCGGGTCGGAGGAGCGCCTTGAGGCGGCTCCTCTCCTCTGAAGCGACCACCGGCTTTCGTCCCTCTTTCGGGCGCGATCGGTGCCCTTCCTGGGCGCGTCCGATTGACGACACACATGAGAAGGGTCGAGCCCGCATGCACCTACTTTTCCTTCCACGGACGGGCCGCCAGCCATGCGTTGCGCGCGCACCGCGAACGGCGCCGAGAAAAAGCGGTGATAGCAGCGGTGGTCGTGTCTGCTCGTGAACCCAAGTCGGTGATGGCACTCGTCGAACGTCGGAAGAAGTCAGGCTCGAGCGCGGGTGGGGAAACGGCGCCACCGAACGCCCGACCGCGTCGATAGCTTCTGTAAGCGAGCAAAATTACCGAACACCTTCCCACCGCGCTACGATTCTAAATCGTGACCGTGCGCGATCAACCGACCCAGGTGGCCGAGACGATCGCCGCACGCATGGCGGTCTACCTCGGGCCGCACACGGCGCGTATCGCCGTGAAAACGTTCTCGCAACGAGCATTGGGGCGCGGACCCGATAGCCTCGAGCTACCCGACGTCCCCGAGCTCCTCGCCGCCCTGCGACCGATGCTGCGAACCTTGGTGGGTCATTCGCAGTGCGAGATCGTGCTCCAGCGCATCGAGCGGGAGCTCGGGCTATGAACTTCAAGCGCTTGGCGGTCTTGCCTCTTTTGGCTGGGCTCGTCCCGGCGCTCATCATGCTCGGCATCGAAGTCGCCCGTACGCGCCAGATCGCGCTGCGCGTCGAGATCGAGACGGTCAAGCTGCTCGGCCTCACCGGCTCGATCATCGCGGCGCGCTCGTTCGATCGCGGCCAACACCTGCGGCGCGCGTGGCTCCTCAACGGCTCGTGCTACGGGTTTCTGCTGCTGCGCGATTTGCTCTACGGCGTCTGGATCGCGCGCGACAGCGGCGAGCCCTCGCAGTACCTGGAAACGGTGATCGTGCTCATCGCCAACGCTGGCGCGGTCACCGGCGTGTGGATGCTCTCGCGGACCTTGAAAGTCGCGGGCATCGACCTCCCCTGGTCACCTTTGCGGCGCGAGATCGTACGGTGGCTCGGCATCGTGGTCGGCCTCGCCATCGCCGGCCCCTCGCTCGTCTTTTCCATCGACGGCGCCATGAAGGGTGAGGTGCGGGCCATCGTGTACGTCGTGTCGAGCGCGGGCGACATCGTAACCTTGGCGTTGATCGTGCCGGTCCTGCTCACGACCCTCGCTCTGCGCGGCGGCCTCCTCAGCTGGCCGTGGGGCCTCATGACGGCGAGCCAATTCGGCTGGCTGCTCTACGACGCCACGGGGACGATTCGCCTCTTCATGCACATGGAGCCGGGGACGGCAACGATGTGGAGCGAGATCTTCCGCGCCCTCGCTTGCACGTACTGCTTCGCGGCCGGCCTCGCCCAGCGCGCGGTGAGCGCGCCCGATACCGGCGCTGCTTCGATACCCGTGCTGCCGAAGCCAGCCTGACACGACAGCCGCAGATTTGCGCCGCCCGGCGAAAAACGGCGGGCGCCAGCGGCGAGCGTGGCAAGTCAGCGTGATCACGAGGCCCGCGCCAGGCATGCCTTTCGCTCCAGCGCCGGGTCATGCTGGCGACCGCTTACACCACGGCCCTGGTGGGTCTCGATGCGCGCCTCGTTCGGGTCGAGGTGGCGTGTACCC
>Ga0193706_1000360_pt1 | contig 28018 bp, 29 predicted proteins | sample U3c1metaG_FD_160130 | JGI IMG/M metagenome (GOLD analysis project Ga0193706, IMG submission 160130) | Soil microbial communities from a riparian zone of the East river system, Colorado, United States - U3c1 | ecosystem: Environmental > Terrestrial > Soil > Riparian zone | place: USA: East River... | reverse complement strand
CTGCTCGCGCCGCTTCCGCCGAAGCCGCTGCTGCTGTCGCCGCCGTCGTCATAACTCCCGCCGCCCTCGCGCTTGTCGAGCAATACCAGCTCGCCGCGGAAGCGCTGTAGCACCACTTCGGTCGAATATTTGTCGGCGCCCGACTGGTCCTGCCATTTGCGGGTCTGGAGCTGGCCCTCGAGATAGACCTTCGATCCCTTGCGAAGATAGGATTTGGCCACCTTCCCGAGATTCTCGTTGAAGATCACGACCCGGTGCCATTCGGTCCGCTCCTGGCGGTTGCCGTCGCGGTCCTTCCAGTTCTCGGACGTGGCGACTCGCAGATTGACCACCTCGCCGCCATTGTTGAGCGAGCGCGCCTCGGGATCGTCGCCGAGATTGCCTACCAGGATCACCTTGTTCACGCCCGCCATCGTCCGTCTCTCCCTGAATCGCGCTTAAGCGATCACGTTAGCGCCTGACGCCTGGTCATGCCACCGCTTCGCGCGGCCTCTCCCGGCGATTCCAGCGGAATCCGACGAGCAAGGCGGCGAGCGACGCGACCTGCGCGATCAGGGCCTCGGCGGTCGGGAACAGGCCGAGGATCGAGACGGTCGGGACTCCTGGAACCGGCGTGACCCCGAACAGTCCGGCTTCCTGCAATGCGGCGACGCCCTTTCCGGCCAGAACCACGGTCAGGATCGCGATCAGGATCGCGCTGTAGGAGAAGAATTTGGCGATCGGCAGCCGCTTGCTGAATCGGAGCATCGCCACGGCGATGATCCCGAGCAGGGCAACCGCCGCCGCCGCGCCGGCAAGCAGGGCCAAGCCGTTGCCCTGGGCCGAGAGGGCGGCAAAGAAAAGGATGGTCTCGAATGCCTCGCGATAGACCGCGATGAAGGCGAGAAGGAACAGGAACCAGGCCGAACCTCGGCCCAGGGCCTGGTCGACCTTGGCCTTGATGTAGCGCTGCCATTCGTCGGCCTGCGCCTTGCCGTGCATCCAGACGCCGACGAACAGGAGGACCACGGCGGCGAGCAGCGAGCCGAAGCCCTCGGTCAGCTCGCGGCTCGCGCCGCTGATTCCGATCAGATTGGTCGCCGCCCACCAGGTCGCGACGCCCGCCGCCAAAGCCGCGATCCAGCCGTAATGGACGTTGCGCACCATTGCCGGCCGGTCCGCCTTGCGGAGGAAGGCAAGCATCGCGACGACGATCAGGAGCGCTTCCAGCCCCTCGCGGAGAAGGATCGTGAAGGCGCCGAGAAAGGCAGAGGTGCCGCTCGCGCCGGCCGGGTCGAGTGCGGTCTCGGCTTCGGCGAACAGGCCGTCCAGGGCCGCGATCCGCTCGCGAACGATGGGCGCCGGCTCGCCGCGCCCGATCGTCGCCCGGACCTCGGCCATGGCCTGCTCGATCCGGCGCATCAGCCCGCCGTCGCGCGAGGCGAGCACGGCCTCGACCGGCTCGAATCCGTCGAGATAGGCGGAAAGGGCAAGCTCCTCGGCCTGCTTGCGCTCGCCCGACTCATAGGCCTTGAGGCTCTGCCGAAGGCGCTCGCGGGCAAGGTCCAGAGATCCAGGGCCCTTGACGACGACCGCGCCGGGATTGGCGCGCAGATAGGCGGTGACCGCCGCCGCCTTGTCCGCGCCGATTTCGCGGCCGAGAGCGGCCGGAGTCAGCCCGGCGAGCGCCGCGAGATCGGGAATTCGCGCCCGGAGCGCCGGATCCCGCTCCCAGATCCTCCTGCCCTCGGCCTCGAGCGATTGGGGATACGCGAATCGGCCGGCATGGACGGCCAGCGCCCAGCGGTCCTCGGCCGGCAGGTGGCGGAAGCTCGCCATGGCCGTGCCCTCCAGGCCCTGGTCGATCACCTGGTAGAGGGCGAACAGGCTTCGCTCCTTGGCCCGCGACCGGTCGGCGAAGGCGATTGGCGGCGGATCGAGGGTCGCCGCGATGGGCGTCTTCGCGTCCCCGTTCGAGCCGTGGCAGGATGCGCAATTCTCGGCGTAAAGCGCGGCGCCGCGCGCCGGATCGGGGGCGGACGGCGGCGCGAGCGGAACCGGATAGGCGGCAATCAGGTCGCCGGCGAGGCCGCGCGCCAGCTTCTCGACCTCGGCCGGCGCCGCCCTGGCCGCGATCGCCGCGTTCAGCGCCCTGGCCGCCCCGGCAAGTTTCTCCCTGTGTGGGCCGGCGGGCAGAGCGGCGATGCGGGTGGAGACCGATTTGCCGAACTCGACCATCTCGGCATATTCGGCCGTGCTGATCACCTTCCCGCCCGCAACCGCGCCGGGATAATCGACCGCGACATAATCGAGCAGCCGCCACGTCGTCTGGACCTCGTTCGCCTGCGCGAACGCCGCCTGCGGGAGGGCAAGAGCGGAGACCAGCAGAGCAAGGAGGGGCAAAAAGCGGCGCAGGAACATCGGACACCTTGATCGCATGGGAGAGACGCGTGCCGGAGGGCGGCGCGCCTGTTGCAATTGATTATCAATAACGAGAAGCAAAGGAAAGGGGCGCCCGGTGCCGAAAGGGCTTGGCAGGCCCGAACGCCGCTCTAGTCTCCGCCGCAAAGGGGAAGACAATGAAGCTCGCACCCGCCTGCATCGCGTTCCTGGCGCTCGCCACCGCCGCCTCGGCCCAGGCGCCGGACCAATATGACCGCCGAATAGAGCGGATCCTCAAGGAAACGCCCCTGATCGATGGCCATAACGATCTGCCCTGGGAGATCAGGGAGAAATATGATCTCTGGCGCAAGCCGCTCGACCTCTCGGCCGACACGTCCGCGCTTCCCGATCCGCTCCAGACCGACATTCCGCGAATGCGGCGCGGCGGGGTCGGAGCGCAATTCTGGTCGGTCTGGATTCCCGGCGAGCTGAAAGGCGACGAGGCGATCCGGACGACGATCGAGGAGATCGACATCGTCCACCGGATCGCCGCCCGCTATCCGCGCGATTTCGAGATGGCCTCGACCGCCGCAGACATCAGGCGGATCCACAAGGCGGGGCGGATCGCGACCCTGATCGGGATCGAGGGCGGCCATCAGATCGGCAATTCGCCGGCGGCCTTGCGCGAATTCTACGCGCTCGGCGCGCGCTACATGACCCTGACCCACTCGATCCATAATGACTGGGCGGATTCGGCGACGGCCGACCCGGTGCTGAACGGCCTCTCGCCCTTCGGCAAGGCGATCGTCCACGAGATGAACCGGATCGGCATGATGATCGATCTCAGCCACGTCTCGGCCGACACGATGAAGGCCGCCTTGGCCAAGACCAAGGCCCCGGTCATCTTCTCGCACAGCGGCGCCAGGGCGGTGATGAACCATCCCCGCAACGTGCCCGACGAGGTGCTTCGCCTTCTGCCCGCCAATGGCGGCGTGGTGATGGCGGTCTTCTATCCCGGCTTCGTCTCCGAGCAGCGAGGGCGCTGGAGCGCCGAGCGCGACGCCGAGACCGCCCGCCTCGCCGCCATCTACAAGGGCCAGCCCGACGCCCGGAAGGCGGGGCTGGACGCGTGGGACGCCGCCCATCCCTTCCCCGAGGCCACGCCCGCCCAGGTCGCCGACCATATCGAGCATATCCGCAAGCTCGCCGGAATCGACCATGTCGGCCTCGGTAGCGATTATGACGGAATCAGCGGCACATCGCCCGAGGGCATGCCGGGAGTCCAATCCTATCCGGTGCTCCTGCGCGAGTTGATGCGGCGCGGCTGGTCCGACGCCGACATCGCCAAGCTGGTCGGCGGCAACGTACTTCGGGTCATGGAGCAGGTCGAGCAGGTCGCCGCCGCGATGAAGAACGAGCCCCCGCTCATCGCCACGATCGATCAGATGGACAGGCCCGCAAACTAATCCGCCATCCCGGCGAAGGCCGGGATCTCGTCGCGACACGCCGTGACTTTTCGGCCCGAGATCCCGGCCTCCGCCGGGATGACGGGAGATTAAGGCGCCAGCGTCGGCGCCGTGTTCGGCTCCCCGGCAAGCTCGGCCTCGGCTTCCTCGGGCAGCACCTCGCCGTCGAGCGGAAGCGGCCACCCGATCCAGACCGCGTCGAGCAGATGGTCTCGCTTCATGTTGGTCGTGTTGGGATGGATCAGGATCGAAAGACCGCGATTGTTGAGCATCAGCCACGGCACCAGGGTGGCGAACAGGCTGGGCTCGAAAGCGATCTGATACATCGCCTGGCTGTGCGGTCCGACCGGTGAGTCGCGCCAGCTTCCGAGCCGAACCACGAACCGCTCGCTCAGCTCCGTCCGGATCGCCTCGGCATCACCCCGCTGATGCGCGGGATCGAAATAGACATGGGCGTGATACGAGGCGATCTCGGCGACCGGCCGCGGCCCGGCCATCAGCCCCACCAGGATTCGATGAAGGCAAGTGCGATGGTGGCGATGATCCCGAGCCCGACGAAGATCCCGACCGGAATCTCCCAGCGCGGCGGCTTATGGGCGGGCGGGTCCTTCATTCAGACCGCCGGATAGCGAAGCCGGCCGAGGAATCGGCTGAGCGAGGGCAGGTGAGTGCCGCGCCACTGCGCCTTCACTTTCTCGAACTTCATAACATCGTCGATTCGGCGCTCGAGAAAGGCTCGGGTGTCGGCCATCCCCTCGCTGGCGTCGTCGAGGAAGACCAGGGTCGTCGATCCGTAGACGCCCATCAGGATCGCGCGCTTGCTGTAATGGTTGAAATCGGTCGAGCGGTCGCCGGCGATCCGCCACATCCGGTCGGCCGCGCGCCAGCCGAGCCGGGCCGCAAGCGGCAGGTTCTGCGGCTGTGCAAGGATCGCGAGCGCCCGCCGAAGTGCTTCCCGGTTCGGGGCGCAGGCTTCGAGCCGGAACGTGACCAGCGATCGGATCCGCTCCCGGATCTTCATCGCCTCGATCCGCTCGAGCGGAAACGCCTCGGCCATCGACCGGTCGATCCAGTCGAACCAGGCGTCAATCATCTCGGGCGCGCCGCCGGGGAAGCAGAGCTTCGCCCGGCCAGCCGGGACGCCGAGCTCGGCCGCCGCCATTGCCAGCGCCTTGTCGCCCCAGCCGTCGAAAACCGCATTGGCCGGCACGAGCGGCGCCAGAGCGAGCCTCAGCTCGTCGAGCGTCATGTCGGCCGGCGCGATCGTCATGAGTCGGAAATGATCCTGTGCGGGAATGGATGCAAGGCCGGACAGATGTCAGGCCGGCGCCGACCGCTCCGGCAGCCGTATCAGGATGAGGGCGACGCAGATCAGGAGCGCCCCGGCCGCGTCGGCCGGGCCAAGCTTCTCGCCGTAGGCGAGCGAGCCGATGATCGCGCTCGCCGCCGGCTGGGTGAGCAGGCCGACGCCGACCACGACCGGAGTCAGATGCCCCATCGCGTAGACGAGCAGCCCCTGGCCGACGACCTGGCTCCCGAAGGAGAGCAGGATGAGCGGGGTCCAGTCTCCAGGCACGACCTGCTCGCCGAGCGCCGTCGCGAAGAGCAGAAGCGGAAGCGCGCCCGCCGCGGTGGCGATCGCGAGCACCGGCATCGGCGCCATCGTCCTTCGTGCCCGGTCCACCGCGACCAGGTAGAAAGTGTAGAAAAGGCCGGCGAGCAAGGCGAACAGATCCCCTGTAAAATTCCTGGGCGAGGCCTCGTAGCTCGATCCGAGCAGAAGCGCCGTCCCCGCCGCGGCCAGCCCGAGCGCGGCCAGCTGCAATTTCTTGGGCAGGGCCCGGAGCACCAGGAAGCCGTAGATCGTGAAGATGAAGCTCGAGGAGTTTCCGAACAGGCTGGCATTGGCGAGCTTGGTCAGCCTGATCCCGACGTGCCACGCCGCGAGATCGGCGGCGAAGAAGAGGCCGCCGAGAGCGATCAGCCCGATCAGGGCGCCCGACGGCGCGAGCCGATCCTTCGAGCCCCAGCGCGCCATGAGAAGGAGCAGGGGCGCCGCGAGCGCCATCCGCCAGAATCCCGACGCGACCGCGCCGACGTCGGCGAGCCGGACCATCCACGGACCGAGCGCCAGCACCAGGTTCGCGACGATCAAAGCCGCGAAGGCGTAGCGCCCGGCGCGGGCGGAAGAGGACGGGCTCGGGTGCATAACGGGTCGCCGCGCGCTACGTGCGCCGGCTCCGGTCCGTCAAGGAAAGCCGCATGGACGAAGAGCCGACCTGCTTCCTCTGCGTGCGTCCGCTCGGAGAGCGGGTGGAATATCACCATGTCGTTCCGAAAAGCCGCGGCGGCCGCGAGACCGCGCCGATCCACCCGATCTGCCACCGGACCATCCATCGGCATCTGACCAACCAGCAGATCGCACGCGATTACGCCACCGCGAAGGCATTGCGCGCTCATCCCGACATCGCGAGGTTCATTCTCTGGGTCGCCGATAAGGGTCCCGATTTCCACGCGCCGACGCGGCGGAACCGAGCCGGCTGAAGGAAGCGCCCGCGGTTTCTAGAGCATACGACGCGATTTCTGAATCGCGCCGCCTGCTCTAAATCCTTGTTGACGCATCGTTGAGCGGAAAACCGGTTCCCACTTTTCCGCACGATGCTCTAGATTTCCATCGCCGCGATCGCCCTGCGCAGGGACGCCCCCTCGGCGGCCATCGATTTCTCCATCAGCACGATTTCGTTCATGCGCTCCAGATGCTCACTGAACTGCGGCTTCAGGGCGCCGTTCGGCTCGTAGAATCCAGCGCCGCCCTGCCTGGCGAGCGGCAGGAAGACCTGCTCGGTGAACTGGTTGTAACGTATGTAGCGCTCTCCGAGGCCGTCCATCCGGTTGAAGAAGATCGCAGCCTCGAAAAGGATGTCGGGCGAAAGCACGCGCGCGCCGCCTGTCTCGACAAGAGCCTCCCAGACCAGGGTGGGCGGACGTTCGGCCATGTCCTCGCGATAGAGCGGCGGGATCGGCCTGAGCCCTCGCTTACGGTCCGCTTCGAATCGCGCCATGTCGACGGCCATCCGCCTGGAGAGGAGCCGTTCGTGGGTCTCCAGCCTGGCCAGGCTGCGGTCGAGCGCCGCGACCACCTGGCGTCCCAGCGCGGCGTCCGAGCGATGCTGGCGATAATCGTCGGCCAGGGAGGCGAGGGATACTCCGAGGAAGACTATGGCAAGCTCGGCGAGCAGCCATTTCCACAGGCGGCGGCGCCGCGGGGTCGCCATGGCGCCTGCCGCCGCGAGCAGCCGCCGGTGAAGGCCGAGCGGCGGCTCCGCTTCCCTGGTCCGCGATTTCCTGGCCGCCATCAGGCCTCCAGCTCGACATCCCAATAGAGATAGTCGCGCCAGCTATCGTGGAGATAGTTGGGCGGGAATCGGCGGCCATGCTCCTGCAATTGCCAGCTGGTCGGCCGGTGGGGGCGCCGGTTCAGGGCCATTCGCGCCTGCTGCGGAGTCCGGCCGCCTTTCCTCAGATTGCAGGGCGCGCACGCGGTTGCGACATTGTCCCAGGTCGTCCGCCCGCCCTGCGCGCGCGGGACGACATGGTCGAAGGTCAGCTCCCTCGGATCGCCGCAATATTGGCATTCGAACCGGTCGCGCAGGAACAGGTTGAACCGGGTGAAGGCGGGATGCTCGCTGGGCCGCACATATTGGCGCAGAGCGATCACCGAGGGGATCTGCATCGTTCGGGTCGGGCTGTGCACCTCGCGCGCATATTCGGCGACGATGTCGACGCGCTCGAGGAACACCGCCTTGACCGCCGTCTGCCACGGCCACAGGCTCAGCGGATAATAAGAAAGCGGCGTATAATCCGCGTTCAGAACGAGCGCCGGGCAGCTGTCCGGATGCCGAATGAGATCGGGATGATACATGAACCGACGACCGCCTTCCGCTCTTCCCGGGGAGAGATCGGCTCGGCCTGTTCGCACCCAGAACGAGGGAAATGTCCCCTGTTCCGTCACCTGCCCGAAAGTGGTGACGGCGCCATGACAGCATGGGCCGCGACTCCCGGTCAAGAGTCTTGGGCGATGATCCGCAAAGGAAATCCCGATTAGTGGCGAAATGATCACGTCCCGATTCGCCCCGAGCCCGACCGGCCGGCTCCATCTCGGCCATGCTTGGTCGGCTCTGCTCGCGCACGATTTCGCCCGCGAGCGCGGCGGCTCCTTCCTTCTCCGCATCGAGGATGTCGACCCGGGCCGGGCGCGGGCCGAGCATGTCGAGGGGATATTCGAGGACCTGGCCTGGCTCGGCCTGAGCTGGGACGGCGAGGTGCTTTTCCAGTCGCGCCGGCTGCCGCATTACGCCGAAGCCCTCGACCGGCTGAAGGCAAGAGGGCTGGTCTATCCCTGCTTCTGCACCCGTGCCGCCATCGCCGCGGAGATCGCCGCCAGCGCCTCGGCGCCCCATGGCCCGGACCCCGGATCGCAGTCCGGGGCAGGCGGTCCGCTCTATCCCGGCACCTGCCGCGCCCTTTCCGATGCTGAGCGCCAGACGCGGATGAAGAAGGAGCCGCACGCCTGGCGGCTGGATTCGGCGAAGGCGGCCGAAGCGGCGGGGCCGCTCTACTGGCGCGACGGCGGCACCGAGGTCCAGGCCGAGCCGGCAGGCCATGGCGACGTCGTTCTCGCCCGCAAGGATGCTCCGACCTCCTATCATCTCGCAGTCACCGTCGACGATTCGGCGCAGGGCGTCACCGACGTGGTGCGAGGCCGCGATCTCTTCGCCGCCACCGACGTCCACCGCCTGCTCCAGGCCCTGCTCGGCCTTCCGACGCCGCACTACCATCACCATCCTCTCCTGCTCGACGAGGAAGGCCGGCGCCTGGCCAAGCGCCACGGCGCCCCCACGATCGCCGATCTGCGCGCTTCGGGCGCGGATCCCGCCGCGCTTGCCGCCAATTTGCGCGAAGGTCGATTGCCGGGTGGATTCCACCGGGAGGAGGGCTAGAGGGGCTTCATGGACGTCTTCCTGCTCATCCTGATCTTCGTCGCCGCCGGCGCGACCCTCTTCATCCTCGCCAAGGGTGTTATCGGAATGGCGCAGGGCAAGGACATTACCGGCCGCCGCTCGCAGGAGCTGATGCGCAAGCGGGTCCTGTTCCAGGCGATCGCGATCGTCCTGGTCCTGCTCTTCCTCCTCTTCGCAAGCGGAAGGCACTGAGCCCTGGTCCGGCTCAACAAGATCTACACGCGCACCGGCGATGCGGGAGAGACGGGGCTCGTCGACGGCTCGCGAATCCCCAAGGACCATGTCCGCGCCGACGCGATGGGCGACGTCGACGAAGCCAACAGCGCGATCGGGGTGGCGCTGATCCACGTCCGCGACGCGCCGCACCGATCGATGCTGTCGCGATCCAGAACGAATTGTTCGATCTCGGCGCCGATCTCGCCACGCCCGGCGAGGATTATACGCCGTCGGACATGGCGCTTCGAATCGTCCAGCCGCAGATCGACCGGCTCGAGCGCGAGATCGACGGGATGAACGAGCATCTCGAGCCGCTTCGAAGCTTCATCCTTCCGGGCGGCGGGGAGGGCGCGGCGCATCTTCACCTCGCCCGGGCGATCGTCCGCCGCGCCGAGCGCAAGGCGGTCACCGCAGCGCGCGAGACCGCGCTCAATCCGCTCGCGCTCGTTTATCTCAACCGCCTCTCGGACCATCTGTTCGTGCTCGCGCGTTTGGTGGCGCGAGCGGAGGGCAGCGACAGTCTCTGGCAGCCGGGGGCGACTCGTTCAGCCTGACTCCGCGCGCTTTATTGCTGTAAGGAAGAGTGATGGCGACCCAGGCGCGGCCTGTCTTCGGAGCGTTGCTGCCCGCCCGCTTCGAGGCGGTGCGCGCTCTTTCCCGCGCGATCGCTTCGCCATTGTCCGACGCCGAGGCCAGCCTCCAGCCGATGGACGACGCCTCTCCCGCCAAATGGCATCTCGCCCACACGACCTGGTTCTTCGAGACCTTCGTTCTGCGCGACCACGTCCCCGCCTATTCGCCCTGGGATGAGAGCTGGGCCTATCTGTTCAATTCCTATTATGAGGGCGAAGGGCCGCGCCATCCGCGCGCGCGCCGCGGGATGCCCGGCCGGCCTTCGCTCGAAGCGATCCTCGACTGGCGCGGCCATGTCGACCAGGCGCTCCAGAGCGCTCTGCCGCATCTTGCGCCGGCCGCCCTGAAGCTGGTCGAGCTCGGCCTCAACCACGAGCAGCAGCATCAGGAATTGATGCTGGCCGACATGCTCGCCACCCTCGCCGAGAATCCGCTCCCGCCCGCGGCCTGGGACGTGAAGCCGCCCGCCCCCGGCCCGGTGCCGCCGCCGCTCGGGAGCCAGTCGGTGCCGGGCGGGATCGCGATGATCGGCCATGACGGCGCAACCGGATTCGCCTTCGATTCCGAGACTCCGCGCCACCGCGCCCTCATCCATCCGCACGAGCTTTCCGACCGGCCGGTCAGCAACGGCGAATGGCTGCGCTTCATGGCCGAGGGCGGCTATTCCGAGCCTCGCTTGTGGATGTCGGACGGCTGGGACTGGGTCCGCGCCAATGCGGTCGAGGCGCCGCTCTACTGGCGCCGCGACGGCGAGGCCTGGCTTCGCTTCGGGCTCGACGGCCTTCACCCGGTCGATCCGGCCGAGCCGGTCTGCCACATCAGCTGGTACGAAGCGGACGCCTTCGCGCGCTGGGCGGGCGCCCGGCTCCCGACCGAGGCGGAGTGGGAAGCGTCCGCCGCTCAGATCGACCCCGCGTCCGGCAACCAGCTCGACGAGGCCGGGCCGGTTCGCCCGCGCCCGCCGACGGCCGCCTCAGGCCTCCGCCAGATGTTCGGCGACGTCTGGGAATGGACCGGAAGCGCCTTCCTTCCTTATCCAGGCTTCACCCCGGAGGAGGGGACGGTCGGCGAATATAATGGCAAGTTCATGTGCAACCAGTTCGTTCTTCGCGGCGGCAGCTGCGCCACGCCGCGCGGCCATGTCCGGGCCAGCTATCGCAATTTCTTCTATCCCCACCAGCGCTGGCAGTTCACCGGCCTGAGGCTGGCGCGCGATTCATGAGCGATTCCGGGGGGCCAGGCGAAGCGGACCCGGCCTTCCGCCACGACGTGCTCGCCGGCCTCGCCGCGCCGGTCCCGGCCGTCCCGGCGCGCTGGTTCTACGACCGCCGAGGCTCGGAACTGTTCGAGGCGATCACCCGGCTTCCCGAATATTATCTGACGCGAACCGAGACCGGCCTGCTCGAGCGCCACAGCCCCGATGTCGCCCGGATCGCGGGGCGGGGCGCGGCGGTGATCGAGTTCGGGTCCGGAGCGTCAGTCAAGACCCGGATCCTGCTCCGAGCGATCGATCCCGCCGCCTATGTGCCGATCGACATAAGCGGCGATTTCCTGCGCGACGCGGCCGACAGCCTTAGCGAGGAATTTCCGGACCTGCCCATCCATCCGGTCGAGGCCGATTTCACCGGACCGATCGCTCTTCCGGACGCGGTCGACCCCCTGCCCAAGCTCGGCTTCTTTCCCGGCTCGACCATCGGCAATCTTGTCCCGCGCACCGGAGTCGATCTGCTCCGTGCGATGAAGGAGACTCTTGGGCCCGGCGCGTGGCTTCTGATCGGAATGGACCGGATCAAGGACGAGGCAGTCCTTCTCGAAGCCTATAACGACGCCGCCGGAGTCACCGCCGAGTTCAACCTCAACCTCCTCCACCGGATCAACCGCGAGCTCGGCGGCGACATCCCGATAGACGCCTTCCGCCACCGGGCGATCTGGAACGACGAGAAGGGCCGGATCGAGATGCATCTCGAGGCGCTCCGCGACGTCTCCTTCACCGTCTCCGACACCCCTTTTTCCTTCAAGTCCGGCGATACGATCCACACCGAGAACAGCCACAAATACGGCCTCCGCGATTCCCGCCTCCTCCTCCGCGCGGCCGGCTGGGGAATCGTCGAGCAATGGACCGACGAGGATGAGAGGTTCGCGATGATCCTGGCCGAGAGCGAAGCCCCAAGGTTCGCGCCATGACCGCAATATCAACAAGAACCGTCATTCCAGCGAAAGCTGGAATCTCAATTTTCCTTTAGGGACTCAGCAAAGGCAGTGAGATTCCAGCGTCCGCTGGAATGACGAGCTTGGCTCTACCGCACCACCCGCGCGCGCCAGACCGTGATGTAGTCGATCGACCCGCGGCATTCGCCCATTGTCGCCTCCTCGACCAGGCGGAAGCGGCTGCCGTCCCAGGCGTAAGAGGAGGTGGTGCCGCAATCGCCGAGGCCGCGGCCCTTGGAGAAGCTCCCGAGCAGGCCACCGGCCGGATCCCAGTCTGCATTGACGAGGATCGGAAGGCCATTGTCCCACCAATCCGGCTTCACGTCGAACGGGGCGAGCGCAATCGTAATGGCGCGGCCGCGCCGGGTCGCGACGAACGGCACGTGGCTGACATTGTAGGCGCCCGATCCGCAGGCGAGCAGGACGAGGCTCTGGTTCGCGCTCAAGGCGTAGACCTCGGCGCTGTCGGGGCCTCCGACCTCGTCGATCGTGCAGCCATGCTTGGTTCGAAGCGCCTTGATCCGCGCCGATCCGACCGCGATCGGGGCGGCCCTGGTCAGCGGCACCGCCCTGACGACCGGAAGCTTCGGAGGCGGCGGGACCGAAGAGGCGGGCCGAGCGCCGCTGCGGTCCAGGGCCGTCACGGTGCCCACGCGCTGCTGGCGATCGTCCATGTAGAGCAAGGCGGCGCTCGCCCCCTTGAGCGAGGCGGTGCCGACGGCGGCGCCGTCCGCGCCCACGACCTTCAATTCGTTCCCGGAGCGGATCGCCGCGATCAGAGCCGGCACGTCGGCGGCCGCCACCTTCGCCTCGCCCTTGCCGGCGGCCAGCCGAAGCGGCAACCTCTTGCCGTCCACTTCCAGCGCGGTCCCCATGCCTTCGCGCATCGCGATCGACACCTCCGGCGCGGCGCCCGCCTCGGGCCCGCGCGCGATGACGATGGTCGCGGCGTCGTCGGGCCAGTTCTCGGGGACGAGCCCGACCGCCTGGCAGCCGCGGCCATTGTCGCAGCCGACCGTCCAGTCGTCATAGACCCGGAGATCTTCGGGCTTCGGAGCAGGGGATGCGGCCGCGGCGCCGGCGACGAGGATCGGGAACAGGTTCATCGCGCAACGCTAGCGCGGCCTTCCAGCCGGAGGAAGCCCGCCGCGCCATTGCCCCCTCCGGCGCCCTCGCCTAAATGGCCTTTCGGGTTCCCACGGGGAAAATGAATGCTTCTTGCCATCATCAACGTGATCATGATGCTGCTCAGCGTGCTGACCTGGATCATCATCATCCAGGCGGTGCTCAGCCTGCTGGTCGCGTTCAACGTGATCAATACCTACAACGATTTCATCCGTTCGTTCCTGAACGCGCTCAACCGAATCACCGAGCCTCTCTACCGGCCGGTGCGCAAGGTCCTGCCCGATCTCGGCGGGATCGATTTCTCGCCCTTCGTCGTCCTGATCCTCCTGGCCGTCCTCCGAATGCTGCTCGGCGGCGTGGCGCTGGATATCGCCACCTCCTACGGGGCATGACCGCCCAGCCGATCGACGGAAAGAGCTTCGCCCAGCGCCTTCGCGCCCGGGTCGCCGATGCGGTTCCGACCTTCGTCGCTACCGCCGGCCGCCCGCCCGGGCTCGCGGTAGTGCTGGTTGGCGACGATCCGGCGAGCCAGGTCTATGTCCGCTCCAAGGGCAAGGCGACAATCGAGGCCGGAATGGCGAGCTTCGAGCACCGCCTCCCCGACACGGTCAGCCAGGAGGAATTGCTCGCCCTGGTCGAACGCCTCTGCCTCGACGAGGAGGTGGACGGCATATTGGTCCAGATGCCCCTGCCCGCCGGGATCGACGACAGAGCGGTGATCGACGCGATCGATCCGCGGAAGGACGTGGACGGCTTCACGCCGGTCAATTCCGGCCGCCTCGCCATCGGCGAGGACGGGCTCGTCCCCTGCACGCCTCTGGGCTGCCTGATGCTTCTCAAGGACCGGCTCGGCGATCTCTCGGGTCTGGAGGCGGTCGTGGTCGGCCGCTCGAACATCGTCGGCAAGCCGATGGCGCAATTGCTTCTGCGCGAGAATTGCACGGTGACGATCGCGCACAGCCGCACCCGCGATCTGGCCGACGTGGTACGCCGCGCCGATATCATCGTCGCCGCGGTCGGCCGTCCGCGGATGATCCAGGGAAGCTGGCTGAAGCCCGGCGCCACCGTGATCGACGTCGGGATCAATCGGATCCCGCACGAGGACCGGACCCGGCTGGTCGGCGACGTCGACTATGAGAGTGCGCTCGAAGTGGCCGGCGCGATCACGCCGGTGCCCGGCGGAGTCGGGCCGATGACGATCGCCGTCCTCATGCGCAACACGTTGGTCGCGGCCTGCGCCCGCGCCGGCCTTCCGGCCCCGGCGGGCCTGTGATCGAGCTGTTCACCTCAGCCTTCGTCACCTTGCTGGTGGTGATCGATCCGCCCGGCTGCGCGCCGATCTTCGCCGGCCTGACCCGCGACGCGCCCGCCGCCCAGCGCCGGATGATGGCGGTCCGGGCCACCGCAATCGCTTCCGCGATCCTGATCTTCTTCGGCCTGTTCGGCGAGGATCTGCTCGACGCGCTCGGAGTCAGCCTCGCCGCCTTCCGGATCGCGGGCGGGATCATGCTGTTCCTGATCGCCATCGACATGGTGTTCGAGAAGCGCACCCAGCGCCGCGAGACCCGGGCCCAGGAAGTCAGCGCCGATCCCGGCCATGACGATCCCAGCGTCTTTCCGATGGCGATCCCGATGATCGCCGGTCCCGGCTCGATCGCATCGATCATGCTCCTGATGGCGCGGAGCGACGGGCTCGGCGAATCCCTCGTCGTCCTCGGCGCCCTTGCCGCGACCCTGGTCCTCACCTTGCTCTGCCTGCTCGCCGCCGGGCCCTTGATGCGCCTGCTCGGCCACAAGACCGAGGCGATGCTGACCCGGCTGCTCGGAGTCATCCTCGCCGCTCTGGCCGTCCAGTTCGTGATCGACGGGATCAGCACCAGCTTCGAAATCTAAGCCGAGGCAAAAGCCGAAATTAACCGGCGCCGGTTAGAAAGCCGGCAGAAACATGTCTTCGAAGCAAGCCATATTGAAGCTGGCGAAAGCGTCCGGGCTCGCCGCCGTTGCGCGGCGGGCGACGGCCGGCCGCCTGCGGATCCTCTGCTATCACGGCCTCTGGGTCACCCCCGGCCACCAGTTCGGCGACTGCCTGTTTATCAGCCCCGAGCAGTTCGAGGCGCGGATGGCGCGGGTCGCGCGCTCGGGCCTGCCCGTGCTGCCGCTCGGCGAGGCGGTCGAGCGGCTCGGCGCCGACAGCTTGCCCGATGGCGCTTTGGTCATCACCATCGACGACGCCTGGGTCTCGACCTTCACCCACATGCTGCCGGTGCTCGAGAGATACCGGCTCCCCGCCACCCTCTATGCAACGACCTGGTATGCCGGGCAGGATCTTCCGGTCGTCAACGTCGCGATCGACTATCTGCTCGACGCCTCCGGCCGCCGCGACCTCGACCGCGACGATGCGGTGGCGAAGATCGAGGCCTTGCCGACCGGTGAGCGGCTCGACGCCTTGCGCCACTTCGGCGCGGAGCTTCGTGTTCCTGAAGCGTGGCTCGAGACCCGCCAGTTCAACATCATGTCGGGCGAAGAATTGGTGGAGGCGCGGAGGCGGGGTCTCGACGTCCAGCTCCACACCCACCGCCATATCGACGTCGCCGCCGACGTCGACTCGCTGCCGCGCGAGATCGACGAAAATCGCGCCTTCCTCGAAGCCGCGGGCGTGGCTGGGCCGTTCGACCATTTCTGCTATCCGAGCGGCGCCAGCCACGAGCGCGCGGCCGAATTGCTCGCCGCGGGCGGAGTCCGCTCGGCGACCCTGGTCGACCAGGGCATCAACCCGCCGGGCGCCGACCCTTTCGCCCTTCGCCGGTTCCTCGACGCCCGCCATGTCGGCGAGGCCGAGTTCGACGCCTATCTGTCCGGCCTGCTCCATTATCTCGCGCCCGTTCAGCGCTTGCGCGCGCTTCTGCCAGGGTAAGCGGATCGTAAACTATCGCCTCTAGGGTAGAGCCATGACCGCCGAGCCCAATTCCAGGCCGATCGCCGCGGGGACCCTCTTCCAGGCGGAGGCGCTTTTTCCGACCTGGCGCGGCAACCACCCTTTCGCCGAGCGCATCCAACCCGTCTCAGCTGCCCTTCACGCGACGCATCCCGGCCTGTCGGGCGCGGTCGAGGCCGTGCCGTTCGAGCGCTTCGAAGCCGCCTGGGGCACGCCCGACGCCGGTTGCAAATATACCCACGTCCCGGAGGCCGCCGCTGCCCTGCTCGGCACCCTCGGCGAGGAACTTCGCTCCCCTTGGCTCTGCGCTCTTCTGCTCCGGCATGCCGAGCGCTTCGACCTGGCTTTCGCGGAAACCGGCCTGCACTCGGAATTCGCCCTCCATTATACCGATACCTTTCAGCGTCTGCTCGACCAGATCGAGAAGGATCCATCCTTCGCGGACCTGTCGAGCGACTCCTTCCTCAAGGATCTCTGGCTCGCCCGCCTGGTGATGATCCCGGCCTTCGCGCAGGTCTGGTGGCCCTGGTCCGGCCTTTCCGGTCGCGACATCCTTCGCGGCGGGCCCGCCGCGCTCGCTTATGTTTTTCTGCGCTGCGGCGGTCGCCGCCCCTTCCTCGAAGGCCATACCCACGATCCGGTCGCCCGCGCCTACTGGAACGAGGCGGGTTGGCGCGAGGCGCTTCGCCTCGCGGCCCTCGCACTGCCGGCGCTGCCCCAAGCCAAGGGCGTGTTCGGAACCGCCTGGTTCTATGATCCGGCGGTCAGGGAGATCAGCCCACGAATAGCCTTCGCGCAGGACCTGCAGGCCGGCCGGGGCGCCTCTCGCCTCAGGATCGGAAGCAATGAAGCGGCGATCGCCAATGCCACCGCGACCTCGGCCGAGCGCCGAAACCGTTACAGTGAGGGCGCCTATCTGCCGACCGATTACGCCCTGATCTGGTCGCGCAAGGACATCCAAGCGGCCTACGGCGCCTGACGAACCACGGCCGGGATCGTCCTTTTCGGCAGAGCCACCCGCCACATCTTGTAGGGCGAATCCTTCGGAAGCTCGACCCGCGTGAGCCAGCCCGGCACCTGCCCCTTGTTCAATTGGACGTAGAAGCCGTTCGGCGCCGCCGAAGCGTAGATGGTGGATTCCGACAGGCTCGGACAGATGAGGACATAGTCGATTCCGCGCCGTTCGATCACCTCCCGGGCATGTTCGGGGCTGCCCCGGAACGTGGTCGCGATGTCGACGATATCCTCGTCGTTGCGGTGATAGGGGCCCGCGACCGCGTCATGATGGGTGACGGTGATCAGCCTCGGCCCGAGATCGATGAAGGTGAGGACGTAGCCCTTGGGCTGCCGGGCGACCGCGCGCAGTCCGCGCAGCGACGGGCACAAAGCGTTGGCGCGGTTGACCGTCTTGAGCCTCGGCGCCTTCGTGTCCGGGACCAGGCGCGCCGCCTGCTGCGCCGCGATGCCCGAGACGATCAGGAAGGCGGCGACCGTCCCGAGCACGCGCACCAGCATGTACCGGCTGTTCAGGGTGGCCGGAATGACCAGCCAGCCGAGCGAGGCTGCGCCCGGCACTGCGAGCAATTGCGCGGCCGGGCCGGCGCGGCTCTGCCAGAGCAGGAGCGAAGCGGCGAGCAGGGCCGGAGCCGCGATCGACGCCCAGAGGATCAGCTTGTCGCGGTCGAGGCGGACCCGCCACAGAGTCACTGCATAGCCGATCAGCCCGATGACCGGCAGCGAGGTCACCACCACCGCGGTCTGGAAGCCGTGCCGGTAGATGGGCCGGGCCTCGCGCACGTTGTTCAGCCACAGCGCCTCGGCCTGCGGCGACACGCCTTCGAGCCGCCCGAGGCAATGCGGCCAGGCCCAGGCGAAGGCGACGGCGAGCAGAGCCCCCGCCGCCGCCGCGATCGCCAGCCGGATCGGCCAGCTTCGCGGCGAGGCCATTGCGAGGAGCACGGCGAGCGCGCCCGCCCCGATCATCGCCGACAGCCAGACCGGCGACAAGGCATCGCAGACCGGGGCCCGGTTCGCATAGGAGGCGAAAGCGAGATAGGCGGCCGAGCAGCCGCCGGCGAGGCTGGCGCCATAGGTGGCGAGCCGCCGCGCCTGGACCGGATCGATCAGCCAGCGAAGCACGGTGAGACCGCCGGCAAGCGCCAGATAGAGCATCATCTCGAGCCCGATCGCCAGCGACAGCGCCGAGGCGATTCCGAGCAATGCGCCGCCGCGGGCACGCTTCGGATCGGTGAGCGCCGCCACGACCAGTCCCAGCATGGCCAGCTGCCAGCCATGATGATCGATGCGCAGAGGCATGAACATGCCGCGCGTCGACGGGGCGAGGACGAGGATGGCGATTGCGAGCGCGAAGGCCTTGGGCGAGATCATCCGCCGGGCGACGACCGCGACCGCGCCCATCAGCACCACCATCGGGATGAGCGGCGCGAACGCGACCGCAGCCCGCTCCGCCGCCGCGCCTCCGAAGAAGGGCGCGAGCGCAAGCTTGATCCCGGCGATCGGAAGGTCGACCAGCCGAGACCAGTGGATGTCGGCGCCTCCCGGCGGATCGAGCCGATATTGCCTGAGGTCGTACCAGCCTTGCCCGGCGAGCAGGTCTCGCACCTGCATCATGCGCAGATTGTCGTCGGTGTCGCCGAGCGCGAAGGCGTTGATCGCGCCCATCCGCGTGTAGAGGAAGACTCCGGCGAAAATCAGCCAGAAGAGCAGGACCAGCCAGCGCCACTTCCTCTCGAGGCCGTCCAGCTCCCCCATTCGTCTTTCGCCCTTTCCAACCCCTGTTGCGGGCATTAATCGCTGGGCGCCAAAGGGCAACAAGCTTCACTCATGGTACCTCAAGAGCATCGCGAGCTGGTCGGGCAGCTGGTCCGTTTCGGCCTGACCGGCGGCCTGCTGACCATATTGGTCGCGGGCGGCTATTGGGTACTTGCGACGCCCTTACACGTCGAGCCGATGGCCTCGATGACCATCGCCTTCCTGATCGTCACCGGAATCGGCTATCTGCTCCACAGCAATTTCAGCTTCCGAGGCCATGGCAGCCGCGACCGCGCGGCGGTTCGCACCGTCCGCTTCTTCACCGTCAACATATTGGGTTTCCTCAGCAACCAGTTCTTCATCTGGCTTCTGGTCAAGCATATGGGCGGGCCGACCTGGTGGCCAATCCCGCTCATCATCTTCGTGACTCCAATCCTCACCTTCACCCTGAACCGCAAATGGGTGTTCGGCTAAGCGGATTCCGCTCACGCCTTTCTCTTTTGTTAACCATTTTCGGCAACATTTGTGGCAGACCCCAGCCATGCCAGAAGCCCAGCCCCTCCTGTCCGTGATCGTGCCCGTCAAGGACGAGGAAGAAGCGATCGTGCCGTTCGTCGAACGGGTCGGCGCGGTGCTCGACGGCCTTGCCGACGCCGAGGCCCGGGCCGGCTGGGAGATACTCTTCATCGACGATGGCAGCGAGGATATGACCATGGCCGCGATCCGCGCCGCCCATGGCCGCGATCCGCGGGTCCGCGCAATCTCGCTGTCGCGCAATTTCGGCAAGGAAGCCGCCCTTTCGGCCGGGCTCGATCATGCCGCCGGCCGGGTCGTCGTTCCGATCGACGTCGATCTCCAGGATCCGCCCGAGGTGATCGGCGCGATGCTCGCCAAATGGCGGGAAGGCTATGAGGTCGTCTACGGAGTCCGCCGCAACCGGGCGACCGACAGCCTGCCCAAGAGGCTGACCGCCGACCTTTATTACCGCGCCCACAATTATCTCTCGTCGGACAAGATACCCGAGCATGCCGGCGATTTCCGGCTGCTCGACCGCTCGGTGGTCGACGTCATCCGCTCGATGCCGGAGCGCAACCGGTTCATGAAGGGCCTGTTCGCCTGGGGCGGCTTCCGCCAGGCCGCGGTCGAATATGACCGGGTTCAGCGCCAGGTCGGCACGACCAAGTTCCGCTACTGGAAATTGTGGACCCTCGCGCTCGACGGAATCACCTCGGCCTCGACCATGCCGCTGCGCATCTGGTCCTATATCGGGCTGGTCATCGCCTTTTTCGCCTTGGTCTATGCGGTGCTGGTGATCGTTCGAACCACGTTGTTCGGGATCGACGTGCCCGGCTATCCCAGCCTGATGGTCGCAGTGCTCTTCTTCGGCGGCCTCCAGCTCATTTCCTTGGGCGTGCTCGGCGAATATGTCGGACGGATCCTCGTCGAGGCCAAGCAGAGGCCGATCTACGTGGTTCGCGACAGGATAGGGATGGACGGCTGATGGACCGGCACGTTTACGACAATATGGCGAAGGTCGATTCCGACCATTGGTGGTTCGTCGCCCGCCGCCGGATCATCCGCGACCTGATCGAGAAGAAAGTGAAGCCGAAGCCCGGCGCACGCATTCTCGAGGTGGGCTGCGGCACGGGATCGAACATCGAGCTGCTTCGAGGTTTCGGAACCGTCGACGCGATCGAGCCCGACGAGCCGGCCCGAAAGCTCGCCGCCGAGCGAAGCGGGATCGCGGTCAAGGGCGGCCTCCTCCCAGGCGGCGTTCCGCTCGAAGACAATCGTTACGATCTGATCGCTTTGTTCGACGTGCTCGAGCATATTCCCGACGACGAAGGCGCCCTCGCCGAGCTGGTGCTCAAGCTCGCGCCGGGCGGAAAGCTGCTTCTCACCGTGCCCGCAATGCCCTGGCTGTGGAGCGCTCACGACGTCGCCCACCATCACCAGCGCCGCTACACGCGCTCGGCGCTCGAGAAGGTATTGAAGGGATCGGGTTTCCGCCCGCTCCATGTCAGTCATTTCAACACCCTGCTCTTCCCCTTGATCGTCGCCGCGCGTGCGGTCGGCAAGCTGACCGGGCGCGAGGGCGGCGACGACGCTCTTCCGCCCGCGCCGCTCAACGCCCTGCTTCGGACCGTCTTCGCGGCCGAGCGCCACGCCGTCCCGCATCTCTCCATCCCGTTCGGCGTATCGCTCGCGGTGATCGCCGAGCGCGAGTCGGAAGCGGAGACTTTGCGGGCGGCTGCGTGACGGCCGTCCCGGCGGCGGGGCCACGCCGGAGCTATTGGCTGTGGGCCGCCGCCTGGCTCGCCGCGGCCTGCATCGCGGTCCTGATCTTCAAGCGCGACCTCATGCTGACCGACTGGGCCGGCGATCTTTCCATCGCCCACAATGCCCTGTGGGGCCGCGACTTCGTCAACGTCTACACGTCGGGATCGCTGGTCCTCAACGACCGGCTCGACATAGTCTACGACATCCAGGCCTATCGGGCGTACCAGCTCGATTTGTTCGGCCAGGGCCTGAAATATCACAATTACTCCTACCCGCCGGTCACTTTGCTCTACACCTGGCTGCTCGCTCTTCTGCCTTACACGGCGGCGCTTGCGCTCTGGCTCGTCGGCACCGGAGCCTTCTTCGTTTGGGCGGCCCGGCCTTACCTGCGCGGCGCGGGCCTGCCCGCCTGGGTGGCGGTCCTGGCGCCGGCCTCGATCGTCAATGCCTGGGCGGGCCATTACGGATTCCTGATCGGCGGCCTCTGGCTTGCCGCCTTCCACCATTTGCCGCGCCGGCCGGTACTCGCCGGAATCCTGATCGGCTGCCTGATCGTGAAGCCGCATCTCGCCATCCTCGCGCCGATCGTCCTGCTCTACCGCCGCGAATGGCGCGCCTTCGCCGCGGCCGCCTTCACCGTCCTTTTTTTGGTCGGCCTCTCCATCCTCGTCTTCGGGCTTGATCTCTGGACGATCTATCTGACCAAGACGGCCATGGTGCAGGCGGCCATGGTCGACGACGTCCGCACCTTCTTCATCCGGATGATGCCGACGATCATGCCGTCGCTGGCGCTGGCCGGCATAAGCGCGACCATATCGGCGATCGTCCAGATCACTGTTGCGCTCGGCGCGATCGGCCTGTTGCTCTGGCGCATGCCCAAGGACAGCGAGGAAGCGGGCCTGGCGACGGCAACCGCGACCTTTCTCGTCCTTCCCTACGCCTTCAATTACGACATGACCGTCGCCGGCCTGGCCGGCTTGCTCGTCCTTCAGCGGAGCAGGACCGGAGGCTCGATCGCCTTCACGCTGGCCGCCGCATTCGCCTTCCTGGTGCCGATGAGCGTCATGTATTTCGGCCTGGTCGACATCCCGGTCGGCCCGCCCGCGCTCATCTTCCAATTGCTCGCTTTGCTCGGGCTGATCGCCCCTCCGGCGGCAGCCCGAAAATGAACCCGGGCCTCAACCGGGTCCTGGCGGCCTCTTTCCTGGTCGCCCTCGTCGCGGCCGCGGCTCTGCGCGCCTGGCACATGGCGGCTTGGCCGCTCTGGGTCGACGAGAGCTGGAGCCGCTGGATGACCGAGCAGAGCTGGTCCGGCCTCTGGCACGCCGCCTCCCATTACGACACCCACCCGCCTTTCTATTATTCCCTGCTCAAGGCCTGGACCGGGGTCGCGCCGTCGACGCCCTTCTGGCTCCGCTTGCCCTCGGTCGTCGCATCCCTGCTGATGCTTCCGCTCGCCTGGGCCTGCGCCGGCCAGATCGAGGCGCTTCGCCGGAACCCGGCAGCGCGGATCGCCGTCCTTTTTCTCGTCGCGGTGTCGCCGCCGCTGATCGTCGCCGCCGGCCAGGCCCGTCCCTACGCTTTGCTCGCTTTGGCCTTCGGAATCGCCTTGTGGGCAGCGCTGAGGCTGCTCCGCGCGCCGGCCGCATCCTGGCGCGCCTGGTTTCTCTATCTCGCCGGAATCGAAGCCGTGCTCTGGCTGCATAGTCTCGGCGCCTTGTTCGTGGCCGCGCTCGGCGCCGGGCTCTTTCTCGCCATGGGCAATGCCGGGACGCTTCGAGCGCACTGGCTGAAATGGATGGCCGTCCAAGGCCTGGCCGGCCTGCTCTGGCTGCCCGGTCTCCTCGTCCTGCTCGAGCAGCGCCGCAACTGGAGCGCGAGCAGCTGGCTGACCTTCTCGCTCGGCGATATTGCCCCCGGCCTCGCCGTCGGCCTGGCAGGCAGCGGCGTCGCTTTCCTGATCGCCGTCTTCGTCTGGCTCGGCGCGCGCAATATGCTTCGAGAGCGCGAGGACAGGCCGGCGGCGATCCTTCTCCTTTGCGCCGCCTTCCTCCCGGCCTTGCTGACGATCCTCGTTTCGCTCCTTCTTTCACCGGTCTTCCTGCCGCGCACCCTCGTCCCATCGGTCCTTCCGGTGCTGCTGCTCGCGGCCTCATCGATCCCGGTGGCCGAGCCGAGGCGCACACCCTTCCTTGCCGCGATCGCGACCGTCCTTCTGGTGGTCCCGGCGTTCGGCCATGTCCGCTCGGAGCCCGAGGAGAAATGGCCGTCCCTGGGCGCCTGGCTGGCGCCGCGCGTCGGCCCGGCCGAGGAATTGTGGCTTCTGCCCAACGAGATCGCTTTGCCCTTCCGATACGGTGCCGGACCGGCGCGTTACCCGGTCCGCGGAATCCCGGCCGATTTCCCGGCGCCGGACCATGCCGGCCCACGCCCGTCCGGCTCGAAGGCCGTGGTCGCCATGACCCGCGCCGATGCCCAGCGGCTGGTCGCCGACGCCCGCCGGCGCGGCCTGACCGGGATCTGGGTCGTGACCCGCTTCCCGCGCCTGTTCGACCCCGACCGAACGATCCCCGCCGCGTTCCGCGAAGACCGGCGCGACGTGCGCGACCTGCGCTTCGCGCCGCTGATCGTCGATCATTACCGGCTCTGAAAGGCGATCGAGCGTTCAACCTTCATAAAGGCGACCTAAAGCACATGCGGGTCATCCAGACATGATGACAGCATGGGAGCTGACATGAAGAAGTTCGTACTTGCCGGCGTGGCTCTTGCCGCGCTCGCCGCAATCCCCGCCTCCGCCCAGCCGGGCCCGGACGGCCCGACCCGCAATGCCGGACCGCTCACCCGGGCCTCGGTCCAGTCGATGGTCCAGGCCCGCTTCGCCAGGGTCGACTCCGATCATGACGGCTTCGTCACCCGCGCCGAGGCCGACGCGCGTGCCACCGAAGCGCGCGAGCGCGGCGGCGATCGCATGGAGCAGCGCCGCGGCCGGATGGAGCAGCGCGGCGAGCGCATGACCGATCGCCGCGCCGAAAATCGCGTCGGACTGTTCGAGCGGATCGACACCGACAGGAACGGCGCGATCAGCCGCTCCGAGTTCGACGCCCATGCTTCCGCCCGCGCCGAGCGCCGGGCGGAGCGCCGAGGCCCCGACGGAATGCGCGGCGGACGCGGCATGCGCCATGCCCGGATGATGGGCCATCGTGGTCCCGGCGCGATGGCCGGCGGACGCTTCGGCGGGGCGATGTTCGAGCGCATGGACTCCGACCGCGACGGTCGGGTCTCGCTCGCGGAGGCCTCGTCGCGCGCGCTCGAGATGTTCGACCGCGCCGACGCCAATCGGGACGGCACGGCCAGCGCCGACGAGCGCCGCGCTACGATGCAGCACTTTCGCGACGATCGCCGGGGCCGGGACAGTCGCCGCGGCGGCTGAGCCAGCGCTCGCGAAGTATGAAGGGCCGGGGCGCGTTTCCCCGGCCCTTTTCTATTGCGCCGACTCGCGAGGCACCCTGAACAGCCGGCTCGTGCCATGCGACCAGACCGGCTCGAGCCCGCGAACCAGCGCAGGATTGTAAGGCGGCGGGTCGATCAGCCAGACATAGTCGAAGGCCTGGCGCGGCAAATGCTCGAGCGCCACGCTCACCGGGAACAGATCGTAGTTGCGGCACCCGTCGGGCATGACGACATGGGTCGGGTCGCTCGCGAAATCGCCCGCCTCGGCATAATGGACGCTGAGCAATTGCGCTCCGGCCAGCCGGAACTGGTCGTTCGCGAAAGCCGCGCCGCGCGCGAGGGCCAGGCCGGGCAGATGCTCGAGGCGCGAGCGCTTCCAGCCCTCGTCGCAGGGCCGCCCGGTCAGAGCCACGATCCGGGCGCCGCTCGGCATATGGTCCAGAGCCGCCAGCTCCCGGTCCCACTCGCGGTCGTAAAGCGCGAAGCTGATCGTGTTGCCGGCGAGCCGTAGTCCGGCGAACAATATCGCGGCCAGGGCCAAGGCGCGAAGCGCACGGCTGTCGCTCCAGACGTGAGGCCGGGCCGCGAGCAGGGCCGTCGCGAAAACGTAGGGCGCGAGCCGCATATCCGCCAAAGCCGACCCGAACAGGTTGCGGGGGAGCAGCAGGAAGACGGCCGCCAGGACGAGCGCGCCCGCGCCGAGACCCCGCGAGAAGCCGACGCGCGGGCTCCTTATCGCGACCGCGATCATCATCACGACTGCCCCTACCGACAGTGCGTCCCACCACAGCCAGCGGTCGCGCAAGACGATGAACAGGGAATCCAGCTTCGCCTGGACGTTGAACCAATCGCCGGTCGTCCCGCCGACGTCGCCCGCCCGCCACACAAGCATCGGGACGAGCGGCGGGGCGAGCGCGAGGCAGTGCAGTGCCGCCTTCGCGAGCGCGGCCGGCAGCTTGTGGCCCGCCTCCCGCTGCCGGACCGTCTCCGCCGTGAAGGCGAGCAGCCCGAGCACGCCCCAGCCGAATGCGTGGGCGATCCAGACCAGGCAGGAGATCGGCACGAACAGCGCCGCGCGCAGCCGCAAATGCCCCAACCGCCCGAGCCTCAGCCACAAGGCCAAGGCGAGGAAGGCGAGCGCCATCGACAAAGCGAAGTTGGCGAATCCGAAGATGAAGGGATAGGCATAAGCGAAGGGCGCCGCGAGCAAGGCGGTCGGGGTGATCCGGCCATGGACCTCGCGCGCGACCCAGAGGAAGCCGGCCACAGTCATCGGCGGAATGGCCGTCACGATCAGCTTGACCGCAAGCTCGAGCCCGAAGAGCTTCGAGAGCGGCACGACCAGAAGGTCGATCCCGAGATTGCCGATCAGCGACCATTGGAAGCTGTAATAGCGCGCAAGCTCGGGATCGGAGCCGATGTCGAGCTGGACCCGGTAACGGCCTATATGGCCGGGCAGGTCGACCAGGGGCGGCACGTCGGGCCAGAGCAAGGGCAGCGCCGACAGCAAGGTGAACAGGATCAGAAAGCCGGGGGTCTCCCAGAAGCCGCGCCCGCCCGTGCTCAAGCGGCGGGCTCCGGAGCGGGCCGAGGCTGCCGCGGCACCCTGAACAGCCGGCTCCGCCCCTTCGACCAGACCAGCTCGAGCCCGTCGGTCAGGTGCGGATCGTAAGGCGGCGGCTCGATAAGCCAGACATAGTCGAAAGCCTGGCGGGGCAGGCGCTGGAGCGCGTCCGCGACCCGAAGCAAATCATGGTCGATGCAGCGCGCCGGGATGACGACATGCGACGGATCGGTGAGGAAGGCGCCGGCCTCGGGATAGCGGACCGTCAGCAATTGCGCCCCGGCCATGCTGAACTGCGAATTGGCGAAGGACGCTCCCCGCACCAGTGCAAGGCTTCCGAGGTGCTCGATCCGCGGAGTCATCCAATTCTCGCCGCAGGTCCTGCCGGTCAGGACGACGATGCGCGATCGCGGCGGGACATGGTCGAGAGCGGCGAGCTCGCGGTCCCATTCGCGGTCGTAGAGCCAGAAGCTGATCGTCGTTCCCGCAGTTCGAAGCCCGACGAAGATGACTCCGACCAGGGCGATCGTCCGCACCAGGCGCAGGTCCGACCAGTCGCGCGGGCTGGCCGCGAGCAGAGCGACCGCGAAGATGTAGGGCGCGAGCCGCATGTCGGCATAGGCCGACCCGAACACGACCCTCGGCAGAAGCACGAACACCAGAGCGAGGAACAGCGCCGAAGCGGTGAGGTTGCGCGACCAGGCGATTCGCTTGCTTCGGAGCGACTGGACGATGAGCAGAAGCACGGCCGTGATGCAGAAGGCGTCCCAATAGAGCCAGCGGTCGCGAAGAACGACGACGAGCGCGAAGATCTTGGCCGGGATGTTGAACCAGTCCTCGGTCAGGCCGCCGACATGGCCGGTGCGCGACAAAAGGATCGGAACGACCGGAAGCGCCATGGGCAGGCAATGAACCGCCGAGCGCATGCCCGATGCGATGAAGCCATGGCCCTTGTCATGCTGGCGGACCAATTCCGCCGAAAACGCCATCAGTCCGAGCGTTCCCCAGCCGAACGTGTGCGTCACCCAGATCAGGCACGAGATGGGCACGAAGATGGCCGCCCGAAGCCTGAACCTGCCGAGCCGCGCCAGCCTCAGCCAAAGCCCGAAGGCGAGGAAGGCGAAGGCCATGGACAGAGCGAAGTTCGCGAAGCCGAACATGAAGGGATAGGAATAAGCGAAGGGCGCCGCGAAGAAGGCGATCGGGCTGACCCGGCCATGGACCTCGCGCGCCACCCACAGGAAGCCCGCGACCGTCATCGGCGGAATGGCCAGGACGATCAGTTTCACCGCGAGCTCGAGGCCGAAGACCTTCGAGAGCGGCACGACCAGGAGGTCGATCCCGAGATTGCCGATCAGCGACCATTGGAAGCTGAAATATTGCGCCAGATCCGGCCTCGATCCCATGTCGAGCTGGATCCGGTAGCGCCCCATATGGCCGGGCAGGTCGATCAGCGGCGGAACGTCGGGCCAAAGCAGAGGCACGGCCGCGAGCAGGATGAAGGCGATCAGGAAAGGGCGCGTTTCCCAGAAGCCGCGCTCGCCGGCCGCCGGAGCGGGTTGCCACGTCGGTCCGCTCATGCGGGATGGGCTGCAGGGCTGGACATGGCCGCACCGTGGTTCGGCCAAATTAAGGAAATATCAACCAAGAAATCCGACCAATGGCGGGTGCAGGGATCCATTGCCTTGGATGAGGTGAAGCCGGCGGGCTCCGACGGGGCAAGGCCCGCGCAATCGCGCCTTGCCTGGACCATCGCTATCGCCGTCGCCGCCGCTCTCCTCCTCAGGCTCTGGGGGCTGGGAAGCCGGCCGCTCTGGCTCGACGAGGCCTACAGCCATTTCTTCTCGGGCCTCGGCTGGCGCGAGCTCTGGGTCGAGACCCCCAATTACGAGCCCCACCCGCCTTTCTATTATTCGCTCCTGAAGTTGTGGCGGGGCCTGTTCGGCGACGAAGCGGTGGCGCTTCGCGGTCTCTCGGTCCTGGCCGG
>Ga0193706_1000359_pt1 | contig 28085 bp, 25 predicted proteins | sample U3c1metaG_FD_160130 | JGI IMG/M metagenome (GOLD analysis project Ga0193706, IMG submission 160130) | Soil microbial communities from a riparian zone of the East river system, Colorado, United States - U3c1 | ecosystem: Environmental > Terrestrial > Soil > Riparian zone | place: USA: East River... | reverse complement strand
TTCATCCCGGTTTCACCGAGGCCGCCCAAGGGAACCACCCGGAGCTCGTTGCCGCGGGGAGGAGACGCGAGGTCGAGGGTCGCTCGATGGTCGATCTGGTGGCGGGAATCGGACACGGTAGAGTTGGCGAGGAGGTCGAGTGGTAGACGATCGAGAACGGATCGAGGGCGCTCTGCGCGGCGTTCGCCGGGTGTCGCCGGGTGAAGCGAAAAGCCTACTCGATCTCGGCTACGTTTACGTCGACGTCCGCAGCGTGGAGGAGTTTCACGACCTTCATCCCGCCGGCGCGCGCAACGTGCCGCTCGCCTCCGGGCCGCCCGGCGTTCCTCCCTCCAGCGCGCAATTCCTGACGGCGATGGAGCGGATCTTCGCGAAGGATGCGAAGATCGTGGTCGGGTGCGCTTCCGGCGTGCGCTCGCTCCGCGCGGCCGAGCTGCTGCTTGCTGCGGGTTTTACCGAAATCGTCGAGCAGCGCGCCGGCATGGAGGGTGCGCGCGGGGCCTTCGGCAACCTCGTCGAGCCGGGTTGGAGCGAGGCCGGTCTTCCCGTCGCCAGCGGTTCCGACGCCGGAAGCTTCGCCGCGCTCCTGCTTCAGGGCAAGGTCGACGCCGATCTCGCCCGCTCGTAGTCGCGCGCGGCCTTCGTCACCATCTCCAAGTCGCGCGCCGCCTTTTCTGCTTCCGCCACGAGCTCGGCGGTGAAGGTGGTGAGTCCCCAAATCCCGTTCTCGCGGCGGCGAAAAGCGTAACGGGTGCCGCGAGCCGTTTCCACCGTGGCGCGCTCGCCGGCAATTTCGACCTGTTTCATGCCGGAGAGATCTTTGCGCAGCCGCGTGATCCACCCGCGGCTCTCGGCCAGGGTGAGCCAGGTGTCGGCCCCGTCGGGTACGTCGGCCTGCCCGCGGTACGAGGCGAGCAGCGCGCTCTTTTCCGGCTCGGGATAGTCGCGCGCCACGATGGCCGCGGCTTTCGTGCGGTAGTCACGAATGGTGTACGAAGCCCACTGCGCTTGCGTCTCGAGGTAGGCGAAACACTGGCGCGGGTTGCCTTTGGTGACGCCGAGCACGATGCGCGCGTAGGCGCCTTCGGGCGTCGTGTCCTTGGGGAACGTGAGGTGGCTGTGCACCAGAAAGGTGCCCAAAAAGAGCAGGGCCGTCCCGACCATGAGCAGGAGCTTGGCTCGGCGAGTCATGGTCGGAGGGCGAAAATAGTCTCCGTCCGCGCTCCGCGCAAACAGCGGGCAGCGGAATCCGAGCTTGCGGCAAACCCCCCGCCACCGTACGAACATCGGATGCTCGAAGGAGCCCGATTGGCGGTGGTCGTGCCCGCCCACAACGAGGAGCGCCTTCTCGCGAAGACGCTCACCACCATGCCGAGCTTCGTCGATGACGTCGTCGTCGTCGACGATGCCAGCACGGATCGGACCTTCGAAGTCGCGCGCTCGCTCTCTAGCCGACGAGTTCGCGTCCATCGCCACGCTGCCAACCGCGGCGTGGGAGCGGCCATCGTCACGGGCTACCATCTCGCCGTTGCTGGCGGCGCGTACGCCATCGCCGTCATGGCCGGCGACGCGCAGATGCATCCCGACGACCTGGCCGGCCTCGCTCTTCCCGTCGTGCGAGGAGAGACCGACTACGCCAAGGGGGACCGTTTCAGCCACCCCGAGGCATCCCGCGTCATCCCGGTCGAAAGGTCCATCGCCGGGCGCGCCCTCTCTTTATTGACGCGGCGCGCTGCAGGTCTCGACGCGTTATCGGACAGCCAATGCGGTTATACGGTGATCTCGGCCGAGGCCGCGCGCAGCATCGATCTCGACGCGGTCTTTCCCCGCTACGGGTATCCCAACGATCTTCTCGGCAAAATCGCAGGAGCCGGTTTGCGGATCCGCGACGTGCCCGTACGTCCGGTCTACGGCGACGAGACGAGCGGCGTGAGGCCGTGGCACGTCGCGGTCATTCTCGGCATCATTGCCCGGATCGCATGGGAGCGCAGATCGCAGAAGGCGAGCGCCGCGCGGTCCGATTTCGACGCGTCACGGCATAGGAAGCGCTTGACCCTCGAGGGAGAGTCAAGTCTATGGTGCGTTCCTCCAAAGGAGGATGCGCATGTTGGTGAACGTCCGCTCCGCGACGCTGTCTCTAGGTAGGTGGCTCCTTCCCGCGCTGGTCGTTCCCAGTGCGCTCGCTTGCAGTGCTCCCGCGGATCCGACCGCAAACCCCGATCGCGCGTTCGTCGAAACGCCCGGCGGAAGACGCATCTCCTTTGCGGCGGCGAAACCGGGCGAGTCCGCAGCCGCGCTCACGGCGCCTGCTCAGCCCTTCGTCATCGCCAAGTTCGACGGTCCCATCGCGCCCGCCGCGCGGCGGGCGTTGAAGAGCGCCGGCTACCGCGAGGTGGCGTATCTTCCTTACGACGCGCTGCTCCTCGAGCGGCCGCTCGGCGCGCCCGACTACGTCGTCCCGGGGATGCTGGGCTTCGCGGCGTATCTGCCGAGCGATCGTATTTCGCGCGAGCTTTTGCCGGATGTCATGGCCGCACACCCCGTCCAGCCGGAGGTTGCGGTGATGGTGCACGTGATGCCCGGCCACGATCGCGCCGCCGTTCGCGCGGCGCTGCAAGCGCGCGGCGGAAGGGTCGTCGGCGAGGGAACGGCGGGCGCGTTCGGACGCCTGTCGGTGCTTTTTCCGAGCGCGACGGTGGCTGACGACATGCGCCTCGTCGCCGAAATGAGCGACGTGTTTTTCCTGGAGCGCATCCATCATCTCGGTTTGCTGAACGACAAGCTGGTGGGAACCATGCAGTGCGGCGAGCAGGGCAACGACGCGTCCAAGACGCCCATTTGGAATCACGGCATCCGCGGCGAAAACCAGATCGTCGCCGAGATCGACACCGGGCTCGACGCCAACTCCTGCTACTTCAACGACGACGACACCTCTCTACCCGTCACCAATACGTGGTCGGAAGCGGGTTTGTACGGAACCATGACCGGTGCGACGCACCGCAAGATCGTGGCGTACGATTTTCTCTACTCCTGCGACCAGTATCCGGAGGGGATGAACTGCGAGACGCCCAGCAACTTGATGCAATGGGACACGCAAGGGCATGGCACGCACGTCGCTGGCAACATGGTGGGTGACAGCAACAATGACCCCACGACGTACGCCCTCCAGGACGCCATTGCGCCGGCCGCCAAGATCGTCATTCAAGACGGAGCTTACCGCAGTGCTGCTCAGGGGGATCTCTGCGCCGAGTTGCCGGGGATCGGTTGCCCTCTCATCAACCTCGAGCCTGTTTTCGAGCAATCTTACGTGCAAGGCGCGCGCGCGCACAACAACTCGTATGGAGACAACGAGGAAGCCAGGCCGCCTTATCTGCAATCGAACTACTCTGCGCGCACGGTCGACGTCGACCACTTCATGTGGGAGCACAAGGACTTTCTCATCGTCTTTGCCGCCGGCAACTATGGCTACGTCAGCCAAGTTCTCTACGACTTCTCCCTCGGCAGCCCCGGAACGATGAAAAATGGGCTCTCCATCGGCAGCGCGCGCGTCAACACGGCCAGCAGTCCGAGCGACGAGAACATCTCCGGCTTTTCGTCGCGCGGATGGACGGCGGACGGTCGCATCAAGCCGGATCTCATGACACCCGGGCACAACGCGTCGGCAACGCGCAACAACACCGTCGGCGGAGAAGTCAATTGCGGCGCCAGCGCCGGTGGAGGCACGTCGTACGCCGCCCCGGTCGCGGTCGGCGCCGCCGCGCTCGTCAGGCAATACTTCACCGACGGCTTCTATCCGTCGGGCGCCAAGAACGAGGCCAACACGCTCATCCCCACCGCCGCGCTCGTCAAGGGGATGCTCATCAACTCCGCGGCGTCGATGACGGGGACCGACAACAACGGTGGAACGATCTCCCCCATCCCGTCGCACGAGCAAGGGTGGGGGCGCATCCGGCTCGATCAGTCGATGGTGTTCGCGGACGGCACGCGCAAGCTCATGATCGACGATCATCGCGCCACGATGGCGGCGGGCGCGACGACGCCGGTCACCTATACGCTGAAAGGTGTCACCGCCGGGCAGCCGCTCAAGGTGACGCTGGTGTGGACCGACTACCCGGGCGTGCCCGATTCGCCGCCCGCTGCGCAACCGACCATCGAAGATCCGTCGACTTGGTCGGCTGCCCAGCTCGTCAACGACATCGACCTCACGGTGAAGGGCCCGATCGATACGTACCTCGGCAACGTCTTCACCAATGGCGCTTCCTCGACCGGCGGCACCGCCGACCGGCGCAACAATGTCGAGCAGGTGCTCATCGCTGCTCCCGCCGACGGCGACTACACCATCACGGTGACCCCCTATTCCATCGTGCAAGAGGGGCAGGACTTCGCGCTCGTGGCTACCGGAACCTGGAGCGCGCCGCCCGGCGGGACGCCCGATGGCGGTGGCGGCAGCGGAGGGTCGTCGCCTGACGGGGGACCTGCGGGGACCGGCGGGACGGCCGGCACCGGCGGGACGAGCGGCGATGACGGAGGCTGCAGCAGTTGCAACCTGGCCAGACGAAATCCGATCTCGTCGAGCCATTGGTTGATTCTCGGCCTCCCCTTGCTGTTGCCAGCGCGAAGGGGGCTGCGACGGTGGAGAGGTAAATGGGCGGCGAAGTAGCGATCAGCGACAGCAGCCCCACCGGCTCTGCAGCTGGCTCTCGACTTGGCCGCGCTCGGCGTCGTCGAGCGCGCGTCGATAGATCAGCATTTCGGCGAGGCTCCCGTGCACGCTGCCGCAGTTCGCGTATTGGCTCCGGCCGACCAAATTGCTCCGTCGTGTCACCATCCTCGGAAGGTCGAGCTGCGCGGTGGTCGTTTCGCTGCCGTTGAAGCGCATGGCCGCGGTCCGATCGGGTTCGTGCACGACGGAGATGAGCTGCGCGCGGCCGAGTGGAAAATCTGCGCCTGACAACACGCCCTCCAGCACCTCGTAGGTGCCCCGCTCGTTGTAACGGCCGAGCTCGATGTCGTCGATCTCGGGTCCGTTCGACAGATGCACGAGGCCCATGCAGGGCTCCACGTCGGTGAGGGACGTGACCGCGAAGAGGGAGATGCCGCGCGAGAAATCGGCGAAGCCGCTCGGCAGCGAGAGCACGTCGTCGGCGCGGAACATGACGGTCGGGCGACCGGAAAGGCCGGCCGCAGCCCAAGTCGGCTGCAAGTCGGTATTGAACTGTCGTGCGTCGAGGTGGTTGCCCGATTGGTCGGCCCAGTTGGAAATGGCGCCGCTCGCCTCCGTCACACCGACATCGGCCCGCAGCCAGAGCACGAGACCCTCGGCGACCGGGGGTACCCCGGCCTCTTCGGAGGACCCGTCCGCGGTAGCGCCGCTATCGGAGCCACCCCTCACGGTAAATTCCGGGCCGCAGGCTGCTGCTGCGATGAGCAGCACCAGAGTGAGCCGACCCTCTCGATGGCGCATTCCACCATTCTACGGAGGAAGGCCGGTCATGAATAGCGCGCTGCACCGCCCAAGGCTCAAGCGCGCGCGCGCGCCACGATTTCCTCGGCGTGGCGGAGCGCATGCTCGAGGTCGAAGGCGCGCCCGATCTCGGCGCGGGAAAGGTGTAGAGCGAGGTCGGCGTCCGCCTCGAGGTTCTCGCGAAAGCCCGCTTTGCCTTCGATGGCTTTCATCGCGTTGCGCTGGACGAGCACGTACGCCTCCTGGCGCGGCATGCCTTTTTCGACAAGGGCCAAGAGAAGAGCTTCGCTGAAGAAGAGGCCTCCGGTACGTTCGAGGTTCTTCTTCAGGGCGTCGGGATAGACCACGAGCCCGTCGACGAGGGTCGTTGCTCGTTCGAGCATGAACGCCAGCGTCGTCGTCGCGTCAGGCGCCATCATGCGCTCGGCCGACGAGTGCGAGATGTCGCGCTCGTGCCAGAGGGCCACGTTCTCGAGCGCGGGAAGCGCGTAGGCACGCACCATGCGCGCCAGGCCGCAGAGGTTCTCGCTGGAAATGGGGTTGCGCTTGTGCGGCATCGCGCTCGACCCTTTTTGCCCTGCTGAAAAGCGCTCCTCGGCCTCGCCGACCTCGGTCCGCTGCCAATGGCGCACGTTGGTGGCGAGCCTCTCGATGCCGGCGGCGGTGACGGCCAGTGCGGCGAAGAAGGCGGCGTGACGGTCGCGTGGAACGATCTGGGTGGACACCGTCTCCGGCGCCAGACCGAGCGCCGCCAAGGCGCGCGCTTCGATGGCCGGCGAAAGATGGGCATAAGTACCGACTGCGCCGGCGATCTTTCCCACCGCGATTTCGGCGCGCGCCGTGGAAAGCCGCGCGCGGGCGCGTTTCATCTCCGCCAGGTGCCCGGCCAGCGCAACGCCGAACGTGATGGGCTCGGCGTGGATACCGTGCGAACGCCCGATCATCGGCGTCCGCGCGTGCTCGGCCGCGCGGCGATCGAGCGCCGCGATGAGCTTGGTCAATCGGGCGCCAATCGCGTCGGTGGCCCGCACGAGCAAGAGCGCCAGGCTGGTGTCGAGAACGTCGCTGGAGGTCATCCCCCGATGTAGCCAGCGTGCTTCGGCTCCCACCAGCTCCTCCACGTGCGTGAGGAAGGCAATGACGTCATGGCGCGTGGTGCGTTCGATCTCGTCGATGCGTTCGGGGTCGAGCGTGATGTTCTTGGCGCGAATGCGCGCCGCGGTGCCCGAAGGGACGAGCTTTTCGTGCTCCATCGCTGCGCAAGCGGCGAGCTCGACCTCCAGCCAAGTGGCGTAGCGGGTCTCGCTCGACCAGAGCGTCTCGAAATCGGACGGCGTGTAGCGGGGAATCATGAGCGCACTTTTACCTCGCCCGTGCCGCCCGTGCTCGTCTGTCTTCGGGCCCGCTAAGGTTCGCGATAAAAGCGGGGGACGCGTCGCGACACGCTGGTCAGGATGTCCCAGGGGATCGTCCCCACGTGGCCGGCGATTTCGGCGGCGGTGATGACGTCCTTGCCGAGGGCGCCGTGCTGGGCGCCGAGCACCATCACCTCGTCGCGTATGTCGACACCGGCGTGGTCGGTGACGTCGATCATCGTGAGGTCCATCGAGACCGTGCCCACGATGGGGGCTCGCTTGCCAGCCACGAGGACCTCCCCGCGGTTGGAAAGGTGGCGCGAAAGTCCGTCGGCATACCCCATGGGAATCGTGGCAATGACGCTCGCGCGGGGGGCGCGCCATGTCCAGCCGTAGCCGAGCGGGTCCCCCTTGGCGAGGGGGCGCAGGGCGACGATCTCGGTGCGAATCGACATCGCGGGCCGCAGATCGATCTTCTCGCCGAATCGAGGAGCAACGCCGAAGAGAGCGATGCCCGGGCGAACCCAATCCAGCCGAGCCTCGCGGCAACGGAAGACGGCTGCGCTGTTCGCAGCGTGGCGAATTTCCGGCGAGACGCCGAGACTCTTGGCCTTCTTCGTCGCCTCTTGAAAGCGATCGAGCTGCATGGAGACGGACGCCAGATCTTCGTCGTCCGCTCCGGCGAGGTGTGTCATGAGCCCGTCGATGCGAATCTCGGGGATGCCGCGGAGTCGCTCGAGCACCTTCGGCATGTCGTCCGGCTCGCAGCCGAGCCGCCCCATCCCGGTGTCGATCTTGAAATGCACGCCCACCGGCAAAGACCGCGCGTGTGCCAGGCGGACTTCGCGGGCCAGATCTTCGGCCTGCGCCACGTCGTAGATGACGGGCGTCACGTTGCGGGCGAGGACTTCCCCCCAGGCCTGTCCGTTGTAACCCCCCATGACCAGAATGGGCACATCGATGCCGGCTTCGCGCAGCTCGACCGCCTCTTCGAGGAGCGCCACGCAGAAGCCATCGATGCCCGACCGCTCCAGCGTACGCGCCACGGCGGGCGCCCCGTGCCCGTAGGCGTCGGCCTTGAGAACGCCGAACACGCGCGAGCGTCCGGCGGCGCGTTTGACCATCTTCAGGTTGTGCCGGAGGTGGCCGAGGTTGATCTCGGCGCGCGTCGGACGCACGGCATCGGCCGGCGCCGCGCGACGCGGTCTCAGCACCCGCGGAAGCGCTCTCGGCGGCGCCACCTTGGGCAAGGCACGCTTCGGCGAGACGGGCAGGACCTTCACGATCATCGGTTATCCAACGCCGACTCGTGCGTCAAGATTCCGCGCTAACACGACGCTGTCGGTTCTTCGCCATACCCGATCACGATCGGCCAATGCAGCGGGGCGGCCACGTAAGATGCGGCGAGGCCGCCGCCACGATCTGGCAGCGAGAATCTGACAGCGTGGTGCGGGGCTTTCAAAAGCAGGCCCGCATGCACCCTCGGTAGCCCTCGTCGCATGTGGACCGGCACGCAATCGCCTTGCATGACTGCCTGCAGGAGGTCCAAGTCTTCCCGCACGCGCCCGCGCAGGTTGCTCCCGGCGCATCGACGAGCGGTACACTCGTTTCGGGCGCCGCGGCAGACCCTACCCCGATCGCGGCCGCACCTCCCGTGGAGCGAGGGCGTCCCGTCGACGTCGGTTCACCGTTCGCGCCGGCTTCGGCGGCGGCGCTGGCCGCCGTCATCGTTCGTGGGGACGGCGCCAACGCATCCGTTGGCTGCGGCAGCGTCCGCTGGGAAGGCCCCGCTGCGCGATGGGGAGCGGCTTGTTCGCCAGCCGCCAGCGCTTGGGCCAGCGTTCGTTCGCGCGCGAGCGCGTAACCGACGCGATCACGCGACTGACCATGGCCGTAGTGGCGCGTCCAATCGCGCCAGCACTGAAGCTTGTCCGTGATGGGGGCCTGACGCTCTTCGTCGACGCGATAGCAGTGCTCGAACCGCACGTCGCCTTCGTAGAGCGACTGGTACGTGGGGGAGCATCCGCAGAGCAGCGAGAGCGCCAGACCGAGTCGAGCAAGATGCGGGCGCGGCAAGAAAGAATCAAAACGGCGAAGCAATCCTTACGCTCTAGCACCAATCCGCGCCGCGCCAGTCCACCGATTGGTCCGCGTCGCCGCACTTTCTCACACTTGGTTACCGAGCGAACTCCAACGTGGTGACAGAAGCTATTGCATTGATTTTACTTAAGTAATTCGATGCCTGCGCCGAGGGGCCGACCGGGCGGACGCGACGGGTGCGCCCTGGCGCAGTCGCTGTCGAGCCCGACCCCGAAGGCCCGCAAACCTGACCGGCAGCGTCGCAAGGGGAGCGTCGAAAATCTTAAGCGGCGGATCCCCGTCGTGGTCGGTAGAGAGCGGCGTCGCGGGTCCGGTGAGGGAAGAGGCGAGCTCGATGGTCATGGAAGGCACCGACGCCTTGCGCATTCGGCGCGGCATGGCAGAGAATGCGCGCATGAAAACCGTCATCTACATGGTGGGCGCGCTGGCTTTGATCGTCATTGGGTCGCTCACCTGGTCGACGATGCTGCTCGGCTCACATTGAGGCACTTGTCAAGCGGCGTGTCTTCGGACATGTGAAGAATGCTTGGCAAGTCGTCGTCGAAGAAGTACACCGCCGGTGTGTTCACTGGGATTGTCGAGACGACGGGTCTGCTGAAGGCGCGATCCTCGCGAGGTCCCGGGGCGCGGCTCCTCGTGTCGACAGCGATCGATCGACTCGTTGTCGGCGAGTCGATCGCGGTGCACGGCGTTTGTCTCACGGTGGAGACCGTCGTCGTCGGCGGCTTCGAATGTGATGCCTCCGCCGAAACGCTGGCGCGCTCGACGCTGGGGGCACTTCCTCTCGGGGCGACCGTTCACCTCGAGCGCGCGCTGGCGGTGGGCGGTCGGTTGGGCGGCCACATCGTCACCGGGCACGTCGACGGCAAACTCAAGCTGAGACACCGCGAACGCGTGGGGGACGCGTTCAAGCTGGGCTTCGAGATTCAAGACGGGGACCTCGCACGCTACGTCGCACCCAAAGGGTCCGTCGCGGTGGACGGGGTGAGCCTTACCGTCAACGGCACGAGAGGGCGGGAGTTCGACGTCGTCATCATCCCCCACACGCTGCACGCCACCATCCTCGGCCATCTGATGCCCACGGACGAGGCGAACCTCGAGGTCGACATCCTGGCCCGCTACGTCGCGCAGCTCCTCCCGAGCCGCGGCGACGGCGGACCGTCCGAGGACGAAGGGCTGCACGCGAAGCTGCGGAACTCCGGTTTTATGTAGGGTTCGCCTTTACACGACCCGTTCCGCGCGCAAAACTCCGCGAAAGCCCCCTCTTTCATGTCGCCGCACCGTCTCGACATCGATCCCGACCTGCTCACGCGGGTGAACAAGGCTCTCGACGATATCCGAGCTGGCAGGATGGTCATTCTCGTCGACGACGAGGACCGCGAAAACGAGGGGGACCTCACCATGGCGGCCGACAGAGTCACGGCCGACGCCATCAACTTCATGGCCGTCAACGGGCGGGGGCTCATCTGCCTCGCCTTGTGCGAAGAGTACGTCGATCGGCTGGATCTTCCGATGATGCAGGCGCCGGGTCGCGGCGGCCCGCCGCTCGGCACGGCGTTCACGGTGAGCATCGAGGCGCGCGTGGGCGTCACCACTGGCATCAGCGCCGCCGATCGCGCGCACACCATCCGCACCGCCATCCGTCCCGACGTCACGCCCGACGATCTGGTGACACCTGGCCACGTGTTTCCGCTGCGCGCCCGCCGGGGCGGTGTGCTCGTGCGCACCGGGCAGACGGAGGGCTCGGTCGATCTCGCGCGCCTCGCGGGTTGCGCACCCGCCGGCGTCATCTGCGAGATCATGAACGACGACGGCACCATGGCTCGCCAACCCGATCTCGAGCGCTTTGCCGCTCGTCACGGGCTGCTCGTCGTCCAGATCGCCGATCTCATTCAGTACCGCATGCAGACCGAGCGGCTCGTGCGTCGGATCGCGGAGCACACGCTGAAGCTCGACGTCACCGGCTCGGATTGGAAGGTGATGGTGTACGAGGTCACCACCGAGACGCGGCAATTCCTGGCGCTCGTCAAAGGCGAGCTCGGCGGCACCGAGCCGGTGCTGGCGCGCGTCCATGGAGGGTCGGTGCTGTCCGATATTTTCAGCTCGACCGAGTCCGACGGGGGAAAGAACCTGCGTGAAGCGCTGGTGGCGATCGAACGCGCCGGCCGCGGCGTGTGCGTCTACCTGCCGAGCACGCGCGATCTCCTGACGGAGATGCGCATCCACACCGAAACCAACGAGCGTCACGACTTCACGCCCGGCCCGCCGCTGCGCGAGTTCGGTCTGGGGGCGCAGGTCCTGGCCGACCTCGGCCTTCATCAGATCAAGCTCCTTACCAACAATCCGCGCAAGATTGCCAATCTGGCGGCCTTCGGGCTGCAAGTGGTGGAGCGGATTCCCCTTTTGTCCATGAAGAAGAGCTGAATTTGGCTTCTCCCCCTGCCATCGCCGTGTTCACATGAGCCTCCTCTTCCCATGAGCAGCCGCCCCGCGATTCCCATCACCGTCATCGAAGGGAACCTCGTCGCGCCGAGTGGCGCTCGCTTTGCCATCGTCGCCAGCCGCTTCAACGACTTCATCGTCGATCGGCTCGTCGATGGAGCCATCGACGCGCTCACGCGTCACGGGGTCGACCCCAAGCGCATCACGGTGGTGCGCGTGCCGGGCTCGCGCGAGATCGCGGTAGCGTGCTCCAGGATCGCTTCCAAAGGGAAGGCCGATGCCATCATCGCGCTCGGCTGCGTCATCCGCGGGGCGACACCTCATTTCGACCACGTAGCAGCGGAGGTCTCCAAGGGGACGGCCAGCGTGGCCCTCGAAACGGGCGTGCCGGTCGCGTTCGGCGTGCTCACGACCGATACCATCGAGCAGGCGGTCGAACGAGCCGGCACCAAGATGGGCAACAAGGGGTTCGACTGCGCCATGACGGCGCTGGAAATGGTGTCGCTTCTCAAGGCGCTCGACGCTTCGAAATCGTAAAGAAGAGCCATGGGAGCGAGGACAGGCGGCCGCGAGGCGGCGCTCAAGATGCTGTTTGCCGTGGAGGCGAGTCAGACCGATCTCGATTCGGCAATTGCGCTCTTCTGGCGCGAGTTCGGCGGCGATCCGGAAACGCGGCCTTATGCCGACGAATCGGTGCGCGGCGTCCTCGACCAACGCGACGCTCTCGACGAGACCATTCGTACCGCCAGCGAGAACTGGCGCATCGAGCGCATGACGCGCGTCGATCGCAACGTCCTCCGGCTCGGAACCTGGGAGCTCAAACACCGCACCGACGTGCCGCGCGAGGTCATCCTCGACGAAGCCATCGAGCTTGCCAAGCGCTATGGCAGCGAAGAATCGGGCGCCTTCGTGAACGGCGTGCTCAATCAGGTCGCCGAGAACCTCGGCCGCATCGACCCCGGCGGCGATCCGGAGGCGGGCGACGACCGCGAGCCTTCCGCGCGAGGATCGTGAAATGGAGCTGCGCTTCGTCACCCCCGAGCTGCGTCGCTTCGACGAGCTTCAGTCGGAGGTCTTGGCGTGCGGCGTCTTTCTCGACGAAAGGCCGCACCACGGCACAGCGGGTCTCGTCGACTGGCGGTTGTCGGGGCAGGTATCGCGCCTCATTCGGCGTGCCTTCGTGACGGGAAAACGCGGCGAGGTGGTGATGCTGCCGCTCCGACCGAAGATGCCGTTCGACAAGGCCCTCCTCTTCGGTCTAGGGCCCCGTGCCGACTTCGACGACGACGCGTTCCGCGCCGTGACCGAGCACATGCTCTCCGTCATGGAGGGACTCTGCGCCCGCGCCGCCGTCGTCGAGTTACCCGGACGTCACCGTGGCGTCATCGACGCTGAACGCGCCACCGACATCTTGTTCGAGCTGGCCGGGGGTCGCCCCGAGCACGACATCTGGACCCTCGTCGAGACGAGCGAAGACCAGAAGCGGATCGCCGCGCGGGTGAGCGAGCAGCGTCGGCGCGATCGCCGCATCGTGCTAGGCCCGTGAAAGGAGCGGGAAATCTCGGGCAATAGTGCTAAGACGAGCCTACCGAGCCCGGCTTCGGATCTTCGATGCCTTCTGCCCACCGAGCCTCTGACGACGACCCCCAGCCGAGCACGGATACGCCGTTGCCTTCGACGGCGTCACCCGTAGCTCTGGCGAGCACGCCGCCAGGGCCGCTGCGGCTCGCGCGCGGCATCGTGCGCACGGTGCGGCCGCATCAATGGATGAAGAACGTCTTCGTCCTGGCGCCGTTGGTCTTCGCCAAAGAGCTCTTCGACTGGGAACTGCTCGTCCGCGGCGGCGGCGCGTTCTTCGTCTTCTGCCTTTTGGCCGGCGCGGTCTACACCATCAACGACATCGTCGACGCGCCCGCCGACCGCGTACACCCCGTCAAGCGAAACCGCCCGATCGCGGCGGGAGTCGTCCCCCTCAACGTCGCCAAGGGGCTCGCCGTTTTCCTTTTCGTGGTGGCGATGGCCGGCGCGCTCTACGGACCGCCGCTCTTCGCCCTGGTCTGCTTTCTCTACTTCGTGCAGAACATCGCCTACTCGTTTCGGCTAAAGAGAATTGCTTACGCCGACGTCGGGTGCATCGCGCTCGGGTTCGTCCTTCGCGTCGTCGCCGGTGGGCTCGCCACGCGCATTCCGGTGTCGGGCTATTTGCTGGCCTGCACCGCGCTCTTGGCCCTGTTCCTCGGATTCGGCAAGCGGAGCCACGAGCTCGCCGGTGTTTCCAGCGCGGCGAGCCGCAAGCAGCGCGCCGCGCTGGAAGCGTATACGTCACGCGCGCTCGGTCGCGCCCTCGCCGTCACCGGCGTCGCCAGCATCGTCACCTACGTCGCTTACACCGTCGACCCGGCCACCCGCGAGATGTTCCATTCCAACTGGCTGTGGCTCACCGCCATCAACCCCATCTACGGGATGCTGCGCTTCGTCCACCTCGTGCGCACCCGCCCCAAAGCGGAGAGCCCGACACAGGAGATGCTGCGGGACGCGCCGTTCATGTTGAACCTTCTCGTCTGGATCATCGTCGTCGTCGTCATCGTGTACAAGCTGCGGCCGAGCGCAGGGCTTTAGCGTTTAGCGGCCGTGTCGGCGCGCTATCACCGCTTCGTTTCGCAGAGTCTGCTCTTCACCTATGTCTTCGTTTCCGCGGGGGGCGCCGAGCCCAGCGATGCGAGCATCCGCGGCGCCGCCGGGGTCAGCAATTTCAGCCTATCGACGCTCCTCGAAGTCCGGGTCACGCGCGTCCTGGCGCTCACCCTTCTCGCGCGCGTCCTTTTGCATCAGGGCAGCGCCCACGTCACCGCGCATTTCTCGGAAGGATCCACGACCATCGACGCCGATCTCGGCGCCCGGCCGCGCAGCCAGGAGTTCGTCGCCTGCGCCATTCCCGGCGTTGCGTTCAGCTGGGAGCACGTCAACCTGCACCTCGGACTCGGTTACGGCACGTGGTGGCTCCCGGTGGTGGAGCTACCGCTCACCACGCCGCAAATCATTCCCGATCTCAGCTTCTACGTGCGGTTTTAGCATGACATGGCCCCCGGGCCTCACCGGTGGGCGCGCCGTGAACCAGCATTTGCCGAAGAGCGTCGCGCGCGCGGCAGCACGATGGTGGCGATGCACCCGACGGCATCGCTGCGGTTCTCGAGCGTCAGATGCCCAGCGTGCGATTCGATGATCTCGCGGCTGAGAACGAGGCCGATGCCGGTCCCGGCCGGCTTGGTCGTGAAGAAGGGAACGAAAAGGACGGCGTTCGCGGCGAGCCCGGGGCCCGCATCGACGATGCTGATCGCGAGGCGCTCTCGATCGTCGACCTTCCACCTGATTTGAACGCTCGAGCCGGTGACGAGTGAAGCATCGGCCGCGTTGCGAAGCAGGTTGATGAGCGCTTGTTCGAGCAGCCCCTCGTCGGCTTCGACGACGGCGCCCGCGGGCCCCTCGAGGGCGAGAGGGACCCGTTCTTCGAGGAGCGCCATGCGCCGCAACCACGGCTCGACCTCGACGGTCCCGTACTCCGGAGGCGGAAGCCGCGCCAAACGACCATAGTTACCCATGAAGCGCTGCAGGGATTCCGAGCGGCGGGTGATGACGGCGAGCCCATCGCGGATATCTCCAACCGCCGGGCCAGCGGGGCGCTCGAGGGAGGACTTGAGTCCCTGGGAAATGGAGGCGATCGGGGCGAGTGAATTGTTGATCTCGTGACTGAGGACGCGAATGATGTCCTTCCACGCTTGCCGCTCTTCGTCGCGAACGAGGCGAGAAACGTCGGCGGCGAAGACGAGCGTGTGAGGGCGCCCCGCTTGGCGAAAAATGCCGTGCCGCAGCTCCCAGGCTCCTTTTCCGCCCGGTAAGTCGACCATGATCTTGCGCGGTGTTTCACCAGAGAGCCATGCCGTTAGACCGAGGTCTGCCGCGCTCTGTCCCGTCAACCTTTCGGCATGGGTGCCGAGCAGCCGTTCCCCGGCTGGGTTCACCAGGCAAAGTCGTTCGGCGTCGTCGAAGGCAAAGATGGCGGTGTCGATGGCCTCGATGACCTTGCAGAGGAGCGTCGTCGCTTCGAGTGCGGAGAGGCGTTGCTCGCGTAGCACGTCGGCGAGCCTGTTGATGGCGGTGAAGGCGAACCCGACGTCGTCGTGTCCGGCCTGGCTCCTGCCGCGCACCGAAAAGTCACCGTCGTGGACGGCGGAAATGAGATTGGCGATGGTATGCAGAACATGGCTCATCGAACGGCGAATGAAGTAGGCGGAGAACGACGCCCAAGCGACGGCCCCGCCAAGCGCGACCCACTGCACGCGCGATCCCCCGCCTTGCACGAGGACGGCAGCGAGCGCAATGGCCGGCAGCGCGCCGAGAAGCGACAGGCGTCCCAGATGGCTCGCAAAATCGGCGCGGGGCGGTGTTTTCATGAGCGACGGGGCGTGAAGCGCTGCAGCCGGCGATAGAGGGCGCTGCGACTCAGACCGAGCTCGCGCGCCGCTTCATTGACGTTGCCCCCCGCGCGCTCGAGCGCGCGATCGATGAGGTAGCGCTCGGCCTTCTCGAGGGTGATCGCTTCCGGCAGGACCGCCTGCGCTTCGCCACCGTCGAGCCCGAGGAGCGCCGCTTCGATGACGTCACTGGAGGCGAGCACCGCCGCGCGTTCGATGACGTGCTCCAGCTCGCGCACGTTCCCCGGCCAAGCATAAGAGAGGAGGCGATCGCGCGCCTCTCGATCAAGCGACAGCGTTCGGTCCATCCGCTTCGACCATTTGGTCAGGAAGTGATCGGCGAGCGTGAGGATGTCCTCGGTGCGAAGGCGCAGCGCGGGGAGGCGCAGCTCCACCGTGTTCAATCGGTACAAGAGGTCGGCGCGAAACCTCCCTCCGCTCACCTCTTTGCCGAGATCGACGTTGGTGGCGGCAAGGACGCGCACGTCGACCTTGGTCACCTTCGACGAGCCGACGCGATAGAGCTCCCCCGTCTGCAGCACGCGCAGGAGCTTGGCCTGGTGCGCGAGCGGCATGTTGCCGATCTCGTCGAGGAACAGCGTGCCCCCATGAGCGGCCTCGAATGCGCCGCCGCGGTCGGCCCGGGCGTCGGTGAATGCGCCGCGGACGTGTCCAAAGAGCTCGCTTTCCACGAGGTGCTCGGAGAACCCACCCGCGTTGACGGCGACGAATGGCTTGTCGGCGCGGCGCGAGGCGGCGTGGATTTTTCGGGCGAGAACCTCTTTGCCCGTCCCGTGCTCGCCGGAGATGAGAACGGCGGCATCGGAGGTCGCCACGCGCCTGGCGAGGGCCACCAGGGCTTGCATCGCTGGCGACGCGGTAACGAGCGCGTCGAACCCTGGTTCGGCGCTTCCCAGCTCGGCGCGCTCGCGCTGCGCGCGGGTGACGTCGAGCTGCGTGCGCAGCGTGGTGAGAAGACGCTGGTTGTCCCACGGTTTCTCGACGTAATCGCGCGCACCGCGCTGCATCGCTTGCACGGCGGTATCGATCGTCCCCCAGGCCGTCATCACCACGACAGGCAGCGCCTTGTCCAGGGCGCGAAGCGCTTCGAGGAGGTCCAGCCCTTCGCGTCCCGACGTCGTGTCGCGCGTGTAGTTCAGATCGAGGAGTGCCACGTCGATCCGGCGCCGCTTGACCTGCTCCAGCACCTCGGCCGGGCTGCGAGCGGGCACGGTGTCGATCCCTTCCCCTTTGAGCAAGAGGCGGATGGCTTCGATGATGTCCGGCTGATCGTCGGCCACCAGGACCTGGGATGTTTCGCGCCGGTCGTTCATGGTTCGGCGCGGCGTGGGGGCGACCTTGGAAATCGGGGCGATCACGACCGCATCGCGAGGGAAGGTGACGCGCCAGCTGCCCGGCGCGCCGGTCCGTAGCTGGCAAGTAGCACCACCAGAAAGAGCGCGGCAGTGAGCGCAAAAGTCCACGCCGGCGACAGCGCCTCCATGGTGACGGTCTTGCGGAGTGCCATCACCAGCAGCAAGGAGAGCGTGAGCCCCACGGTCCCCCCAATCCCAGCGATCCAGAGCGCTTCACGCATCACCAGACGTACGAGCGCCCGCGGAGAAGCGCCGAGAGCCGCGCGAATTCCGAGCTCGGGCCGCCGCTGGGTCACCGAGTAGGCGGCCACGCCGTAGACACCGAGCACGGCGAGCAGCATCGTCAAGATGGCGGGGATGACAATGAGTCGAACGGTGGTTCGGGGGGCCCATAGGTATTCGTCGATGTGGACCTGCAGTGGTCGCGTCTCCACGGGTTGCCGGTGATCGAGGGCATGCACGGCATCGTGCACCGAGCGATCGAACTGCGTAGGGTCCGTGCCGCGCACGAGCGCGAACATCCCCGACCGTGGTTGTTGCGCGAACGGCCGATAGACCATGCCGACCTCCTCATGGCGGTAAGAGGCAATATCGTCGACGATACCGATGATGGTGCAAAGCGTTTGCGTTTTTTCTTCGAGCTGCACGATCGTTTTGCCGAGCGCATTTTGACTGGGGAAGAATGTCTCCGCCGCGCGCCGACTGAGCAGCGCCACGGCGGGCGCCGAACGATCGTCCTTGGCTGCGAACACGTTGCCTTCGAGTACACGGATGCCACCGGCCGCGAAATAGTCTCCTCCGACGATCGTCAGTTTGGCTTCGAGCTCTTGACCCGGGGGAGCTGGCGGCCGCCCCGGAATGGCCAGCTGCACGGACTCGTCGCCGCGGCTGAGCGGCGTGACGCTGACGAGGCCAACGGTGCTGGCTTCCGGGATGGCTCGCAGACGTTCCAGGAGATCGGTGAAGAATCGCACGTTGTCCTGTTCGTCCTCCTGATCACGCGTCACCAAGGCTTCCAGCACGCCGGTCGTTTCGAATCCGAGCTTTCGTCGCTCGGTCATCACCAGATCGATTGCACCGCATGCAGCCCCTGTCAGAAGCGCGAGCGCGATGGCCACCTGTGCCGTGACCAGGGACCGCAGGACGCGTCGATGACTTCGTCCCAGGGTGGCATGGTTTCCTTGCTCCTTGAGCGTCTCTCCGGCGGAGGTGTTCGATACCCGCAAGGCCGGCCAAAGCCCCGCAGCGAGTGTCGTCAGCAGCGTCACCCCCGCCGCCACGGCCGCCCATGATGCGTCGAAGCGGAGGTCCCAGTAGAGCCGCATGCGGTCGGCGACGCGCTGGGGCATGGAGGCTATGAATAGGTCGAGCCCCCAGATCGAGACGAGGCACCCGAGCACGCCTCCGGCAGCGCAGAGAACGAGACTTTCGATCAGGAGCTGGCCAATCAGCCGTGCACGGGACGCACCCAATGCCACGCGCAGCGCGAGCTCGCCTCGCCGTGCGGTTCCTTGCGCATAAAGAATGTTCCCGATGTTGGTCGAAGCGACCAGCAGCGTCAAAAGGGCGACGAGAAGCGTCAGAATACAAATGGTGCGCCCCCGCCCGATGAACACCTCTTGCAACATCAGCACCTGTGCCGATTTGCCGCGATTGGTGTCAGGAAATTCCGCCGCCAAACGCGGCGCGATGATGGCGACCTCTTCGTTGGCCGCGGCGGTGGTCGCGCCCGCCTTGAGGCGACCAAAGACGATGAGCCAGGTATGGCTTCGATTGGCGCGCATTTCTGCATCGACGACGAGCGGAATCCACAGATCGGTCAATCCCGGAAAGGCAAAGCTGCGCGAAAGGACGCCGATGACGGTACGTGATGTCCCCTGCGTGGTGATCGTCTGTCCCACCGCCGCGGCGGCCGTTCCGAAGCGACGTTCCGCGAAGGCGTATCCCAAGATCGCAACGCGGTCGCGCCCCGGCGTGTCCTCGTCCGGATTGAAGTCGCGGCCGAAGGCCATCCTGTTCCCCATGAGTCGGAAGTAATTGGGCGTCGCGGCGAAACCCTTGACGCGCACCGGCTCCCCGCCTCCTTCGACGGTTTGCCGGTCCGGCTTGATAGCGGCGAGGTCTTCGAACTGCGTCGTGGCCGCCTTCCATGCAAAAAAATTGGCCACCGGGACCGCCTCCCCGAGATTCTCCGTCGTCGACTGGTGCGCATCCCCCTTGCGCTCGAAGAACCAGACGACGCGCGACGGATCCTTCACGTCGGGAAACGGATGAACCAGCACCGCGCCGACCAGGCTGACGATGGTGCTCGTTACGCCGATGGCGAGCGCCAGCGTGATCACGACGATCGCGCTCACCCCGCGCCCTTTCAAAAGCATGCGCAGACCAAACCGCGCGTCGCGGACCAGGTTGTTCATCACGCGACCTCGACGCGTTCTTCGGCCGACAGCCGTCCGTCGTAGAGGTAGACCGAGCGCGTCGCGTAGCGTGTGTACTCGTGGTTGTGCGTTACCATGCAAATCGTCGCTCCTTGCAGGTGCAGCTCGCGCAAAAGCCCCATCACCGCCTCGCCGTTCTTGGAGTCGAGGTTTCCGGTCGGCTCGTCGGCGAGCACCAGTGACGGATGGCCGACCACTGCGCGCGCGACCGCGACGCGCTGCTGCTGTCCGCCCGACAATTGGCTGGGCATGTGGTTTTTGCGGTGGGTCATCCCCACGCGTTCGAGCGCCGCCTCCACCGCCGCCCGTACGTCGCGCTCCGACATCTTGCGGTACCGCAGGGGCAGCTCGACGTTTTCGTAGATCGTGAGATCACCGATCAGATTGAAGCTCTGGAAAACGAAACCAATTTGCTCGTTGCGAAAGTAAGCGCGCTCGACGGGTGACATCGCGGTCACGATCTTGTCGTTCAGCCGGTAGGTGCCTGCGGTCGGTTCGTCGAGCAGGCCCATGATGGATAGGAGCGTCGATTTGCCGGAGCCGGACGGCCCTTCGATCGACAAGAAGTCGCCCTCTGCGATCTCCAAATGGATATCGAGTAGGGCGTGGGTTTCGACATCGTCGGCCTGGAAGACCTTGGCGATCCCGTTCATGGAGATGAGCGCGCGCTGGGCTGGTTTGGTCATCGGTTTCCCTGAGACTTGGTAAGAGGGTTTATTTGACGGAAAGTTCCCGCAGCGAATCCCATTGCGAGGTATCGGAGACGACCACGCTCTCCCCCGCAGCGAGTCCTTCCAACACCTGCACGCGCATCGAGGTGGTCCGGCCCCAGCGAACGGGCACCCGCCGCAACCTCTTGTCGTCGTCGAGTCGGAGCACGGTGCTCGCCGTTTCCCCGATCACGCGCGGCGGTTTGCGGATCGACAGCGTGCTCGCAATGCGCTCGACTTCGATGATGCCGTCGATGCGCAGCTCCGGGCGCGCTGCCGGCGGCAAGGGATCGTCGAGGGCGATGTCGACGACCACAGTACCCGCTTTGGCCGCGGGATCGACGCGCGTCACGTGCCCGCGCACGATACCGGCGCGGGTGTCGATCGACGCCGTTTGACCTTCGCACACGTCCTTGGCCTGCACCTCGCCGATCTGCAAGACCGCCTTCAATTTGTCGCCGCCTGCCACCTTGGCGAGCAAGGTCCCCGGGCTGACCCATTGCCCCACGAACACCTGGCCCATCTGCAAAACGCCGTCGAGACCCGCCGTGACTTGCAGCGACGCCAGTTGCGCCTTGTGAAAGGCGACGATGCGCTCGAGCGACGCGATCTGTTCGCGCTGCGGTCCGAGCTGCGCCTCGCGATCGCGCCCTAGGTCGACGCGACGTTTCTCCTCCAGGAGAAGACGATTGGCGAGGGCGCGATCCTTCTGATCGAGCGAGAAGACGTCGACCGGCGCCGCCAGGCCGTCTTCGCTCAATTGCTGCATCGTCTTCGAACGACGGCTGGTATCGGCATGCTCGGCCGAAAGCGCGGCGATGTTCGAATCGCGCAGGAGCTGCGAGTCGGCGAGCGCCGCGGCGAGGCGGCCGTATTCGACCCGCGCCAGCGCCAGCTGATGCTCCCCTTCCAGCGCGCGCAATTGAAAATCGGGATTGCTGAGCCGCACGATGACCGTTTCCTTGGTCACTCGCGCGCCCGCTTCGAACAAGATCTGATCCACGCGTGCCGCCTGTACCGCGCTCACCCACACGACTTTCTCAGGCTCGAGCACCCCCGGCCCCTCGACGTCGTAGATGAGCGGACCCATGGCCGCGGCATCGAGAAGAATCGCATTGCCGTCGGCAACGGGTCCCTGCGCGGCGGAGTAGCGAAGCACGGCCGTGACCGCCGTCAGGGCAAATCCACCGACGACGAGAACGAGGGGCCAGCGCTTCTTCGGGCGAGTCGTGCGAACGACGTCCATCGAACCTCGCTCGAGCAAGGGTCGGACCACGTCGCGATCCTGGAAATGACGGAAGATTCTCGCGTCGGAGCCGCAGCTGTTCGCAGAATTGGGATCCCACCCATGGGACGGCGCTAGCGGCCGGCGGGGCTGGACGGGCTTGCCGCGACGCCGAGGCGACGTTACGAAGCGCCATGAACTTAGCTGGAGGGTGCTTTTGCGGCGAGGTTCGTTACGAGATCCGCGCTCCGTTGAAAAATGCGCGAAGCTGCCACTGCTCCCGCTGCAGAAAAGCCTTCAGCGGCGCGGGGTCCGCCTATGCCGAGGTGGAGCCGGGATCCTTCCGTTGGACGCGCGGACGAGAAAGGCTCGTTCGCTATGAATCCACGCCCGGCTGGGGCCTCGCTTTCTGCGGTCATTGCGGGACCACGCTCTGTGGCACGCACGAGGAAGAGGTGCACGGGGTGACGCTGGGTAGCGTCGATGGCGACCCTGGTGTTCAGATCGAGATGCACATTTTCGTTGGATCCAAGGCGCCGTGGGATCATATCGGCGGGACGGCGCCCCAGTTCGAGGGACCGCTGTCCGATCGCTGAAGAGACGCGTCATGGCGCACGACTTCCATCCGGCACGTCCGGTGAGGCCACGCGCCGGGACGAGGGCCCGGACTCTCACCCTTGCCGTCACCAGGACGATTGCGGCATAGCTGGTAGTCGAGAACCGATCATGGGACACATCGCGCTTCTGGACGAGCTCGCGGTCATCGCCTGCGTAGGCGTGTTCGTGACCGTCGTGCTGGCGCGACTTCGGCTGCCGACAGTCGCAGGGCTGCTCGCCGCGGGCGCCCTCCTCGGACCGAACGGTCTCGGCCTGCTCCAGTCGGCGGAGATGATCGAGCAGTTGGCGGAGGTCGGGGTCGTCCTTCTGCTTTTTACCATCGGGCTCGAGTTCTCCCTGGCGCGCCTTTCCCACATCTGGCGCCAGGTGGCCGCGGGGGGCTCGATTCAGGTGGGGCTCACCATCGCCGCCACGGTGGCGGTGGGCTCCCTGCTCCACTGGCCCTTCGAACGGTCGCTCTTTTATGGATTCGTCTTTGCGCTGTCGAGCACGGCCATCGTCCTGCGCGCGCTCACCGAGCGCCGCGAGCTCGATGCGCCGCACGGACGGTTCGTCGTGGGAGCGCTCATTTTTCAGGACCTGTGCGTCGTGCCGATGGTGCTGATCGTCCCCCTCCTCGGCGGAGCTGAGCACGCCGGGAGCGCGGTGACCGAGATCGGCAGCGCCCTCGGCAAGGCGCTGGTCGTGGTCGTCGGTATCGTGCTCGTCGCGCGCCTCATCGTGCCGCGCATCTTCGCCTGGGTGACGGCCGTTCGCAGCCGCGAAGTTTTTCTCCTCGCCGTCATCGGCGTCTGCACGGGCACCGCTTGGCTCACTTCCCAAGCCGGGCTATCGCTGGCGCTCGGTGCGTTTCTGGGGGGCATGGTCGTCGCCGACACGGAGTACGGACACCGCGCCCTCGGCGACATGCTCCCGCTGCGCGACGTGTTCACGAGCATCTTCTTCGTTTCCCTGGGCATGCTGTTCGACGTTCGCTCCATCATCGATCAGCCGCTTCTCGTCTTGGGTCTGCTCGCGGGTTTTCTCGTCGCCAAAGGAATGCTCGCCACGCTGGCCGCGCTGGCCATGCGATTTCCGGCGCGCGTAGCGTGGCTGGCGGGGGTCGGCCTGGCGCAGTTCGGTGAGTTCGGATTCGTGCTGGCGCGCCTCGGCCGAGCTTCGAATCTGGTTACGGACGCCGACGTCAGCAGTCTGCTCGCGGCGGGCATCCTGAGCATGTTCTTCACGCCTTTGCTCGTTCGCGTCGCGCCTCATATCTCCGCCGGAGAGAAGCTCCTGCGGCCGCTCGAGCGATTGCTCGGCGCGCGCGGTGTCGACGAGTGTGCGCCCGAGCACGAGGGGCTCGAAGGTCACGTCGTGGTCGTCGGTTTCGGCGTCGCCGGCCGTCTTGTCGCGCGCGCGCTGAGCGCCTGCGAGGTGCCGTACCTCGTGCTCGAGCTGAACGCCGAAACCGTGCGCAAATCGCGCGCCTCGGGCGAGCCCGTTTACTATGGAGACGCGGCCAGCGTCGAGGCGCTCGAGCACGCCGGCATTTCCCGGGCGCGCGCGCTCGTGCTCCTGATGAACGACCCGCAAGCGACGGTCCGGGTCATCGAGGCGACCCGGCGTGTCAGCTCCGACCTGCCCGTCTTCGTGCGTGCGCATTTCCTTGCCGAAAGGGAGCACCTTCTCTCGCTCGGAGCGACCGACGTCATTGCCGAGGAGGTCGAAGCTGGAATGGAGGTCCTGGCGCAGGTTTTGCGGAAACTCGCCGTGCCGCGCAATGTCATCCTGGAACAGGTCGAGCAGGCGCGCGCGTCGACCCAGATGAGCGTCCGTGCGCCCACGGTGCCGAGGCGCACCCTCGGCGTCGCCGAAGAGCTCGCTGATCTGAAGATCGAGAGCGCGCTCCTTCGCGACGAAAGCCACGCCGTCGGGCGCGCCCTCGCGGAGCTCGAGCTGCAAAGCAAGACCCGCGCCCTCATCGTGGCCCTGAAACGCGACGGCAAGCTCCTCGACCACTTCGAGCCCACCGAGAAGCTCCGCGCCGGGGATATTGCGTTTCTCGTCGGTTCGAGCCGAGCGGTGGCGCGTGCCGTGCGCCTGCTCGACAACGGCAACGACGACCAGGGTGACGGCGCGCGCGTGAGCACGGTGGGGTAGAGCGTCGGTAGATGCCGCCCGATGGCACACGCGCGCGGCATTGGTTCACGCCTTTCGGCCGTTGCGGCAACGACGAAGGTAAGTGCTAGAGATGGCTACCGCCCGAACCAAGGAGGCAAACATGATCCGCAAGAGCACGGCACAATGGCAGGGTGACGGACCTCACGGCAAAGGCACGCTCTCGACGCAGAGCGGTGCCCTTCAGTCGCTACCCTATTCCTTTCAAACGCGTTTTCAGAGCGAAGACGGCAAGGCCGGGACGAACCCCGAAGAGCTTCTTGCCGCGGCGCACGCCGGGTGCTTCGCGATGTCGGTTTCCTTTGCGCTCACCAAGGCGGAACACCCGCCGGAGGAACTGCGCGTCACGGCGGGCGTCGACATCGTCAAGACCGACGTCGGTTTCGTGATCAAGACCATCCACCTCGACCTCGAGGCGAAGGTCTCCGGCATCGATGCCGCGACCCTCGACAAGATCGCGGAGGATGCGAAGAAAGGGTGCCCACTGTCGAAGGCCCTGGCCGCGACGCCGATTACGGTATCGGCGAAACTCGTTGACCGCGGCCACTCGCCGATGCCTCTTCAATGAAGGCGAGGTACATGCGGCGCCCAGGCCACCGAGAGGAACGCCTCGGCATCCGTTGAACCGATGCCAAGCTCAGAGGCCCGCGAGCCACATGCGCGCGCGGAGCCCAAGCTCCGTCGTGTAGCCCACTTCGGCGTGACGGATCGCGCCGTCCGCGTCGATCACGAAGGTCGCCGGAAAGGCGTGCACGCCAAAGCGGCGCGCGAGCACACTTTCCTCGTCGACGACGACACGCGGCGCGACCCCATGCTCCCGTACGAACGCCGCGATTTCACGCGTGCCTCCCGATTGGCTGGCGACGCTGAGTACGGGGAGGTCGCGCGCCACGGCGTCGATATTGTGCTGTTCCGCTTTGCAGACGCCGCACCAGGTCGCCCAAAAATGCAAAAGAAGCGGCTTGCCGCGGTAGTCCGCGAGCGACACTGGTTCACCGTTGAGATCGCTGCCCGTCAGGAGAGGCACCGAGCCTTTCGGCATGTCGCGCTGCTGGTAAGTACGAATCCCGAGCACGAGCAGCAAGGCGAGCGCTACGTCGCGGACCCACCGCCAGTGCCGCCACGACCGAAGGCGTTGCATCGCAGGCGAAAGGTAGCGCGACCGGGCCGCACGTCGATCGCGGCGACCTGGCTGCGAGGTTGGCGAGCGACCCCAATGATCGCGCCTAACCAGCGTTTGTCGTTACTTCGATGGTGTGGGTGCGGGCACGATGGGTTTCGCGACGCTCATGGCGGGCATCGTCGGCTTCGCCTTGGCCACGCTGGCCACCCCTGCCGCGCTCCCCGCCGCCGGAGCAGCCGCTACGGGCGCAGGTGCTCCGCTCGCCGCCGCGGCGGGCAGCTCCGGCGTCGTCCACACCACGCGCCCGAATCGCGACGCCTTGTGGAAGTTCCCCTGGCCCAAAATGGGAGACCAGGAGACGCCGGAGTTGTTCTTCATGGCGTAGAAATTCATGCGCCATTCGTCCCCGGCCTTGGGAGGATGGTTCTTCGCCTTGGTGAGCGACGACCAGGGGAGCGCTATCTCGACGGTGTAGCCCTTGTCCTTGTCGCCCGGCTTGTCCATCGTTCCGTCGACGACCACCGCGCTCTTCAGCTTGGCGCTCCAGTCCTGGTGACCGAAGGGGCCGCCGGGCTCCGTCTTCGGCGTGTTGTAGCCATCGTATTGGGTATCGAAGACGAGGTTCTGCGGATTGACCTGGATCTCGTAATAGTCGTTGTTGTCGCCGTCGCCGTCGGGGTCGAGCATGATCTCGACGGTGTCCTTCTCCCAGAGGTGCGGGTCCTTGGCGTCCTTCGGCCAGCCGCCGATGACGTCGGGGTCCTCGACCTGAAAGCCGAGGTACATGTTTGCGTCGTCCCACGCCATCTTCACCGTGCCGTTGACGGGGAACGCGGTGTTGGCATTACCCGTTCCCACATCGACAAAAGGGCGGGTCATGGCGCCCGTTTTCCAAGCCTCGTCGTCGAGCTTGCCGTCGATGTTGATCTTCGCATTCTTGGCGAGTTTCATGACGCGGATCTGGGGCAGCTCGGTGTGCTGCGCGGGCTTGTTGTCGACGCCGGTCTTGAGGCGCACGACGATGCCGCGGTTTTCGGCGTCCGCGGGACCACTCACCACCTTGAGGCGGGCGTCCCCCTTCCAGATACCCGTGGTGACCGCGAGATCGGCGGTCTTGACGTCGTCGGGCACGCGGAAGCTCTGCTCGTCGGCGTAGACCTTTCCCTTCTCCCACGCGCTCGGCCAGAGCGCCTGGTGCGATTCTTTCACTTCGCGCAGGGGGCCGACGTTGTCGATATTGAGAATGCGCTCGTTGTTGGAATCGACGATGTGCGTAAAGAGGCTCCATCCGTCGTCGAGCTTGTCGTCGACCTTCCAGAACATGGTCAGCTTGACGTCGGTGCCCGGCCCGGCGGTGCCGACGGGATCGATTTTGTAGCCGACCAGGCGGACCTTGTTCTCGAAGTTGATGTCGAGTTTGGAGGTCATGTCGTTCGGCGCCGACTCGAGGATGTACGGCTTGAGCTTTTCGAGCTCGCTCGAGCTCGTCCCTTTCGAGCCGCCTACGCAATTCATGCCCGCTGCTGCCGAAAGGAGGGCCAACGTCAGAGTCCATCTGCTGAGTGATCGTCGCATCGCATCTGCTCCTGGCTTTATGAGGTCACTTCCGGCTCTTTTTCCGTGCTTCGCGTTCGCGCTTGCGCTGTGCCTTTTTGGCGTTTTTCTCGGTCTTGGAAAGGGAGCGCATCTTGGTCATGCTCTCCCCCGGCGCGGCCATGCCCGGCATGCCGAACGGCATTCCCATGCCGGGCATCCCCATGCCGGGCATCCCCATACCTGGCATCCCCATGCCGGGCATCCCCATACCGGGCATCCCCGGCATTCCCCCTGCGGCCATCGCCTTGCGCAGGTTCTTGGCCATACCGAACTGTTTCATGCCCGGGATCTTGCCGAGCATGCCCATGTTCTGGCCGACATTGCCGATCATCTGCTTCATGAAGAGAAACTTCTGAACGAGCTCGCTCACCCCTTGTTCGGGTTGTCCCGAGCCTTTCGAGATGCGCTTCACGCGCCCTGGCTCGCGCACGAGCACGTAAGGATCGAGCTTCTCGCCGTTGGTCATCGACTGGATCATGGCTTCGATGCGGACGAGCTCGCGGTCGTCGAGGTTCACCCCTTCCGGGATCTGCCCGCCGAGCATGGGGATCTTGTCGACCAGGTCGCGCAGCGACCCCATCTTCTGGATCATGCGCACCTGATCCAGAAAATCGTCGAGCGTAAATTCGCCGGTGAGCATCCGCGCCGCGTCTTCTTCGGCTTTCTTCTTGTCGACGACCTGCTCGAAGTCCTGCATGAGGCCGACCACGTCGCCCATGCCGAGGATGCGGGTCGCCATGCCGTCGGCGCGGAACTCCTCGAACTTGTCGGTGGTCTCGCCGATGCCGGTGAAAAGGACGGGCGCGCCGGTGACCTCTTTGACGCTCAACGCGGCGCCGCCGCGCGCGTCACCGTCGAGCTTGGTCAAGACCACGCCGGTGAGGGCGAGACGCTCGTGAAAAGCCTTGGCCGTCTTCACCGCGTCTTGGCCGATCATGGCGTCGACGACGAGGAGGATGTCGTTGGGCTCGATCTTTCCCTTGATGAGCTCGAGCTCCTGCATCAG
>Ga0193706_1000358_pt1 | contig 28096 bp, 22 predicted proteins | sample U3c1metaG_FD_160130 | JGI IMG/M metagenome (GOLD analysis project Ga0193706, IMG submission 160130) | Soil microbial communities from a riparian zone of the East river system, Colorado, United States - U3c1 | ecosystem: Environmental > Terrestrial > Soil > Riparian zone | place: USA: East River... | reverse complement strand
ACGGGTTCGAACTCTTGCGCTTCGAGGGCAAGGGACTGCCTGTCCCTGACGATTGCGCGACCCTGGCGATCGTCGATCCAGGCCAGGCCTTCGCGGAAAACGAGATCGGGCGGATCAACGACTACGTCGACCGCGGCGGACGCGTGCTCGTCACCGGCAGCCATCGCTATCCCGACAGCACGGGCAGCACACGCGAGCTCGTCGCGCGCTACGGGATCGACATCGGGCTCGGCTACGTCAACGAGCCGGTTCAGGGTCCGAACGGTGAGGAAGACGGCCGGCCGGAGTGCGCCAATATCATCAGCGGATCCTTCGGGCTTCAGACTCGCCATCCGGTGACGGAGTCCCTGGCTCGGTTCGGACGCAAGGTCTCCAATCCGCTGTCGCACCCGCTGACGCGCAAGAGCCCGCCGTCGAACGTAGTGTTGACCGAGCTCGCTTTGTCGAGCGATGCCGCCTGGGTCGATCTGCCCGCTGCCGGCAAATACAACTGGACCTTCGACAAGGGCCGCGAGGAGGGCGGCAAGCGCTTCGTCGTCGCCTTCGCCGCCGAGTCCACGCCCAAGAACGTCCTGGGCCCGCTGCCCGAGGAGCAGCGCGGCCGCTTGATCGTGCTCGGCTCGCCGGAAGCCCTGACCAGCCGCCTGGCCGGGATGAACAAGGATTTCTGGCTCAACACGTTCAACTGGCTCGCCTCGCGCGATTACCGCTTCAGCGTCGCGCCGCGCAGCGACGCGCGCACGATGCTCGAAGTGAATCAGGGCAACAAGCTGGTGACTCTGCGCTCCCTGACGCTTTTCCTGCTGCCCGGATTGTGCGCGATCTTCGGCCTGGTCACCTGGTACAGGCGCCGCCGCGAGGCTCGATGAATTCCCGCACGGTGTGGTTGATGCTCGCGGTGGTCCTGCTCCTGGGCGCCGGCGTTTTCTGGCAGCTGCGGCGCGAAAGCGTTTCGGGCCTGGAACCGGACCTCGCGCTCTTTCCGGAGTTGCGTGCCGAGCGCGTGCAGTCGGTGCGCCTCGACCATCTCGAGCGCGGTCTGCAGCTCACGATCACGCGCGAGGGCGAGGGCGCCTGGCAGATCGTCGATCCGCTGGACTTCCCGGCGGAAACCGGAGTGATGGCGCGCTTGATGGAGGTCGTGGCAAAGAACCGCGCCGTCATCGTGGACAAGCCCGTGTTGTCCGAGCTGTCCCTCGACCCGCCGCGAGCCGTGCTGGAGGTCACGGAATCCCTGCCGACCGGACCGCGCAAGCAGCGCCTCGAGCTCGGCGCTCAGGACCTCGAGGGCAAGCACGTCTTCGCGCGCGTCGACGGCGTCGTGGTGCGCACGCTGCTCAATCTCGATTCGACCCTCGATCGCGATCTGCCCGACTGGCGCCAGCGGCGCATCCTGAGTTTCGATCCCGGCTCGGTCGTCGAAGTGCGCCGCAGCGGGAAAGTCGCGCTCGATGCGATCGTCGGACTGATGGACCTCACCTTCGAGGCGGGCACGACGGAAACCGGATGGCGCTCGAGCAAGCCCTGGACCGCGGCGCTCGATCCGGGCCTGATCGGCTCGCTGCTAGGCAATCTGTGCTACATGCCGGCGCGCACGTTCCTCGCGGACTCGGCGTCGCAAGCGTCGAGCTACGGTCTCGATCACCCCGACATCCGCGTCGAGCTCGGTCAGGCCAGCGGGTCGGAGGAGGTGCTGCTCTTCCGCCACCACCTCGACAGCCAGAGCTGGGTGTGCATGCGCGAAGGCTCGACCCACGTGTTCAAGGTCGACGACGTCAGCGCCGTGTTCCTCGCCGCTCCTTCCGATGGGTTCCTCGACCGGCGCGTCGCGCGCGTCGTGCCCGACACGGTCGAGCGCATCGAGCTGCAGCGCGGCGCGGACATGCTCTCGCTGCGGCGCAATGGCAAGCTCTGGATGCTCGGCGGGAAACAGGCCGGAGCCCCGCGCGCCGAAGTCACGGCGGACTCCGTCGCGGTCACCGACCTGCTCGCCGCGCTCGAGGGCGCGAGCGTCGCGCGTTTCCTGATCGACGAAGCAGCGACGCCTTTCACCCAGGACGAGCCGCGGGGCTTGACGCTCTTCACGCACGACGCGCAGTACGGCTGCGAGTTCGGCTCGCCGAAGGAAGCGAGCCCCGGAATCCCCGGCCGTCTGTTCCGCCGCCCTGGCGAGGACGTCGTCGGCGTGGTCGAGGATCGCATCGCTGCCCTTGCCGCCATGGGCTGGGTCGACTTCGTCGAGCGCCAGCTGATCCAGCTGCCCGAAAAAGCCATCGCGCGGATCGAGCTCACGCACGGGAGCGTCAAGCGCTTCTTCGTGCGCGACAGCGAGTCGGGCCGCTGGTCGCCCGAAGGCGTGGACAGCGAAGCGCCGAAGACTTTCCTCAAGTGCGTCGAGCGCCTGCTCTCGCTGCGCGCCGACACCGTCGTCGCGCCCGACGCTGCCTTCGAGCTCACGGACCCCTGGCAGATCTCGGTGATCGACGGCGGGAGCGTGCGCACCACCTACCGCCTCGGCAGGCTCGCCTCCGATCCCAAAGCGGTCGGTTACGAAGGCACGCGCGTGCGCGCGCTGGTGACCTCGACCGGTCTGCTCGAGGACCTCGAGCTGATCCAGTGAGACCGAGGCTTGCTCGCGGGCGGGGCCAGGCGTAGCCTCTGACCCTAACAGGTCGCAAACAGACCTGGGGCCATGACCAGGACCTTCCCCCAACACGAGCCCGGCGGCCGCAACGGCGATCGGCCGACGCGACCGGCGCTCGCGCCGCACGGCTCGACCGCCGAGGCCGGCGAGCTGGCGAGCGAGGACCCCGCGACCCGCATCGGCGCGAAGAGCGGCGCCGCCAGGCGCGCGCGCCAGGCTTCCAGCGTCGAGTCCATCGTCGCGAACCTGAAATCGAATCCGGCGCTGCGCGAGCGCATCGTGCACTGGAACGAGTTCGCCGCGCGCGAAGCCGTGCTCTGCGATCTGCCGCCGGGCCTCGATCCCAGGCTCGCGGGCCTGCTCCAGCGCCGCGGATTGTCGCAGCTCTATTCGCACCAGCGCCAGGCGATCGATCTGGCGCTCGAAGGCCGCGACGTGCTGGTCACCACCTCGACCGCCTCGGGCAAGACCCTGTGCTACGTCGCGCCGGTGATGCAGCGCCTGCTCGAGACCGACGGCAAGGCGCGCGCGCTATTCCTCTTCCCGACCAAGGCACTCTCGCAGGACCAGTCGGCCTCGCTCAACGCGATGATCGCCGACCTCGAGCAGCCCTGGCACAGCTTCACCTACGACGGCGACACACCGCCCTCGGTGCGGCGCACGCTGCGCGATCGCGGCCACATCCTGCTGACCAATCCGTGGATGCTGCACGCGGGAATCCTTCCCAACCATCCCAAGTGGTCGGAGCTGTTCCGCGACTTGTCGACGATCGTGATCGACGAGGTCCACACGCTCTCGGGCGTGTTCGGCTCGAGCGTCGCCAACGTGTTGCGGCGTCTTTTGCGCATCGCGGAGCACTACGGCTCGCATCCGCGCTTCCTGCTCAGCTCCGCCACGTTGCGCAATCCGGCGGAGCACGCGCGGCGCCTGATCGGTCGCGAGGTCGCGCTGGTCACCGAGGACGGCTCGCCGTCGGGGCATCGCTCGTTCGCGCTCTACAACCCGCCGATGCTCGATCCCATCGCGGGTCTGCGTGCCAATGCGCTGGAAGAAACCCGCAGGCTCGCGCACCAGCTGGTCGGTCCGGCGCACCAGACGATCTTCTTCGCCAACCAGCGCACGGCGGTCGAGGTCCTGACCCGCTACCTCAAGGAAGCCGCCCACGAATTCGGCCTGGACCCCGATGAAATCCGCGGGTATCGCGGCGGCTACCTGCCCCTGCACAGGCGCGAGATCGAGGACGGGCTGCGCGACGGGAAGGTCAAGGTGGTCGTGACCACCAACGCGCTGGAGCTCGGGATCGACATCGGCCGGCTCGACGTCGCGGTGCTCGTCGGATACCCCGGATCCCAGGCTTCGTTCTGGCAGCGCGCGGGCCGCGTCGGCCGCCGCGGCAATCCCAGCTTGATCGTGCAGGTCGCGCGCTCCGACGCGATCGATCAGTACTTGACCCAGCATCCCGAGCACCTCTACGGCTCGCCGCGCGAGCGTCTCGGCCTGGATCCGGACAACCTGGTGATCCTCTCCGAGCAGCTGAAGTGCGCCGCCTTCGAGCTGCCCTTCCGCAAGAGCGAGCTCGCCGCCGACACGCCCTTCGCCCAGGCGCCGCACGTCGAGTCGATCCTCGATTATCTCGCCGGCGAATCCGGCGTGCTGCACGAAAAGGGCGGGACCTGGTACTGGATGGCCGACGCCTACCCCGCGCAGGACGTGACGCTGGGCGGAGCAGGACCGGACAACGTGCTGATCCTCGATTCGGCGAGCGGCGTCGCGCTGGGCGAGATCGATCGCGCGGCCTCGATCACCACGGTGCACGAAGGCGCGATCTACCAGATCGAGGGCGAGACCTGGAAAGTCGAGCGCTTCGACTACGCGAACCGGCGCGCTTACTTGAAGCGCGTCGACAGCGATTATTTCACCGAGGCCGAGACCGACACCGAGGTCTGCGTGCTGCGACTGGAGCGCGTGGCGCGGCGCGTTCGCCCGATGGAAGTGGCGGAAGCGGGCGAAGCAGGCGAAGGCGCCGAGGACTACTCCATGTGGACCGGCGAGGTCCACGTGACCACGCTGGCGACGCAGTACAAGAAAGTGCGCTTCTACACGCGAGAATCGGTGGGGGCGGAGGACATCCATCTTCCCGCGGAGGAGCTCGACACCCAGGCCGCGGTGCTCACGCTCTCCGAGGCCTCCGCGAGCGAGCTGCTGCTGGCCCAAGGCGACCGCGGCGCCGCCTGGATCGCCGTGGGCAAGCTGATCCGCCACGTCGCGCCGCTGTTCCTGCGCTGCCAGCCCCAGGATCTCGGTCTCTCCGCCCAGGTGAAGTCCAAGCACTTCCGCCGTCCGGCCTTGGTCTTCTACGACCGCGTGCAGGGCGGCGTCGGACTCTCGGAGATCCTGTTCGAAGCCCACCGCGAAGTCCTCGCCGCCGCGCTCGACGTGGTGACGCGCTGCGAATGCCGCGGCGGCTGCCCGGTGTGCGTCGGACCTCCCGAAGAGGCCGGAGCCCTGGGCAAGCAGACCGCGCGTGCGATCCTCGAGCATCTGTGCGCGGGATCCGCGCCCGTGGAGCGCGAGCTCGCGCTGGTGCTCGCGAGCGAGCCGTGAACGAATCGCGCGAAGAATTCGACGCGCGCCTGCGGCGCAGCCTCGGCGGCGCGGCTCGCAAAGCGATTCCCGCGCAGAAACCGACTGAAACCTTGCCGGATTGGTTCCTGCGCCGCGCGTCGCGCGGAACCTCGAGCGCCGCGAGTGTCGAGGCCTCGCCCACGGGCCACCCTCGCACGCGCGGGATGCCCCAGGGCATCGAGACGCAGAGCAATGCGCGCGGAAGCTTCGGCGCGCGGGTCGAGCAGCTCGCGATCGATCACGTGCACGGCAATCTGCGCCTCGATGAAGTGTTCGCCGCGCGCGGAGCCGCCCTCGCGCTCTTGACCGGCGATGCGTCGCTCGAAGCCTTCGACCCGCGCGAGGCGACCTTCCTCGACATCGAGACCACCGGTCTCTCCGGCGGCGCGGGCACGCAGGTGTTCCAGATCGGCCTGCTCGAATTCGACGGTCGCGGCTTCGAGCTGTGGCAAGGATTCCTGCGCTCGCCCGACGAAGCGCCGGCGCTGCTCGAAGCCTGCGCTCAGCGCGTGGCGCGGCGCGGCGCGCTGGTCAGTTTCTTCGGCAAGACCTTCGACCGCCACCGCCTCGAGGACCAGATGCGCCTGCACCGCGTGGAGCCGCCCTTCGCGGGCCGCGCGCACCTCGACCTCTACCATCCTTGCCGGCGCCTGTACGGAAAGGCCTTCGAGGACGCGCGCCTCGCGACCTTGGAGCGCGAGCTGTGCGGCGTGGTGCGCGAGCGCGATCTCTCCGGCGCCTTCGCTCCCGCGGCCTGGTTCGACTTCCAGGGCGGGCGCGAGCATCTGCTCGAGGCGGTGTTCATGCACAATCGCCTCGATGTCTTGAGCCTCGCGGGATTGTGCGCCCACGTCGCGCGCGTGCTCGACGGGGCGGATGCGGGCTCGGCGCTCGGCGGACCGACGCTGTCACGCTCGCGCGCCCTGGCGGAGCTGTTCACGAAACGCCGCGACTGGCCGCGCGTCCTCGAATGGAGCGAGCGCGCGCTCGCCGAAGCGGCCCGCGATCCGCTCGCACTCGCTTGCCGCGGCCGCGCCCTCGAGCGCACCGCTCGCTTCGAGGAAGCGAGCGCGGCTTTCACGCGACTGGCCGAGGTCGCGGAGGACGGGCTCGCCGCGGAAGCCCTGGGCGAGCTCGCGCAACTCGCGCTGCGCCGCGGAGCGATCGAGGACGCGCTGCGCCTTTGCGAGGCCGCGGATCAGCGCTCGAGGGTCGCGCTCACCGGCTCGCGCAGCGCGCGGCTGGCGCAGCGGACGGCGCGGGTGCGCAGCCAGGCAGCGAAGCGCGCCGCGAAAGAGCGCGCGACTTCCTAGTCAGCGCTTGCGAACCGCTCGACCGTTCTCGAAGCGCACTTTTCCCTCCGCGTGCAGCCGGATCGCCTCCGGCAGGGCCAGCTTCTCTTCCTCGAAGACGCGCGCGGCGAGCGAATGCGCGTCGTCGTCGTCGCGCACCTCGATGCAGCGCTGCACCAGGATCGGGCCGGAGTCGTATTCGTTGGTTACGTAGTGCACGGTGCAGCCGGTGAACTGCACGCCGCGCTCGAGCACCGCGCTGTGCACGCGCTCGCCGAAGAAACCTTTGCCGCCGAAGGCGGGCAGCAGCGACGGATGGATGTTGATCACGCGGCCGAGCCAGGCCGGCGGGATCACGAGCAGACGCAGGAAGCCCGCGAGCACCACCAGATCGACGCGCGCTGCTTCCAGAGCGCCGAAGATCGCCGCGCTGAAATCCTCCGGAGTCGCGTGGTCGCGGTGCGGGATCACGCGGCTCTCCAGGCCGAGCCGCTGCGCGCGCTCCAACGCCAGCGCGGCGGGGGAGTTGGACAGGACCAGCGCGATCTCCGCGGGAAGTCGCTGCTCGCGAATCTGCAGCGCGAGGTTCTCGAGGCTACGGCCGCCCCCGGAGACGAGGATGCCCAGTCGCAAGGGCGCCGGCGCGTTCACGTTTCCTGCTCCAGGCGCCCGCGAGCTTCCTGCTGCACCTCGGCGGCAAGCGTCCACAGGAAATCGTCCAGCGCGGGAGCGATCCGGCCAGCAGTCGCCGCGACGCGCGCGATGTCGAGCGGGCCTTCGCCGACGTCGGTCACGACCACGATGCACAGGCTGCCGAGGCCGGCGTGGGCCGCGGCCTGGATCGGCGAGGTCAAACGCTGGACCGCGACGCCCGCGCCGCAGCTCGCGAACCAGCGCCGCTCGGCCGGCGTGTCGATCGAAGGCCCGAGGGTGCAGGCCGCGATGCATTCCAGGGCCACGATGCCAAGGCGCGCCGCGACCGAGCGCGCCGCGCGCCGCAGGTGGATGTCGTGCACCTGCGTCTGGTCGGGAAAAATCGGACCGAGCCGGCTCTCGCCGAGCGCGACGAGAACGCTGGTGCCCGACAGGTTGACGTGGTCGGAGATCAGCGCGAGCGTGCCGAGCGCGGCTCCGCCATTTCCAGACAGGCCGTGACCCGCGCTGGTGTGCACCAGGGCCGAGGCTCCCGCGGCGGCGGCGAGCCAGACCGGGAAGGCTTCGGCCCAGGCCGGCGCGGAGGCTTCGATGTCCGCGGGCTCGTCCTCGATCATCCACACCGCGAGTCCGTTGAAATCGCCCCAGTGCAGGATCGCCTGCTGCCAGCAATCGGGAACTCCGGGCAGGTTGGCCAGGGCGATGCGCTTCCCGCCCGCGAGCCGAGCGGGCAAGAGCCCCAGGCCGGTGGCGGAGAAGAACAAGGCCGTGGGCGCCCCGACGCCCTTGGACTCGAGGGCGGCCTGGGCCTGGAACACCGCGCCGTCGAGAGGTGAGGGGTGCATGGCTTAGCTTTCCGAGAGGTGTTCGTTCAAGCGCCGGCGCGTCTCCGCCGCGGACAGGGCGACCGAGACTTCCTTCTGACGGTCCTTGTCGCCGCGCACCAGCGCGAGGGCCTGGCGTTTCAGACCGAGTGCACTCGCGAGGACTTCGATCAGCTCCGCGTTGGCGCGACCGTCCTCGGCAGGCGCGCGCACGGCGATCTTGAGCATGCCGTTCCACTCAGCCACCAGCGCGCTGCGTTTCGCGCCCGGTTGCGCGCGCACCAGGATCAGGCAGCTCTGTGGCGAGAGCTCGCGCACTTCGATGGCTTTCACGACATCGAGGGCCAAGTCAGTTCGTCTTTCCGTCGGAAATCATGCGCACCAGGAGCGTGTCGCGGAATTCGAGCAGCAGGCGATCGAGTCCGGCCACGGAGGCGGACCAGGCTCCCTGGCTCGCGTCGGACAGACTCTTGGCCAGGGTCGCGCCGGCCTTGCTCTCGCGCTCGTAGCGATCGCCCGTGCCCGCGAGCTTGGCCCATTCGCGTCCCCATTCGAAGGCCTCGGTCAGCTCGCGCACCTCCGCTTCGTCGAAGCGCGCGCCCGCCGTCGGGTCGAACATCTCCTTGGCGCAGTCGACCGCGAAGGAAACCGCGGCGGTGCGGATCAGCGCTTCGATGCCGAGCAGCTCGTCGGCGGTGTAGGCGCGGGTCAGGCGCTCGTTGAACAGGAAATGCAATTCGCGCGGCCGGCTGCCGAAGCTCGACCAGGGCAGGGTTTCCGATTTGCCGTCGACGTCGAAAGTCACGCCGCTGTCGTCGATCGCGCTGGCGTTGCGGATCGTGCCGCGGCCGCCGCGCGGATCCATGACCTGCTTGCGCTTCCAGCCCGAGAACTCCGCCGCGACGTTGTGCAGGGCTGCCTTGCCGCGGGTGAGATCCTGGTCGATGGCATGCACGAGGGCGCGCGCGGGTTCGGTCGAGAGGCTGGACTCGAGACCCGCGAGCCGCGCGTGCAGCGCCGCGAAATCGAGCTTGGACAGCTCGCGCTGGAAATTTCCCCCGGCCTCGAGCTCGGCCGCCACGCGCTGGCGATCGGACTCGACCTGGACGGAGGAAAAGCGCGCGCTCTCGCTGTCGATGCCGGCGCGTCGCTCGCTCATCGCCTTGGCCAGGGCCTTCATGGCCTCCAGATCGGGCAGGGCCGCGGCGTCGATGTCGGCCGGCAGATTGGGCTGCTGCAGGATCGGCATCAGCGCGTCGACGCGCTTGCGCACGTCGGCGAAATCACCGCGCGCCGCGCTGGCGTCGATCTCCGCGCCGGCCGCCTGCGCCGAGCGCAGAGCGGAGGCGAGGCTGTGCTGGTAGATCTCCAAGCGGCTTTTCATGAACTGCGGATCCGCTGTCAGCTCCGGCGCCAGGGGGATCGCGTTCAGCGCCTCGAAGGCGCGCGCGACGAAGTTGGCGTAGGGCAGGGCCGCGGCTTCCAGCGATTGCAGCATGGTCGAGCGGCGCGCCGTCGCTTCCGCCGTGGCCGCGCTTTCGCGCGTCAGAGTGGCTCGGATCTGCACGGCCTCGGCCTGCATGTCGAAAGCGGCCGTGGTGCCGGCGAACTCGGTCACGAGCTGGTCCAAGCGCGTGGCGCGCTCGGCTGGCCCGAGATCGCTCGGCAACTCCTTCCAGGCCAGCTTGGCCTGGGTCTCGCGCAGCTTGATCTGCGTGTCGTCGTCGCGGATCGGCTGCGGCTTGACCGGGACCTGGCCGGGATCCTCGTTCGTGGCTTCCGGCGGAGTGGGAGTGGTGCTCGGACCGTGGGCGAGGGGCGGAGCGGGCACGGTCCCCTGGGGCGAGCGCGTGAACCACCAGGCAGCTCCGCCGAGCAGGAGCAGCGCCGCTGCCGCCACCATGGACTTCGGAATGCCGCCCGCGCTCTGCTGCGCGACGTCCGCGTGCAGAAGATTCGCGCGCACGCGATCGACTTCCTTGAGCAGCACCGCGGCCGAAGGGAAGCGATCCTCCGGCTTCTTCTGCAGCAGGCGCTCGATGATGCGCACCAGGTCCGGCGGCAGCTCCGGGTCGATCTCCGCGAGCGACTTGGGCGTCTCGAAGAAATGCCCGCGCAGGATGTCGCGCGTGGTCGCGCCTTCGAAGGGAGTGCGGCCGCTGAGCAGGCGATAGGCCGTCGCGCCCAGCGAATACAGATCGGCGCGGCTGTCGACGCGCTCGCCGCGCGCCTGCTCGGGCGAAATGAAGTGCGGCGTGCCGAAGATCCGGCCGTTCTCGGATTCGCTCGCCTCGGCTTCGAGCTGCGTCGCGAGGCCGAGGTCGGCGAGCTTGGTCGCGCCGGCGTTGCCCTGCATCATGTTCGCCGGCTTGAGGTCGCGGTGCACGATGCCGCGTCCTTCGGCGTAGACCAGCGCGCTGGCCATGTCGTGCAGCACGCCGAGCACCTCGATCCAGCCCATGCGCGCGCCGCGCGCGACACGCTGCTCGAGGTTGCCCTTGTCCATGAATTCCATGGACAGGTAATGGCGACCGGCTTCCTCGCCGACGTCATGGACCACGACCACGTTCGGGTGGGTCAGCGCGGCGGCGGCGCGCGCTTCGTCCTTGAAGCGCCGCACGAAATCGGCGTCGGCGCAGAGCTTCACGGAGAGCAGCTTCAGCGCGACCTTGCGGTCGAGCCGCTCCTGCGTGGCGAGGAACACCTCGCCCATTCCGCCGCGGCCGAGCAGCTTCTCGATCCGGTAGCCGGGGATCTTCGGCAGGGGAGTCTGCTCGTAATTGGTCGCCGCGATCGAAGGCTTCGGTGTCGCCTTGGGGATCGGTGTTTCCGTGATCGGCGTCAAGCTCGCGGCTGCGACGACGGGCGCGCTCTTCACGGGCGCCGGCGCGGGAATCGAGGTCTGCACCAGCGGGGCCGCAGCCACCGCGGGCGCCGCCGCTGCGGGTGCCTTCGCCGCTGGAGTTGTCGCTGCCGTCGTCGGCGCCGCGGGATCGACGACGCGCAGGCGGCGCGAGCCGACCAGGATCACGTCACCCGCGTCGAGCTTGGCCTGCTGCACGCGCTCGCCGTTGACCCAGGTTCCGTATTCCGAGCCGAGGTCCTTGAGCGCGAAGCCGCCGCCCTTGGCGCGTCCGATGGCGCAGTGCACGTCGGAAACGCCTTGACCCGAGACGGTGAAGCCGACCTTGCTCGCCGCCGAGCCGATGGTCAGGACTCCGGCGCGCGGGAGCTCGGCCTGCATGCCGCCCTCGCCGAGCAGCTCGAGCACCAGACGGCGATTGTCCTCGGCGCTCACGCTCCGTGCTCCTCGGATTCGAACAGGGCGCTGCCGATGCGCACGCAGTCGCTGCCTTCTTCCGTCGCGATCTCGAAGTCGGTGCTCATGCCCATCGAAAGCAGCGGCCGACCCTCGGCGAATGCCTGGGCGGGCAGGCGCTGCGACAGCCGCCGCAGTCCGGCGAACACCGAGCGCGCGCGGCGCGTGTCGCCGTCGAATTCAGGCAGGGGCGCGATGGTCATCAACCCCACCAGGCGCAAGCTGGGGAGACGGCTGAGCTCGGCGACCAGCGCGGGGACTTGATCCTCTGGCACACCGCTGCGCACGCCGTCCTGCACGTAGTCGACTTCGACGTACAGCTCGGGCGTCGTGCCCAGCTCGCTGCCCAGTCGATCCAGGGCGCGGCCAAGCTCGAGCGTGTCGACCGAATGAATGGAATGACAGAGCGACATCGCCCGCCGCGCCTTGTTGCGCTGCAGGTGGCCGACCAGATGCCAGCGCGGCTCGAGCCCCTGCTCCTGGAGATGCCTGGCCTTGAGTTCGAGGTTCTGCACGCGGTTTTCGGCCAGGTCGAGCTGTCCCAGACGGACCAGGCTGGCGGCGACGTCGGCATCCGTGGACTTCGTGACCGCGACCAGTCGCGGCGTGGGACGGCCCGCCCGGGAAGCGGCCTGGGCGAGGCGAGTGCGCACGGCATTCAGGCGCTCGGAGAGGCCAATCGGAAGGGCGGAAGAAGACACCAAAGGACGTGCGCTTGGGGCTCGGCGCGGATTTCACAGGGTACCCGCAGGCAGGGGCGGAGTCACCCAGAAGGACCGGAGGGATCGTCGGCGAAGTCGGAGCGCGTTCCAGAACGCCGCTTTCCTTGAGCTCTAGGACGGCTCGAGCGCTGCGCTGGATCGCGAGGCACGAGCCAGCTCGCCGCCGACCTCGAGCTCGATCCGCAGACGCTGGACCGTCTCGGGATGGACCTTGGATTCTTCCGCGGGCCGTACTCCGGCGACCCACAGGATGGTCGAGCCGCACGTGACCAGGGGCACGTGCGGGCGATCGCCGCGCGGGATGCCGCGGTCGGCGAGGAAGCGAGCCAGGGACTTCGACCCGGGCGCGCCCAGGGCATGGAAGCGGTCGCCCGGGCGGGGGAAGCGCACGCGCAGCTCGCGCGGGTTCTCGATCGAGGCCAGGTCCAGCTCGACTTCGCATTCGCTCCTCGGCACGGCGCGCGGCGCGCTGGGGCGCAGCACCTGGGCCGAGAGCCGGCGGCCGTCCTCCAGGCACACCAGTCCCGGCAGGGGCAGGTGGAACTCCGGCGAGCGGGAGTCCGGCTCGGCGCTCGGGAAGGGCAACCCGCAGGCAGGTCCGTCGACCAGGACCGGCGCGTCCGCGCGGGGCGCTTCGAGGACCAGCTCGGCGGAGCGCAGCTGCAGGCTCCAGCCACCCGGCAAGGCGTGGCGCGTGCAGCGACCGTCCTGAAGATCGGCGGCCAGAGCTTCGAGCAGGGCGCGGCCAGGAGCCTGGGCCGTGCCCGACAGCAGCAGGCGCGCGATGGCGCGCTTGCGCAGCGCCGGCGCCAGAGCCATCAACGCGCCGCGCGCGAGCATGCCACCGCGCAGACCTTCGCGAGCTCCGCGCGCGCGGGCATGGGGCAGGGCAGTCCAGGTCAAATGAGCAGTCGCGTGGTCGAGCGCGCTCTCCAACCCCTGCACCGCGCGGGCGAAGGCGAAGAGATTCTCGATCGCGGCCGGACCGGCGGCGTTCTCGATCGCAGGCAGCAGCTCGCGGCGCACGCGGTTGCGCGCGAAGCCGAGATCGGCGTTGGAGCTGTCTTCGCGGTGCTCGAGCCCGGTCTCCGCAAGCCAGGCGCGCAGCTCGTCCTTGCGTAGCGAGATCAAGGGGCGCACGACGCTGACTTTCGGCGCGGCCTGGAAGGAGCGCCGGGCAGCCAGGGCCGCGAGGCCGCCGGCGCGCGTGCCGCGAGTCCAGCGCAGCAGCAGAGTCTCCAGCGCGTCGTCGGCGTGGTGGGCCGTGACGATCGTCGCGTTCTGGAAGCGCGAAGCCTCCTCGACCAGGACGCCGTAGCGCGCCGCGCGCGCGCGAGCTTCCAGGCCTTGCCGGCGGCCGTCGAGGTCCAGCGAGCGCACCGCGAAATCGACGCCGAGCTCGGCGCACAGCGCTTCGCAGAAGCGCGCGTCGGCGCGGCTCTCTTCCCCGCGCAAGCCGTGGTCGACGTGGACCGCGCGCAGCGGATGGGCGGGCCGGGCATGGCGCGCGAGGTAGAGGAGCAGCACGGAGTCCGCTCCGCCCGAGAGCGCCACGAGCAGGGGCTCGCCCGGAGTGATCTGCGAGAGGCGCGCGAGCCGCTCCCAGCGCTCCGCCCAGGCGGGCAGGACCTGAGCCGGCGAATCCGAGGGATCCCCCGCTCCAGATTCCGCGCCGCGCGCGCCGAGCTCGTCGAAAAGGCTGTTTTCCTGCACGTGGGGAGAGTCCGGGGATCACCGGGTTCGAGGTCGGGCCGCGGCACTCGCCGCTTGCCTCCCGGGTCGATCCGCAATGCTCGGAGCGCGTTGATCGAATCGGCAGCCGCGGCTACCCTCTTTCCCCACCTTTCCGTGAATTTGCACGGGCATGCGCTGGCCCAGTCTGGCGCTGGCTTTACGTCCCCGCCCCCACGACCCAATCCACCCGCCGGCGCCTTCCTGCGCGCCCGCCACCCCCTTCCATGGCGCTTCGCATCGCGATCAATGGCTTCGGCCGCATCGGCCGCAACGTGTTCCGGGTCATCCACCAGAGCAATCCGGAGCTGGAAATCGTGGCCCTGAACGACATCACGAGCACGGAAACCCTGGCCCACCTGCTCAAGTACGACTCGGTCCACGGGCCTTTCCGGGGCAGCATCAAGGCCAGCAAGGAGGGGATCACGGTCGACGGCCGGCACGTCCGGGTCTCCGCCGAGCGCGACCCCGCGAAGCTGCCCCACGCCGCCGACGGCGTCGACGTCGCGATCGAATCGACCGGCGTCTTCACCTCGCGCGCGGATTGCCAGAAGCACATCGACGCCGGGGCGAAGCGCGTGATCCTGACCGTGCCGGCCAAGGACGAGATCGACGCGATGCTGGTGCTCGGCGTCAACGACAAGGTGCTCAAGCCGACCGATCGCATCGTGTCCAACGCTTCGTGCACGACCAACTGCCTCGCGCCGCTGGCCAAGGTGCTGCACGAGAGCTTCGGCATCGAGCACGGCTTGATGACCACGGTGCACGCCTACACCAACGACCAGAACGTGCTCGACCTGCCGCACAAGGATCTGCGGCGCGCGCGCGCGGCCGCGCTCAACATCATTCCGACCACCACCGGCGCCGCGCGCGCCGTCGGCAAGATCCTGCCCGAGCTCAAGGGCAAGCTCGACGGCATCTCGCTGCGCGTGCCGGTGCCCGACGGCTCGGTCGTCGACCTCGTGGCGCGCGTCTCGAAGGACGTGACCATCGAAGAGGTCAATCGCGCTTTCCAGGAAGCCGCGAGCAAGTCGCTCAAGGGCATCCTCGAGTATTCGACCGATCCCCTGGTGTCGAGCGACATCCTGCGCAACTCGCACAGCAGCATCTTCGACTCGCTGTCGACCATGGTGATGGACAAGCGCATGGTCAAGGTCATCGCCTGGTACGACAACGAATGGGGCTACTCCTGCCGCGTGGTCGATCTCGCGATCCTGCTCGGCAAGAATCTGTCGGCGAAGTGAGCGCGATGCAGACGCAGAAGCACGGCCTCGACGCCCTGGACATCTCGAGCAAACGCGTCCTGGTGCGCGTCGATTTCAACGTTCCCCAGGACGCCGCGGGCGCGATCACCGACGACACGCGCATCCGCGCGGCGCTGCCGACGATCCAGGAGATCTTGAAACGCGGCGGCCGGCCGATCCTGATGTCGCACCTCGGCCGTCCGAAGGGTGTCGATCCCAAGTTGAGCCTCGAGCCGATCGCGGCGCGGCTGTCGCTCCTGCTCGGCGCGCCGGTGACAAGGCTCGCCGCGTCGACAGGCGCGCAGGTGGAAGCAGCTTGCGCGGGCGCGAGCGGTCCGATCGTGATGCTCGAGAACGTGCGCTTCAACGCCGGCGAGACCAAGGGCGACGGCGCGCTCGCCGCGAGCTACGCGAAGCTCGGCGACGTGTTCGTCAACGACGCGTTCGGCACCTCGCACCGCGACGAGTCCTCGGTCAGCGGCGTCGCGCGCCTCTTGCCTTCCGCGGCGGGCCGATTGCTCGAAGCCGAGATCAAGGCTTTCCAGCGCGTGCTCGAGAAGCCCGAGCGGCCGCTGGTCGCGATCCTCGGCGGCGCGAAGATCTCGGACAAGCTGGCCGTGATCGACAACCTGCTCGACAGGGTCGACTGTCTCTTGATCGGCGGCGGGATGGCCTACACCTTCCTCAAGGCCCAGGGCGAGAAGATCGGGACCTCGCTGTGCGACGACACGCATCTCGACACGGTGCGCGAGGCCCTCGACAAGGCGCGCAAGCGCAAGGTCGAGATCTGCCTGCCCAGCGACCACGTGATCGCGGAGAAGTTCGCCGCGGACGCGCCTTCCAAGACCGTGGTCGGCTTCATTCCCGACGGCTGGATGGCCCTCGACATCGGACCCCAGACGCGCAGCCTGTTCGCGAACCGGATCCGCAGCGCGAAGACTCTGGTCTGGAACGGCCCGATGGGCGTGTTCGAGATGCCGGCCTTCCGCGCCGGCACCGAGGCGGTCGGCCGGGCCGTCGCCGAGTGCCCTGGGTACACGGTGGTCGGCGGGGGAGACTCGGTAGCGGCGGTCGAGCTGCTCGGCATCGCCGATCGCATCCGGCACATCTCCACCGGCGGCGGCGCCTCGCTCGAGCTGCTCGAGGGCAAGCTCCTGCCGGGCATCGCCGCGCTAAAATACCCGGTCTGAGGCCGGGCAGGATCTGCTCAGAGCCGCGTCGGGAGGCATGTCAGGGCCGATACGGAGCGAGCCAGCGCATCGGACCCTGCCGCGAGCTAGAATCCGACCCGTCCGCGGCGGCGCGTCCGTCCGCAGGGCAAGCGATGCTCATCCCGCAGAATCTGATCTCGCCTTCGTTGCTGGCCAGCGACTTCGCTCGCCTCGGAGACGAGGTCCGGCGGGTCGAGGCGGCGGGGGCCGACTGGCTGCATGTCGACGTGATGGACGGCCACTTCGTGCCGAACCTGACCATCGGGGCCCCGGTGGTCGAATGCCTGAAGCGGGTCGCCTCCCGCCCGCTGGACGTGCACCTGATGATCAGCGACCCCGTGCGCTACGCGGGTGACTTCGCCAAGGCCGGCGCCCACGTGCTCACGTTCCACGCCGAGCTGGCGGAAAAGCCCGAGCAGCAGCGGGAGATCATCCGCGCGCTGCGCGGCGAGGGCATCCCGGTCGTCGGCATCGCGCTCAATCCGCCCTGCGCCATCGAGCGCGTCGCCGACGTGCTCGACTCGGTCGACCTGGTGCTCGTCATGAGCGTGCACGCGGGCTTCGGCGGACAGAAATTCATGCCCGAGGTGCTCGGGAAAGTCCGCTGGCTGCGCGAGCGCGGCTACGCGGGCCATGTCGAGATGGACGGCGGGATCTCCGAGAAGACCATCGCCGCCTGCGCTGAAGCCGGCACGAACGTGTTCGTCGCCGGATCGGCCGTGTTCGGAGCGAACGACATCCCAGCCACGATCGCGCGCATGCGGGAAACCGCTCGCGCGGCGCAGAACAAGGTGCTCCATGCCCCGTCCTGATCCCAAGAGCATCGAACGCACGCAGCAGGAGCTCGGGCCGCGGCCCGCGAGCGAGCCCGCGAGTCCCGCTTCGAACGCGGCCAGCGATCGCGCCGAGAAGCAGAAGCGCGAGCAGGCCGACATGCCTCAGCCCGTGGTCGATCGACCTGCGGCGAAAACGAAGGAATCGGAAGCCAAGCCCGCGGAGACTTCGCTCTCCGAGACGCGCTTCGCTCGCCTGCGCAAGAAGAAGGACATGCCCGAGGGGCTGTGGCTCAAGTGCGAGCGCTGCGGGCAGATGATCTACCGCAAGGAATTGGAAGAGAAAGGCCGCGTGTGCCCGGCCTGCGATTTCCACTTCACGCTTCCCGGGCGCGAGCGCATCGCGATGGTGCTCGATCCGGGCTCGTGGCAGGAGCGCTTCCCTGATCTGCACACGATCGACCGGCTGAAATTCCACGACCAGATCCCGTACCTCGACAAGGTCAAGAAGGCCGAGACGCGCACCGGTCAGGCGGAAGCCCTGCTGTGCGGGCTGGGCTCGATCGAGGGCCGTCCGATCGTGCTGGCCGTGCTGGATTTCTCCTTCCTCGGCGGTTCGATGGGCGAAGTCGTCGGCGAGAAGATCGCGCTGGCGGCCGAGCTCGCTGGCGAGAAGAAAGTGCCGCTGGTGATCTTCACGAGCTCGGGCGGCGCGCGCATGCACGAAGGTGTATTGAGCTTGATGCAGATGGCGAAGACCTGCTCGGCCCTCGCCGGCTTCAAGGACAAGGGCGGGTTCTCGATCTGCGTGATGTCCCATCCGACCACCGGCGGCGTGACCGCGTCCTTCGCTTCCGTGTGCGACTTGACCCTCGCCGAGCCGGGCGCCCTGATCGGTTTCGCGGGCCCGCGCGTGATCGCGACCACGCTGAAGCAGGAATTGCCGGCGGGATTCCAGCGCGCGGAGTTCCTGCTGTCGAAAGGCCAGATCGACTTGATCGTCCGCCGCTCGGAAGTCCGTCCGCTGCTCGCGCGCCTGCTCGACTACGGTCGCGGTCCGCGGGTGAAAGGTGCGCGCGCGCCGCGACCCTAGAATCCGCTCGTCCCTCGTCGTCAACCAGGAGTGATCATGAACACGTGGACCATGGCGTTTTTCGCGCTGGCCGTGGCGGGGCCGATCGGCCCTCCCGGCCCGAGGCACTCGAGCGCGCTCGTCGCCGAAGACACGCTCGAATCGCTCGAGTCGGAGATCGCGACCAGATCGAAGGCGGGCGAGCTCAGCGAAGCCGACGTTCTCGGCTTCACGCAGCGCGCGCTCGGGCTCGGGAAGTCGGCGAAGGACGCCGCGGCGCGCGCCGAGCTGGTGAAGCTGTGCTACGGAATGATTCCGCCGGGCCCGAGCCCGCAAGTCGACAAGCTGCGCGGCGAGCTGTGGGACCTGGTGATCGCCAAGGACGCGAATGAAGGCGCCGTGGTCGCTCCGCTGGTCGCGCCCTACTTGAAGGAGTTCGCGCGCGCCGCTGAGCTCGGCAAGAAATCGAAGTCACCGGAGATCAAGGCCGCCTGCGCCTTCGTTCCGCTGAGCCCGCTGATCGCCGCGCGCGAACGCAGCGAGAAGGACACCAAGGAGCTCGTGGCGGGATTGAACGCGATCAAGAAGGCCTACGGCCAGGTCGTCGATCCGGGGACCAAGAAACCCTGGAGCCAGATCTGCGACGACGTGCTGTTCCAGGTCGAGAACCTCGCGGTGGGCAACTTCGCCCCGGAGATCGAAGCCGCCGACACCTCGGGCGTGAAGTTCAAGCTCTCGGACTACCGCGGCAAGGTCGTGCTGCTCGACTTCTGGGGCAACTGGTGACCGCCCTGCCGGGAGATGTTCCCGCACGAGCGGTCGCTCGTGGCACGCCTCAAGGATGAACCTTTCGCGCTGGTCGGAGTCAATTCGGACGCCGACCTGGAGAAGCTCCAGCCCGTCCTGAAGGAGCAGAAGATCACCTGGCGCAGCTTCTGGAATGGCCCCGAGGGCAAGAAGGGGCCCATTTCCAAGCGCTGGGGCATCGCCGGATGGCCCACCCTGTACCTGATCGATGCCACGGGCAAGATCCGGCATAAGTTCCTGGGATCGCCGGGCGATGAGAAGCTCGATGCGTTCATCGACGAGCTGGTCCAGGAAGCAAAGGCTGCTGCGAAGAAGTCTTAGATTCGGCTCGAGGTCGCTGGCGATGGCGCTGCTCTTGGCCGTGGCTGCGCTGAGCGCCGTCTCCAATTCCACGGCGGTCTCGCCCCGCACGCGGGTCGCGGCTCCCGAGTACCTGTCCCAAGTCCTCAAGGACTGGCGCGGAGCGAAGAAGCAGGGTGGCGTCGACACGCTGACGCGTCTGGAATTCGCGAACCGCGCGCTGGCCGTCGCCGAGATCGCCTTCGGCCGCGAGCGCTACGAAGCCCTGCGCTTCGCCGCGGGCCTGGACGCCGGCGGCGACTCGGCCGAGCTGCAGGCTGCCCGCGAGCTCGCCCTCGCGCGCACGATCGCCTTGTACATCGACGACGGCGACATGATGGGGGAGTTCGTGTTGCGCGTGCTGCGCGACGATGCCCACGATCAGTCGCTGCGCGCAAGAGTGCGCTCGAGCACCCACTCCGATTCCGTGCGCGCGGCCTGCGAGTTCTTCCCGGTCGACGGGCTGCTCGATCGCGCGCTGGACGACGGCGAGATCACCACCCAGGAACGCGACCTGGCCGTCGCCGTGCTGCAGGGCATCGCGACGAATTACGGCGAGGCGAAGTACCCGCTGTCGGCGAAATCCTGGGCGGAGTTCGCCAACCGCGGTGTCGCGAGCCTGCGCGAGCTGGTCCTCGCGGGCGAGCGCGCGCCGGAACTGGTCGGCCTCGACGTCACGGGCGGGGAAGTGCGCCTGTCCGCGCTGCGCGGCAAGGCGGTGCTCCTGTGTTTCTGGGGCGACTGGTGCCTGCCCTGCCGCAGCCACTACGCGCGACAGCGACAGCTCGTGTCCCACCTCGCCGGCAAGCCCTTCGCGCTGCTCGGCGTGAATTCGGATCCCGACCGCGCGGTGCTCGAGGTCGTCTCGGTCAAGGAAGACATGCGCTGGTCGAATGTGTGGGACGGCGCCGAAGGCACCGCCGGCAAGATCGCGACACGCTGGGGCGTGCGCGGCTGGCCGACCTGGTACCTGCTCGACGCGCAGGGCATCGTGCGCACGCGCTGGCGCGGAGTTCCGGCCCAGACGGAGATCGACGCCGCGCTGGAGACCTGGATCCCTAAGGCGCGCTGAGCTGCATCACCCAGCTGTCGAAGCGCTCCGGGTTGCCGTCGCCTGCGGAGAGCTTGTTGAGCGCGAGGATCAGGGGCGAAAGCAGGCCGCCCAGCTTGTGGTCCGAGACGTGCATCGCTTCGGGCCAGGGTGAAGTCAACTGATAGCCCGCGGCCTTGACGAACTTGAAGCCGCGGCTTTCCAGTTGGGTCCGCGCCTCGTCGCGCGTCAACGCGTTCATCTCGCGCGCGACGAGCAAGAGCTTGCGCGCTCGACGCGAGCGCATGCCCTTCGATTCGCGGTTCAAGTCGCCGATCACCAGCGTCCCGCCCGGCGCCAGAGTCGACGCGAGCCCGTCGAACCAGCGCGGGAAATCCGGCGAGAAGCTGACCACGCCCGAGCTGATCACGTGATCGAAGCGCGGCTCGCCCGCGGCCGGAAAGGGCGGCGATTCGCCGAAACCCGTGCGCACCGAGACGTTCTGGATGCCGGCCGCGCGGGCGTTGGCTCCCGCGCCCTCGGCCAGGTCCGGCGACGGATCGAAGAGGGCGAGGCTCGAGCCCGGTGAAGTGAGCGCGGCCTCGATGCCGCACCAGCCCGCTCCGCAGCCGAAATCGAGCACGCGCGCTCCCGCACGCACCGGCGCGAACCTGCCGACAAAATGGCGCCCCCAGCGGTAATGCCCCCAGCCGCGCGAGCCCGCTGTCGGATTCCATCCGCCGCTGTTCTTGTCGAACTTGCTCACCGTGATCGCGGGCGAGAGCACCTGCTCGCGGCGTCGCGCGACCAGGAGATGCCCGTTCTTCTGGATCGCGACCGGCTTGGTCTCGCTGCCGCCTAGTGTTTCGATCACCGCCTTGCCCGGCGTGAGCCGCACGTGGGCCGTGACCTGCAGCCAGGGCCACAGGGCGTTGCGCCAGCGCACGATCTCCGCGTCGGGCCGCGGGTCCTTCAGGAACAGCATCGCGGTCCCGTCCGGCGCGAGGGCGGAATCACCGCGCTTCTGGTACGTGCGCACCGCCGTCGCGACGTCGGGGCTGTAGCCGACCTGCGCGATCAACACGTCGCCCGCGACGCGCTTCAGGCACGGCCGATCCTGGCCCGCGTCGGCGGCGTCCACCACGCTGATGCGCTCGATGTCGAGCTTGAACTCGGGCCAGAGCGGCGCGAGATCATCGCGCGAAGTGTTGTAGAGCGGACTCAAGCGGGGACTCCTGAAGAGCGGCAGATGCTAGTGTCCAAGGGAGGAAGTACGCTGACAATTCCGGCCCCGCGCGGGTCCCCCAAGGCATCTGGGCCACAAGAGGCTCCGCCATGAACTCGACTTCGACTCCGCAAGCGTCCGCCACCTGGCGTCTGTTCAATCTGCGGCTCGCGCCGCTCGAAGCGGAGTCCGCACTGCTGGGTCGCGCAGCGCTCGAGTTGGGCCTGGAGGCCCAGTCGATCCGCGGCCTGCGCATCGTTCGCAAGGCGCTCGACGCTCGCCGGCGCAACCGCGACTCGATCCCTGAGTTCGTCTGCCACGTCGACGTCACGCTCGATGCGCGCACGCGCACGCGCGCCATGGCGCGCCTGATGAAGCACGGCACGCTCAAGCTAGCGCCGGCCCAGACGAGCCTGATCCACCCGCGTCCCCATCCGAGCCTGTCGCAGCCCGGCGGAATGCGCGCCGTGGTGGTCGGCAGCGGGCCGGCGGGATTGTTCGCGGCCTGGGTGCTGTCCGCCAACGGCGTGCGCACGACCCTGATCGAGCGCGGGCCGATGCTGCAGGAACGCGCGCGAGCCGTGGCGCGCTTCCACCAGTCGCGCATCCCCGACCCCGAGCGCAATCTCTTGTTCGGCGAGGGCGGAGCGGGGACGTATTCCGACGGGAAGATCTACACCCGCGTCGACGATCCCCTCGAAGTGCCGCTGCTCGAGGAACTCGTCTCCGCCGGCGCGCCGCCGAGCATCGTGTACGACAGCCTGGCCCACATCGGCACCGACCGCCTGCACCGCATCCTTCCCGTGCTGCGCGAGCGACTGATCGCACGCGGAGTCGAATTCCTGTTCGACACGCGCTTCGACGGTCTGGTCTTCGCCGACGGCGATCCCAGGCGGGTGCGCGCGCTGAAAACGACGCGCGGCGAAATCCCCGCCGATGCACTGTTCCTCGCCACCGGCCACAGTGCCCGCGACACGTCCGCGATGCTCGCCGCGGCGGGCGTCGAATTCGAAGCCAAGCCATTCCAGCTCGGCCTGCGCATCGAGCATCCCCAGGAATTGATCACGCGCGGCCGCTATGGAATCGGTCCGGCGGCCGATGCCCTCGGTCCGGCGAGCTACAACCTGCTGCGCAAGGCCGACGACCTGACACCCGCGGCCTTCTCGTTCTGCATGTGCCCGGGCGGGCGGATCGTCGCCAGCGTGAACGAGAACGGATTGCTGTGCACCAATGGAATGTCGAACTCCAAGCACAGCTCCGCCTGGGCGACCGCGGCGCTGGTGACGAGCTTCGGGCCGCGGGAATTCGGCAGCGGCCCCTTCGCGGGCGTCGAGTTCCAGCGCGAATTGGAAGCGCTGTTCTTCCGCGAGGGCGGAGGCGACTTCACGGCTCCCGCGCAGAGCGCCGCCGACTTCCTGGATCGCAAGCTCGGTCGCGAGACGCGCCACTCGACCTACACCTTCGGCACCAGGCCTGCGCGGCTCGACCAGCTGCTGCCCGAGCCCGCGCGATCGGCGCTGACGCGCGCGCTCTACGATTTCGAGCGCCAGATCCCGGGCTTCGCGAGCGCCGCAGGCGAATTCGTCGGCCTGGAATCGCGCAGCTCGGGTCCCCTGCGCCTGCCGCGCGATCCGCGCACGCGCCGCGCCAACGGGTGGCTCAATCTGTTCCCGATCGGCGAGGGAGCGGGCTGGGCCGGAGGCATCATGTCCGCGATGCTCGACGGCGCGAACAGCGCGCTTTCCCTGGTGGAACTTGGGCTCGTCCGCTGAGGTACACTCGCCCCATGTCGACACAGCCCGACCCGTCCAAGAGCGCGCGTTCGCGCAAGGTGACCACGCGCAGCCTGCTGCAGATGAAGGCCGCGGGCGAGGTGATCACCGCGCTGACCGCCTACGACTTCCTGATGGCCGAGCTGATCGACCAGGCGGGCATCGACGTGATCCTGGTCGGCGATTCGGCGGGCATGGTCGTGCAAGGATTCGAGACCACGATCCCGGTGACGATGGAGCAGATGCTCTACCACTCCGCGGTGGTCGCGCGCGGCGTCGAGCGCGCGCTGGTGGTCGCCGACATGCCCTTCATGTCCTACCAGGTGAACCCCGACGAGGCCCTGCGCAACGCCGGCCGCATGATCAAGGAATCTTCGGTCGAAGCCGTGAAACTGGAAGGCGGCAAGAACATCTGCCCGACGATCCGCCGCATCGTCGACGTCGGGATTCCGGTGATGGGCCACCTCGGGCTGACTCCGCAATCGATCCACAAGTTCGGGACCTACCAGGTGCGCGCGACCGAGCCGGAAGAAGCCGACGAGCTGCGCCGCGACGCGCGCGCGCTCGAGGAAGCCGGCGTGTTCGCGATCGTGATCGAGAAAGTGCCCGCGGAGCTGGCGCGCGAGATCTCTTCCGCGGCGCGCGTGCCGGTGATCGGCATCGGTGCCGGTCCGGGCTGCGATGGGCAGATCCTGGTCTCGCACGATCTGCTCGGGATCTACACGCGTTTCCATCCGCGCTTCGTGCGCCGCTACGCCGAGCTGGGCCGCGAGATGCAGTCGGCCTTCGAGCGCTACGCTAAGGACGTGCGCGCGGGCGAGTTCCCCTCGCCCGACGAAAGCTACTGAGCCTGGTGTCCCGCGCTGCGCGCCTCATGCGCGTCGCCCGACAGCGCGAGGAAGGCCGCCAGCAATCGAATGCCCTCCGGCGTGAGGATCGATTCCGGATGGAACTGGACGCCGTGCCGCGGCAGCTCGCGGTGGCGCACGCCCATGACCAGGCCCTCGCTCGTCCAGGCCGCGAGCTCCAATTCGCGCGGAAGTCCTTCGCGGCGCGTGTGCAGCGAGTGGTAGCGGCCCGCGGCGAAGGGATCGGGCAGGTCGCGGTACAGGGCGCCGCCGTCGTGGTGCACCAGGGTCGCCTTCCCGTGGACCGGTACGGGATCGACCTCGATCCGGCCGCCGTACTGCTGGACCAGGGCCTGGTGACCCAGGCACACGCCGAGCAAGGGCATCGAATCGGGCAGGCGCCGCAGGAGCTCCGGGCACACTCCCGCCGCCTCGGGGCGGCCCGGCCCGGGGCTGAGCACCACGGCCGAGGCGCCGAGCGCAAGCAGCGCGGAAACGTCCAGGGCATCGTTGCGCTGGACGCAGACCTCCGCGCCCAGGCTGGCCAGGGCCTGGACCAGATTCCAGGTGAAGGAGTCGTAGTTGTCGATCAAAAGGATCATCGCGCGAGCCGTGCTTGTGTTCGCTCGGCGTCGTCCGCAGGATGTTGCCCCATTCGCACGATCGGACCGAGGATCGTGCTCGAGATCGAACTCATCAAAAGGTTAAGAAGCATGTCGACAAGAACTCACCTGATCGTCCTGGCGCTGATTGCACTGTCCCTGAGCGCATGCAACAAGGAACCGTCCAAGGACGGGGCCGTCGACAAGATGAAGCAAGGCGCCTCGCAGATCGCCGACGGCGTGGCCGAGGGCTGGGACGCGCTGACCAAGGAGGTCGCCGAGAAGTCCGAGCAGGTCAAGGCCAAGATCGCCGACGCCAAGCCCGAGGCGAAGGCAAAGCTCCAGTCGCTCAAGGACACCTTCGACGAGAAGATGGCCCTGGCGAAGCAGAAGCTGAACGACGCCAAGGCCGCCGCGCCGGAGAAGGTCGAAGACCTCAAGCGGGAAGCCCGCGAGGCCCTCGACGCCGCGAAGCAGGCCTGGCACGACCTGATGAGCTGAGCAGGGCCGACCCGGCCTTACCGGGCGGAGGCTCACACCTCCGCCCGTGGTCCGTAAGCGAATCTGTCGCTCGACGGTCCATGTCCCCAGACCATCGGGTGGACTTGAACGATCGCCTGTAGGGGTCCAACCATGCTCATGTCGATCCATCGATTGAATGAATCCAGGGCCGGCCGCGCGCTCACCGCGGTCCTTTGCGTCGCAGGTCTCGCCGGGCTGTCCGTCTGGCGACTCGCCGAGAGCAGCTCCGGCCAGAGCAATGCGCGCCCGAGCCGAACCGCGAGCGACGTCGCCCTGCGCGACGATCTCGACGTCGACGAGCGCTCGACCATCGCGTTGTTCAAGCGCGCCTCGCCAGCCGTGGTGAACGTCACCAACATGGCTTTCGTCAGCAACGGCTTCCGCATGTCGGCCACGGAAGTTCCCCAGGGCACCGGCTCCGGTTTCATCTGGGACGACCGCGGCAACGTGGTGACCAATTTCCACGTGATCAACAACGGCACCAAGTTCAAGGTGACCTTGTCCGACAGATCGGAATGGGATGCGAGCGTCGTCGGCAGAGCTCCGAATCAGGATCTCGCGGTGCTGCACATCGAAGCGCCGCGCTCGCGGCTCAGCCCGCTCGCCGTCGGCACGTCGTCGGGTCTCGCCGTGGGTCAGAAGGTGTTCGCGATCGGCAATCCCTTCGGGCTCGACCAGACCCTGACGACCGGCATCATCAGCGGTCTCGGCCGCGAGATCCGCTCGGAATCCGATCACAAGATCAGCGAGGTGATCCAGACCGATGCCGCGATCAATCCAGGCAACTCGGGCGGGCCGCTGCTCGACAGCGCCGGCCGCCTGATCGGCATCAACACGGCGATCGTCAGCCCCTCGGGCGCCTACGCCGGAATCGGCTTCGCCGTCCCGGTCGACAACGTCGCGCGCATCATCCCGCAGTTGATCTCGCACGGCCTGGTGACGCGGCCGGGCCTGGGGATCAACTACGTCTCGAACTACCAGGCCCAGCAACTGGGTCTCAAGGGCGTGATCGTGGCGGACGTCGTCGCCGGCGGCGCGGCCAAGGAAGCGGGACTGCACCCGGCCTTGAAATACGACGACGGCTCGCTGGAGCTCGACCTGATCGTGTCGCTCGACGGGAAACCGATCGAAAAGGTCGAGGATCTCTTCGATCTGCTCGACCAGCGCTCGATCGGAGACGTCGTGACGCTCGGCGTGCGCCGCGGCTCGAAGCTGCTCAGCTTCCCGGTCAAGCTGCGCGAGATCACGGACTGATCCGCCAGCGCGGTTGTCGGCCCCAAATCGGCCGTGCGGAGCCCATCCTCCGCACGGCCGACTTCGCGCTCAAGGAGCGCGGCCCGCCGATCCGAAGGGGACACTGCGCCATCCCTTCGGCGTACTCCCCGGATGGCCCGCGGCGTATGCTGCGGTGCAGCGTGAGCGGAAGGCGCTCGATTCCCACACCCCAAGCGGCATGAAGTCCTGGATGCGCGATCGCCTGTCCAAGCCAGGCCGATGATGAGCCTGCCGACGCAAGCGCGCGATCTCGAGTCGGACGGCGAGCCGCGGCTTTCGCGCCTCGAGATGATTCTTCTCGCGTTGACCGTGGTGATCGGTCGCTTGATCGCCGCGCGGGCCTTTCCGATCTACGACGACGCGTTCATCACGTACCGCTACGCGCGCAATCTCGCCCGGGGCCTGGGCATGGTCTACAACCCGGGCGCGGCCTGGGAGCCGATCCTGGGCACGACGACGCCGGGTTACACGGTGCTGCTGGCGGGCTTTCACGCGCTCGGCCTGCCGATGATCGGCACTTCGCTCGCGATCAATTTCCTTTGCGACGCGATCTCGGCGGTGGTCCTGATCCAGCTGCTGGATCGGCGCTACGTGTCCTCGCTGCTCGCCGTGATGGCCTTCATTGCCATTCCGCAGATCGCGCGGGTTTCCGCGGGCGGGATGGAGCAACCGGCAGTCGTGCTCTGCGCCCTGCTTGCGGTTCGTTTCGCCACCGATGGACGCATGATCGCCGCCGGAGTCGCGAGCGGATTGGCCTGCACCCTGCGGCCGGAATGCGTGCTGCTGGTACTGACCCTCGCCGTCTACACGATCTGGAAGCGAGCATCGCTCGTGCGCTTCGTGATTCCCATCGCGATCATCGGAGCCATCTCGGCCGGTGCCTTGACCTGGTATTTCGGCAGCCCCATCTCACAGTCGGTCGTGGCCAAGGCCGCGACGCACAGCGGCGAGCAACACAAGGGATTTTCGCGCATACCGGACATCCTGGCCCAGGCCTTCGGTGCCTCGCAGCCGATGCGCATGCTGCTGGTGCTGGTCGTGATCGGCGGATTGACGATGCTCTGGCGGCGCTCGAAGCTCCTGCCCTTCGCGATGTTCGCGAGCTCCATCGTGGCCGCCTACCTGATCGTGCAGCCGAAGACCTGGGGCTGGTATTTCTACGCTCCGCACGTGGCCTGGGTCGCGTGGCTCGGAATGGGCTCGGAGCAGATCGCGCGCTGGATCGGATTCGCGAAGCTGCGGCTCGTCCCGTCCGAGGGTGTGCGTCTATGGACTCTCGCGGGCTGCGCCGCATCGCTGGCGGCGGTCGCGATCTTCCCCATGATCCGCGCCGACAAGGTGACCCCGCTGGTCTACGAGCGATTCGAGCAGTGGGCGAAAGAAGCGCGCACCTCGGAGCGCCAGCCCACGATCCTCGCTTCCGACATCGGCGCAATCGGCTGGTACACGAACGCCCGCATCCTCGACTCCATGGGACTGGTGTGGCCCGAAGCCTTGTCCGAGCCGCGCCAGGTCGACCAGATCCGCAAGTACCTGCCGGACTACGCGATCCTGGTCGTGCGACG
>Ga0193706_1000357_pt1 | contig 28112 bp, 26 predicted proteins | sample U3c1metaG_FD_160130 | JGI IMG/M metagenome (GOLD analysis project Ga0193706, IMG submission 160130) | Soil microbial communities from a riparian zone of the East river system, Colorado, United States - U3c1 | ecosystem: Environmental > Terrestrial > Soil > Riparian zone | place: USA: East River... | reverse complement strand
CGGCGCCGGCCTCTACGGCGAGGGCGAGCAGGGTGAGCTTCCCGACACGGCGACGATGGCCTCACTCGGCTGCGGCAACCCCACCGCCGTCGCCGAGCTGGGTGCCGGCGAAACCGTCCTCGACCTCGGCTCGGGCGGTGGGATCGACGTGCTGCTCTCCGCTCGTCGGGTCGGCCCGACCGGCAAGGCATACGGACTCGATATGACCGACGAGATGCTGGCCCTGGCGCGGGATAATCAGCGCCAGGCCGGGGTCGAGAACGTCGAGTGGTTGCGGGGTCAGATCGAGTCGATTCCCCTTCCGGCGGAAACGGTCGATGTGGTGATCTCCAACTGCGTGATCAACCTCTCCGGCGACAAGCCGGCGGTTCTGGCCGAGGCGGCAAGAGTGTTGAAGCCCGGCGGTCGCTTCGCCGTGTCCGATGTGATCGCCGACGAGGACATGGATGATGCGACCCGCGCCGACATGGCCGAGTGGACCGGTTGCATCGCCGGGGCGCTGACGCGCCGTGCATTCGAGGAGGCGCTCTCAGCTGCGGGGTTGGAAGACATCGAGATCACCGAGACCCATCGCGTTCACGAGATGGCCGGCTCAGCGATCATCCGGGCGCGCAAGCCGGCGAGCTGAAGCGGGTGGCCGAGCCGATCCACCTCTTCGGCCCGCAGGAGCTGTACCGCCATTGGGAGGACGAGCAGTGGAGCCCGTTCGCGATCGACCTCGACGCCGACGTCGATCAGTGGCGGACGATGGGCGGCGAGGATCGTGCCCTGATCTTCTGGGTGCTCTCCTCACTGATGGTCGCCGAGGAGCGGATCACGACCAAGTTCTCGGGTCTCCTCGCCGCCTACGGCAGTGAGGAGGAGGCGACCTTTCTCGCGACCCAGCAGGTCGATGAGGCTCGCCACATGCAGTTCTACGCACGCTTCCAAGACGAGGTCGTCGCCGACCCGGCAGCGATCGCTATCCACGTCGAGCGTGCCCGCCAGCAGATCTCCCCGGCTTTCCGCGCGATCTTCGACGTGGCCCTGGTCGAGGCGCACGAGCGGCTCGTGGCCAACCCCGCCGACGCCGAGGCCAAGGTCCGCTTCGTCACCCTCTACCACCAGATCCTCGAGGGGACGCTCGGGCTCACCTCGTTTAGCTTCGTGGCCGGCTACCTCGAACGCGAAAGTCTGTTGCCGGGCTTCGTCGCCGGCTACTCGAAGATCCACCACGACGAGCACCGCCACATCGGCTACGGGACTTGGTACTTGCGCGAAGCCGTCGCCGCCGACCCCGCGCTTGGCGACGTGGTCCGGGCGACCCTGCGCGAGCTACTGCCCTCTGTCGCCGAGTCGTTGACCCCGCCCGAGCGCGAGGGGACCGACTGGAACGCCCTCGGGGCCGGCGCCGAGGAGATTCGCGACTTCGCCCTCGGCGGGCTCACTCGCCGCCTCGACGTGATCGGCGTACCGCTGTCCACCATCTGACCACCAGGGAGAGACCAAATGGCCAACGCCCTCTTCGTCTGCCTCCACAATGCCGGGCGCTCGCAGATGAGCCAGGCGCTTTTCGAGCGCGCCGCGGAAGGGCGCCACGGCGGCCGTTCGGCCGGAACCACCCCCGGCGAGCAGGTTCATCCCGAGGTGGTGGAGGTGATGAACGAGCTGGGGATAGACCTCGCCGACCGCCGGCCGAAGGCCCTCACCACCGCGGACGCTGAATGGGCCGACGTGGTGGTGACGATGGGCTGCGGGGACAAGTGCCCCTACATCCCCGGCCGCCGCTATCTCGATTGGGACCTCCCCGACCCCAAGAGCGAGGCGATCGAGGCGGTGCGGGCGACCCGCGAGGAGATCGCCGCGCGGGTCCAGGCGCTGGTCGGCGAGCTCGACGCCGACACCGCATCTGATGATCGAGGCGGGTCCTAAGTGCCCCGGTTTTCCAAAACCGGCGATTCCAGGTTCGAGTCCTGGCTGCCCCGTCTTTCATCCTGGGGCTACCGCTGGGGGTCAGTGTGTCGGCTCGGTTTATCTTCTCCGGCTAATGCGAGATCTGGGCGATCGTCGGTGGCCTGGGCGCCTCGCTCCTTCTTCCGCCGATGAACTCGACAAGCTGGCCGAGTTGAAAGACAAGGGCGCACTGTCCTCCGAGAAGTTCGAGAGGGCCAAGGCAAAGCTTCTCGTCTGGCCCGGGAGGAGGTCGCCACTCGCCTGCGCCGGCAAGCCAACCTGCTTGTGAAGAGAATCTGGATGTTGCTCGCCCTGGTTGTCGCTACCGCGCTCTTCGTGGGCTGCGGGGGCTCCGCCTCGACTTCCAAGCATTCGAACGTCAGCGCGTCGGGGCCACCGGGCGAGGCCATCGGTCATGGCTCGGGCACGCTGAATTGCAAGACCTACCCATTTATCGGACCCGGCCCTGACGACTGGCGGCGGACCTCATACGCCTTCGGCCGGTTCGGGATGAGCCACAATTTTGCCGCGGGGAGTCGCGAAGCCGATGGCCTGCTGCACGCGAAGGCCCCGATGATCGTCGAAGGGCACAAGAGCGTCGTGCTGAGCGTGCCGCAGGGGGAACGGGATCGGGTCGGGATTGAGCTCGTGAATCGGGAACGGCCGCTCGCGACGCTGACCCTGAAGCCCTGTCCCGATAAAGAGCGGACGCTCTGGGCCGCGGGACTGGCGCTCCGCGATCGCCGGCCCGTTCACCTCGACGTTCGGATCGCCGCAAGCAGAGGGACGGTTCAGATCGGCCCTCCAGAATCACGGCGGTAGCGCGAAGCCGGTCGCGGATCAGGGCCGTGCCGAGCCGGTCGTGCGCCTTTCTAGGCGGCGCCCTCGAGCTTTTAATTGCCAGCTCGGCGCCCATCTGGTATAAGAGCGTGGGTTCACGATACGAAATAGTTGTTCCACTATCCGTGTGCGAGTGGGGTCTCGCAGCGGCAGCAGCGTTTCGTAGACAACGGAGGAGGAAGAGTGAGGAAATCAGATCGTTCGATGCGTGCATTTGGCGCTTTGGGCCTGTTTGCCGTGCTTGTCGTGGGTCTGGTCGTGGCCGGCTGCGGGAGCGACAGCTCCTCGTCGAGCACGTCGGCCAGCAAGGATCCGATCAAGGTCGGAGCGGTGCTCGCGCAGTCGGGCCTGTTCTCCCAGTTCGACATCGCCAACACGATCGGCACCGAACTCGCCGCCGAAGACATCAACAAAGAAGGCGGCGTCGACGGCCGTGAAGTCGAAATCGAAGTCGGCGACTACAAGTCGAAACCGGAACTCGGCGGCACGGTCGCGCGGGAACTGATCGGCAACGGCGCCGACGTGATCGTCACCTCGGCCGACTTCGACTTCGGATCCCCGGCCGCGCTGGCCGCCCAGAGCCAGGGCGTGATCGCGATGTCGGCCGGCGCCGAGGCGCCCGAGTTCGGAGTCCAGGGCATCGGCGACCTCGCCTTCTCGATGGGCACCGCGACGAACGAGACCGCGGCCGTCTGGGCGGAATGGATCCACGACGAAAAAGGGGCGAAATCCGTCTTCATCCTCGAAGACCCGACCCTCGCCTACGACACGACGACCTGCAAGAACTTCGAAACGCGCTGGAACGAACTGCCCGGCACGAAGATCGCGGGCAAGGAGCAGTTCAAGAACACGGATCCCTCGATCGGCGTCCAGATCACCAAGATCCAGTCGCTCAGCGAAGAACCCGATTTCATCGTCCTCTGCTCCTACCCGCCCGGCGGGGCGACGGCGCTGCGGCAACTGCGCGCGGCCGGCGTCGACACGCCGGTGATCGCCGGTGACGCCTTCAGCGGCAGCGCCTGGCTGGAAAGCGTCCCCAACCTGAGCGACTTCTACTACACCGACTACATCTCGGTGTACGGGGACGACCCGAATCCGCAGGTCAACGAAGTCGTCGCCAGGGCGAAGAAGAAAGCCAACCCACCGACCGCCATCGTCGGCGTGCTGGCCTCCGCCTACAGCGCCGTGCAGGGCTACGCCAAGGCCGTCGAAGAAGCCGGCTCGACCGACTCCACGGCGGTCCAGGGAGCCCTCAACGAATTCGACGGCGTCGAACTCCTGGCCGGTCCGACGACCTTCACGCCGGAACTCCACATCAACATCGAACGACCCCTGGCGATCCTGGAAATCAAAGACGGCAAGGGTCACTTCGTTCAAGAATTTACCCCCAAGAAAGTGCCCCCGGTCGAATTCTGAGACCGGGAAATCGAGGCGAGAGTGACACCCCCCAACACCTCGATGAGCGTCAACGGCCTGGGCGTCCACTTCGGTGGCGTCCGGGCCGTCGACGGGGTCGATCTGACCGTTGAAGGCGGTCAGGTCCTCGGCCTGATCGGTCCCAACGGGGCCGGCAAGACGACGCTGATCAACGCGATCACCGGCTTCCAGCGCTGCAGCGTCGGCAGCGTCCTCGACGCGGATCGCGACGTCACCCGCTGGAAGCCCGAGCGCCTGGCCCGGGCCGGGATCGCCCGCACCTTCCAGGGCGTCCGCACCTTCCGCGGGCTCAGCGTGCTCGAGAACGTGCAGATGGGCGGGATCGCGGTGGGCCTGCGCAAGCGGGCCGCCCGCCGGCGTGCCGAGGACCTCTTGGAGCGGCTCGGGCTCGACGCGCTGGCCGACGAACCCGCCGGCGACCTCTCGCAGGGCGACGAGCGCCTGGTCGGCATCTCCAGGGCGGTGGCGATGAGGCCGCGCTTCCTGCTCCTCGACGAGCCGGTCGCGGGGCTGAACAAGAGTGAAGCCGATCGGGTCGCCGCCCTGGTCGACTGGATTCGCAAGGAGCTTGGTTGCGGTGTGCTCGTGGTCGAGCACAACGTCGGCTTCATCATGGGCCTCTGCGACCGAGTTCACGTGATGAGCTCGGGCAAGACCGTGATGGAGGGTCTGCCGGCCGCGGTTCGTGAGGACCCGAAGGTCATCTCCGCCTATCTCGGTGGCACCACCCCCGCCACCGCAGGAACCGTCTGATGCTTCTTCAGGTAGACGGTCTGGCGGTTTCATACGGTGCCCTGGAGGTCGTCCACGACGTCTCGATGGAGATCGAGGCGGGGGAGATCGTCGGTTTGATCGGCCCCAACGCGGCCGGCAAGACCACCACCCTGATGGCGATCGCGGGGGGGCTGAAGCCCGCCCGCGGCAGCATCAGGCTCGACGGCCGCGAGATCGCCGGCCTGGCACCCGAGGAGGTGGTGCGGGCGGGGATCTCGGTCGTCCCCGAGGGCCGGCGCATCCTCGGCGGCCTCACGGTCGAGGAGAACCTGCGCCTCGGCGGCATCAGCCGGCCCGGCGGCGCCGCCCTGGAGGAGCAGATCGAGGCGGCCTTCGAGCGGTTCCCGCGAATTGCCGGGCACCGCCGCTCCAAGGCGGGCAACCTCTCCGGCGGCGAGCAGCAGCTGCTGGCGATCGCCCGGGCCCTGATGGCGCAGCCGCGGGTGCTGCTGGTCGACGAGGCCTCGCTGGGGCTGAGCCCGATCGCGGTCGAAGCCGTCTTCGAGGCGCTGCTCGAGTTCCGCAGCTCCGAGCGGGCCGTGGTCCTGGTCGAGCACGACGTCGAGCGGATCTCGGCGATCGCCGATCGCGTCTACGCGGTCAGCGAGGGGCACGGCCGCTACCTCGGCGTCCGCGGCGAGATCGACCACGACGACATCGAGGCGATCTACCTCGGCCGGCGGCCCGAGGTGGAGGCGGCCGCGGCGCTCGGCGGGGGCGGGGTGGCGTGAAGGAAATCGCTCAGTACGTGGTGAACGGGCTCAGCCTCGGCGCGCTGGATGCCCTGCTGGCCCTCGGCGTCGGCCTGATCTTCGGCGTCATGAGGCTGGTCAACTTCGCCCAGGGCGCCTACATCATGCTCGCCGGGTACGTCCTCTTCTTCACGATCTCGGCGCCCTGGGCGGTGGTCATCCCGCTGACCCTGGCGGCCGGGGTCGTGCTTGCCCTGGTCACCGAGCGCATCGCCTTCAGGCCGCTGCGCGGCGCCGACGGCAGCACCCTGATGGTCGCCTCCTTCGCCGTCGCCTTCCTGATCCAGAGCCTGATGGTGACGATCGAGGGCTCGGGGCCGAAATCGATCCCGATCTGGCCGGTGATGAGCGACTCGGTCACCCTCTTCGGGGTTCGGATCGCCGTCCTCGACCTGATCTCGATCGGCACCAGCGCCTGCCTGCTGACCGGGCTCTGGCTGTTCCTGACCCGGACCCGGACCGGCCTGGCGATGCGCGCCGCCGCCGAGGACTTCGAGATGCTGCGCTTCCTCGGCGGGCGCGCCGACCGCGTGATCGCGGTCGCCTTCGCGCTCAGCGGCCTGCTGGCGGCGATCGCCGGCATCCTGCTCTTCTCCCAGACCGCGGTGGTCGAACCCGGGGCGGGGACCAACGCGGTCCTGATCGCCTTCGTCGCGACCGTGATCGGCGGCCTCGGCAGCGTCCTCGGCGCCGCCCTCGGGGGCTTCTCGCTGGGGGTGCTGACGACGGCGCTGCAGGCGGCGCTGCCGCCGGGGCTGAGCGTCTACCGCGACGCCTTCGTGTTCGGCATCGTCATCGCCCTGCTCGTCTTCCGGCCGCAGGGGCTGCTCGGCAACCGGGCCGACGCCCAGAGGGTCGTCTGATGGAGGGGGCGCAGATGACCGGCACGGGCTTCGACCTGCGCGAGGCGACCACGCGCCTGCTCGGCCGGATCCCGCTGGTGGCGGCGCTGACGGCCGGGGTGGCGATCGTCGGACTGCTCGTCCAGGCCTACGGCAGCGACGAGCTGAAGACGACCACGATCACCGGGCTGATCGACCTGATCATGGTCGTCGGCCTCTACACCTTCATCGGCAACTCCGGGGTGATCTCGTTCGGCCACGCCGGCTTCATGGCGATCGGGGCCTACGCCTCGGCGCTGCTGACGATCCCGCTCGTGACCAAGTCGGTGCTGCTGCCGGACCTGCCCTCGTTCCTCGCCAACGCCTCCTTCGCGCCGCTGCCGGCGGCGCTGACCGCGGCCGCCGTGGCGGCGCTGCTGGCGGTCGTGATCGGCATCCCGATCGTCCGCCTGGCCGGCATCCAGGCCTCGATCGCGACCTTCTCCTTCCTGGCGATCGTCCAGGTCGTGCTCAGCAACTGGACCGCCCTGACCCGCGGCCAGATGACGATGACCGGGATCCCGCTCTCGATCGACGTGGTCGGGCCGACGATCTGGGCGGTGGTGGCGATCGGGATCGCCTACGCCTACAAGCAGTCGCGCTCCGGCTTCCGGCTGCGGGCCACCCGCGAGGACGAATTCAGCGCCCGCAGCCTGGGCATCTCGGTCGGCCGCGAGCGCTTCATCGCCCTCTTGGTCAGCGCCTTCCTGGTCGGCCTCTCCGGCTATCTCTACGCGCGCCTGGTCGGCTCCTTCTCGCCGCAGAACTTCTACCTCGAAATCACCTTCATAACCCTGGCGATGCTGATCATCGGCGGCCGCAACAGCCTCGCCGGGGCGATCGTCGGCCCGGTCGCCGTGACCGTCGGGCTGGAGCTGCTGCGGCGCGCCGAGGACGGCTCCTTCTTCGTGTCGATCCCCGCCAACTCCAGCGACATCGTCTTCGGGGCACTGACCCTGGCGGTGCTGATTTTGCGCCCGGACGGCCTGATGGGCCGGAGGTTCAGCTGACCATGAGACCTACTCCAGGAGGGAAGCAGTGAGCAGATCCCCAGCCCCGGCCAGCGCCGCCAGCCAGGCCGCGGTGACCCACGAGATCATCCGCCGCTACCTGACCTCGACCGTCGAGGAGATGGTCGAGACGACGCGGCGGACCGCCTACTCGACGGTGATCTCGGAGGCGCTCGACTTCACCTGCGCGCTCTTCGACGCCGGCGGCCGCCTGGTCGCGCAGGGGGCGGGCCTGCCGGTCCACGTCGGCAGCCTGCTCGGCGCGATGGAGGTGACGATCGACGCCTACGGGGACGACTTCGCGCCTGGCGACGTCGTCGTCCACAACGACCCCTATCGCGGCGGCGGCCACCAGGCCGACGTGGTCGTGACCCGGCCGATCTTCCACGGGGCCGAGCTGGTCGGCTTCGCGGTCAACCGCGGCCACTGGGTGGACACCGGCGGGATGACCCCGGGAGGCTGGTCGGGGACCGCCGAACACGTCGTCCAGGAGGCGATCCTGATCCCGCCCGTGAAGCTCTACAAGGCGGGCGTGGTCGACCGCGAAATCCGCGAGTTCATCTTCGCCAACGTGCGCACCCCGCGCCAGGACTGGGGCGACCTGCAGGCTCAGCTGGCCTCGGCGATCACCGCCGACCGGCGGCTGCAGGCGCTGATCGCCCGCTACGGGCTGGAGGCGGTCAAGGAGGCCGAGGCGCTGGCCCTCGAGTACAGCCGCCGCCGCTTCGTCAAGGCGCTCGAGAGCCTTCCCTCCGGCAGCTGGTCGGCCGAGGACTTCTTCGAGGACACCGCCTTCGAGGCCCGCCGCCTCTACCTGCGGTGCGCGCTGAGCGTCGCCGACGGCGCCATGAAAGCCGACTTCTCGGGCACCGACCCGCAGGTCCTGGCGCCCGTCAACAACTCGGTCGTCAACACCCGCACCGCCGTCTACATCGCCGCGGTCTCCCTGCTCGACCCCTCGATCCCCTTCAACTCCGGCTTCGTCGACCTGATCGACGTGATCGTCCCGGAGGGCTGCCTGCTGCACGCGACGCCGCCGCACCCGCTCTTCCTCGGCCCCGCCGACCCCACCAACAAGGCCTGCGAGCTGGTTCTCAACACCCTTGGCCAGGCGCTTCCCCAGCGCGCAGTCGCCGGCAGCTACCAAACGGGAAACAACACGACTGGAGGTGGCACCGACCCCCATGGCGCCCCCTTCCAGTTCTTCCTGTTTGGCGCCGGCGGCTGCGGCGCGCGCTACGACAAGGACGGCAACTCGGCCGAGTGGCACTCGACGGCCAACTGCAAGAACGAGTCGATCGAGCAGTGGGAGCACCAGGTGCCCGCCCGCTTCCAGGAGTTCTCGCTGATCGAGGACTCCGGCGGCGCCGGGCGCACCCGCGGCGGGCTCGGCTACCGGCGGCGGATCGAGCTCGGCGCCGACGTCCAGGTCTCGGCGGCGGCCGATCGCCACCAGGTCGGCGCCTGGGCGGTGGATGGCGGCGAGCGCGGCCTCCCCAACGGCTTCCGGGTCGGCCGCGACGGCCGCGACCAGACCTTCTCGGAGCTGTTCGGCCTCGCCAGCCCCTCCAAGTTCGCCAACGTGGCGCTGCGGGCGGGCGACGAGTACGTGATCGAATCCGGCGGCGGCGGTGGCTTCGGCGACCCGCTCGAGCGCGACCCGGAGCTGGTCGCCGCGGACGTCGTCCAGGGCTACGTCAGCGAGGCCGCGGCGGGCCGCGACTACGGGGTCGTGCTCGGCCCGGACCGAGCCGCCGACGCGAGCGCGACCGGGCGGCTGCGCGAGCGGATGCGCGCCGAGCGGGAGGGAGAGCGATGAGCGCGGGCAGCGGCAACGGCGCCGGTCGCTACCGGGTCGGGATCGACATCGGCGGCACCTTCACCGACTACATGGCCTACGAGATGGCGACCGGCAAGTTGAGCCGGACCAAGACGCTGAGCGGCGACCAGGACCTCGACGCGACCTTCTCGGCCGCGGTCGGGGAGCTCGGCGTCTCGCCGGCCAACCTCGACCTGCTGATCCACGGCACCACCGTCGTCACCAACCTGATCCTCGAGCGCGACGGGGCGGAGGTCGGGTTGATCACCAGCGCGGGCTTCCGGGACGTGCTCGAGATCGGCTGGAGCTTCCGCGAGGACGCCTACGACCTGCAGTGGACCAAGTTCCAGCCGCTCGTCCCCCGCAGCCGGCGCCTGGAGGTGGCCGAGCGGGTCGGGCCCGACGGCGCGGTCGAGCGGCCGCTCGACGAGGAGGCGGTGCGCGCCGCCGCCGCGGAGCTGCTGGCGAGCGGGGTCGAGGCGATCGCCATCTGCTTCCTGCACGCCTACGCCAACCCGGAGCACGAGCTGGCGGCGCGGCGGATCGTCGCCGCGGTCGCCCCCGACGTCCCCTGCGTCGTCTCCAGCGAGGTCGACCGCAAGCTGGGCGAGTACGAGCGCACCTCGACGACCGTGCTCAGCGCCTACGCGACGCCGCGCATCGGCGAGTACGTGGCCGGCATCGAAGGCTGGCTGGGGGAGGGCCGCACGGCCTACTTCATGCAGTCCGAGGGCGGGGTCATACCGGCCGAGGCGGTGCGGCGCACCCCGACCTCGATGGTCCTCTCGGGGCCGGCCGCCGGAGTCCTGGCGACCTGCCACGTCGGGCGCCTGACCGGTCTCGCGGACCTGATCTCGATGGACGTCGGCGGCACCAGCGCCGACGTCTGCATCATCCGCGACGGCGAGGCCGGCCTGCGCGAGGTTCTAGAGGTCGAGCCCGGGGTGCCGCTGCGCAGCGCCAGCCTCGACGTCGCCGCGGTCGGCGCCGGCGGCGGCAGCATCGCCTGGATCGACAGCGGCGACGCGCTGCGGGTCGGCCCGGCCAGCGCCGGCGCCGCGCCCGGCCCGGCCTGTTACGCGCGCGGCGGCGAGCTGCCGACGGTCACCGACGCCAACGTCGTGCTCGGGATCACCAACGCCGAGGGCCTGCTCGGCGGTCGCCTCGAGGGCGACCCGCAGCTGGCCCGCGACGCGCTCGAGGCGCTCGGCGCGAAGCTGGGGATATCCGCCGACGACGCGGCCCTGAGCGTCTACCGGATCGTCAACGCGACGATGGCCCAGGCGATCCGCACACTGACCGTCCAGCGCGGCATCGACCCGCGTGAGTTCACGCTCGTCTCCTTCGGCGGCGCCGGCGGCCAGCACGCGGCGGAGGTGGCCCGCGAGATGCAGATCCCGAGGGTCGTCTTCCCGCTCCATCCCAGCACCTTCTCGGCGCTCGGACTGCTGGCGGCGGACGTGCAGACGACCCGCACCTACCCGGCGATCGCCGCTCTCGACGCGAGCGGCGAGGCCGACGTCGAGCCGCTCTTCGAGCAGCTCGAAGCGGAGACCGCGGCGGCCCTCGGCGACGCCGGTGAGGCGCAGGACTTCAGCTTCCGCAGGTTCGCGGACCTGCGCTACGTCGGCCAGGTGCACTCGATCCGCACGCCGACGCCGCGCTGGGAGCGGCAGCGGATCAGCGCCGATTTCGAGGACCTGCACGAGACCCGCTACGGCACCCGCCTCGGCGACATGCTCGAACTCGTCAACGTCGGCGTGACGGCGCGGCTGGAGCTGGAGAAGCCGAAGCTGGGCGCCGCCGAGGGCGAGCCCGAGGGCGGCGAGCCGGCCGTGCTGCGCGAGGTCTTCGTCGCTCTGGACGAAGCCGAGATCCCGGTCTTCGACCGGCGCTCGCTGGGCGCCGGAGTGCGATTGCCGACGCCGTGCCTGGTCGAGGAGGTGGACTCGGTGCTCTACCTGCCGAGCGGCTCCAGGGCCGAAACCGACGACCTGATGAACGTCGTCTGCGAGGTGGGAGAGCGATGAGCGAACACAGGAAGCTGTTGGTGGTCACCGTGGACATCGATCCACGACACGACGCCGAGTTCAACCACTGGTACGACACGGTCCACGTCCCCGAGATCGTCGCCTGCGAGGGGATCCACTCCTCCTGGCGGCTGCGTTCCGACGACCTCGACCAGCGACCCCGCTACGTCACCTGCTACGTGGTCGACGGCCCGGAGGCGCTCGAAACCGACGAACTGATGGCGGTGCGCGGCTGGGGACCGTTCGGGGACGCGGTGACGAACTACCGGCGGCTCTGGTTCGACTGGGTCGGTGGGATGACCAAGGACGAGGCCGAGGAGGCGGACCGTGGCTGAGGCGAATCCGGCCGCGATCGAGCAGTGGCCGATCCCGCAACCGAGCTTCGAGCTGCGCGAGGCGACGACGGCGCTGCTGATCGTCGACATGCAGGACGCCCAGTGCCGGCGTGATCGCGGGCTCGGCAAGATGGTCGCCGCAACCCCCGGCGCCAGCGACTACTTCTTCGGCCGCATCGACGACGTGATCGCCAGCCAGGCGCGGCTGCTCGGGGAGTTCCGCAAGGCGAGCAGGCCCGTCGTCTTCGTGACGATCGGGCCGCACGCCCCGGACGGCAGCGACCTGGCGCCCTGGAAGCGGCGCCGCAACGAGGAGATGAGGCGCCAGGCCGGGATCAAGTACGCCGCCAGCAGCGACGCTGACCACGCGATCGTCGCCGAGCTGCAGCCCCGCGAGGAGGAGGTCGTCCTCAACAAGGCGACCTTCGGCGCCTTCTCCAGCACTGGGATCGACCAGCTGCTGCGCAGCTGGGGGGTCAGCCAGCTGGTCGTCTGCGGCCAGGCGACCAACGTCTGCGTCTACATGACCGCGGCCGAAGCGGCCGACCGCGGCTATGAGTGCGTGGTCGTGGGCGATGCCTGCGCGGCCTGGAACCAGTCCCTCCACGACGCCTTCCTGGAGAACTTCCGGCTTTTGTTCGGGCGCACCGCCGCGAGCGGCGAGGTGCTCGCCGAGCTGGCCGGGCCGGGCGCGAAGGAGGGCTCGCGATGAGCGGCTCGCGGGTCGACCTGCCGTTCCTGCTGCGCCGGGCGGCGCGCTGCTTCCCCGACGCCCCGGCGACCGAGGACCGGCTCGGCTCGCTGGCCCTGGCGCCGATGATCGCCCGGGCCGAGCGCTTCGCCAACGCCCTCGACGAGATCGGAGTGCCGCCGGGCGCTCCGGTGGCGCTGCTCAGCGAGAACCGCCGCGAGTACCCCGAGGTCGACAGCGGCATCGTCATCGCCCGGCGGGTCCGGCTGGCGTTCAACGCCCGCCTGCACCTCGAGGATCACCGCCAGGTAGTCGAGAGCGCCGGGGTCCGGGCGCTGGTCCACTCGGCCTCCTTCGAGGCGGAGGCGGCGGCCCTGGTCGAGGAGTACGGGATCGTCGCGATCTGCCTCGACCCGCCCAGCTCCGGCAGCTCCAGCCGCTATTACGAGGATCTCCTCGCCGCCGCCGCGCCGCAGCCCGTCGACCGCGACGGCGACCCCGAGGACCCGGCCTGGATCACCTACACCTCGGGCACCACCGGCAAGCCCAAGGGCATCGTGCTCAGCCACCGGGCGATCCGCGAGGTGGCGCTGAACCTGCTGGTCGAGCTGCCCTCGATCCGGCCCGGGGACCAAATCGTCCTCACCCAGCCGCTCTCCCACGGCGCCTCCTACTTCGTGCTGCCCTACCTGATCGCCGGCGCCGGCGTCTACGTCGTCCGCAAGTTCGACCCCGAGGAGGTCCTCGCGGTCTCCGCCCGGGAGGGCGCCCGGGTCCTCAAGCTGGTGCCGGCGATGCTGCCGCCCCTGCTCGAGCTCAGCGCCGGCCGGGAGCTGGGCTACTCGACGATCGTCTACGGGGCCTCGCCGATCTCCCACCCGCTGCTGGAGCAGAGCCTGGAGCGGTTCGGGCCGGTGCTGATGCAGGTCTACGGCCAGTCCGAGGCGCCCGTCACGCTGACCTGCCTGCAGAAGGAAGACCACCTCGGCGACGGCGGGCAGCGCTTCTCGGTCGGACGCCCCTGGCGCTCGGTCGCGATCGAGGTCCGCGGCGAGGACGGCAGCCCCCGCGCGGCCGGCGAGGTCGGCGAGGTGGTCGTCTCCGGCTCTCACATGATGAGCAACTACCACGAGATGCCGAAGGCGACCGGCGAGATCTTCGACGGCGGCTGGCTGCGCACCCGGGACATCGGGCAGTTCGACGAACGCGGCTTCCTGTACCTGCTCGGCCGCCAGGACGAGATGATCAACTCGGGCGGCTTCAACGTCGCCCCGCGCGAGATCGAGATCGCCCTGACCGAGCATCCCGCGGTCGAGGAGGCGGCCGTGGTCGGCACACCGGACCCCCGCTGGGGGGAGGCGATCAACGCGCTCGTCTGCTCGCGGGACGCCGGCCTGACGGCGGCGCAGCTGATCGAGTTCGCCCGCGGGCGGCTCGGCTACCGCAGCCCGAGGCGGATCGTCTTCGTCGACCAGATCCCGAAGACGACGTACGGCAAGGTCGATCGCGAGAAGGTCCTGGCGATGCTCCTCGACGGGGTCGGAGTCGCGCCGTGACGCTGGTCCAGGCACTCGCGGACCGCGCCCTCGAGGCGCCGGCGGCGGCCGGCGCCGATCGGCTGCGGACCCTGACCCTCTGCAACCTCGCGGCCGGCGGCGGCGAGCTCGGCTCGATGGGCAAGCTGATCGGGCTGCTGCCGCTCGATCGCGATCGTCACGCCGACGCGGCGTTCCTCTACGGCATGCGCCTGCACGCCCGCACCCAGGACGACTTCTTCCCCGGCGGCCGCGCCCACGTCGGCGCGGTCACCCTCGCCGCCGCCCTGGCCCTGGCCGGCTCCTCGCGAAGGCGCCTGTTCGCGGCGCTGAGCGCCGGCTACGAGGTGATGTGCGCGGTCTCCGCTCCCTACTCGGCACGGGCCCAGGCCAGCGGCCTGCGGCCGACCGGCGTCTTCGGGCCACTGGGGGCCGCGGCCAGCGCCGCCGTCGCCCTCGACCTCGGCCGCGACGGCGTCGCCAACGCGATCGCGATGGCCGCCACGCTGGCCGGCGGGACCAACGCCGCCTGGCTGGCCGGCAGCGACGAGTGGCTGCTCGAGGCCGGCGTCGCGGCCCGCCTCGGCGTCGAGGCGGCGCTCTTCACCCGGGCCGGCGCGCACGCCTCGCCCGAGGCCCTCGAGGGCGGCGCCGGCTGGGCGCGGGCCTTCTTCGGCGACGACGGCGCGCGATCGCTCGCCGAGTCCCTGGAGGAGACCGGGTCGCGGCTCGGTCAGGTCGCCGTCAAGCCCTACCCGGTCAGCGGCATCGCCCAGGTTCCCACCCACCTCGCCTGCGAGGCGAGCCGCCGGCTCGACCGCGAGTCGGCGTCGCCGCGAGCGCGGATCCGGATCTCCGCGCAGGAGGCCAGCTATCCGGGCTCGGCGAACACGGGGCCGTTCGTCTCGCGCTCCGACGCGCTGATGAGCGTCGTCTTCTGCGTCGGCTGCGGGCTGACGGACGGCCGGGTGCGGCTCGAGCGCCTGGAGCGGCCCAGCGAGCCACCGTCGCTGGAGGCCGCCGCCGCGGTGGAGCTGGTCGCCGATCCCCAGCTCGAGGAGGGCCGGGCCGTCCTCGAGGTCGAGACGGAGGCGGGGCGAGCGGCGAGCGAGGCCGGCGACGCCGAGCTGCTCTACCCGAGCTGGGCGAGCGCCCGCGAGGGGACGGAGGAGATCGCCGAGCGCAGCGAGGCCTCGGTCGAGTTCACGGTCGCCGTCCGCGACGAGCTGGCCAAAGACGCCCCCGACGCCGCCGAGCTGCGCTCGCTGCTCGACCTGGAGCCAATGCGATGAGCGATCGAGTCCAGTCGGTCGACCGAGCGATCGACATCCTCATGGCGCTGGTCACCGGGCCGAAGACGCTGACCGACGTCTGCCACTCCACCGACCTCTCCAAGGCGACCGCCTTCCGGCTGCTGCGCAGCCTCGCCGACCGCGGCCTGGTCCTCAAAGACCCCGGGCGCGACAACCTCTACATGCTGGGCCCGAACCTGCTGCGCTTCGCGCAGGGGGTGACGCTCGGCCTCGGCTCGCTGGGAACCCTCGCGGCGCCGGTGCTCGAGCGCGTCGCGGAGCTGACCGAGGAGACGGTGACCCTGCACGTGCGGATCGGGGTCGAGCGCATCTGCATCCACGTCATCCCCAGCCCCAACGCGCTGCGCTACACGGCGACGCCGGGCTCGAAGGCGCCGCTGCACGTCGGCGCCGCCGGCCTGGTCCTGATCGCCTTCCTCGAGGAGAGCGAGATCGAGCAGGTCCTCGACTCGCTGCCGCGGCCGCTGGAGGCGGTCACCGAGGGCACGGTCACCGAGGTCGAGACGCTGCGCCGCCGCCTCGACGCGGTGCGCGCCAGCGGCTACGCGATCAGCTCCGGCGAGCGCGTGACCGGCGCCGCCGCCGTCTCGGTGCCGATCCGCGCCCACGGCGAGCTGGTCGCGGCGCTCAGCATCCTCGGCCCGGAGACGCGGCTGCCGGCGGCGACGCTGGAGGGCTTCGCGGGCGAGCTGCAGAGCGCGGCGGAGGAGGTCGGGGTCATCCTCGACGGCACGCCGGTGGCGACAACGAAGGGAGAGCCGAAATGAGTGACCGAACGCAGCCGTTCGTCTCCGGGGTCGGGATGCACCCGTTCGGGCGCCACCCCGACGCCTCGCTCAAGGACCTCGCCCGGGTCGCGATCGTCGGCGCCCTCGGCGACGCCGGGATCGGCGTCAAGGACGTCGACGCGGTCTACTCGGCGAACGCGATGGCCGGGATCCTGCAGGGCCAGGAGCAGATCCGCGGTCAGTCCGTCCTCCGCGACGTCGGCATCGACCGGGTGCCGGTGGTCAACGTCGAGAACGCCTGCGCGGGCGGCTCGACCGCGCTCCGCGAGGCGACTCTCGCGGTTCGCGCCGGGGCCGCCGAGACGGTGCTGGTCTGCGGCTTCGAGAAGATGTTCGTCGGCGACCGCGACCTCACCCTGAGCGCCCTCGAGAGCGCCGCCGACATCGAGATCGTCGGCGGCCTCGGGCTCCAGTTCACGGCGATCTACGCGATGCGGCTGCGCAAGCAGCTCGACCAGGGCCTGCTCGAGCTCGACGACCTGATCGAGGTCACCGTGAAGAGCCATCGCAACGCCTCGCTCAACCCCTACGCGCAGTTCCGCAAGGCGATGAGCGCCGAGGAAGTCAGGGACGGCCGGCCGATCGCCGAGCCGCTGACCCTGCCGATGTGCAGCTCGATCTGCGACGGCGCCGCCGCGGCGATCGTCAGCCGCGAGCCGACCCGGACCGACCGCCCGGCGATCCGGGTCCGCGCCGCGGCGCTCGCCTCCGGCTTCGCCCGCGACGGCGACGAGCCCTCGATCGCGACCGCCTGCGCGACCCGCGCCTACGAGGAAGCCGGCGTCGGGCCGGCCGACATCGACGTCGCCGAGGTGCACGACGCGATGGCCCCCGGCGAGCTGCTCTATTACGAGCAGCTCGGCTTCTGCGAGCCGGGCGGGGCCTCCGAGCTGCTGCACAGCGGCGCCACCGCGATCGGCGGGCGCATCGCCGTCAACCCCAGCGGCGGGCTCTGCTCGCGCGGCCACGCGACCGGCGCCACCGGGCTGGCGCAGATCTCCGAGCTGACCTGGCAGCTGCGCGGCGAGGCGGGCGAGCGCCAGTCCGGGCGCCCGCGCCTGGCCCTGGCCCAGAACAGCGGCGGCTGGGTCGAGGGAGAGTCGGCGGCCTGCAACGTGATCGTCCTCGAGCGGGAGGCGGCATGGAACTGACGCCCGCCCTCGAAGCGCCCCTGACCGGCGAGCGCCCCCGGCTCGATCGCGAGCAGGAGTGCCTGGTCGGCTCGCGCTGCGACGCCTGCGGCGCCACCTCCTGGCCGGCCCGGGCGATCTGCAACCGCTGCGGCTCAGCGGCCCTCGCGGAGCAGCCCTTCTCGCACCTCGGCTCGCTGCTCACCTACACCCAGGTCTGGGTTCCGCGGCCCGGCCTCGAGCCTCCCTTCACGCTCGGCCAGGTCGAGTTCGACGACGGGCCGCTGGTCTTCACCCACGTCAGGAACCTGCCCGAGGGCAGCCGGGTGCCGCTGCCGGTCCAGATCGTGCTCGGCGAGGAGGGCGCGGTGCCGGCCTTCTGGGTCGAGCCGCACGCCCGGGCGGGGGAGGAGGGAGGCTCGTGAGCGGCGGCGGCGAGAAGCGCGACGAGTCGCTGCGGGCGCACCGCGATCGCTGGCTGAGCGAGCACAGCGAGGCGCTCGAGCGCGGCTGGCGGCCGCGCTTCGAGACCTCCAGCGGGCTCGAGACGGAGCCGGTCTACACGCCCCTGGACCTCGAGGACCGCGGCTGGAGCTACGAGGACGACGTCGGCTTCCCGGGCGAGGCGCCCTTCACCCGCGGCCTCTCGCCGGCCGGCTACCGCGAGGAGCTCTGGCACCTGGAGATGTACGCCGGCTTCGGCTCGGCCGACGAAGCCAACGAGCGCTACCGGTTCCTGCTCGAGCACGGCAGCACCGGCGGCGTCTCGATCGCCCTCGACGTGCCGACCCAGGTCGGGCTCGACCCCGATGACTCGCTGGCCCGCGACGAGGTCGGGCAGATGGGCGTCTCGCTCTCCTCCTTCGCCGAGGTCGAGCGGATGTTCGACGGCATTCCCCTCGACCGCGCCGGCCACGTGTTCACGACGGCGAACGCGATCGGCCCGATCGCCGCCGCCTGGTTCCTCGCCCTGGCCGAGCAGCAGGGCGTCGCGCCGGACAAGTTCCGGGTGCAGATCCAGAACGACCCGATCAAGGAGTACATCGCCCGCGGCACCCAGTTCCTGCCGATCGACGCGGCGGTGCGGCTCTGCGCCGACACCTTCGAGTACCTGGCCGAGCGGACTCCGGGCTGGCTGCCGATCAGCGTCTCCGGGTCGCACATGAAGCAGGCCGGCGCCAGCTGCGTCGAGGAGGCGGCCTTCACGATCTGCAACGGGATCGCCTACGTCGAGGAGTTCCTCTCGCGGGGCATGAAGATCGACGACTTCGGCGACAAGATCGAGCTCCACTTCTGCACCGAGATGGACTTCTTCGAGGAGGTCGCCAAGTACCGCGCCGTCCGCAAGGTCTGGACCCGGCTGGTCCGCGAGCGCTTCGGTGGCACCACCGACGCGGCCCAGCACTTCCGCCTCCACGCCGCCACCTCGGGCCGGCCGCTGACCGCCCAGCAGCCGCTCAACAACATCTCCCGGATCACCCTGCAGATCCTCGCCCAGGTGCTGGGCGGCTGCGAGCAGACGCGCACCGCCTCCTTCGACGAGGCGCTCGGGATCCCGACCGAGCGCGCCGCCCGCACCTCGATCAGGGCGAACCAGATCATCGGCCACGAGACCGGGATCCCCTACACGGTTGACCCGCTCGGCGGCTCCTACTACCTGGAGTCGCTGACCCTGGAGTTCGAGCAGCAGATCCGCAGCCACATCGAGCGCGTCGACGAGCTCGGCGGCGCCGTCGCGGCGACCAAGCAGGGCTACTTCCAGGAGCGCCTGGCGCAGGGCGCCTACGACGAACAGATCGCCGTCGACAGCGGCGAGGAGATCATCGTCGGCGTCAACGCCTTCCAGGTCGAGGAGGAGGACGCCGACATCCAGACCTTCGAGCTCGACCCCGGGATCGTCGAGCAGCAGCTGCAGCGGCTCGCGGCCCTGCGCGACTCGCGCGACGCGGCCGCGGTCGAGGCGGCGCTGGCGCGGTTGCGCCAGGTCTGCGCGGGCGATGAGAACGTCGTCCCGGCGGTCATCGAGTGCGTCAAGGCCTACGCGACGACCGGCGAGATCGCCGCGGTCTGGCGAGCCGCCTTCGGCGAGTACCGACCCGAGCCGGTGCGGCTCTAGCGATGCGGGCGCCGACCGAGAACCCGATCACCGGCCGCGCCGCGCTGCGGCCGCCGATCCGCGCGATCGTCGCCAAGGTCGGCCTCGACGGCCACGACCGCGGCGTCAAGGTGATCGCCCACGCCTTCCGCGACGCCGGCATGGAGGTCATCTACACCGGCCTGCGCCGGCGCCCCGAGGAGCTGGCCGAGATCGCCATCCAGGAGGACGCCGAGGTGCTCGGCCTGAGCATCCTCTCCGGCGCGGTGCTGCCGCTGGCAAGCAGCGTGATGCGCGCCCTGCGCGAGCGCGAGGCCGAGACGCTGTTGCTGGTCGGCGGGATCGTCGGCCCCGAGGTCAAGGCGCAGCTGGGGGAGCTCGGGGTGACCGCGGTGTTCGGTCCCGGCTCGCCGCTGACCGAGGTCGTCGACATCACCCGCGAGGCGGTCATATCGCTGCGAGAGGGCGGGGCATGATGCCCTCCCCGGGCCCGCTCGCCGACCTGCGCGTGCTCGACATCGGCCACGCGCTGGCGGGTCCGTTCGCGGCGACCCTACTCGGTGACTTCGGCGCCGAGGTGATCAAGGTCGAGCGGCCGGGGGAGGGCGACGCGATGCGGCGCCTCGGCCCCCGCAAGGACGGCGTCGCGCTCTGGTGGAAGGCGGCGGCGCGCAACAAGAAGTCGATCGCCCTCGACTTCGGCAAGCCGCGCGGGCGCGAGATCCTGGTCGAGCTGATCCGCCGCAGCGACGTCCTCGTCGAGAACTTCCGCCCCGGCACGCTGGAGCGGCACGGGCTCGGCTGGGAGGAAGTGCACGAGCTCAATCCCCGCCTGGTGATGCTGCGGATCTCCGGCTTCGGCCAGACCGGCTCGCGCAGCCGCCAGCCCGGCTTTGGACGGATCGCCGAGGCGATGTCGGGCTCGGCGCACCTGACCGGCGAGCCCGGCGGCGCCCCGACCCACGTCGGCTACTCGCTCGCCGACACCGCCACCGGCCTGACCGGCGCCTTCGGCGCCGTGGTCGCGCTGCTCGGCCGGGTGCGGACGGGGGAGGGCGCCTGCATCGACCTGGCCCTCTACGAGTCGCTGTTCCGCCTGATCGACTGGCAGGCGATCGTCCACGACCAGCTGGGCGTCGTCCCGACCCGGGCCGGCGACGCCTTCCCGGCGGTCCTGGAGGGTGTCGCCGCGGGGGTCGCCCGCTCGGCCGACGGCGTCTGGGTCTCCTACTCGGCGGCGACCGACTCGGTGCTGGAGCGCCTGGTCGGGCTCGTCCTCGGCGCGGCCGGGCTCGAGGACCCCCGCTTCGTCGACGCCGAGGCGCGCCGGCTGCACGTCGCCGCGGTCGGCGAGGCGGCCTCGGCCTGGATCGCCGAGCGCTCCTTCACCGAGGTCGAGCGCGCCTTCACCGACGCCCAGGCGGTCGCCGGCCGCATCTACGACGTCGAGACGATCTTCGCCGACCCCTCCTACCGCGAGCGCGGCAACCTCGTCGACGTCGCCGACGAGGACTTCGGGACGGTGAAGATGCACGGCGTCGTCCCCCGCATCGTCGGCGAGCCGGACCGCGTCCACGCCACCGGCCCGGCGCTGGGGCGGCACACCGACGAGGTGCTCAGCCGCGTCCTCGAACTCGACGAGGTCGAGATCGAGTCGCTCCACGAGGCCGGGGTCGTCTAGTGCAGAGCAGGCCGCACCGCAGCACCCTCTTCGTCCCGGCGACCCGCCCGCAGTGGCTCGAACGGGCGGTCGACTCACCCGCCGACGCGCTCATCGTCGACCTCGAGGACGCCGTCCAGGAGGCCGACAAGGCGTCCGCGCGGCGCACCGCCGAGAGCGGGGTGACAGCGCTGGTCGCGGCCGGGCGGGACGTCTTCGTGCGGATCAACCCGGTCACCAGCCCGCACTGGCTTGCCGACCTCTCGGCGGTCGTCCAGGCCGGCCTGACCGGCATCGCGCTGCCGAAGATCTACCGGCCCCGCGAGGTCTTCGCCGTCGGCGAGGTGCTGGCGGCACTGGAGGCCGAGCGCGGCATCGAGGCCGGCACGATCGACCTGCAGCCGCTGCTGGAGACCGCGCTCGGCATCCACAGCGCCTTCGAGATCCTCAGCGCCTCCGACCGCGTCCACTCCTGCTTCGCGGGCTCGGCGCGGGGCGGCGACGCCAACCGCGAGCTCGGCTTCCGCTGGAGCCGCGGCGGCGCCGAGACCGTGACCCTGCGGGCGACGGCGCTGGCCGAGGCGCGCGCGGCCGGGGTCGAGTACCCGATCAGCGGCACCTGGGTCGACATCGCCGACCACGAGGGTCTCGAGGCCTTCGCCGCGGAGTCCGCCGCGCTCGGCTACACGGGCATGTACGTGATCCACCCCGCCCACATCGAGGTCGTCAACCGCTTCTTCACGCCGGGCGAGGAGGAGATCGAGCGCTACCGGGCGATCGTCGTCGAGTTCGAGCGGGCCGGCGAGGCCGGCCACGGCGCCGCCAGCTTCGAAGGCGCGATGATCGACGCGGCGATGGCGGCGCAGGCCCGCTCGTTCCTGGCGGTCGCCGAGCAGCTGAGCGGCGCCCCCGCCCCGGCCGGGGAGCGTCGCGGTGCTGAGTGAGGTCGACAGCGTCAGGGTCACCACGGTCGTCGAGAACTCCTGCGACATGCTGCTTCCCGACCAGGGGCCGGCCACGCGCCTGGGCCTGATCGAGCACTTCGACCCCCGCGCCGTGCGGCCCCGCGGCGAGAACGGGATCGCCTTCCTGGTCCACACCGAGCGCCGCGGCCGCTCGCGGGCGGTGCTCTTCGACACCAGCCTCACCGCCGCGGTCCTCCTGCACAACTTCGAGGCGGTCGGGCACTCGCCCGACGAGCTCTCGGCGGTGGTCCTCAGCCACGGCCACCCCGATCACCACGGCGGCCTCGCCGGGCTGCTCGACTCGGTCTCCCACGCGCTCCCGGTCCTGGTCCACCCCGACGCCTTCGCCCCGCGCTACCTGCGGCTGCCCGGCGGCGAGATCGCGCCCCACTACAACCACGAACTGACCAGCGCCTCGATCGAGTCGCGGGGCGGCGCGATCACGCCCAACACGGGGCCGGTCGAGGTGATCGACGGCGTCATCGCGACCGGCGCGATCGAGCGGCGCGTCGACTTCGAGCGGACCGGCGAACAGGGCGAGCTCGAGGCGGGCCTGTTCAGGCTCGACCCGAGCGGCGCGATCGAGGCCGACGCCGTCCCCGACGACCAGGCGCTGGTCGTCAACGTCAAGGACGCCGGCCTGGTCGTGCTGACCGGCTGCAGCCACGCCGGGATCGTCAACAGCGTCGAAGCGGCCCGGGCGGCGAGCGGCGTCGACCGCGTCCACGCGGTGATGGGCGGCTTCCACCTCGGCTTCCCCGGCATCCCCGCTGAGAAGGTCGATCGGACGATCGCGGCGATGAAGGAGATCGGCCCCGACTACGTGGCGCCGATGCACTGCACGGGGATGGCGGCGACGGCGCGCTTCATGAACGAGATGCCGGACCGCTTCCTGCTCAACGTCTCGGGAACGACCGTCAGCTTCCCGGCCCGGCGATGACCACGCCCGCCCCCGATCCCGGCCAGGCCCGCGCCGACGCGAAGGAGATCGTCGCCACGGTCGGCGAGTACGCGCGCCGCGAGATTGCCCCGCGGGTGCGCCAGTACGACGAGGCCGAGACCATTCCCGCCGACCTGCTGGAGGGGATGGCCGAGCTCGGCTTCTTCGGCGGTGTCGTCGCCGAGCGCTGGGGCGGGCTGGGGCTCGACTACGTCACCTACGCGGAGCTGATCGAAGAGGTCAGCAAGACCTGCCACGTGATCGGCACGCTGCTCTCGATGCCCTCCGGCCTGGTCGGCGCCAGCATCGAAGAGTTCGGCAGCGACGAGCAGCGCCAGCGCTGGCTGCGCCCGCTCGCGGCGGGCGAGATCTTCGGCGCCGCCGGCGTCACCGAGCCCGGCTCGGGCAGCGACGTCGCGGCGATGCAGACCACCTACGAGCGCGACGGCGAGGACTTCGTGATCAACGGCAGCAAGGCCTGGATCTCCAACCTCTCGATCTGCTCCTTCGTGCTCACCTTCGCCAGCTTCGACCGCTCCCTCGGCCGCAAGGGCATCACCGCCTTCCTGATCCCCAGCGACACCCCCGGACTGGGGTTGGCCCCCTACAAGAACAAGCTCGGCTTCCGGCCGCTCTCGACCGGCGACGTCTTCCTCGACGACGTGCGGGTCGGGTCGGAGGCGGTCCTGGGCGCCGAGGGCGAGGGCTTCCGGGTGGCGATGACGGCGGTCGAGCGCGGCCGGCTCGGGGTCGCGGCGCGCTCGGTCGGGGTCGCCCAGGCCTGCCTCGAAGACTCGGTCGCCTACGCCAACGAGCGGGTCGTCTTCGCGCAGCCGATCGCCGACTTCCAGATCGTCCAGGCGAAGATCACCGAGATGGCGGTGGGGGCGAGGACGGCCCGGCTGCTGGTCCGCGAGTGCGCCGAAACGATGCAGCGCGGCGAGCGGGCGCGGATGCTGACCAGCATGGCGAAGATGTACGCCAGCGACGTCGCCTTCCGCTCGGCCGGCGAGGCCCTGCAGATCCACGGCGCCTACGGCGTCTCCCCGGAGTGCCGCATCGGCCGCTTCCTGCGCGACGCCAAGGTGCTGCAGATCGTCGAGGGCAGCAACGACCTCCACCGCGCCCTGATCGCCGAGATGGCGCTGGGCAAGCGGGCGGGCTGAGGCGCCGCGACTGAGGCGCCGCGACTCCTGAAGGATTTGGGGGTCTATAGGCCCAGTAATCCTTCAGGCTCGCTCGGCCTTCTGGCCGGATTCGAGGGATATACGTCCTTGTGGCCGGGGCTCGCAGCGGCCAAGATGTGCCGCATGTCAACCCGCCGCCGCCAGGTCGTGCTCTTCGCCTTCGAGCAGATGCAGGTCCTCGACGTGGTCGGCCCGGCCGAAGTCCTCGCCGCCGCGACCCAGGTCGTCGGCGGGGACGGGGGGTACGAGCTCAGCATCGCGACCCTGGACGGCGGTCCCGTCCGCGGCTCCTCGGGGCTGCGCCTGGAGGCGGACGTCGCGCTCACGCAGGTCGATCCAGGCGGCCTCGACACGCTGATCGTCGGCGGTGGCATGCAGGTCGACGAGGTCATCGACGACCCGCGCCTGCTCGCGGCGTTGCGGCGCCTCTCGGGCGGCGCCCGCCGCACCTGCTCGGTCTGCACCGGGGCCTTCCTGCTCGGCGCGGCGGGCCTGCTCGAGGGCAGGGCCGCGACCACCCACTGGGCGTTCTGCGAGCGGCTCGCCCGCCGCCACCCCGCCGTTGAGGTGAGCCCGGACCGGATCTTCGTGCGCGACGGGAGCATCACCACCTCCGCCGGCCTGACCGCCGGGATGGACCTCGCCCTGGCCCTGATCGAGGAGGACCACGGCGCCGACGTGGCCCGCACCGTGGCCCGCTGGAGCGTGATGTTCCTGCAACGCCCCGGCGGCCAGTCGCAGTTCTCCGAGCGCCTCGACGTCCCCGGCGACGTCGAGGCGCCGCTGCGCGAGGTGCTCGACCAGGTCGTCGCCGAGCCGGCCGCCGACCACCGGCTCGCCGAGCTGGCCAGGCGGGCCTCGCTCTCGGAGCGGCACTTCCGCCGCGTCTTCGTCGAGCAGACCGGCACGACCCCGGCCCGCTTCGTCGAGGGGGTCCGCGTCGAGGCCGCCCGCGAGCTGCTCGAGCGCACGACGGCGCCGATCGAGGCCGTCGCCGGCGACTGCGGCTTCGGCAGCCCCGAGACGATGCGCCGCGCCTTCCTGCGCGGCGTCGGCGTCGGGCCGGCCGACTACCGCGCCCGCTTCCGATCCGCCTACGCGACGTGATCCGGGTCGAGCTCCTCAACGTCGGCTGGCTGACCGCGCCCGCGGCGCTGATCCGCCGCGGCGAGCCGGAGGGGCAGTCGCTGCGCTTCCCCGTCCCCGCCTTCCTCGTCGAGACCGATCAGCAGCGGATCCTGATCGACACCGGGCTGAACCCGGCCGCGGTCGCCGACCCGGCCGCCCATTACGGGGAAGCGCAGGCGCTGGGCCTGTTCGGCTTCGAGCAGGAGCTGAGCCTCGCCGAGCAGGTCGACCTCGAGACCGTGACGACGGTCGTCCTCACCCACCTGCACTGGGACCACGTCGGCGGCCTGCCGTCCGTGCCGGCGTCGACTCCGGTGGTCGTCCAGCGCCGCGAGTGGGAGGCCGGTCACGATCGCGCCCTGGCGCGGCGCAACTTCTACTTCCCCCGCGACTACAGCGGCGAGGAGCGCCGCCTCGTCCTCGTCGACGGCGACCACGACCTGCTCGGCGACGGCTCGATCGAGCTGTTGCTCACGCCCGGGCACACGCCGGGCCACCAGTCGGTGCGGGTCGGCGACCTCGTCCTCGGCGCCGACGTCGTCCACTTCGCCGCCGGGCTGGACGACCACCGCTTCCCCGCCTTCGGCGACGACCACGACGAGCAGGGGCGCTCGGCCGACCGCCTGCGCGGCTTGCGCGAAGCGGGCCTCACGGTCATCCCCGGCCACGACCCCGACGTGCTGCGCCCGGGCCCGGTCACGGCCGCCAGTGCCCTCACTGACCGGGACGGGTGCTGACGATCAAGCCTTGCGCGTGAAGCCCGACGGTGACCTTCGCCGGCGCTAGGCGCGCGCCGGCGCGAGGCGCTCGTGGACGAAGCGGACGACGGTGGCGCCCTCGCCGACCGCGGTCGCGCAGCGCTTGATCGAGCCGGCGCGGACGTCGCCGGCCGCGTAGACGCCGGGGACGCTGGTCTCCAGCAGCCCTTCGGCATTCGCCTCGGGGCCGGTGAGGATGAAGCCCTTCGAATCGCGGGCGACCGTCTCGCCGAGCCACTCGGTGCAGGGCGAGGCGCCGAGGAAGAGGAAGACGAACGAGAAGGGCAGCCGCGTCCCAGCGCTCAGCGTGACCGCTTCGAGGTGGCCCTCCTCGCCGTGCAGGGCGGTGATTTCGCTGCGGTCGCGGACGGCGACGCCGAAGCGCTCGAGCTCGTCGAGCAGGTAGCTGGACATCGTCTCGCCGAGGTCGGCGCGGCGGTGCAGGAGGGTGACCAGGGCGCCGCCCCGGGCCAGCCAGACGGCGGCCTGCGCGGCCGAGTTGCCGCCGCCGACCACGGCGACTCGCTGGGCCCCGCAGAGCTGCGCCTCGGGCGGGCCGGCGGCGTAGAAGACGCTGATCCCCTCGTAGCGGTCGAGGCCGTCGACCGGCAGGCGGCGGTATTCGGCGCCGGTCGAGAGCAGCACCGCCCGCGCGGCGATCTCGATTCCCCCTTCGAGCCGGACCAGGTGGCGGTCGGGGCCGGGCTCGAGCGCCTCGGCGCGGTAGGGCGAGCCGGTGCGGGCGCCGAACTTGCGCGCCTGGGTGACGGCGCGGCCGGTCAGTTCGGTGCCGCTGATGCCGGCCGGGAAGCCGAGGTAGTTCTCGATCCGCCGCGAGCTGCCGGCCTGGCCGCCGAGCACGGTGCTCTCGATGACCAGCGTGTCGAGGCCCTCCGAGGCGCCGTAGACGGCCGCGCCGAGCCCGGCCGGGCCGCCGCCGATGACCAGCAGGTCGACCTCCTCGCGGGCGCTCAGCTCGAGGCCGACGCCGAGCGCCCGCGAGAGCTCGCCGTTGCTCGGCCGCCGCAGCTCGGCGCCGCCGGGAAGCCGCACCAGCGGGATCTCCGCGGGGTCGAGCGACGCCGCCTCCTCGCTCTCGGCCGGGCTGATCCAGGAGTGGGGGAGTTTCTGGCGCCTGGCGAACTCGAGCAGGCGGCGGGTGTCGGCCGAGTCGCGCGGGCCGACGATCTCGATCCCGATCCCCTGCTCGCGCTGGAGCAGCTCGCGCCTCTGCATGAAGGCGGAGAGCAGCAGGTCGGAGAGGTCGCTGTCGTCGAAGAGCAGCTGCTTGAGGACGTCGCGGTCGACGGCGATGTAGCGCATCGGCTCGGTGACGACGGCGGTCAGGAAGACGGTCTGGCCGGAGAGCAGGTTCATCTCGCCGAGGAAGCCGGAGGCGCCGTGGCGGACGATCTCCTGGCCGGCGCCGTCGAGCACGGCGGCCTCGCCCTCGACGATCGCGATGAAGGGGTAGGTCTCGTCGCCGATCTCGAACAGCGTCTCGCCGACCGCGGCGGTGCGCTCCTCGCCGTGCTGGGCGAGCGTCTCCAGCTGTGACCGCGAAAGGACCCGGCTTACGCTCGCCATGCTTCCTCCACGAAGTCGGCCAGCTCGTCGTCGAGGCGCCGCGGCGAGATCCGCCACTCGAGCAGCGACTCGGCCTCGACCAGGCGCGCGTTCGGCATCTCTTCGGCGAGCATCCCCGAGTCGCTGAACGGATGCAGGGGGTCGCGCGGGTGGCCGACGATCAGCGCCGGCTGCTCGATCCGCTGGCGCTGCTCGCGGTGCGGCGCGGTCTCGCCCAGCAGCAGCCCCTCCAGCACCGCGAGCGAGGGGCCGGGGCGCTGGCGGACCCAGTCGAGGCCGATGTCGACCAGGTGGTGGGTGCGGGGGATCGCCGAGGCGAGGCGCGAGACGACCTCGAAGAGCGGGCGGCCCAGCTGCAGCCCGAGCATGACCGGCGTGAAGGTGCCGGCCACGGCGACCAGGGCGTTGTCGAGCACGGGCATCTCCAGGAAAAGGCCGCTGGCCCGCTCGGGCTGGTGGGTCGCCAGCTCGAGGGCGACGTTGGCGCCCAGCGAGGTGCCGCCGACGACGGCGGAGTCGAGCTCG
>Ga0193706_1000356_pt1 | contig 28122 bp, 23 predicted proteins | sample U3c1metaG_FD_160130 | JGI IMG/M metagenome (GOLD analysis project Ga0193706, IMG submission 160130) | Soil microbial communities from a riparian zone of the East river system, Colorado, United States - U3c1 | ecosystem: Environmental > Terrestrial > Soil > Riparian zone | place: USA: East River... | reverse complement strand
ATTTTTTTTGCTCACAGCAGCAAAAATACCGTTTAAATCATCAATATTGTTTTGTTAACGATTTGTAATTGTTGCGCCTGGCTTTATGGGCCGGATGAAGAATAACCAACGATTTTAAATACATTTGCTATCCTTAAAACAATGAAAAAACACTTAGTATTCCTTTTTACGGTAATTGGTTTTAGCGCTGCGTTTGGGCAAGGGTACCAGGTTACCCTGCAGAGCCCCCAATATAAAAGCGGCATTGCGTACCTTACCTATTATATGGGCAGCAACTTTAATGTTGCAGATTCTGCCGCTTTTAGCAACAATGGTAAAGCCATTTTTAAAGGGCCTTCAAAGCTACCCCCCGGTATTTACGTCATCTTTTTCCCGGGGAAAAGACTGAGAACGGAGTTTTTGATAGATAAGGAACAGAACATATCTGTAATTGCTGATACCGCCGACCTGGTTAATAAAACAGTGGTGACCGGTACAAAGGAAAATATCCTCTACGATCAATACCAAAAATTTGCTGCTGTAAAAGGTAAACTGATGTATGAAGAGCGCAATGCTTATGTGATGTCAACCACGAAAGCAGACTCGCTGCTTCATGAAAAGAATTATAATACTTATAATAAGCAGATGACCGAGTATCGTGCAGGCATCATAAAAAATCAGCCCAACTCCATGATGGCTGCATTGTTAAATGCGATGAGGGAGCCCGTATACCCTTCTAAAATTCCTATCACAAGACAGGACAGTATTGATAATTATAACCAATACAAAGCGCATTACTGGGATGGGGTAAGTTTTATGGATGACCGGGTGATACGTACACCTTTCTTTTTAAAGAAACTGGAAAGGTATTACCGCGAGGTTATGCCCCCCGCTGCTGACAGCATCATCAAAGATGCGGATTATAAATTATTGCTGGCAAGGTCGGCTCCTGAAATGTATAAGTTCCTGCTGAACTGGTTAACTGATGAGTATATAAACCCAAAGTACATGGGGCAGGATGCCGTATTCGTTCACCTCTTTGAAAAATACCACAGCAAGGGATTAAGCAAATGGCTCAATGAAAAACAAATGGAAGCCATCAGCCGCAGGGCCTATATGCTAATGGCCAACCTCATTGGCGAAAAAGCCGCTAACCTGGAGATGCTTGATGCTTCAGACAAGCCCGCTGCCTTATACAATGTAAATGCAGAGTATACCATTGTTTCTTTTTGGGATCCCAATTGCGGGCATTGTAAAGAAGAAATGCCCAGGCTGGATTCGATATACCGGGCAAGCTGGAAACAACATAATGTAAAGATCTACGCGGTGCTTACACCCGAAGGAAAAGAAAGTGTAAAACCCGAGTGGCTGAACTTTATTAAAACGCATAACCTTTCTGATTGGACACACGTACACCAAACCAAAGAAATGGAAGCAGCAGACCTTGCAGCACAGAAACCAAGTTTCCGGCAATTATATGATGTTACTTCAACACCAACTTTATACTTACTGGATAAAGACAAACATATCATTGGTAAAAAACTTACCTGGCAACAATTAAATGAACTGCTCGAAGTAAAATGGAAAACCACTCCTTCGAATTAAAATATAGCTACTGATGAAAAGATATCTTTTATTGCTTGTATTTGTATGTAGCATATCAACCGGTTTTTCCCAGGCATTATTCAGCTATGGGAATACTGCTGTTGATAAACAGGAATTCCTGAGGGCTTACAACAAAAACAAAATACCGGTAACCGATAAAGAAAAAGCCTTAAGGGAATACCTTGACCTGTATATAAAATTCAAATTGAAAGTGAATGCGGCCATGGAATTGCGCCTGGATACCATGCCGCAACTCCAGTACGACCTCCAAAGTTTTCGCACGCAGATAGAAGAAAGTTACCTTAACAATGACGCTGCGATGAACGATCTTTTGAGCGAAGCCTTTACCCGAAGCCAGAAAGACCTGCATGTTCTACATTTTTATTTCCCGGTTGATGCAACAATGAAAGCGCAGGACAGCCTGGATGCCGGCAATTCCATGTCAGCAATACACGCGGCCCTGGCAGGGGGCAGAACCGATTATGATAAATTAGTATCCGCACATACTACCGCGAAGCACTCCGATCTTGGTTTTATCACAGCTTTTACTTTGCCCTACGATTATGAAAACCTTGTTTATAACCTGCGTACGGGCCAGGTGAGCAAACCATTTCTTTCTAAAAACGGCTGGCATGTATTTAAAGTTATTGAAGAAAGAAAAGCGGTTGGTAAATGGAAGATCGCACAGATCTTAATATCACTTCCCCCGGATAATAACCCGGCTACAATAAAACTTTTGGAAAAGAAGGCAGATTCCGTTTACCAGTTATTAAAAAAAGACGGTGATTTTAAAAACATGGCAGCCCAGTTCAGCGACGATAAATTAACGTATATGAATGGCGGTGAAATGCCTGAGTTTGGCTCCGGCAGGTTTGACCTTCCTTTTGAAAAAGAAGTGCTTAACCTAACACGCGATGGCGAAATAAGTAAACCGTTCTTAACGCCGTATGGATTCCATATCATAAAAAGAATATCTCAAACCCCCGTATCCAATGACAGGAACGATAATGCCTTTCTTTTTGAACTCAGGCAAAAAGTACAACAGGATACAAGGATAAATAGTGCCAGGCAGGCCTTTGTAAAAGAGATGCTAAAACAAACAGGATTTAAAAAAACAGGACTTGTTTCAGATGCTGACCTATACCGTTATGCTGACAGCGTTATAGCAAACCCTGCATCGGAAACAACAAATGCCTCCATTTTTCCCATAGCAAATAAGGTCATTTATACTTTTTCGAAAACAAATGTCACCGGCAAGGATTGGCTTGATTTTGTACGCAGTTATAAAGGCACAGGAGAACTTTACCGGGGTGAGAGCAATGCGGCATTATCAGAAAAATTTATTTCTGTTATAACACTGGAACATTATAAAAAGAACCTGGAACAATACAATACCGATTTCCGTTACCAGTTACAGGAGTTTAAAGAAGGTAATGTGTTGTTCGAAATAATGGAAAGAAATGTTTGGGGTAGCGCCTCGGGAGATACTGAAGGCCTTTTAAAATATTATAATGAGAATCAAAAGAAATACTTCTGGGCGCCCAGTGCCAATATCATTCTCTTCAATGCATCAAATAAAACAGTTGCTGACGCAGCGAGAACTGCATTACTTGGAGGAAAAGACTGGAAAAAAATAATTGAGGAAGGCGCTAATGCAATACAGGCAGATTCGGGAAGGTTTGAACTTTCGCAGTTGCCGCTGGGCATTGATGGCAAACTTAAGGTTGGTACAGTTACTGAACCTGTTGTAAATCCACAGGATGGTACGGTAAGCTTTGCAAAGATCATAAAGCAGTATGATGGCAATTTGCAACGCAGTTATGAAGAGGCCAAAGGTTTGGTTATTAATGATTATCAAAATCTGTTAGAAGAAAAATGGATCAACGAGCTGAGGAAAAAGTACCCCGTAAAAGTAAATGAAGCGGTTTTTCAGACCTTGCTAAAATAAGAACACCTTATCATTCGCATAAAAAAGCCTGTCAATGGAATCCATTGGCAGGCTTTTTGTCTATAGGGCTGTAACAAGAAAAATCAGCTGTTTACCCCGGCTGAATTGTATCACTTAAAAACAAAATATGAAGACGCTATTAATTGCTTTTGCTTTGTTAGCAACAACTACATTAACTACTGAAGCGCAGGTTTACCTACAGGGCGGATTAAACCTTGCAAACATTTCAAAAACAGATGACGGCCAGGTTGAAAAGAACAATGTTCTTCCTACTTTCAATGCAGGTATCCTGGGCAGGTTTGGCCTATCCCCTATGTTCGATCTTGAATCGGGTGTATTGGTTACCGGCAGGGGCTCTAAAGCCGAAACCTATTTTAATGGTGGCAATGACTATGTAAAATCAAGGTTTAACCCCATTTACATTGAGGTTCCGTTAAATGCCGTGGTGAAGATCCCGGTAACAAAAGGCGCCGGCGTATTTTTTCATGCGGGTCCTTATGCAGCGATCGGCGTAGCCGGGAAATCATCAAGGGAAACGAAGATCGGCCCATTGATGTCTACATCAGGCAGCAGTATCAAATTCAGCAATGACGATCCTTTTACATCTGGGCAGGAAGATGCGGCTTATGATAAACTAAAGCGCTTTGATATTGGCCTGAATTTTGGCGGTGGTGTTGAATTCAAACAGGTTATACTTAAAGCAAATTTTGGTTTGGGTTTAACCAAGATCAATTCAACTGAAAGCAATAATGAAGCAAACGAAAAAAATAAATACCGTACAGTAAGTTTTTCTGTAGGTATACCGATCGGTAAATTATAAGCCACGAATGAAAACTAGAAGCCCCTCCGGTTACCCCGGAGGGTTTTTTATTTAAAGAAGTTGTTTTACCACGTTACCTACCATATGTGGTCTGCCAAGTGTATAATAATGAAGTATGGGCACACCGAATTTTTTTAATTCCTGCGATTGGTAAAGCAGCCACTCGGTGCCTACCTGTTCCACCGCTTCTTCTGTTTTACATTTTATGATCTCTTTGCTCAGCGCCATGGGCAGATCAATATGAAATACCTTGGGCAGCATTGTTAATTGTTTCTGTGTGTATATGGGTTTAAGCCCCGGAATGATCGGGACAGTGATCCCTATCTCGCGGCAGGCCTTCTCGAAAGCGTAAAATTTTTCATTATCAAAGAACATTTGTGTCACAATATAATCAGCGCCCATATCTACTTTCAATTTCAGGTAGTGGAGGTCGCTTTCCATATTGGGCGCTTCAAAATGTTTTTCAGGATAGCCCGCAACACCAACACAAAATCTTGTTTTGCTGGTATTCTTAAGGTCCTCTTCCAGGTAAACGCCGGCGTTCAGGTCCAGCACCTGTTTCAGCAGGTCGGTAGCAAACTGGTGACCGCCCGGCTCGGGTAAAAATGCGGTCTCATTTTTTGCGGCATCGCCCCGAAGTACCAATACGTTATCGATTCCCAGGTAATGAAGATTGATCAATGCGTCTTCCGTATCATTAATGCTAAAACCTCCACAAATCAGGTGCGGCACTGTATCCACACTGTATTTATTCATGATCGCCGCACAAATACTCTCTGTTCCAGGCCGCTTACGCACCACTACTTTCTGAAAAGTGCCGTCGGGGTTTTTTTTAAAAACGTGTTCGCTGCGGTGATAAGTTACATTTATATATGCAGGCTTGAACTCCATCAATGGGTCAAGGTGCTGGTATAAAGACTGGATACCCTTGCCTTTGAGCGGCGGCAGTATCTCGAAAGATATTAACGTGTCTTTGGCCTGGCTGATGTGGTCTGTTACTTTCATCTCTTAAATTAATTCTGCAAACATAAGACAGACGGCAAACATTATCAAACCTGTAAAACCGGTGAAGGATCAGTAAACAATATCATCAAGAAAGAGATCAGAATATTTATAACGCTGAGGGCCCACGGGGGGTGAAAATGGATATATCCTGTATTGTCTTTTCGGGATATCCATCCATATTCAAAGCCCGCTTAAAGTGCGGGTGTAATAGCGGTAATACCAGGTTGTTCCAACCCAGGGCTTCTGCTTGACCTGTTCCTCCGGGATCACCACCACTCATACTCCCATCAACTTCTTTTTGACACGATATTATTGTGGATGCTACAATAGTCAATATAAAAAATATACACTGCTTTTCATTTACAAGATTTAGTACCTGACTAAATAATATATTGTAAACTTAAATTAAAATTTTGAAGTTTTAACAGGCTTTATTTCAGTTCACTTACTTTTGTAAAAACACCATCATTGAGTTTAACCATACATACCAAAGACCTTGTAAAAGTTTACGGTAGCCGTACAGTGGTCAATAAGGTTTCCTTTGATGTAAAACAGGGAGAGATTGTTGGTTTGCTGGGGCCTAACGGTGCCGGTAAAACAACTTCTTTTTACCAGGTGGTTGGTTTGGTTAAGCCGGATGAAGGCGAGGTATTTTTAAACGACATCAACATCACCAGGCTGCCCATGTATAAAAGAGCACAAATGGGCATTGGCTATTTACCACAGGAAGCAAGTGTATTCAGAAAGCTGAGTGTGCAGGATAATATTACGGCAATACTGGAAATGACCAGGCTTAACAAGCGCCAGCAAAAAGACAAGCTTGAATCGCTTCTCGATGAATTTAACCTGCAAAGAGTAAGAAAAAATAATGGTGATACCTTAAGTGGAGGTGAGCGCAGGAGAACAGAGATCGCCCGTGCCCTGGCAGTTGATCCTAAGTTTATTTTATTGGATGAGCCATTTGCTGGTGTTGACCCGATAGCCGTTGAAGACATACAAGCCATTGTAGCAAAGCTGAAGTTCAGGAATATTGGCATTTTAATTACCGACCATAACGTGAATGAAACCCTTTCGATCTGCGACCGTGCCTATTTGCTCATCGACGGCAAGATATTTACACACGGCACTGCCGAAGAATTAGCTAATGATGAGCAGGTGCGCCGTTTATATCTGGGTAAAAACTTTGAATTGAAGCGCAAGGATTATTTACATGATGAAGCTGCCCGATAATTATTTATCTTGTCAGGGAAATGAAGCTCCTTTCTCCCGCAATATCTAAATTAGCCCGCATGCGCCTTTGGCGTATAGAAAACTGGAGCAGTCACCCCGAAGCTGCCCAGCGTGAGGTTTTACAACACCTGGTTACCGCAGCCCAATACACGGAGTTTGGAAGAAAATACAATTTTGAAAAGCTGTTCACGCTAAAGGAATTCAAAAAGAACGTACCCATTCATGAGTACGATGATATGAAGCCTTATATACTTCGTATGATGGATGGCGAAGAGAATATTTTATGGAACACCCCTGTTAGCTGGTTTGCAAAATCTTCAGGTACCACCTCGGATAAAAGCAAGTTCATACCCATCAGTGAAGAAAGCTTACAGGATAATCATTTCAAGGCAAGCAAGGACTTGCTGAGCAATTATTATAAAAATTTTCCTTCCAGCGACCTTTTAACAGGAAAAGGGCTGGTGGTTGGCGGTTCGCACCAGATCAGCAAGGTAAATGATGATATACAATACGGGGACCTGAGTGCCGTGCTGATGCAGAATTCTCCTTTTTGGGGACAATGGATACGCACGCCCGAATTAAGTGTTGCCCTGCTGGATGAATGGGAAGATAAAATTGAAAAGCTGGCCCAGATCACTGCGGAAGAAAATGTAACCTCCCTTGCCGGTGTTCCTACCTGGACGCTTCTATTATTAAAACGCATTTTACAAATAAAGGGAAAGACAACCATTAAAGAAGTGTGGCCCAACCTGGAGCTTTATATCAACGGGGGAGTTTCCTTCGTTCCTTACAGGGAGCAATTCAATAAGATCATTGGTAAAAAGATAAATTACCTGGAGATATATAATGCGAGTGAAGGATTTATAGCCGGGCAGGTTAACCCCGATGATGATGGTATGTTGTTATTTACGGAGCATGGGATCTTTTACGAGTTCATGCCCGTGGAAGAATATGGAAAAGAAACGCCCATGACCGTTGGATTAAAAAATGTGGAGCTCGGAAAAAATTATGCGGTTGTCATCAGCACAACGGGCGGGCTATGGCGATACCTCATCGGTGATACCATACAATTCTCTTCCCTTAATCCATACAATATTAAAGTAAGTGGCCGGCTTAAACATTATATGAATGCTTTTGGTGAAGAAGTTATCGTTGATAACAGCGATAAGGCAATTGCCTTTGCCGCAGAAAAAACCAATGCTATTGTAAATGACTATACTGCTGCACCTGTATATTTTACTGATGACAGTAATGGCGCACACGAATGGCTGGTGGAATTTGAAAAAGAGCCCGATGATTTTAATACCTTTATTACCGAGCTTGATGGCAACCTAAAAAATACAAACAGCGATTATGAAGCCAAGCGCTATAAAGATATCGCCCTGCGCATGCCGATCGTGCATCTGATGCAAAAAGGGACCTTTACAGAATGGCTGAGGAGTAAGGGAAAACTTGGCGGACAACATAAAGTACCCAGGTTGAGTAATGAAAGAACAATGCTTGAGGAGATTCTAAAAATAAAAATATAAATCAGATCATGAAATTATTAGAAGGCAAAACTGCTGTTGTTACCGGGGCCGCACGCGGTATTGGTGAAGCAATTGCAATCAAATTCGCAGAGCATGGGGCAAATGTTGCTTTTACATACATAAGTGATGGCAGTACCGGCAAAGCAAAGGCGCTGGAAGAAAAGTTAACAGCAATAGGTGTAAAAGCCAAAGCTTATCAAAGCAATGCCGGTGATTTTGCTGCATGTGAGAATTTTATGAATGAGGTATTGAAGGAGTTTGGAACGGTGGATATCTGCGTCAACAATGCCGGTATTTCAAAAGACAATTTATTACTGCGCATGACGCCGGAACAGTGGGATGATGTGATGCAGATAAATTTAAAAAGTGTTTTCAACATGACCAAGCAGGTGCTCAAGCCTATGTTAAAAGCCAAGAGTGGCAGCATCATTAATATGAGCAGCGTTATCGGTATAATGGGTAATGCCGGCCAAAGCAGTTACGCTGCCAGTAAGGCCGGTATCATTGGTTTCACGAAAAGCATGGCAAAGGAACTGGGCAGCCGTAATATACGGTGCAACGTTATTGCACCCGGTTTCGTGGAAACAGACATGACACACTATTTGAAGGATGGTGAAGCCAGCGATAAATATAAATCAGACATTCCTTTGGGAAGATTTGCAAGCGCTGAAGATATTGCCAATGTAGCGCTATTCCTTGCCAGTGGTATGGGCAGCTATCTTACAGGCCAGGTGATAAGTGCATGCGGCGGATTGAATATTTAGTTACCAGTAATAAGTTAACAGGTTAGAAAGTTGACGATGTCGTTGTCAAACTTTCTAACCTGTTAACTATTTTCTTTTCTACGATGACCGGAATGCAACGGGGTGATCCAGTTTTTTATGTAACCCTAAAAATATGCGGCAATAAATACGTATGGCTGCCAGCTCGATAAAAATAAAGCAAAGAGCGAGCAAGGTCATTAATACGGCCTGGTTGCTGTGAACATAAGTAAACAATACATCTACTCCTATAAATGCTGCTGTTACCGGGAAACCCAGTATACCTGTTGCAGCAATTAAAAATAAAATTGAGGTTGTCTTTTGTTCATACACATAGCCATGGTATTTATCGAGTAAGATATCGTTATCGATGGAGTTTATCTTTTGTAAACAATAATAACCAAGAAGGAATGCTGCCAGGATGCCGCTTGCATAGAAAATAACTTCTATGGTATTGATGTGTCCGGCATTCATCCAGATACCTGCAAGAATAAATATATGCGCCACTAAGAGGTTCATCCACACTGTTAAGGCTGATCCGCGGTAAGCAAATGAAAAGAGTATCAAAGCCAGTGCTATCACCAATGAAACAACGGACAGGATGCCGATGCTGGTTGAAATAAATCCCGGTTTATACATCCCTGCAATTAACAAAGCAATTCCTGCCACTGCTAAAAAAGCTGTGATCACGCCCGAACGTAAAAACCGGAGTTGTCTGCCCATCCATTTGAATGGGCTCCACAAATATTCATACATCATCGTATCCAGGTTCCATTCTTTTACACCGAGCATATAGATACCGGTTTGTCCTGCGGAGGATGATAATGGAAATACTGGTGATGCACCAGGTAATTCAATACAGAAGGAGAAACCAGTAACTGGTAGGTCCTTAAGAACGCATTGCCTGCAAAATGAACCAGTGCAAGAATGTGAAAGCCCATTGCTACTTCAATAAAAATGATCCCTATCTGCGCAGCAGAGGAATAAGCTATTTGGGTTTTAACTGTTGGCTGTACCCTTGCGATCAGTGTTGCAATTATGCCGGTGAGGGCGCCAATCACAATGATGACGATCTTGATCCATAACATATCCTGCCAGAAAGGCCAGGTACGCAATAATAAGAACACGCCAATGTGCACGCTTAATGATCCATAAAAAATGGCCGATGATGAAGTTGGGCCTTCCATTGCCCTCGGCAACCATGTTGTGAACGGGAACTGTGCAGATTTTATCATTGCAGCCAATAAGATCATCAATACAATGAAAGCAGTCATTCCTGTATCGCCCGTTTGTTCAACTGTTGTCTTCGCTTCTCCCAATTGAGAAAAGTTGATGTTCTGTTGCATAAGGTGGTGCATCATCCACATAGCCAGCATCATTGCCAGGTCACTTACCCTGTAATTTGACAAGGTTTTAAAAGCATTCTTAACCGGTAAATACCTGTTGCGGTAAAAAGCGATCAGGAGAAATGATGATATACCGATTATTTCCCAGCCGATGAACATTGTTTCGAAGTTACCGGAGAAGATGATCAGGTTATAACCCAGCGCAAAGAATAATATGGTATTAAAAAAACGTTTGTATCCTTCATCGCGGTGCATGTAATAGCGGCTGAAAGTTGATACCAGGAAAAACAATACGGCCCCAACGATGCTATATACCGCTGTTATATGATCGTAATAGAACCGGATAGCAAAAACAAAATGATCTGTTTGGTAAAGTGTAAGGAAATGTTCATTCACAGGAATGCGGCCATGCACAAACCACAACACTGCATATGCTACCGCTGCAATGATGTAAAACGCCTTGGTTAGCTGAACGATCCAAATGATTGGTTTTTCCTGTTTGTTTTGCCACAACAACGTAGCAAAAAAAGCGATCAGGGGTATGATTGAAAATAAGCTGATGGCCTGGTTGAGTATATTATCGAATTGGTTCATGGTCTTTTGATATTTTATTGTTCCATCATGGTCTGTCATTACCCGACAACACTTCCACAAGAACAATAATTGTTAATCTAATAGGTACACCGGTAAATTTTCTTCCGTAGCATGTACAATATGATTGGTCTCCATCTCCGTTGCGCCTTCAATGAACTTTTCCATATTGTGAATGGTCTTTATTGCGTCTGCCCCCGTAATGGGTGTATATTTTGCAAAGGCGCCGTCTTTAAAATAATAGAATTGTTTTTCCCCGGGGTGGAGGGCTATGATATGTACCCACTCATTCTTATACCATTCAAAAACCTCCGGTGAAGACTGAATGGCTTTCAATACAACCTCAGGTTTTTGCTCAACAATAACCAGCAAACGAACGGGGTCATGCACTTCTATCATCTGCCAGGGCAGGCCCGGGCGCAGATCGCCATCGCTGCTGTTGGCTACGCCAAACAAGCCAAGCACGTTGTGCGGAAGTTTAGTACCGGCTCCCATTTTTATATTATCAACCCTGCTGAAATAATATTCCAGGTTTATACCGCCGCAAACCAAACCTATCGGCTTCATTACTGCAGAAAGAACAGATCCGTCTTCATCAGTAGTATGGTCATAGCTGTTTAAAAAAGCGCGGCGGTCAAGAAATAAACCTTTGGTGATATGCCTTCGGCCAATGATGGCCAAAGTATTGGTACCATGGCCAAGCTCCGGCCTCGGTTCAAATAAAGACACTGACCGGTTGTGAATGGCTTTGCGTACCTGTTCCAGTTCCTGCCTGGTATCGATGGATGCAAATCTCCTGCTTCGTTCCTTGGCATTCAGGTTAAGGGCTGTTTCAAAATTTTGTTTGTTCAATAAGTGTTGCGGTGCGTTGATGGGAGTAAGGATATCTTCGTCATAATACCTTATTACATCAGCGGCGGTATCATGCATGCTGCCGATGAACTGGGTTGTTCCGGGTATCATGATCCCTCTTGACTGCAGGATCTCCCTTACTTTTTTAAGATTTAAAATATAGGCCAGTACCCTTGCATTGGTTGCGCCGGGCCGCCCGCTACAGGCGCCACAATCGTGTGCACCGTGATGAGGATTATTGGCGCTGCTACTGCCGTGGGCAACAATATAAACAACCGGCGCCAGGTCTTTGATCATGCCGATACCCCGTAAAAATCCTTCTGCCCTTGCAGTCATTTCATCAAGCGTGTATCCTATTTGCAATCCATTTTCTACATCATCGGTGTTTTTATTTTCGATGGTTAAAGCAGATGCATTATCCATATGCCCGTATGCATTGGAAATAGCAGGGCTCATCTTTGGTTTAAACAAATTAAGCACCGTTTTAAAAAAAGCCCAAAAACCGAAAGTGATGCTTAATGCAAAGCCTGTAAAAAAGCCATGCGTGTGTTTGGTATAAAGCAGCTCGTCTTTCCCTGGTGACTTCGCATCAGATTCTTTGATAAGGTATTTGGGTGTAACGGGAGCCGGGCATAGTTTATCATAGAATTTACTGCCCTGCTGCTGGAAATAAAATTCAACACCAAAAAAACCGGGAGCGCCAAATGTTTCGCAGTTTTTGTCAACGGCCTCAATATGCCTGCGTATGGAGTCTTCCCTTTCATCAATACAGAATATTGCCTGGAAGGTTTTTTCTTTTGACAATGGTTTGGGAGTAGCAATGAGCATGCCTTTCAAAACGGAATCGTAATAACTCCATTCAAAAGCATCCTGCCATAATTCGATCACAGCCGCAAATGCTGTTTTAGGAATATCGGCCAGCAGGTCGGTTGCGGGTGTCGCAATAGTACTGGTCAAAGGTTGCCAGCTATTGCCCAGCTCATGGTTCAGTGTATCCAGCTCTAATAACAATTCAAATGATACCAATTCTTCCAGCGTGATCATTTTCCTGTCCAGTAAGGTCTGCGGGTTATCTTCCACTGCAGAAACAAATCCGCTCCACCCATGATGGGCAAACTGCTGGTCAAAGAGGTACTGCTCAAAATACTCCTCTTTGCCTACAATTGTTTTTAATAGTTCTGTTATGGAATAATTGCCGGACAGGAATTTTTGCTTGATGGCTTTTGTTTTGAAAAAGCTGGTGCTGCTGTTCTTTTCCAGCATCTTCATGCTATCAATAAAACTCCTGTTGGCAACGGGAAAGCTGTCCACTGCAATGCCCTGGTCAAGGAAGGCACAGAGGATACGGAACAGGGTAGGGTGTACTTTATTGTCAAGGTCCAGCTTGTAATTTCCTTTCCAGTGTTTGCGTAACTGTCCTATCCCTGGGCGGGTGATCGTATCATATTGACCACTTAATAATTTTTGTTCCCATTCACTGACAGCTTCTTTACCTTTTTTATTGGCAATGACCATTTCAAGGATATCCTTCCTGATCCTTCCTGTTTTATACATTTCCCGGTATTCGGGTAACTGTAAATGAACCTGGAAACCAAAGATGCCGGATGCTTTAAAAATGGCATCATAAAATTTCATGTGCTGAAATGCATGCAGGGTATTATGATGAATAAAATCCTTTAATGCCTGTTGCGACGGCAGGTAATGCTTTAATTCGTGCACCGCATTGGTCTCATTGAATGTTTTGTTGTTACCCATAGTTTGAATTATTTCTGTTTAAAGGGAGCCGGTTCGTCGTCCGGCTCTCCTGAAGATCAATGTCTTAATTCCGCCACGCTAAAGTGTGGATTTTTATCATCCCTGATAAATTCCACGTCGTTATAAAATTCAACATGGCCGGTTTCAACATTATACATTGCTCCAACCACCCCTATCGTACCGTTCTCCACCATTTGTTCAATAATAAAACTGCGTTCTATTATGTTCTTTACTGAACGGCGGACATTTATAGCAGAAACATTTTCAACAAAATTACTGTTGGCTGATTTTCTTTGATCTGCATCAGTCGTTTCCTTCTCCGCATAAACTGCAGGTTGCAGCTTTGATAACAGCTCGGTAAGATTTCCCATTTCAACATGATCGCATGCACCCTTTACTGCTCCGCAACGGGTATGTCCCAATACAACAATGAGTTTAGAGCCCGCGATCTTGCAACCGAATTCCATACTTCCGAGTATATCTGTATTAACGATATTACCGGCGATACGCACACTGAAAATATCTCCCAGCCCCAGGTCAAAAATAAGTTCCGCGGAAGTGCGGCTGTCTATACAGCTAAGGATTGTTGCGAAAGGCCATTGACCATCGCTGGTATCATTTACCTGCTCCAATAAATTGCGGTTTGCCTTTAAGTTATTAACAAACCTGTCATTGCCTTTTTTTAAGATTTCCAGGGCTTTCCTGGGTGATATGGTCTTTTGAATTTCTGCATTTAATGTTTTTGTCATCTTGTGTTTGTTTTAATGTACAGATTGTACGTTTGTTTCATTTTCTATCCCGTATTTCTCTTTGAACCCGTCCAGCCTACACTTAATGTTCTTTAGCGGAGCCTTTATATCCCTGAATTCTTTAATTAATTCCAATACATCAAAGTCTATATAATCTGTATGGGCGGCGTCAATAACAACCGTAGAATTCCCGGGCATGCGGTCCAGTGTTTCCCTGATGGAGGCTTTGTTCAAAAAAGAAACTTCTTCCGACAGGCGTATCTTGATGATGTCTCCTTCATGGTGTCTGTCTTTATGGAAAAAGTAAGAATTCTTCAGGTTGCCGTGAAGTATGGCGCCGAATGCAGCTATCAATCCTGCAACAACGCCTACTAATAAACCCTCGCCTTTCAATGGCAGGTAAAGTCCCAGGAGGTCAATACTTATGATCACCAGCACTGTAACAAAAAAAGGAATATACTGGTATTTACCATTTTTTATAACGTTTGAAAAAACACTCACCTTACAAAGTTTGTATCCCGTTAGTAAAAGGATGGCAGCCAAAGCAGACAGCGGAATAAGGTTGAGCAGGTAGGGTATGCTCACAACGCATACCAACAACAAAAAGCCATGAAATATGGCTGCTAATTTTGTTTTTGCGCCTGCGTGGAGGTTGGCGCTGCTGCGCACGATCACACTTGTGATGGGTAATCCGCCGATAAGACCGGATACTGTATTTCCAATTCCCTGCGCAAATAATTCACGGTTGGTATTGGTTACCCTTCTTTCAGGATCAAGGTTGTCAATTGCTTCAATACATAAAAGCGATTCCAATGAAGCGATGATCGCGATCATGATACCCGTTACAATTACTTTACTATTCAAAAACCCATTAAAATCAGGTAGCGTAAAAAAGCCAAAGAATTCCGAAACGCTGCCTGCTGCTTTAATTTGTACGAGGTGCTCCGGTTCCACCATCAGGGGGCTGTTTGCTGTTTTGAAAAGCGCATTGATAAAAATACCGGCTATAACAGCTACCAATGCACCAGGTATAAATTTTACTTTCTTTTTTATAAAAGGCCTCTCCCAAACAAGCATTATAAAAATAGAAACAACACATATGATCAATGCCCCTGTATTTATGTGTTGAAGCGGTGTGAGCAACTCATGCCAGTCCTCGTTCTCAAAATCAACTAAAATACCTTTTGCATTTTTATCATAACCTATAGCATGAGGGATCTGTTTGGCAATTATCAATATGCCGATACTGGTTAACAGACCTTTAATAACGCTGGAAGGAAAATAATTGGCAATGCCTCCCAACCTGGCAAGGCTCATCAGCATTTGTAAAATACCTGCTATCAATACAGCGCAAAGAAAAAGGTCAAATGCGCCGATATTGGTTATTGCCGCAAGTACCAGAGCAGCCAACCCCGCAGCAGGGCCGCTAACGCTAAGGTTAGAACTGCTTAATGACCCGATCACAATACCCCCGATTATGCCGGAGATCAAACCGCTGAAAAACGGGGCGCCGGAAGCCAGAGAGATCCCGAGACAAAGTGGTAATGCCACCAGGAAGACAACAAGACCGGAAGGCAGGTCATTCTTTAAATATTTAAAAGTAAATTTCATCGTGATCTGTTGTTTATAAAAGATGTAATTAAGATTTCGATTAGATGTAATTATGCTTTCCCCTTCCGGTGATGAGTAATATCACAGGCAATAAAAAATCTTATATGCTTTTCAAATTGCTACGTCCCCGCTGACCAGAACAATAACTGGTCAACAGGAATAATAACATTGCTGTACTAAATGATTGAACGGCTTTTGAAAAGCTGTAAGTAAAGGGAGAGGTCTAGATCATGCCATTAGGCGGAGGAACAAGAAGTTCGCCATGATAGGCGTGGTAAGTGTCATCATTGTGACATTTATTATATGGCGATGCCCCGGGTAATAAATTATCCATGGCATGATGGTCGTGTATATATTCTTCTGAAATGGAGTTGCCTGCATTCGGGGTCTTCTCTTCTGTAGCGCTGTTTAGGGGATTCGCTTCTTCCTCTGTAAGTGGTGATTGGGTATTTGAGGCTTTCTCCTGCTTGGCCAGCTCCTGCTGGTGGTTATAAACAAAGGGTGTGCTTACAGTGAGCCAGCATAAGGCCAGGATCATAAAGATTGCAGACCCCTTTTGATAAATACTATATGTTTTCCTGTTGCCCTTCATTTTAAGAATTGCAAATCTAAGGCTTTTCAGTTTTTTAATCAAGAGATAAACAAAAATATTAGCTTTTCATTTTAAATCTTTCAATGGCCTTCGTTGTAAATTCATTTAATACAAGCCTGCCGCTTATAGCTGCTCTTTCCTTCAGCAGCTCATCCCAGTGTTCTGTTCCTTTCCAAAATATTTTTTTCATTTCAGACATTGCCTGTGGATTGGAATGCGCCAGGGTATTGGCAAGCCGGTAAACAGATTCATCCATGTTCTCAATATTCTCGTGCATTTCGGCAAACAAGCCTTTTTTTCTTGCCCATTCACAGTTGCGCCATGTTGTGGCATCAATTGCCAGTGCACTGAATGCTGCTGTCCCGATCTTTCTTTCCACTGCAGGGCCCACTACAAAGGGACCGATACCAACAGCCAACTCACTCAATTTTATATCTGCTTTATTTGTTGCAATGGCATAATCAACCGCACTGGCAAGACCAACGCCGCCACCTACACATTTTCCCTGTATCCTGCCAATGATGAATTTGGGGCATTTGCGCATTGCGTTGATGACATTCGCAAAGCCTTTGAAGAATTTTAATCCTTCTGCTTCTGTTCTTATTGCAACCAGTTCATCAAAACTTGCGCCTGAGCAAAAAGTTCTGTCCCCACCACTTTTCAAAATGATCACTTTTGTTTCCTCATGCGTTCCTGCAAAATGGATCTCCTTTGCCAGGTCATCAAGTATCCTGCCCGGTAAACTGTTGCTTTGCGGGTGAAAGAATTCGATGGTATTAATGCCGTGTTCGATATGGGAACTTACGTATGCCTCGTTGCTCATAAAAATTTATTTCGGATTATAAATTTATAGACTTAATTCTTCTTTTTTGCTACCATCGTTAAAATAGTTGCCACCCCGGTTATTTCTCCTGTTTCATCGATCATTTCTACCAGCCATTTTACGATTCCCTTATCAATATCATCGCCCCTTTTAAGGTCTTCGGGCTTTTCAACAATACGTTTGTCATTGGGCAATTTTTCTTTACAGGTAAAGCGGATGTGAATTTCTGATCCCGGGTAAACAGGTTTTGTAAAACGTAGTTCATCGATCCCATAGTTTAAAAGTACCGGGTTCTTATCGTAGCTGTCAACAAACAAACCTGCTGCAAGGCTCATTATAAAATAGCCATGCGCTACCTGCTGCTCAAACATGGTTCCGTTAAAGTCTGTCGTTTTAATATGCGCATAAAAATGATCACCGCTCAGGTCCGCAAAGCGGTCAATATCTTCTGACGTGATGAGTCTTTTGTCAGTGATCACCTGGTCGCCGATCTGCAACTCTTCAAAATATTTTGTGAACGGGTGTAGTCCGGGATCTTTTCCTGCTGCATATTGCTGGTAAACATTTGTAATAGCAGTAATGGTTGTTGGAGAACCCTGCAATGCGGTGCGCTGGAGATAATGTTTAACGCCACGCAGGCCTCCCATTTCTTCACCACCACCGGCGCGGCCCGGTCCGCCATGCACCAATAGCGCCAATGGAGAACCATGCCCTGTACTTTCTTTTGCGCATTCGTTATTCAATACTAAAATGCGGCCATGGTGTGTAGCTGCACCAACTACATATTGCTTTGCAATTTTATAGTCGGCAGTAACGATCGTTGAGCATAAGCTTCCTTTACCCAGTTTACTTAATGCAATAGCTTCTTCCGCATTCTTGTAGGGCATGATGGTACTTACCGGCCCAAAAGCTTCTACTTCATGTGACGGGTTTGTTATATAACCCGCGGCAGAAGCCCAGGGTAATTTATTCATCAACAATACCGGCGACATGAATGCACCTTTTACCGCATCAGCGTCCACAACATCAACGCTGTCCAGAGAGCCATAGATGATCTGGGAAGAAGCCAGTAATTTTTGTACCTGTTCTTTAACTTCCCTGCGCTGTGTTTGCCCGGCCAATGAACCCATTCTAACTTTTTCATTCAACGGATTCCCGATCGTGGTTTGCGAAAGAGATGTAGCTATTGCTTTCCATATGTCTTCCATTTTATTTTCGGGAACAAATATCCTCCTGATGCCGGTACAACGCTGACCAGCCTTTAAGGTCATCTCCTTCCTGATCTCTTTTATAAAAATATCCCACTCGGGTTGGCCCGGCGTAACGTCTTCGCCAAGTACAATGCAATTAAGCGAATCGGCTTCCATATTAAAAGGAACATTCTCTTTTAAAATATTGGGGTTGGATTTTAACAGCAAGCCCGTTGATGCAGAACCTGTAAATGTTACCACGTCCTGCGAGTTCACGTGATCAAGCAGGTCGCCTGCGCTTCCGCATAATAACTGCAATGCACCTTCAGGTAAAATTTTGCTGGCGATGATCTCTCTTACGAAAGCTTCGGTCAAATAACTTGTTATTGTTGCAGGCTTAACAATACAGGGCATTCCTGCGAGTAAATTCACCCCTATTTTTTCCAGCATTCCCCACACCGGGAAATTAAATGCATTGATATGTACTGCAACGCCTTCTTTGGGTACAAGGATATGGGTGCCCATAAAACTATTGTTCTTGCTGAGGTTGTGGCTCTCGCCATCAATACAAAAAACTTCGTCAGGAAATTTCCTGCGCAGTGATGCATTGGCAAATAAATTACCGATCCCTCCTTCAATATCAACCCAGCTGTCCGCTTTTGTTGCGCCTGTCTGGTAACTTATCTTATAAAACTTATCTAAGTGATTGCGTAAATACATGGCAAGGGCTTTCAGCATATTTCCTCTTTCATGAAAGGTCATTTTACGCAGCGCGGGGTTACCAACCTTTCTCCCGTACTCAAGAATGTCTTTAAAATCAAGCCCGGCTGTTGTTGCATTCCCAATAGGTTCTCCGGTAACCGCATTAAAAAGCTGCTGCCCTTCACCGTCCCCTGTTATCCATTTCCCGCTGATATAATTACCTAATTTCATTTACCAAATATTTGTGTTCAAAGTTAACTTAAAAACAAAAGAGGCTCTAGCCTCTTCCAAATTCAATTATAGCAGGTTAAATTGTTTTAGGTGGTGTGTTACGTGTTTATAATGCAGCAATACCCATTCTTCAAAATTCAATTCACCAAAAACAGGATGGCACGTTGTTTTGTTCACGTCGGCTGCAAAATGACCAACAAACGCATCAATACTGTTTTGTAATCCGTCGATCGCTTGTGCCATATTCGCATGTCTCAACGGAAGGGGTTCTTCGCCCAATACAGAAGACGGGGCTTTCGTATTTTCCCTGAATTCCTTATCACTTAAGAGAAACTCCTTATACTTTGGCAAATGCTCAAAAGCTGTGACCAGGTCAAATTTTATTTTACCGGCTGACACATAAAAAAAAGCTGCTACGTGCTCTGCCATCTGCTGCGCATTCATCTTACCCCACTTACCCATGGCATTAGCCTGCAGATCTTTTAATAAGGGAACAAATTGCTGTGTAAGAAAGTCGAATTTCTGCTGGTTCATATCAGTATTTATGAACACAATGTAAAACAAAAAAGCAAGCAATTATTGAATGTAGGTCTTCCTGATCAACCCGTTATTTTCTCCGCCCTTTTGTCGATCTCTTCGCAGAGGCGGTCAAATATCTCGTTGATCGTGCCTTCGCCTTTTACCATCACCACTTTGTCAAAAGCCTTATAATGGTCCGCAACTACCGCGGTCTTGGCATGGTATTCTATGATCCTCGCCCTGATCACATTCTCATTATTATCATCGCTTCTGCCGCTTGTTTGTCCTCTTTTCAACAGGCGCTTTACCAGTTCTTCCTCGCTTACTTCCAGCGCCAGCATTACGATGATGGGGGCTTTTTTAAGCTCCAGGAGATTATCCAGGGCCCTGGCCTGGGCGGATGTGCGGGGAAACCCGTCAAATAAAAAGCCCTTTGCCCCCTGATTAGTATCCAAAGCCGAGCTGATCATACCGATCACTACTTCGTCCGGTACCAGCTGGCCCTTGTCCATAAAGCTCTGTGCCTCTTTTCCGAGCGGAGTTTGCAGGCAGATCTCGTTTCTTAACAGGTCACCGGTACTAAGATGCTTTAGCCCATACTTAGCGATCAGTTTTTCGCTTTGCGTTCCTTTGCCACTGCCGGGAGGGCCAAATAAAATAAAATTAAACATAGTTGGTTACTGTCCGTATGAAGATAGCAAATATAACATACGAACTTTAATTATTCATTAACAGCTATAATAATCTCACTAAAAACTTAAAATGCCTGCTTTGCGTAGATAAAACAACTATTTATAACGAAATTTGTTGGATAATATATGCGAACGATTTTTTACCATACACTTCTTATTACAGTAATATTAGCCGGCTGTGCTGATCATGCTGTTAAACAAAATAAATCAACCAATATGGACAGCAGCAAAAAAGAGAATCCGGTCTATTCCAATACCGATTCATCCAAAGTAAATGTCAGCAATGATGAGTGGAAAAAGCTGTTGCCGGCAGATGTATATAATATTGCCCGCGAGAAAGGAACGGAAAGGGCTTTTACCGGTAAATACTGGGACCACAAAGAAGGGGGAACTTATTACTGCGCTGCCTGCGGCAATCCCTTGTTTAACAGCAATGGTAAGTTTGACAGCAATTGTGGATGGCCAAGTTTTTTTGAACCCATCAGCAAGGGAAGTATCATTTATGCTCCCGATAATACCTATGGCATGAAGCGCACGGAAGTTATGTGTGGCAGGTGCAAAGCACACCTGGGCCATGTCTTTGAAGACGGACCTCCGCCAACAGGCCTGCGCTACTGCATTAATTCCGTCATCCTCGATTTTGAAAAAGCAAAAGATGCAGCTGATGATTTTCAAAAGAAGCCTGCCGGTAAATAATTTTTAGTGTGTTATTATAACCACCCTGCCACTCATATATTTCTTTTGCCCTAACGCAGTTTTTTTTGCATCTTCATTGTTCAAATTTTAACAATGAGAAGATCGCTTGCGTTTATTTTTGGCATCAGTTTGATGCTTGCTTACCACAACAGTACCGGGCAAAAGATTTCACTTAGCCAGTTTAAGAATTTAAAGCCCCGTAATATCGGCCCTGCCGGTATGAGTGGGCGTATAACCACTATTGATGCGGTGGTTGCCAACCCGAATATTTTTTATGTTGGCGCCGCTTCGGGTGGCGTATGGAAAACAGAGAACAGCGGCAATTCCTGGGCTCCCGTTTTTGATGAGCAGCCTATTCAGAATATTGGCGCTATTGCAATTCAGCAATCAAACCCTGCTGTTGTTTGGGTGGGTACGGGCGAAGGAAATCCCCGCAATTCACTCAACCTTGGTGGGGGTATCTATAAAAGTTTAGATGCCGGCAAGACCTGGAAAAAAATGGGCCTGGATAAAACCATTTGTATTCACCGCGTAGTGATCGACCCTACAAATCCCAACACCGTTTATGCGGCTGCAATAGGTAATCCTTATGCAGAGCACCCCGAAAGAGGTGTGTTTAAAACAACAGATGGCGGTGAAACGTGGAACAAAATATTATATGCCAATGATACTACCGGCTGTGCCGACCTGGTGATGGACCCTTCCAATCCAAATAAGCTCATCGCTGCCATGTGGCAATTTCGCCGCACGCCCTGGAATTTAACAAGCGGGGGTAAAGGAAGTGGTTTATTCATAACTGTTGATGGAGGTAAGAACTGGAAACAACTGAATAAAGAAGATGGAATGCCTGACGGCCAGCTTGGGAGGATCGGGGTTGCATTCAGCCGCAGCATGCCATCAAGGGTTTATGCAAAAGTGGAGGCAACAAAAAATGGTTTGTATAAAAGTGATGATGGTGGTTTCAAATGGACACTGGTAAACAGTGATCCGGCACAAATAACTGACCGCCCTTTCTATTACCAGGAAATTTATGTTGATCCCAAAAATGAGAACCGCATCTATGATGTTCATTCAACTATTACTTTCAGCGAAGATGGCGGTAAATCTTTTTTAACCATGATCCCTTATTCCGGTATCCATCCCGATCACCACGCCTGGTGGATAAACCCCGGGGACCCGAACCTGATCATTGAAGGTAATGATGGTGGTATCGGTATCTCAAGAGACAGGGGAAAGACCTGGGTATTTGATGAAAAAATTCCTGTTGGCCAGTTCTACCACGTTAATGTTGATAATGAGATCCCATACAATGTAATGGGTGGCATGCAGGATAACGGAAGCTGGCACGGGCCTGCTTATACCTGGATCAATGCTGGCATAAGAAATTATTACTGGAGCAACGTTGGCGGCGGAGATGGATTTGATGTAATGCCCGACCCGGAAGACCCATCATGGGTATATAGTATGAGCCAGGGAGGAAGCGTAGGCAGGCGCAACTGGAAAACAGGTGAGGGATGGTTCATCAGGCCACCCGCACTTGATCCGAAAACAAAACTTCGCTTTAACTGGAACTCTGCCATTGCGCAGGATCCCTTTGATAAAAAAACAATTTATTTTGGCAGCCAGTACCTGCACAGGAGTAATGATAAAGGCGTAAACTGGGAAATCATTTCTCCCGACCTTACATCTAATGACACAATAAAAATTGCTGCTTACCAAAATACGGGAGGTCTTACATTAGACATTACCGGCGCAGAAACACATTGTTCTATACTTACCATTGAGCCTTCTCCAAAACAACAAGGCACCGTCTGGATAGGAACAGATGATGGCAATGTTCAGCTTACACGGGATGGCGGGAAAACCTGGACAAGCTTCAGGGGAAAAATACCAGGTATGCCATCAGGCTGCTGGATACCACAGATAAAAGCATCTGCATATAATGCGGGTGAAGCTTTTGTGGTGGCAAATGATTACCGTCGTGGTGATATGAAGCCTTATATTTTTCGCACAGGCGATTATGGCAAAACATGGACAAGGATGATCGACGAGCATAAAGTAAAAGGATATGCATTGTGCGTTATCCAGGATCCTACAGAACCGAATTTAATTTTTGCAGGAACTGAGCATGGGCTCTGGGTGAGTTTTGATAATGGTGATTCATTTGAGCAATTTAAGAACAGCTATCCTTCCGTTTCCACTTATGACCTTGCCATACAACAACGTGAAGCTGATCTTGTGATCGCAACATTCGGCCGTGCTCTTTGGGTACTGGATGATATAAGGCCACTAAGAAAAGCTGCTGCAAACAAAGGAATGAAATTCACAAATGCTGTTACTGTATTCAAAGCTCCGGATGCTTACCAGGCACAATACCGGGCTTCTACGGGTTATGAGTGGAGTACCTATGGTTTATATGATGCAGAGAACAGGAGACGTGGTGCTGCTGTTTCATTCTTTATCAATAAGTCAAAACAGGATACTGCTGCAACCCAGCCAGCGGCGGCAGTTACAACGACGCAGGCTGTTCCGGCAGCTGGTCAACAGGGAGGAAACCGTGGTCGCGGTGGCGGACCGGGCGGAGGCGGTGGTGGCCGAAGGACAGATAGCGCAATGGTAAGGATCTATAATCCAGACAATGAGTTGATAAGAACACTGCGTTGGCCTGTTGATTCGGGTTACAATAAAATGTACTGGGGCATGGAAGAAAAAGGCTTTCGCCAGCCCGGCTCGGCCAAGCCGCAGCCCGGTGCACAGGAACCCGGTGGTTTCGCGGTATTGCCGGGAAATTATAAGCTGGTTATTACCTATGCAAGAAGTTCTGACTCCACCTTTATAACCGTCAGCGATGACCCAAGGCTGGGCAACAGGAATGACATAAAGCTCGCTCAGCGAAAAATGTATGACCGCCTGCGAAAAAGCTCCGACAAGTTGACGACCGCAATGGACCAGCTTACAGAAAGCGAAGAGCTGTTGACCAAAATGCAGGCCCAGCTAAAGGGCGTGGAAGGGAAGGAGATCGATTCTTTAAGAAAAACAACTACTAAGTTACAGGATGAAATAAAAGGTATACGTGAGGAGATAAGTGGTAAAACAAGCACCGCCCAGGGCATTACGAGGTCCGCAGAATCAACTGTAATGACTTCCATACAAACCGCACAGCAATCCATTGGTAGCAAAATGGTATCCCCGGGTCCGCAGGTGGAAACACTGGTTATAAATGCCGAGGACTCGGTGAGAGATATCGTTGATAAGATAAATAAATTTTACCGCGAGAAATGGGCTGCTTACCGGCAGCAGGTGGAGGTTACGAAGGTGAATTTATTTAAAGATTATAAGCAGATCGAATAAATAGCCCATTTAATATAATTCACAACCTGTTGGGGCAACTGTCCTGGCAGGTTTTTTTGTTTTCCTTGTTTTAGGGTTTACTTTTGTGCATAACCATCCTTGTTTATTAATAGCAAAATTTATGAGTGTTACCAAACTTAGCCGCCTTGCGGAAACATTGCAGGCATCAGAAATAGTGCGCCTTGGTGCAACTATCAAAGAAAAAATAAGACAGGGAGAAAAGATTTACAATTTTACTGTTGGCGATTTTGATTCTGCTATATTTCCTATTCCCGCCGAACTGGAGCAGGATATCATGACCGCATATAAGAACAACTATACCACCTACCCCGCAGCAGAAGGAAACCTTGACCTGAGAGAAGCTGTCTCCTCTTTTATTTCAGCCAGGCAGGGATTGGATTATTCCCCTAACGAGATCTTAATTTCTGCCGGCGGCCGTCCATTGATATATTCATTATACCGTTCTATTGTAGATAAGGGAGATAAAGTGATCTACCCCGTACCCAGCTGGAACAATAATCATTATGTTCATTTTACTGATGCAGAGCATGTGTTGATCGAAGCAAAGAAAGAGAACAACTTTATGATCTCTGCTGCACAGATCAAAGAACACATAAAAGGAGTAACCTTACTTTCTTTATGTTCTCCGTTAAATCCTACAGGAACCACATTTAATAAAACAGAGCTGGAGGCTATCTGTGATCTTGTAATAGAAGAAAATAACAGCCGCGGGGAATCGGAAAAGAAATTGTACCTGATGTATGACCAGATCTACTGGACATTAACCTTTGGTGATACGGTGCATTATAACCCCGTATCATTAAGGCCCGAAATGAAAAAATACACCATTTTCATAGATGGCATCAGCAAAGCTTTTGCTGCAACGGGTGTTCGTGTCGGATGGTCAATGGGGCCTGCAGATATTTTGGTAAAGATGCGTTCCATAAACAGTCATGTTGGGGCATGGGCACCGATGGCCGAGCAAAAGGCTGTTGCAAATTATTTATTGAGAACAGAGGCTATTGATAAATATTTTGCTCATTTTAAAGCAGAGATCAACGAAAGATTGCAAAGGATCTTTGCCGGGCTTCAGCAAATGAAAAAAGAAGGCTTTAATATTGATGCCATCGCTCCCCAGGCTGCCATCTATCTTACGATACAAATAGATTATACCGGCAGGAAAACAGCAGAAGGAAAATTGCTGGCTACACAGGCCGATGTTACTTCTTATATTCTGGATGATGCGAAACTGGCCGTTGTCCCTTTTTATGCATTTGGCGCAGAAACAACAAGCAGCTGGTACAGGCTAAGTGTGGGTACCTGTAAAAAAGAGGAAATTGATGAAATGCTGGGAAAGCTGAAAGCCTCGCTGCAGAAATTAGTTTAAGATCAATTCTTACAATTCAAAAAAACAAAGGGTTTTAATTCCCTGTGGCGGATTAGTTTACGAAGGTCAGGAGACTTATTGACGATCTTGTATTTATTCAGGTCTATTATTTCGTGGGCAATGATCAGGTTGTCTATTCCTTCTATGGTATACAACAATTGATGAAGCAGTTCTACTTCATGCTCAATTGCCTGAGGAGTCATTATCTCCTGGTTGAACAAAACCAGTAAATCCCGGTTTGGATTGTTCATAGACTTTGGGGTTATTATTTATAACTACTTTATTTGTATCCTACCATTCCTTGCTTATTCGGACATCCGCACTGACCCTTCTTTGAAGAAGAGCAACCTGCTGTCGCCAATAAACTTACGATAATTAAAACAAGTAATGTTATTTTATTTCTTTGGTACATAGTTTTCAAGTTACAAATTAAACTATTTTCACAAACTATTATTGTATTCTTTGATGAAAGGCGAAAATTTTAACAAGCCAGGCCATAAGCCCCGTGTCCTGGTGGCTCCGCTGGAATGGGGCCTTGGACATGCAACGCGTTGCATTCCAATTATAACCAGTTTATTACAACATGATTGTGAAGTAATTATTGCGGCTGAGGGCGGCTGCAGGCGGTTATTACAGGAGGAATTCCCAAGCCTGTCCTATTGCGACATAAAAGGCTATAGAATGCGGTACAGCCGTAAGAAATTCTGGTTGCCCGCAAAGCTACTGATCCAGTTTCCAAAAATTATTCTTAGTATTTATACGGAACATCGCTGGCTTAAAAAGATCGCAAAGCAATATGATATTGATGCTGTCATTTCAGATAACCGCTTTGGCATGTATCATTCAGCTCTTCCCTGCATATACATCACACACCAGCTCAAAATAAAAACAGGCAACAGGTTTACAGAATGGCTCGCTCAAAAAATTCATTACCGTTTTATCAATAAGTATAAGGAATGTTGGGTTCCTGACACAAAAGAAGGGGATAACCTGGCCGGAGAGTTATCCCATCCTGATATTCTTCCCCATGCTCCGGTAATATACCTTGGTCCCTTATCAAGGTTTGAAAGATCAAATGCTGAAATAAGATATGATCTCGCAATTATATTATCAGGACCCGAACCACAGCGCACGCTGTTTGAAGAAATAATACTAAAAGATCTTAGGTCTTTTAAAGGAAAGGCATTATTGGTAAGAGGGTTGCCGGGTAAATCACTGGCTTTACCAGGTCAGTCATCGCCTGTTGAAATACACGATCACCTTCCTGCTGCTGAATTAAACCGTGTTATACTACAATCGGATCTGGTCATCAGCAGGTGTGGTTATACTACGGTTATGGACCTGGTAAAACTGCAAAAAAAAGCGATCCTTGTCCCTACACCAGGTCAAACAGAACAAGAATACCTTGCCAGGTATTTAATGACCCGCAAATATTTTTTCTGTATAGATCAACAGGAATTCTCATTAAGCCATGTTTTAAAAGATGCCGCGGATTTTTCTTTTAACAAAACAGGGTTTCAGCATAATGCTTACGTAAGCGTAATACAGGGTTTCATAAAAAAGTATTTGGGTAATGGAGAAGATCAATAATAAAGATACTTATATCCCCTGCTTATTTGCTTGAGATCGATCAGAACAGAATAACTCAATGCATACCAGTCATCCGTATTCTTTAAGCTTTCTGCCGGCAACTCATTTAATATGGCCGGTAATGATGTGCTGGTAAGTATCCCTTTACGAAGGGGTGGAAAATCTTCGGAAGCTGCTGCATAACCGATCCATGTTTTTTTTGCGAATAATACATCAAAAACATTTTTATAAAACCTGCCGGGATTTTTTTGCAAAAAGAGCTGCACCGGAAAACTGATTATAAAAAGTATGGCAACAATAATGTCGATCAGTCTTTTATTACGGAGGTTGACCGGCTGGCCGATGCTATACTTTTTATTAACGGCAACATAATCTCCGCTCATGTCCTTGCTATCACTCCCTACGATGCTGCTGCTCCCCGATGCATGAAATTTATTGCGCACACCAGGGGGCAGGGTTTTAATTATGTTGATGATCTCTTTAAAGCTGAGCCCGTTCTCACAAAAGATTATTTCCTTTACCGGGTACCTTTTTATAAGGCCCGGCAATTGTTCCATATTCCCCAACG
>Ga0193706_1000355_pt1 | contig 28162 bp, 26 predicted proteins | sample U3c1metaG_FD_160130 | JGI IMG/M metagenome (GOLD analysis project Ga0193706, IMG submission 160130) | Soil microbial communities from a riparian zone of the East river system, Colorado, United States - U3c1 | ecosystem: Environmental > Terrestrial > Soil > Riparian zone | place: USA: East River... | reverse complement strand
GCGAGGCGCGCACGCTCACGGACCGCGAGGTGGACGAGAGGCACGCGGCGGTGGTCGCGAAGGCGAACGCGGAGCTCGGGGCGACGCTGCGCGCTTGACGAACGACGCTACCTTTTGCGCGGCGAATAGACGTCCGTTCCGAGCTTGACGAGGAGCAGCCCGTTTCCTGCGCTGTCGACGGCGGCGGCGAGCGGTGCCGGGCAGGGAAACAGGATCGGCACCTGCTTGATGGTGTCGGAAGCGGGGCCGAACAGAAGCGTGGCCGTCGTATCCTCGCACTTGGCGATGACGCTGCCCGTGGCCGCGAGCCCCACGGCGATGCGGGCGCCCGATTGGTAAGTGCCGGTCGCGTCGAGGTACCCTTCGTCGCAGTCGGTGCTGGGCGATCCGATGCCGGTATCGGTGGCGCAATAGTACGTCAGCACTTCGCCCGAACTGGCGGCGCGAGCGCGGGTCCAAAACATGTAGTCGTCCGCGCTCGGGCCGGCACGCACCGCCGCTGCAAACGCAGACTGCAGAGGGCGCAGCCGGGCCGCAACCGGGTAGGAATAGTCATCGAAGGTGGTAATGGTGTCCTTGCCCCACACGATGAAGAGCGATCCGTCGGGACTCGTGGCACCCGAGAGGCTCTTGTGACTCGACGGCTCAGCGACCGGTCCCGCGTCCTGCGTCCAAGCGGGGGCGCGCAGCCGCACCAGCTGTCCTGCCGTCTTGCGGGCCCACACGTATTCACCCATGGCGTCCACGCCAGCGGCGAAGAAGGGAGCGTCGGCCGTCAGCGCCACGCCGGTGTCCGCTACTGCGCTCATCCCTTGGGACAGCGTCAAGCGGCGGATGGTGGGCGCGCTTCCCATGGCAAAGTACCCGGCCACTCCGCCGGTCGCGCTCGAAACGAGGTGCATTTGGTTGATCGTGCTCGGCCCGCGATCGAAAGCGACAGCGGTGACCGATGTCCCATCGGCGACCAAGAGCATGGGCCCTGAGTCGCGGTCGAACGCGGCGACCAACTTGCCGAGAGCGGGCGACGTCACGTCGAGCAGTCCCGCTTTGGAGAAGGCTCCTGAAAGCGGCTGACCGGGACTCCAGGTTGGAACGAACGTTCCCGCCGTTGCTTGGCCTGCCGCGGTTCGGACGACGACACTGCCTTCGGCCGGAAAGGGATATTTGAAACGGATCTCCGTTTTCGACCAGAGGCGGACGACCGTCGCAGGGTCGCTGCTCGGTGCGCTCGGCATGGGATACGTGAGTGGTGTTCCCTTCGGGGAGGAGAGAACGAGTGTGGCCCCCGTGCTGTTCAGGTCGTCGCCGGTGATGGTCACTTCGGTTCCGTAGTCGCCGGCGAGCGGAGCGACGCTCGCGACCATCGGCGGCTTCGGTGGGACAGCCCCGCCATCATTGACGATGACGGGCCCACCGTCGCTCTGGCCGCCGCCGCTGCCACCCTTCCCGCCTCCGGTTCCACTGCTGCCGGCGCTCGTGCCGCCCGAACCCGATCCACTGCCGCCGAAGCCACCGACACCGGCTCCGCCCTTGCCGCCTGAACCCGTGCCGCCCGAGCCTGCACCGCCCGTGCTGGTGCCGCTTGCGCCGCCGACACCGCCCGTGCTCGTGCCGCCGCCAGAGCCCTTGCCCGCCGAACCGCCGGCGCCCCCTCCGCCGCCCGTCGAGAACGGGCCGCCATCCGAGATCGGCAAACCGCAAGCGAGGCCCAGGGTGGCTGCCGTTCCAACCGCTATCCAGACGCGAGATTTCAAGAGCTTCTCCCTCCGCATGTCAGGGAATCGTGCCCACACCGGGAAGCGAGACCCGACTACGATAGGGACGGCGGAGCTCCGTCGAACTTGACGTCCGCAGCTAGACGCGCGGACCACACCTTGCCGCTAGAAGAGTGCGCGGGTCGACCTTGTCGCCTGATGAAGGCAGGGGCCCACACGCTTTCAAGCGCGGTCGGGACTGCGGGCCTTGTTCGTTTTTTGCCACAACCGGAGGACGCTGGGCAATTCGTATTCGACGCGGAGCTCGCGATAGGTGGAGGGGATCTGACCGCCGAACCCGTTGTAGGTGAGCACGCAGGTTCCGACATGCGCGCGGCGCAAGAGATCTTCCACCGCGGCGATGTCGCGATCGTAGCGTTCCTCGCCGAGCTCGACGTCTTCGTCCAAATGATCGAGCGATGCGAAGAGGTTCTCGCCGAACGGATTGTAGAGGTAATAGGCATCCGCCAAGGGAATCGCGCTTTGGCCCAGCGTGCCCTCGACGAAGCGGACTTGGTCGTCTACACCGAAAAGCTGCGAGAGCGTGCGTGACGCGTCCACCAGTCGCGAGCGATGCTCCAGTCCGGTGAAATGACATCGCCCGGAAAGCGCGGCGGCTACGCAAAACTTACCCGCCCCGGAGCCGATGTCGACGACGGTGCGAACGTCGAGATCCGCGAACCACGCGGCCGCGCGCGCCGCCACGACGAGCGGAGTCCAATACTGGCCAGAAACGACGCGCAGCAGCTCGTGCGGCAGGAACCGATCGAAGGCGTGATCCGCGGGGCAGGTTCCGGCTCGGAGCGCCCGAGCAAGTTCGCGCGGTGTCGGTGCCGAATTGGTTGCGGCGAGGAAGGTCGGGTCGCTCAAACGCGTCGTCTCGATGAGCGAACAGCTTACTTCGCTGCCGCTGGCCGCGCCATTTCCGGGCCTCACACGGGTCCATCGCCCGATGCCAAGGTTGTTTCGTTCGACGACGGGCTTCGCACTCAGTTTTTGAACGACTGCACGGGGCCTCGCCAGCGCTCGTCATCGAGGACCATCTCTTTGAAGTTTCCTTTCGTGTAGGCGTCGATCACGCGGCGCCAGAAGGCGATGGCGGCAAGGTTCGTCTTCAGCTGGCGGACTTCCCAGCAGCCGCGGAACGAATCGAAGACGCGGCCGGCCACGGCACGGCCGACGCCGTGACGACGGTACTTTCGCATGACGAAGAACTCGGCGATGTCCCACGTCTCGTCGTCCCCGGTGATGCGGCTTCGCTGCTGAACGAGCGCGAACCCCGCGAGGTTTCCATCGACCTTGACGATGTGCGGATGGCGCCATGCATCGGACCAGTACGCGTCGAGCGATGGAAGAAGGAACCGACCGTCCGCACCGAGACTCGTCTCGACGACGTCGCTCAAGTCGTAGACGTAATACTGAAACAGATTCGCGAGACTCACCGCGTCGTGGTTCGACGCACGTAGCAGATCGATTTGCATCGACGTCACCTCGTCCCTCCTCGTTCCAAGGCCAGTTGCGACGATCCTACAAGAGCGTGACCCATGCCGCGCTCCCATTGCGAAATACGGCGTGACGATGGGGGGGTGATCTGGGAAGGCGCTGCCGTCCGGGCACGTCCCCCGCGTGCCCGGAGACGAGCGCCGATGGCGCTTCGAGAATTAGTCCTCTGGCGGCGCGAACTTCGCGAACGTGTCGGCCTCGGTCAATCGCGGATGATTGCCGGCGAAAGCGTAACCGTTCGGCTTGCGATCGATGAAGATCTCCTCGACCAGACGAAACGCCGAAGGATCGTCGAACGAGCCGACGCTCATCACGAAGCTCTGGGTCGGCTTGAGGTAGTAGAAGAGCGTCGAACCGCAGGCCTTGCAGAAGCCTCGCTCAGCCCAGGCGGACGATGCGTACCGTGCCAGCGTTTCGGCGCCTTCGAAGACGACCCTGCTCGTCTTTGCACCGAAGAACGGACCTCCCGACCAGCGTCGGCACATGCCGCAGTGGCACGCATGGTAGTCGGTCTCCGTGTCTTCGGCTGCGAACCGCACCGCCCCACACAAGCACCCGCCGCTCCTCGATGCCATCGCTCGCTTCGCCTCCGAGTGAGAATGCCGACGCACGCAAACTAGCACAGTCCCTTCGATGTCACCGCGCCTTGCGACGCGACATCGACTTCGCAATAAGGCGCGGCCGCGGGTCCTTCATGATCTGCTCGAGCGTGCGCGGAAGCGGTATGCGCCACGATGGGTACTCGTCGACCGTGCCCGGCATGTTGGGCCGGTCTTCCGCGGCGAGAGCGTCGTCGAGTGTCGGCGTGACGAGAAGCGAGGGGGCGCGGGCGAGCGCGGTGTACGTTTTCTGGATGACGTCGTCGGCGGGAGCGCGCAGCGAACACCCCGTCAGCTTCGCGAGAGCGCGGCGCATCCGCTGCGTGCCCTCCTCGTTGGGGGCGAGGTCGAGACGGCGCTGGGCAGCGAGATCGGAGCCTGACCAAAGACCGGCGATGGTCGGAAGATCGTGGGTCGTGGCGGTGGCGAGCGCATTGGTCGGGTACGTCGCAGGAGGTCCTTTCTCGAACCAAAGGACGCGGTACGAAAGGAGCCGGCGAAAGGCGAGCTCGGCCCGCACGTCGGGTTCGACCGTGCCGAGATCTTCACCGACCACGTACGCCTTGGCGCGGACGCTCTCCAGCGCGACGATGCCGAGCAAGTCGAGGGCGGGGTAGCGCACGTAGACGCCATCTTTGGGCTTCTTGCCTGCCGGGACCCAGAAGAGCCGAAAAAGGCCCATCACGTGATCGAGGCGCATGCCGCCCATGTGGCGCATCGACGAGCGAACCACGCGCACAAAAGGCTCGTACCCAGCCCCGCGAAGACCATGGGGGTCGAAGGGCAAGAGTCCCCAGTCTTGACCGAGCGTGTTGAAGTGATCGGGCGGTGCGCCGATGCCCATCCGCTCGGTGAAGACGTCTTGCCAGAGCCAGGCATCGGCCCCACCGCCGTCGACCCCCACCGCGAGATCGCCGAGAAGGGGGATGGATCGCCCGGCATCGTAGAGTTGTCGATCGATGAGCCACTGCAGCCATTCGTGAAAGCGCACGCGTCGTTCGTGTGTGCGCCGAAAGCGCAGGACGGCAGGGTGATGCGGGCTCCTTAGCTCGCGCGGCCAGGCGCGCCAATTGGCGCCGTGCCGTTCGACGAGGACACAGAACGTGGCGTAGAGGCCCAAAAAGGGCGCTTCGCGGGCGCAGTAACGATCGAAACCGGCGTCCTTTTCGAAACGCGCGAAGATCTTGGCGAGCGCGCGCATCTTGAGAAGAAAGATGGCGTCGCGATCGATCTGCGGCCGCCGGTTGAGCTCCATGCCCGCCTCGGCGATGGGCCCGATCTCGCGCCCCAGACGATCGGCGCCCGGTACGTCTTCGACGCGGAGATAGAGCGGATTTCGGTAAAGACGGCTGCTCGGGTAGTAGGGGCTCGCCTGCTGGGCGGGCGTCGGAAGCGGAGCGTGCAGCGGGTTGACGAGGAGCATGCCGGCTCCGAGTCGCCGCGCCGACCAACGCCCGAGGGTAGCGAGGTCGCCGAGGTCCCCCATCCCCCAACTCTTCTTGGAGCGAACGGCGTAGAGCTGCGCCGCCCATCCCCACGTCGCAAGGCGCGCGGGCAAATAACATTGCCCCGGCGAAATAATGAGGCGGATCCGGATGCCAGTTTCTCGGCCCGTGAGCTCGTGGTACCCGAGCGGCAGATCGCGCGGTAGATGACCGCCCAAGGCGAGGATGGTCCCGTCTTCGCATCTCAGCTCGGAAGGTTCGGCGATGGCGCGCGTCTCCCCCTGTCCCACGACCCACACGTCGTGGTACGCGGGATGCCCGCGCCGCGCGACGCGCGCCATGGCGCGCTGCACGATAGCCAGCGAAAGTTCGGGCGACGTCTTCCAGTCACCGAGCGCGGAGAGGTAACCGGGCTCGATCCCCCATTTTCGTCTGTTCGCGCTCGTCATCGGTCCCGAAGAGATCGCCCCGCGCCCGGTCGTCGTCACCGGTCGGGCGCCGCCGGCGCATCCTACTCGGCTTTTTGTCGGAGTGGGCGGAGCTCGCTTTCGTCATCATGGAAAGAGAAGCAACGTGTCGCCCTTTCGAACTGGAGCTGCTTGAGTATCTTGGAAGGAATGAGCCCTGCCAGAGCGCGCGCAGCCGGTAGGGTGGGGGTCCGCCTGGAAAACGCGCTTGCCTGGCTCAAGGATTTCCTCGGCGAGCTCCAGCGATCGCGGACCACCGGGATGGCGGCCGAGATGGCGTTCTGGCTGTTCTTTTCGCTCGTGCCGCTGGCGGCGGTGGCGGGCCTGGTCGTCGCCAAAGTCGCGGTCAGCAGCGACCAGGTGACGTCGCTCCTCGCCTCGCTTCCGGCCGAGATGCGCGATCTCGTGTCGCGACAGCTCAAGCACGTGGCAGCTTGGAACGGCGGATCGGTGGCGGCGCCGGCCGCGTTCGTTTTCGTCTGGCTGGCATCGGGGGGCATCCACGCCGTCTTCGATGTCCTCGAAGTGAAAACCGGAGCGGAGCGGCCGTGGTGGAAGAAGCGCGCGCTCGCGCTGGCGGGCTGCGTCGTGCTCTCCGTCGGTACCGCGATCATCGCCATTCTCGCTACGGGCCTGAGCAGCGTGTTGGCCATTTTGCGGGGAACCAACCCCATCGCGCAGCTGGAGTCGCGCGCCGGCATCACGGGCCTCTTCGATTCCGTACTGCGCATCGGGGTGGGGACGCTCACCGCGCTCGGTCTCGTGGCCGGGCTCTATCTGGTCGGCATCCCGCGTACAGCGCGCAAACGAACGCCGATCCTGCCCGGCGCCATCGTCGCCGTCCTCTTACAGACGGCGCTCGGCTACGGCTATGTCTTTTACTTGTCGAAAGTAGGCGTGCACAGCGCCTACCAGGCCGGGCTCTCCATCATCGGGGTGACGATGATCGCCCTCTATCTTTTCTCGGTCGCCCTGCTCGTTGGCGCGGAGCTGAATCACATGGTGGGACGGCGCCGCCGTTCGAGGACGGCTTAGCGCTCTGCGCCGCGTGCCCTGCTCGTCAGGGCGGCGAAGGTGCCGGAACGGGCGGCGAAGGGGGAACGGGTGTGCCCGGCGACGGCGCAGGGTCGGGCGAGGGGGGCGTCGGCGGCGGACCGGACGGCGGGACCGCGGCCGGCGACGTTTCCGGCGCGGGGGGCGTGCCAGCTGCGGCGGGCGGGGCGCCTGCGAAGATCGGCGCGACGTCGAACCGGTACGAGACGTCGAGGTAGAATCCCATGATCTTCAAGGTGTAGTCGGTGCCTGCCTTGGAGCAGCTCGCACAGGGCGTTGCGCCGGCCACGTCGGCAGGAGTGATCTCGGTGCTCGCGAAGCGGTACGCAAAGGCGAGGTTCGTTTGCCACTTCTCACCGCGATAGCCAAGGCCCGCCGTGAAGCTGTGGCTCGGCGCGGGAGGCGTTCCGAAGGCGGTGGGATACGCTTTGTTTCCCACTTTGCCGTCGAACACGTAACCCACGCGCGTGGCGAACTGACTCTCGGCGCAGAGGAGGTATTCGAGCCCGACGCGGGTCGTGATCCCGTTTTGCCACTCGAAGTAGTTGACCACTTGCTCGGTCCTGTTGAGCACCGGGTTGTAGCCCGACAAGAGTGTCTGGCTGCTCTGGCTGTAGAACCCATATTCGAGGTCGAGCGCGCCGTGGAGACGGTCCAACTTGCCGCTCGCGCCCACCCCCAGCTTGGACGGCAGGACGAGCGACGTCTGCCCATCGACGAGATTGTTGCCGGCGCGAACCTTGTCGGCTTTGAGCGTCGGCTCGATACGATGGCGGTAGACGAGGCCCACCGAGAAGCTGTCGGTCGGGTGGTATTGCAGACCAACGCGCACGCCGGTCGCGTCGACCCCTTTCACTTCGAAGTTGAACTCGAGCGGATTGTCGACGTTGCCCTTCACGCGCTCCAGCGTGACGATCGTCGCGCGGTACCCCGCGCCCAGGTAAAGCCCCTTCATGAGCTCGACGCTTACCCCCGGAGAAACTTCGAGGAACACGAGCCGCGTCTTGTCGATATACGGGTTTCCTCGAATGTCGGTCATCCTGTATTCGCCTGCCGCGGCCGCGACGGGGTAGACCCCCACCCCGAACGTCACCGGGTCGGAGATGCGATAGGCCGCGCCGACCAGGAAGAGCGGCGAAATGGCCGGCTCGGTGGTTCGCGATCGATACGTCATGTCAGGATTGGGCGTCGAGTCGGGACCACTACCGGGGCTGCTCGTAATCGACCCCGTGAGCGGCGAAATATTGGCCATGATCTCGAGCCCGCGGATGCCGCCCAGCCCAGCCGGGTTGTGGAAGAGGGCTGAGGGGTCATTCACGTAACCAATCGCGGTGCCCCCCATGCCCATGTGGCGCGCGCTGTAGAGGATGGGCGTGTCGAAGCCGCCGGCGTGGGCGGCACGGGGAAGCCCTCCAATCGCGACGATGGCGCTGATTCCGAGGGCAAGACGAGAGGCGAGTTGGGGGCGAGCCATGGCGATGGCAACTCCGTTCCGTCGTGACCGATTCCGTGCTCGGGTGAGCGTGGATTCGGACGTCCATTGAGAGGGGGTGCTTCGGCGCGCTCAGGGCGCGACGTTGGTCCAGCCGTCAGCCTTGTCGATGAGCTTCGTGATCCACTCCAGCATGGGAATCGAAGGGCCCGTTTTCACCGACGCGATGTCATCGCCGAGAAACGTGTGACCGCCGCCGGTCACGACGTACATCGCGACTTGCGGATAGCCGGACCAAGCCTGTCGCAGCTCGGCAAGTCCCAAGGGGTACTTACCGGCAGGATAGTCAGGCAGCATCATGGTATCCCAATTGGAGCAATTGTCGGTTCCGTAGGCGAAGAACGTCTTGATAGTGCCGTCTTCGTCGTAACTCAAGAGCCCAAAGCGGGTCTGTGTATTCGTCGTGAACGTCGCGTCGAGCAGCGGGCGGACCACGTTCCCCGACGCAACGTCGCAGGCCGTGCACGCGGAATGGACATTGCCCGCCCATCCCCAAAGGACCCCGTAGCGCTGCTGCTGGCATTCCGCCAGATAGTCTGGCCCCATGGGGGGACCCGAATCGTCGAGCGCGTAGACGGGGACCGAACCAAAAGCCTCCTGCGTCCACATCCAGTTCCAGGCAACACCAAAGCCTCCCGCGCTCGAACCCGCCAAGACGACCCGATCGAGATTGGGAAACCGAGCCACGACCTCGGCCAGATCTTTCTTGTAGTTGATGAACCCGATTTGAGGCTGACCCAGGTACCCCGACATCGAAGAGCCGGTGTGAACATCACCCGAGCAGTAGGGGATGTAAACGAGGTTCCAGTCCTTGAAGGGGCTGTTGTCGCTGGATCGGCTCATGATCCAATTTCCCGTCACCGACATGCCGAGGTTGGTTTCGCTGGGTGGCCACGCGTGCCGATTTTGGCGGCACGAGAGCGTATTGAAGCAGGCGCCGCCCCCTTCCAGGAAAATGATGAGGTTGCGCGAGCTCGGATTGACGTTGATACCGTACCCGGTCGGCGTTCCGTCGCGACACAAGGTGCCCTCGACCGGCACTGCTTTCCACGGCAAGAGCGGGGCGTCGGAAGTCGCGTCGCGTCTGCCGCCGGTGTCGATGAATGCGCCGTCAGCGTCGCCACCGTCGGAGTCAGCGACGTCAGCGCCGTCGTCTGGGTTACCCCCGTCGCTCGAAGCCGAACAACCCACCGCCATCGAAATCGCCAACGAGCCACCGATGCAAGCGATCGCAGCGCGACCCCCCGCGCTCCGGCGAGCGGTGTACGGCATGAGAGTTTTCTTCCTCAAGGCGCGCTTTTGCAGAGCAACACAGGTCTTCTAGAGATGCAACGAGCGGGACGAGGAAACAAGGGTAGAGGCGCTATCCAATGTGGTGGTTTGTGCTCGCGGCGCCTCAGGTCTCGTCGCGCATCCCACCAAACGCCCGGTACGCGCGCGCGATGGCGCTGGCGATGGTGGCTCGACCTCGCGGCGACTGCGCGTGGACCGTCTCGAGGCGGCCTGGCGAGCGCCGCTCGAGGGTGGCCAGGGCTTCGCAAACGGCCGGCGCCACCACCGAACCCGAGACGGTGAGCCCATCGATGGCCGAGCCGATCAACGACGCCGGACGAACCCGATCCAGGTTCTCGAGCAACATCCAGAGCGCGAGCGCAGCGGCATCCTTGGCCCGGCGTGCGGCTGCAAAATCGAGCAGAGGTGCGAACGTCGCCAGCTCATCGACGGCGGCCCGGGCCTCGATGCCAGCTGCCATTGCAAGCCCGTCTTGGATCCGGATCGAGCCAACCTGCAGGCGGCGAACCAGCTCCACGACTGTCAGATCGCCGACGGCGATGGCGATCGCTGCCTCGACCTCGATGAGCTTCCGTTCGGTCCAGCGCGCGATGGAGGCCGGCCGCGGGCCGCTCGGCGGCGCCGCTCCCGACGGAGGGCGCGCCGCTGCCGAGAGTGCCCCCGCATGGGAGCGAAGCACCCGAGCCAGTCGCGCGCCGGTGAGCGGCCCTTTCCAAGTCGGCATCGCCGAAAGTACGTACCGGCACCGACGCGGCTCGAGAGCGATGGCCGCCAGCGCGGCGCGAGGAGATACCGGCACCCGCGCGATGGCGGCGAGCACGGCGCGCTCGAGGACCGGGAGTGGACGGGCCAAGGGAGCAAGGTCGAGCTCGTCCTCGGGCAACTCGCGGTCGGAACGCGCGCTCGGTGCCACGCGGCGACAGAGAGCGACGATGGCCTCGTCGGAGACGGCAGGGTTACGCCATGACAGCTCGACCACCGAGGTGGGCACCGGCGACGTCGGTTCGAGCAGCGCTTCGAGGCACGCCGATGCCGAGCTACTCGCCGCCCAGCGGTGCAAGACCATGCGATCGCCGGCCAGGGCTCCCGGCGCAATCAGGTGAAGATCGCTCGCGCTGATGAGGCGCGAGCGCGAAAGGCATTGCACGATCCACAGGGCGACGCGCGCTTTGCCGGTCAGGCGGGTCTCCACGCTGCTCTGGCGGGTCACGAGGTGCACGATGTCGTTGCTGAGCGGCGTGTCATGGCCATCGTCGGCTTGGCCAAACACCGCTGCTCGCCGCAGGGCGAGTCCCACCCCGACGCCGGCCCCACGCGCGTCGAGCGGGTCTTGGTCCGGTCCCGTGGCTTGGGCCACCAGCGTATGCAGCTCTTCTTGATCCAAATGCCCGGCACCGAGAAATGCACCTTCCTCGTCGAGCGCCGAACCAGCGTCGAGCAGCGCGCGCCGCACGTCGCCGGCCAGCGTGCCCCCCGCCTGCATGGCGCGCAGACACGCCGCAAAGCCGATCTCGTCCGCGCGCACACCTGTCGCTCGCCGTGCCCGTGCCCGGACCTCGGCGGCGGCATCGCGGTCGGCGAGTCGTGATCGGATCTCTCCCGCGCTCGCGTTACCGGCGACGGCGCGCCGCACCCGGCGCGATGGATCGCGCGAGAGTCGTTCCAGCAGTGCGGCGTCGCTGGAAAGAAGCGCCGCCGCCTCGCGCAGTAGCTCGCTGCCCTCGGCCCAATTGGCGAGCAGGGAAGGGTGGCTGGCCGCCGCCACCAGCGATGGCAGCCAGGGACGATCGTGGAGCGGCGAAGCGCCGGGCCAGGTGGCCAGGGCGGCGAGAGCGCGATGGGTCGCCTCCGGGTGAGCACCCCCGGAAAGCACGAAAAACGCCTCGTCGCCGTGCTTGGCGAGCGTGGCGTCGCGTACCGCGGGCGGCGCATTGGGATGGCCGATGATCTTCCTTTCGAGCTCCAAGGTCGGTGCCCCATCCGACCCTTCCTCGCTGGCCTCCAGGGTCTCGACCTCCCGCATGAGGCGCTCGGCAATGACGTCGATCGCCTGCGCCCCGAGCAATGGGCAGCTGACCAGGGCGAGCAGAACGCTGGCGCCCCCTTCCTCCGCGAGCGCGACGTTGAGGAGCGGATCATTGAGCTCGGGAGACTCGGCGAGCTTTTCAATCGAAGCCGGATCGAGCATGGGGGCAGCGCCGTTGCAGTGTACCGCCTCGGAACGGCGGTCAAGGGGACTCGCCAATCCTTCCGCCATCTTGCCTGACGTGAGCCTCGGGCTGTAGGCCTTGGGCCCACCTCACGCGCCGCCCGGGTCCCAGCGTCAGGCGACAGGGTACGTCCAAGTTATCGCCTCCGGAGGCCAAACGTGGCAGGATCCACTTTGTCGTCCTATGCGGCGTCGGTCGTACGGCCGGTTTACCGCCATGCTTGAAAGAAGCTGCCCTTATTGCTTGGTCTTCACCGTATTGTTAGGCGCTTGCGCGGCTAACGAGGCGGCGGCGCCAGGCACAACGGGCACCACAGGCACGGGTGGTGGAGCGCCTCCGACGCAGGACGCGGGCGTGCCGGTCTGCGCCTATGGGCAAACGGTCTGCGACGACAACGTCGCCAAGGTGTGCGACGGCCAGGGGGGCTTTTCGAGCGTCACCACCTGCGACTCGGAATGCAAGGACGGTCTCGGATGCGTGAGCTGCATCCCCAATGCCGCCAGCTGCGTTTCCAATGTGGCAACGGTCTGCAACGCGTCGGGGACGACCGAAGACAAATTCGCCTGCGAGGGTGTCGGCATGTCCTGCGACGCCGACGGCTGTCACGGCGAATGCTCGCCGGTCTCGCTCGGCATGGGGTACCAGGGCTGCGAGTTCTGGCCCACTGTGACTGCCAGCAGCGTCTGGACCGACCGCGCTCGCGCCGGGGATGCCGGGACCCCCGGCGGTTTTCGTTTCGGCATCATTGTCGGCAATGTTTCGACCACCGCGTCGGCATCGGTGAAGATCAGCGGTCCCATCGTCGAGCAGTCGCACACGCTCATGCCGAGCGAATCGCGCATCGTGCCCCTCGACTGGGTTTTCGATCTCAAGGGACCCGACTGGGAAGCGCCCTACCAGCCCGGCAGCCCTGCCCAGAGCGTCAAGAAAGCCAATGGCGCCTATCGCGTGCTTTCGGACCGGCCGATCATCGTCTACCAATTCAACTCCCTCGAAAACGGGATCCCCGACACGCGCACCTGTCCGTCGATCGCGGGGGAGAGCGCCAACTGCTTCTCCTATTCGAACGACGGCTCGCTGCTCTTGCCGGTGCACGCCCTTTCTTCCAAGTACGTCGTCGCTGGGTTTCACGCGCGGCACAAGGACTCCGCGACGCTTCCGGGCCCGACGACGGGTAGGCTCAACATGGGCGATTTCATCGCCATCACCTCCCCGCAAGCCAACACCGAGGTGACCGTCACGCTGCGTCCCAATCAGGGCATCCTGAGCGGCCCGGATTTCCCCCGCCCCAACGCCGACAATGCGATGACCTTCACCATGGGCGCCTACCAAGTCGCGCAGCTCTTCACGACGGGCACCGCCGACTCGGACACCTTTTCGGGAACCGAGATCAAGACCAAAGACGGCAAGCCCGTGCAAGTGCTGAGCGGCGCCGGTTGCGTCAACATCTTCGACGACGATTCGCGCTGCGGTCACATCGAGGACTCCGTTCTTCCGGTCGAAGCGCTGGGCAAGGATTACGTCGTCCCCGTGCTCGCCACGGGTTCCACCGCCGACGCGGGGACGGCCGTCGGGCAGAAGATTCGTATCCAACCGATCACCGATGGGACGGCCATCACCTTCGAGCCCAAGGTGCTCAGTGCCGTCACGCTGCGTCGTGGGGAACCGCCGTTCGAAATCCCGGAAATGACGACCGACCTGCGCATCTCGTCGACGACGCCTTTCGCCGTCACCCAATACCTGACCGGCCGAAGCACGAATTCCCGCATGTCGGAAACCGTCGGCAGTCCGAACCAGCTGACCGTCACGCCCGTCGCACAATACCGAACGAGCTACACCTTTCTCGTCTCACCCCTTTTCACGACCAATTTCCTGAGCATCATCGCGCCGACCGGAACCGCCGTTTACGTCGACGCTCAGGCGGTTGCTCGCGAGAAGTTCCTCGCCGTCGGGGCGAGCGGCATGTCCGTGGCGCGCGTGCCCGTCACGGCGGGCGATCGGGTCCACACCGTTACCGCCGACAAGGCCGTCGGCATCGTCGTGTTCGGTGTAGGGCCCTACGGAAGCTACGCATTGCCCGGTGGGCTCGATCTCAAACGTCCCGCAGTCGGAAGATAGATAGGGCGAGCCCCCGCTGGCGGATGCCACGGGTGAGCTAGGATGTGCGGCGATGCTCGCCCTTTCGCCCCCCGAGTTGCTGGAGCTCATTGCTACTCTCCCCGCCCAGCGCACCGCTTTCGTATGGGGACCGCCGGGAATCGGCAAGAGTGCGCTCGTGCGCACGGCTGCCGAGCGACTGGGCCTCCCCTGCGTCGTGCTGCTCGGCACGCAGCTCGCGCCCGAAGACCTCATCGGCGTTCCCCGCATCCGCGAGCTTGCGCCGGAGCGGTTCGCCACCGAATTCTGCCCGCCCAGCGCCATCCTCAAGTCCGGTTCGTTCTTGCTCTTCGTCGACGAGCTCAACAGCGCGATCCCCGACGTGCAAAAGGCCTTCTATTCGCTCATCCTCGATCGGCGGCTCGGTGACTACGAGCTGCCAGCCGGCTCGCGTGTCGTCGCCGCCGGCAACCGCGTGGAGGACCGCGCGCTGGTGCGCCCGATGGCGACCGCGCTCGCCAACCGGATGGTGCACGTTGCCCTCGAGCCCAATGCCGAGGCGTGGCTCGCCTGGGCGAGCGCAGCGGGCGTTCACCCGCTGGTCCTCGCCTTCGTGCGGGCTCGCCCCGATCGCCTCTGCGAAGTGGCGCCGAGCGATGCCACCCCCGCTTACCCCACGCCGCGCGCCTGGCACATGTTGGCCGATGCCATCGCTGCTACCACCGCCAGGCTCTGGCCGGCCATCGCGGCCGGTTGCGTGGGCGACCGCGCCGGTGCCGAGTTCGCCGCCTTTGCGCAGCGGGCGCTCGAAGCGCCCACCCTCGAGCAGGTGGCGCGCGGTGAGGCGGTCGTACCGCGCGACCCCGAGCTCATCTACTTTCTCGGGGCAAGCTGTCTCGCGCGGCTCGCATCCGGCTCGCGCGCGGATGGCGAGCTCAGTGGAAAGGTGGTGGTGGCACTGGGTACCGTCTCCAAAGAGGTCGCCGTTTGGGTCGTCGACGCGGCCCTGACGCGCAAGGACCCTTCTCCCGCGCTCGCGGCGTTCGAAGCCGCCCTTCGCACGAGCGGCGCTTCCACGCTGGTCGACGTTCTTCGACTCGGTCGCTATGTCCGGGAAGGCTGACCTGCTCGGCGATCCGGCCGCGGCCAGCGCCGGTGCCCTCGACAAGATCGCCGCGGCGCGGGTATGGCTGCTCAAGGAAAAGCCGTTTTTCGGCGTGCTGGCGCGCGCGCTGCTCGTCGAGCCGCGCCAGGACGTTCGGGCCATGCGGCTTTTTTCGGACGATCGGCTCGCCGTCAACCCGCTGGTCGTGCTGAGAACGCCGTTTCCGAGTCTCTGCGCTCGCCTCGCGCACGTCGCTCTGCATGCCGCGCTGGGCGGCTTCGTGCGCCGCGGCGACCGCGAGCCAGGGCGCTGGAACCTGGCCCACGATCTCGCCATCGACCCGCTGGTGCGTGGTTCCGGGCTTCCGCTCGGCTTGCCCCCGCCTCCCGACGACTTGCCCCCCGGCTCGAGCGCCGAGCAGATCTTTCCCCTCCTTCCCGAAACCGCTCGACCCGGCGACGACTGGTGCGACCTCTGTGATCTTCCCACTTCCGACCCGCCGCCCCCCGAAGCGAGCGGCGCCCTCAGTTCCGCCCCCCTGCCGTCGAACGTCGACGACCAGGCGCGCGCGCTTGCCTGGAGAATGCGGCTCGCCACCGCGATGCAGGAAGAACGCGCGTCCGGAGGAAAGACGTGGGGCGACGTCCCCGCCTGGATCGACGAAATGATCCGCGCCACCATCGAGCCGCCACCCAACTGGACGGTCATCCTGCAGCGCTCGGTTTCCAATCTGACGCGCACCGATCGCACCTGGCTGAGGCCGTCGCGCCGCATGAGCGCGCTCGCCCACCAGCAAGGCGCTTGGCCCGAATGCGTCAGCATGCCCGGACGCAAAGTCGTGCTCGCGGGCCAGCTCGTTGCCATCGTCGATACATCGGGTTCGATCGAGGAGACGGTGATCGCGCGTTTCCTCGGCGCGGTCGCGGCGGCAGCCGCCGCCGAGGGGATCGAAGAGGTGCGTCTCATGCAAGCGGACGCCGAGGTCACCTCGGACGAAGTGGTCACGCCGGCCGAGCTCTTGACGGAGCGCGTGACCATCCGCGGACGCGGCGGAACGAGCTTCGTGCCGGCGCTCGCGCGCCTCATCGACGAGTCCCACCGCAAGCTCGAGCGTTTTTCGGTCGTCTACCTGACCGACCTCGAGGGAATGCTCCCGCGCTCGCGCGAGGCCAGGTGCCTCGACGTCCTCTGGGTCGTGCCGCGTCGCTCGCGTCGCAAGCCACCCTTCGGAACGGTCGTGGAGATGACGACGCTGCGTTGACGCTGTTGCAACGCTCAGTGAGGCAGAAAGCGGCGCAGCAAACTGATGACAACGAGGAGCACCATGGGCGAAAAATCGATGCCCCCCATGGTCGGCAGAATGCGCCGGATGGGCGCGAGCACCGGCTCGGTGAGCGCCCTCACGATGCGGACCAGCGGATTGTCGTCGGGCAGCCCGGTCCAGGACAGAATGACTCCCGCCAGGATCACCATCGTATAGATGTCGAGGATTCGTACGAGCAGCATCGACTCCAGCAGCTGGCACGGGGGATGGCCGGCGGCAACCGGCCGAGGAGACGGTCAGTTGGCAACTCAAGCAGCGCGCCGCTTACATGCGCAGGGACTGTATGCGCTGATGCGGCGCTCGGCGTAGCCGTGCGTCGACGTTGTCTGCATTGCAGCGCGCAAGATCGCCTTCTCGATAGCATGTGCGCTTTCGGGAGTGATAAGTTGGAGGTTGATGCATTGGCAGGGAAAAACCCTGGGGGCATGCGTCGCGGTGAGCGCCATGCTTCTCGCGGAGTCGGCCTTCGCCCAAGAAGACGCAGCCGCGGAAGCGCTCTTCAACAAGGGGCTCTCCGAGATGGAAGCAGGGCACTTCGAGGTGGCTTGTCCCACGCTCAAAGAGAGTCAGCGGCTCGACCCGCGCATGGGGACGCTCTTCACGCTCGCCGAATGCGAGGCGAAAGGGGGCATGATCGCGTCAGCGGTGGCGCACTACGACGAATACCTTCGGCTCTTCACGCGCCTTTCGCCTGCTCAAAAAGCGTCGCAATCCGGCCGTGAGAAGGTTTCGGCCGCCCAGAAGGCCGCGCTCTCGCCGCAGGTTCCGTACGTCACGCTCGTTTTGCGCGACGCTCCCGCGGGCACCACCGTGAAATGGGATGACATGCTCTTCAACTTGCCGGCGCTCGGCGTCCCTTTGCCGGTGAACCCAGGCGAGCACGTCGTCACCACCCAGGCGCCCGGCGCCGTGAGCGTCGTGACGCGCGTCTCGGTGGATAAGGCCGAACGAAAGGAAATCGAGCTCAAAATCGGACCGCAACACAGCGCCAAAGCGTCGCCCGCAGCGCCGCTCGCGCCGCTCGCGCCGCTCGCGCCGCCGCCCGCAGCCCTGCCGACCGGCGCGCCGAGATCCGAAGAAGCCGACGCAGGAGGGTCGTCGGCATCCCGCAAGATCTGGATCTCCGGCGCCGGTGGTCTCGGTGCGATGGGTCTCGTCGTCGGCTCGATCACGGGCGCGCTCGTGCTCGGCAAGAAGGGGACGATTGAAGACAACTGCGAGGGTACGCGCTGCAACGCAGCGGGCAAGGAAGCGGCCGACAGCGCCAAGAGTCTGGGCTTCGTGAGCACGATCGGGTTCGGCATCGGCATCGCCGGCCTGGCGACGGCTGCGGTGCTGTATCTTACCGAGCCCAAGTCGGCGGCAGCAGCACGCTCATGGGCGCCCCTCGTCGCCGATCGCAGCGGGGGCGTCGTCGTCGGACTCCAGCGAACATGGTGAAACAGCGCTTTCACCGATGGCTGCCGGCGATCGTCACGATGGGCGTGGTCGGCGGATGCACCGCGATCGTCGGCGTCGATCAAGATTACGACCTCGATCCAGGTTTTGGACGAGGTGGATCGACGCTGACGGGCGGCGCAGGCGCGGGCCCCGGGGGCGCGGGCGGCAGCGAAACGGGAGGCGTCCCCACCGGCGGCGCGGCCGGGACGGGGGGCGGACCGGGAACGGACGGCGGCAAAGGTGGCGAAACGGGGGGCATCGCGGGAAGCGCGGGCACGGCGGGTCGCAGCGGGTCGGCAGGTAGCGCAGGCACCGGCGGCGCCGCGGGTACGAGTGGCAGCAGCGGCGCCGGCGGCTCGAGTGGGAGCGGCGTTGGCGGCGCGAGCGGCGGTGGATCCGCCGGTACGAGCGGTGGTGCGGCTGGCACGGGCGGTAGCGCTGGCCTCTCCGGCAGCGCGGGCGCGTCAGGCTCGACCGGCAGCGGTGGCACGTCGGGGAGCGCGGGAGCCGCGGGCAGCTGGGGCACCGGCGGATCGACGAGCACGGGGGGCTCCGCCGGTGCGGCAGGCTCCCCGGTCGACGCGGGTGACGCCTCCGCCGATGCGCCGCCCGATGCAAGCTCGGACGGCGCCGCCGACACGACCGACGGGTCACCCTGCGGGCCCGGCACCAAGTTTTGCGGCGTATGCGTGGCGGTTAGCGATCCGGACTACGGATGCACCGGTACGTCGTGCGCTCCGTGCGAACCGCATGGAACCGCGACGTGCACGAGCGGCAGCTGCGTCGTGACCGGATGCGACGTCGGGTATCACCAAGTCGGCAACGTCTGTGTCGTCAATACCCCCGAGGTCTGCACCAACGGCCTCGACGACGACGGCGATACCCGACCCGACTGTCTCGATTCCGATTGCCTCGGGCACCCGAGCTGCGGGGGCAAGTGCCGCGACGCCGTGCCCATCGGCTGCGACACCGTCGTCACGGGGCAGAACAGTGGCGCGGCGGGGTCGACCTCGCGAATCAGCTCCTACAGCTGCTCCGGTGGTATCTATGGCGGCAGTGAGTATGCCTATCGGTTTACCGGCGCGAGCAACCAGCGCGTCTACGCCGAGATCTACGGGCTGAGCGGGAACCTCGGCCTGTTCGAGATCGGCGTTCCCTCCGGCGCGCAATGCGTGGCCGCGGCTTCGTGCGGCGCCTCTGGCGACGCCGCCAACACCTCCGGCGCGGAGGCGCTCGGGTTCACGGCCCAAGCCGGACAGGACTACTACCTCGTCGTCGATGGTCCCAACATGCCTCCCAACGTGCCGAGGAACTACTCGCTGTCGGTGCAATGCTCGACGTTCGACGGGTGCTGGCCCGTCAAGCCCATCGAACCCGGCCAGAACGTCAGCGCTACCAACAACACCGCGTCCGCAGCTCCCAACGTCACCGCCAACAAGGTGCCGATCTATGATTGCTCTTCTGTCGGCGAGACGGGGCCGGAAGCGGCGTGGATTTTCACGCCCACCGTCAGTGCCAATTACCGGGCATCGATCACGGGGCTTTCCGCGGACTGCGATCTTTTCGTTCTCTCCGGCGCCGATTGTGGTGGCACTTGCCTTAGCCCTGTTTCTTACAGCGCGAATTCGAACCAAGCCCCCGAGTTCGTCACTTTTGCCGGCGTAGCGAATACCACGTACTACATCGTCGTCGATGGTTACTTCGGCTCGGTTTGCACCTTTACGCTGGGATTGACACAGCTGTAAGCGAGCTTCGCACAGCCCCAGCTGCTTCATACATCGACGGGCCCGGTCGCTCGTGGAAAGCTTATGTTGTATGTCCACTAGTCTTGCCACTGGCCAGATCTTTGCGAACCGCTATGAGGTGGTTCGTTGCATTGGCTCGGGCGGAATGGGCGCGGTCTACGAGGTCATCCACCTCGAAACGGAGCGCCGCCGCGCTCTCAAGGTGATGCACGCGCACTTTGTCGATAGCGCCGACTTTCGCGAGCGCTTCAAGCGCGAGGCGCGGGTCGCCGCGCAAATCGATAGCGACTACATCGTCGACGTCTTCGACGCCGGTGTCGACGATGCCACCCGGATGCCCTTCTTGGTGATGGAGCTTTTGCGCGGTGAAGAGCTGGCCAGGATGCTCAAGCGCGTGGTGCGGCTGGCACCGAACGACGTCGTGACCTGCCTGTTCCAGACCTCGCTCGCGCTCGATCGCACCCACAAGGCGTCGATCGTCCATCGCGATCTGAAACCGGAGAACATCTTCCTCTGCGAGCGCGACGACGGTCCTCCGCAGATCAAAGTGCTCGACTTCGGGATTGCCAAGTTCGCCACCTCGGTCAAGGGTACCAGCCAGGCCACCACGAGCGTCGGTACGCCGCTCTATATGGCGCCCGAACAGTTTCAGCCGGGAGCCGATGTCACGCCTGCTGCCGACATCTACGCGCTCGGTCTTCTCGCCTATACGCTGCTCGTTGGGACCGACTTTTGGCACGAAGAGCTTTCGCGCGACGAGAACGTCTTTGCGTTTGCCCTCATCGCCATGAAGGGGCCGATCGAGGCGCCCAGTGCCAGGGCCATGCGCGTCGCCGGCGTGCCACTGTCGCCGGCGTTCGATGCTTGGTTTCGCAAGGCGACCGCGGTGGCGCCCAGCGCCAGGTTCGCCACGGCGTCGGAGGCCGTGCGCGAGCTCTCCAATGCCCTGCGCGTCAATCTCCCCCCGCCGCGTTTGACGACGGCGTCCTTGCATGGGGTCGGGCCCGAAATGTTCGCCCCGGATTCGGCGCGTATCTCCCGAACGACGCCAGCGGGCTCCGCAGCGACGATGGAGCTGCGCGTCCCGATGGCCAGCCGGCGCCGCTGGGTCCTGGGTGCTTCCACGGCTTCTCTTGTCGTCGCCATCGCCATAGGGACGCTGGCCCTGCGGTCGGCCGGCACGGGGAGCGTCGGCAGGGCCGCCGCGGTCGCGGAACCGGTTCCGCCTGCCCCCGTCGCTGCGCCGCCGCGGCCCGTCGCAGAAGCCATTGCCCCCGCCGTGGACCTCGAAGCCAAGCCCGAAACGGCCACGTCCGCTCGCCCCAGCGCCGCATCTGCGCCCAAGGCGCGCTCCAAATCGCCGAAGGCCGTTACGTCACCGAAGCCACCGAAGTCCATCTATTCGCGGGACTGACCCGAACCGCCCGCCACTAGCACGACGCTGTCAGATTCTCGCTGCCAGATCGATCATCGGAGCAGGCATACGCCCACGGAGCCGCCTGACCGAACAGGCGCAATGCCCCTTCAACGAAACCAGCAAGGCGAGCACCTGGCGGCCGTGGCCATCCGGGCCCCTTGGCGGCGGCCTCGCCGCATTTTACGTGGCCGCCTCGCTGAATCGGCCGATCGTGATCTGGTATGGCGAAGAACTGACAGCGGAGTGCTATCCCAACCAGGCGTCGAGCCGAACCGGCTCGAGACCACGCTCGCGCATGGCCGCGAGAATGCGCGGAAGCGCCGTGCCTGCCGCGGGCTCATGGTCGTCCCGCTCGGCCGCGTCGTGCAACAGCACGATCGCGCCATCGCGCAGCCGCGGCACCACCCGTTCGACGACCCGACCGGCCTCGGCTCGAACGCCGTCGCGCCCACGCACCGACCAGCCCACGATGACGAGCCCGAGCTCTCGGGCGATGCGCGCGATGCGCGGATTGGTTTGACCGACGGCGGGCCGGTAAAGGCGCGGCCGCTCGCCGGTCGTGGTGGCGAGAAACTCGACCGCGCGCATGAGGTCGGCGCGCACGCGGGCGGATGATCGCAGCGCGAGCAGGCGATCGTGCCGGTCACCGTGGACGCCGACCAGGTGGCCGCGCGCCACCAGCTCGCGCAACAGCTCTGGGTGGCGCTTCCCCTTCTCGCCGATGACGAAGAACGTGGCGCGCGCGCCGGCGGCGTCGAGTGCGTCCAGCACCGTGCGGGTGAAGCGCGGGTGGGGGCCATCATCGAAGGTGAGCGCCACCCCGTGCGCCCCGTCGGGGCCTCGCCAGAGGACATCGGCGAACATCTCGAGCGATGGATCCAAGACGCCCCAAGTAATGACCCCGGCGTAGGCGCCAAGGGCCCCGAGCGACAGCCACAAAGGGACCGGCGACCCCAAAAGCGACCGCAAAGTAAGAGCCAGGGCCGCCGCGGTAGCGGCCAGCAGAAGGGCGCGGCCGGTTGGCATCGTGCTAGCCTTGACCTCGAGGGGAGCGGGCTCTAAAAACCCGAGACGCCCGGCCAGGAACCGCACCCATGCCCTACATCATCACCGAGAACTGCACCGGATGCACGGCTTGCATCAAACGCTGCCCGACCGATGCCATCACCGGCGAGCGCAAGCTGCTGCACGTCATTGATCCGGAGCTCTGCATCGATTGCGGCGCCTGCGGCGTCGTTTGCCCCGACGAAGCCATCTACGACCACGAGGGCACCCTCTGCGAGATGTTGAAGGCCAACGCGCGCCCCATCGCTTACGTCGACTTGCAATCCTGCGTCGGCTGCGAGTGGTGCGTCTGGGCGTGTCCGTTCGATGCCCTGGTCATGGGCAAGACGCCCGGTGCGGGACCCCACGACAAGGGGGCCGGCTGGGAAATCGCGGTCCTGCTCGAAAAAAAGTGCGTCGGCTGCACGCTCTGCGAGCTCGACTGCCCCTACGATGCCATCCACATCTTCCGCAAGGATTCGGAGAAGGCAGCGTGGCAGGTGGAGCGCAACACGCGTTTCGAAGAAGAAATCGGCGTCCGCCCCGCGGCCACCGCGCCGAACCCCGACGAGAAAGCTGCCTGAGTAGCGCCCCCCGACGCACCGGTGGGGGGCCTAGGAGCGGTGGATGGCCGAATTTACCCGCTCCTTTCCCGATGACCCCGACCTCAGGCGCTTGGTCGAGGCCTTCGAATCGGGCGACTACTACACCGTGCGGACCGGCGCGCCGGCGCTCGCCGAACGGACCGCCGATCCCGCGGTGCGCAAAGCCGCGCTCGAGCTGCGCCGTCGCATCGAGCCTGACCCCGCACAGCTCTATTTGCTGGGCCTGACGTTCGCTCTGCTCGTCTTTCTGGTGGCGTGGTTCTACCTTCACAAGCACTAGGATGTACGCTGCCGCTGCCCGGGGGGTGCTCGTCATCGCATGCGCCGGATTCGTCGGTTGCGGCGCGCCGAAGGCGGCTCTTCGGCCAGAACCCGCGGGCGTAAAGGCACCCGAGTCGGCGGTGTCGCGGTTTTTCCCGCTCGTCGATGGCAACCAGTGGGCCTACGACGCGGAGGAGGACGACACCGGCAACAAAGGCATCTTCGTCACCCGTGCCCGCGCGCTGGCGGGCGCGCGTTTCTCACTCGTCACCGGCCAGCGCTCGCGCGTGGTCGAAGTGCGCCCCGAAGGGATCACGCGCACCGAGACCGGAAGCTATCTCCTTCGAGCACCTCTCGCCGCCGGCGCGGAGTGGCCAGGCGAAGGTGGCGCGGTCGTGCGAGTCGGCGCCATCGATCGCATCGTCGACGTGCCGGCCGGAAAGTTCGTCGGCTGTCTCGACACCGTCGAAGAGCAGCGTGGCACGGGCAGCGAACCGTTGCGGCGAGTGACGACGACGTATTGTCCCGACGTCGGCATCGTGTCCCTTCACGCCGAAGCTTGGGAAAATGGACGCCACGTCGGTGAGCGCGCGCTGCTGCGCTCCTTCGGAAAGCCGATATCGCTTTAGCGAGGCGCGCGGGACCGCGACGCCCGTGTGCTAGCCGCTCTTCTTGATGGAGATCCCGGAGTCGGACTCGGTCTTCGCCCGAGCCGCATCGGCGCGCATTCTCGTCACGGATTCCTTGGGTGCGGGCACCGATTCCTTGGGTGCGGGCACCGTCGGATCGAAGCGCGCCACCTCTTTGCCCGTATCGAGATCGGTCACTCTCGTCAAACGTTGCGTGCGGACAGCCCGGCGCGAAGCAATGACCTTGGCCACGATGATGTCGTGGACCGGTTCCCCCAGAGTCGTCGTTTCGCCGCTCTCGGACAGTTCCTGCAAAACGTAGGGCATTGTGCCCACCCCCTCGCGCCTAGTACGTTTTTCCATCCTGACCTTCATTCGCTTTCGACGCAAGAAACATGAAGGTGAAAAAAGGCGTACACGAGGCCTCCATGTCCAAGATCGACCCGATACTGACGAAGATGCGCGCGATCTGTCTGTCGCTTCCCGACACCAAAGAGACACTGACGTGGGGCCAGCCGCATTTCCGCGTTGGCGACAAGATCTTCAGTGGCTATGGGGAGGAAAAGGGCCCCCATCGCCCTCGCGCGGACGAAGAAAGCGTCAACACCTTGTCGCCCCCTCGTCGCTCCGCGGCGTCGGGTTCGACCAAGCGCGCGCGCAAGTCCCGCTAGGGGTCGGCGATAGGGCTAAGCGGCGCGCGCGTATTGAATCTTGTCCGCCTGCCCCATGCCGTAAAATCGCGACAGCGCGTCGCGGAGCTCTGCGCGCCGGCCCTTCTTCGCGTACATCACTTCGAGCCGCCGCACGAAGCGGGCTGCCAGATCGTTGGCGAAGCGGTAGCGGTCGCCGAGCTCGGTCCCCTCGGGGTGAGCGAAATGAACGCGCTCGTAGAGCTGGGTGTGCAAGCGGCGCGCAAGCTTGGCGTCGAAGGACTCTTTGCTCAGCACGAGCAGCATGTACTTGTCGATTTCCGCCTGAAGCTCGAGCTCGAGCTGCGTGGCAGGCAAATCCCGCCGGGCCCGGTCGGCTACATAGACGAAGTGGCTGACGCCTTCGATGAGCTGGCAGAGCCCGTCGAGACGACGCCCGGAAAAAATGGGCGGCGTTCGAACCTCGATCTCGACCGCCCCGTCGCCTGCTTGGCGGATGCGCACCACCTCGCGCTCGCCGCGACGGGTCATCTTGAGGAACGGCGCGACGGCTGGAGCCTGTTCCAATCGATAGAACCGCTCGATACCTCGCTGAACCCTGGCCGCCAGCTCGAGATAGTTCTTCGCTGAAGGGGGCGGACGAGACGCCTTGGTACTCAGTGAACACCGCCCGAGCCGCGGTGAGGGATGATCCCTCGAGCTCCGAGCTCTTTGGCCAGTGTCGCCGAGCCCGAGCGGAGCCAGCGCTCGTACAACATGACGACTCCGCGCTCGCCGCGCGCCTGCTGGGCGATGGTGGCGTCGGCGACGGTGGTCAGAACGTCGACGAAGCGGTCGAACTTCTGCGACAACTCCGTGAAGACGTTGTCGTCGGTATCTTGTCGTTTGCCGCTCGCCGCATCGGGGGTGTCGGCGGGGGGACGACGCAGCATGGAGGCGACCCCTCGGTAAGCGGTTGCCCCGACGCTCGTGACATATCCGACGTCGACGCCCCGGTTCTCGATGTGATCGCCAAAGAAGCCAGTGATGTAAAGCACGCTGTCTCCGAGGGTGCGCAGCCGCTGGAAACGCTGCGCCCCCGTCGTCCGCAGCGCCTCGTCGAGCAAAAAGGCCAGTGGGCGGTCGAAGTTGTCGTCCCGCTCTTCGTCGGGGTGGGCGAAGTCGCTGAGGAGCGCGACGAGGTAGCTCATTGCCTGTTCGGTCGCTTCCACCTGACGCGAGCGGACGGCCTCTCCGATTGCTTCGTGGAAAAAACTTCCCACGCTATTGGCCAACGCGATGCTCATGGCGAACCTCCTTGCGAGCCACATGCCGCACGGTCGGCCTGTGGAAAACCCCGTCGAAGCTCATTCCTTCGGGGTCTTACCTATCCATTACGGTGCTCCGGGCCGAAGGACAAAGGCTGCCAGGGGTCAAAGCGGGTCGGATCGCTGAACAGGCGTTGCACGGTTGGCCACCGGGCCTCGACACTGCCAGCCCGTGATTCCGCCTTGACACCTGATCTTTCAGGCCTATCTTGCGGCTCGCGCTTGCTAGCAGTCGCCCTCGGTGAGTGCTAACAATCGCAATCTTCAACGAAGTCCCTGGCTTCGATCGCCCTCTTCGGGCGCGAGCGCCGGGACGGCCCGGGGTGCCCTGGAGGGAGGCTCAGCCTGCCCCTTACCCGAGCGTCGGGGGGCCCCTCGGGCCCCTCACTCACCAAAACCGAAGGAGTGAAATCATGTCCATTCGACCGCTGCAGGACCGCGTGATCATCAAGCGCGTCAAGGAAGAAGAGAAGAGCAAGGGTGGGATCATCATCCCCGACACCGCGAAAGAGAAGCCCATCGAAGGCAAAGTCATCGCGGTCGGCAACGGCAAGGTCCTCGAAGACGGTACGGTTCGGAAGCTCGACGTGAAGGCGGGCGACACCGTTCTCTTCGGGAAGTACTCCGGCACCGAAGTGAAGATCGACGGGGAAGAGCACCTGATTTTGCGCGAGGACGACATCCTTGGCGTGATCGAGAAATAAGCGGAATTTAAGGAGACTCAATCATGGCAGCCAAGGAAATCGTTTACACGGAAGTAGCTCGTAACCTCATCCTTTCGGGCGTCAACGCGCTCGCCGATGCGGTCAAAGTCACCCTCGGCCCCAAGGGCCGCAACGTCGTCATCGAGAAGAGCTTCGGCTCGCCCACGGTCACCAAGGACGGCGTCACCGTCGCCAAGGAGATCGAGCTCGAGAACAAGTTCGAAAACATGGGCGCGCAGATGGTGCGCGAAGTCGCCTCCAAGACGTCCGACGTCGCCGGTGACGGCACCACCACGGCCACCGTGCTCGCACAGGCCATCTACCGCGAGGGTTCCAAGCTCGTGGCCGCGGGTCACAACCCGATGGAGATCAAGCGCGGCATCGAGAAGGCAGTGGAGTGCGTGGTCGAAGCGCTGAAGAAGAGCGCCAAGCAGACCAAGGATCCCAAAGAGATCGCCCAGGTCGGCACCATCAGCGCCAACGGTGACGAGACCATCGGCAAGCTCCTCGCGGAAGCGATGGAGAAGGTCGGCAAGGAAGGCGTCATCACGGTCGAAGAGGCGAAGAGCTCGGAAACGACGCTCGACGTCGTGGAAGGCATGCAGTTCGACCGCGGCTATCTCTCCCCGTACTTCGTGACGGACCCCGAGCGCATGGAAGCCGCTCTCGAGGACGTCTTCATCCTCATCTCCGAGAAGAAGATCTCCAACATGAAGGATCTTCTCCCCGTGCTCGAGGCGATTGCGCGGCAGCAGAAGCCGCTGCTCATCATCGCCGAGGACATCGAGGGCGAAGCGTTGGCGACGCTCGTCGTCAACAAGCTCCGTGGCACGCTCCAGTGCGCCGCCGTCAAAGCCCCCGGCTTCGGCGACCGTCGCAAGGAGATGCTGAAGGACATCGCCGTCCTCACCGGTGGTCAGGTCATCGCCGAAGAGCTCGGGCTCAAGCTGGAGAACGTCACCGTGACCGACCTCGGCCGCGCCAAGCGCGTCACCATCGACAAGGACAACACCACCCTCGTCGGCGGCGAAGGCAAGAAGGACAAGATCAAGGGGCGTATCGCCGAGATCCGTACCCAGGTCGAAAACACGACCTCCGACTACGACAAGGAGAAGCTCCAGGAGCGTCTCGCCAAGCTCGTCGGCGGCGTCGCGGTGGTCAAGGTCGGTGCAGCCACCGAGACCGAGATGAAGGAGAAGAAGGCCCGCGTCGAAGACGCGCTGCACGCGACCCGTGCAGCCGTGGAAGAGGGCATCGTTCCCGGCGGCGGCGTCGCGCTCATCCGCGCTCAGAAGGCCCTCGAGAAGCTCGAGGTTCCCGAAGAGCAGAAGTTCGGCATCGCCATCATCCGTCGCGCGATCGAGGAGCCGATCCGCCAGATCGTGCAGAACGCCGGCGAAGAGGGCTCGATCGTCATCAACAAGGTGCGCGAGGGCAAGGGCAACTACGGCTACAACGCCGCGACCGGCCAGTATGGCGATCTGCTCGAGCAGGGCGTCATCGACCCGGTGAAGGTCGTGCGCTCCGCGCTGCAGAACGCGGCCAGCGTGGCGGGCTTGATGCTCACCACCGAGGCGCTCGTCGCCGAGAAGCCGAAAGAGAAGGAAGCGCCCCCCGGTGGACACGGCGGGCACGGGCATCCCGAGTTCTGAGATGCGCGTGAAGTAGAGGGTGCCGCGGGAGTTTTGGCGGCCTCCGAGTAAGTAGAGCGAGCCGGTTCCGATGCGTCGGAGCCGGCTCGTTGGCTATTGCCCGAGGTAGCGCGGCGCGTGGCTCGCCAACGCGGTCGGCGTCTACCGCGCATGGCGACTGGATCACGCGCTCCTCTCGCCCGTGAACGGATTGTAGACGGCAACGCCGAAGTCGACGAAATGCTGGAGGTTGCGCGTCACGACGGTGCGTCCTCCAGCTCTCGCGGTGGCGAGGATGAACAGATCGTGCCCATCGATGGTTCGACCTTGGCGACGCGCCTCGGTTTCGATTCTTGCGCCCATCAGTGCTTCTTCGCGCGCGAAGGG
>Ga0193706_1000354_pt1 | contig 28213 bp, 23 predicted proteins | sample U3c1metaG_FD_160130 | JGI IMG/M metagenome (GOLD analysis project Ga0193706, IMG submission 160130) | Soil microbial communities from a riparian zone of the East river system, Colorado, United States - U3c1 | ecosystem: Environmental > Terrestrial > Soil > Riparian zone | place: USA: East River... | reverse complement strand
TCCGCCGCATCTGCAAAGAGTTTCGGCTCACCGCAGTCTACGTGACCCACGATCAGAAGGAAGCCCTCGCCGTCGCCGATCGCATCGCAGTGATGAAAGGGGGGCGCATTCTCCAGATCGATACGCCGCTCGAGGTGTACCGGCGCCCCCGCTCGCGCGCCGTCGCGGAGTTCATCGGTGAAACGAACCTGCTCTCGGGAACGGTCGTGGCGATAGGATCGGGCCAAGTACGGGTTCGAACGCCCATCGGCGAGCTCGTCGCGCTCGAGCAGCGCGATCTCGACGTCGCCCCCGGCAAGCCCGTGTGGGTGTCACTACGCCCGGAGTGCCTTTCATTGACGGCGGCGGTCGGCGCCTCGCTCCCCAATGCCATCGCCGGAGAGCTCGAAAGCACCGCTTATCTCGGTGGGATCGCCGAGCACCGATTTGGAGCGGGCGGCGAGCTGCTCCGGATCCACGAACTCAATCCTCCTGCCGCACGGCCCGCCGAGGCGAGCCGGCTCGCCGTCATCGCGCCCGCCGATGTGGTCCTGGTGCCGATCGATGACGACCGCTAAGCCCCGCGGCGAAGGAAACGAAGGAGGAAGGTGGACCGGCACCGTGAAGGGACTGGTGCCCCTGATGGCCGTGCTCGCGGTTCCTTTTCTTCTGCGACCGCGAGACAACTTGCTCGACGACTCGGGGGAGAGCGTGGTCATCATCACGCCGAACAGCGAGCCCATCCGCTACGAGTTCGCTCGTGCCTTTGGCGAGCACATGCGTAAGAAGGGTCGCTCGGTGTGGGTCGACTGGCGCACGCCGGGCAGCTCCAGCGAGATCGCGCGATTCATCGCTTCGGAGTACACGAGCTCATTCGCGAGCTACTGGAAGACGCGGCTCGGGCGCACCTGGTCGGCGCGGGTGGCCGCCGCCTTCGCCGACGCGAGCATCGCCGTGGGCGGCGAAGCATCGGGCGAGGACGAAGCGAAGACCGCTCGCCGCGCCTTCCTCGACTCCGATATCAGCATCGGGATCGATTTGCTCTTCGGGACCGGCGCCCCCGAAGCATCGGCGCAGGCAAGCGCCGGCAGGCTCGTCGACAGCGGCCTTTTGCGGTCTCGGCCCGATCTCTTCGGCGAGCGCGGCATTCCTGAAACCACGGGGGGCAAAGTCTTATGGGACAAACAAGGGCGCTGGGCGGGCACCTGTCTGACCCTCTTCGGCATTTGCCACAATCGCGACTCGCTGGCTCGGCTGGGACTGAAAAAAGCGCCGGAACAGTGGCAGGACCTCGCTGACCCGGCCTATTTCGGCCAGCTGGCGATGGGCGATCCGACCCGAAGCGGCGCCGCGGCCACCGCCTTCGAGATGGTGATTCACCAGCAGATGAACCTCCGCGCCGAGGAGCTCCGCGCAGAAGGAGCCGCGCCAGAGGACGTGGAAACGCGGGCGCGGAGCGAGGGGTGGGAACGGGCCATGCGACTCGTGCGGCGCATCGCGGCCAATGCTCGCTACTTCTCGAACATGGGGACCAAGCCGACGCTCGACATCGCCATGGGCGATGCGGCAGCGGGCATGTGTGTCGATTTCTATGGTCGTTTTCAGAGCGAGATCGCGGGAGGTGGCGCGGGCCGGCTCGGTTTCGACACGCCGCACGGAGGTACGGCCGTCGACACCGATCCCATCGGCCTTTTTCGGGGTGCACCTCATCGCGAGCTCGCCATCGCCTTCATGGAGTTCGTCCTTTCGCCGGACGGGCAGAAGCTATGGAACTTCCGTGTCGGCACACCCGGAGGGCCCCATCGCTATGCGCTGCGACGGCTTCCCATCTTGCCCGCGCTGTACGCTCCGCAATTCGATGCGCTTCGCTCGGACCCGGGCGAAAAACCGTACGACGAAGCACGCGCGTTCACCTACCATCCCGCGTGGACCGGACCACTCGCGCGCACGCTCACTTTCATCATCCGCGCGACCTGCCTCGACGCCCACGACGAGCTCGGCCACGCGTACAGCGCCCTCTTCCGAGCCGGCTTTCCAGCGCGAGCCACCGCGCTGTTCGACGACGTGCACCTGGTCGACTACGCGGCTGCCCAGGGATCCATCCGGACCGCGCTCTCGTCGGGCACCCCCATCGACGAAGCCGTTCTCGGCAATCGTTTGGTCGACGCGGTGAGATCCCAGTACCGCCGCGTAGCCGATCTCGCACGCGCGGGAGAATGAATCGATGACACGGCCGAGCCCCCTGGTCTGGACCGTGTTCGCGGTCGTGACGGCGCTCCTCGGGTGCTTCTTCTTTTGGCCGCTGGTCGAGAGTCTGCGCGGCGCCTTCCTGACGCCGAGCGGTGAATTCACGTTCGCCTACTTCGCACTTCTGCTCGACGACCCCACCTACGTCGAAGGTTTCCAGAATGCGCTGGCGGTGGCCGCCGCGACGACAGTGGTGGCGTCCGTGGGCGGTGTCTGCTTGGCTGTCGCCCTCGATCGATGGACTTTCCCCGGCAAGGCGCTCTTGTCGGCGTTGATTCCGCTTCCCCTCATCGTTCCCCCTTTCGTCGGTGCGCTCGGGATGAAGCAAGTCTTGGGACAAATGGGCGCGCTCAACGCGCTGCTCATCGACGTGGGCGTCCTCGACGCCGCGCATCCCATCGACTGGCTGCGCCAGGGGCGCTTTTTCGCGGTGGTCCTCCTCACCGCGCTGCACCTTTACCCGGTCGTCTACTTCAACGTCTCGGCGGCGCTCACACAGGTGAGCCCGGAAATGGAAGAAGCGGCGGAAAACCTGGGCGCCACGGGAATACGCCGGCTCTTCAAAATCACGCTGCCTCTCATTTTACCGAGCCTCTTTGCCGCGGTCACGATCGTGTTCATCTGGGCGCTCACCGAGCTCGGCGTGCCGCTCATGTGCGACTACACGCGCATCACCTCGGTGCAGATCTTCAGCGGATCGAACGACATCGGGCGAAGCCCAATCGTCTATGCGTTGGTGGTCACGCTGCTCTTCATCACCACCCTGCTCTACGTTTTGGCGAAGGTCACTTTCGGACGAACGACCCATGCCATGGCCAGCAAGTCCAGCGCGCGCCGCAAGAGCACGGCTCTTTCGCCCCTCCGCGGGCTCGTCTGCGCGGCGCTGGTCGGGTCGATGGTCTCCCTGGCGGCGCTCCCCAACGTCGCAGTCTTGCTCCTCGCCGTCTCGCGCGATTGGTACGGCACCATTTTTCCGTCGAGCGTCACGCTCTCGCACGTCCGCACCGCGCTCGGCCACGACCTCGTCGTTCCCTCCATCGCCAATAGCCTCCGCTACGTCACACTGTCGACTGTCTTCGACATTCTGCTCGGCGTGAGCATCGCTCACGTCGTGGTGCGCGGCCGGCTGCGGATCGCCTATCTCCTCGATGCTGCCGCGATGCTCCCCCTCGCCGTCCCCGGGCTCGTGCTCGCCTTCGGCTATTTGGCCATCGCCCGCGAGGGGCGCCCCTTTTCGTTCCTCAATCCATCCCGCGATCCGACCGCGCTGCTGGTCATTGCCTACGCCATGCGGCGACTCCCTTTCGTGGTCCGCGCGACTGCCGCGGGGCTGCAACAGATCAGCGTCAGCCTCGAAGAGGCCGCCGCAAACCTGGGCGCATCTCCCTTACGCACCTTCTGGCGCGTCACGTTCCCGCTCCTCGGTCCGCATCTCCTGGCGGGAGGCGTATTTGCCTTCGCCCTTTCCATGCTCGAAGTGTCCGATTCCCTCATCCTGGCGCAGCGTCAGACGACGTACCCGGTGACCAAAGCCATCTACGAGCTGTCGCAGTTGCTCGGTGAAGGGCGCTGGGTCGCAGCCGCGCTCGGCGCGTGGGCCATGATTTTCTTGGGCGCGGCGGTGGCCTTCGCGCGCTCTGCACTGGGACGTCGGTTCGGCGGTCTCTTCCGCGTCTGACATGCCACCCTCACATCGTGAGCGGTAGCTTCAGTGGGCGGCGTTGGCAGCCATCGGTTCGGATGGCGTGGCTGCCGCCGATCGGACGCCGAGCGCCTGGGCCACGGTTTGCGCGAGGTTCGGGCGCAGGTCGGGTTGTGCTGCCACCACCGGGGTGGGAGGAGTCACTTCACTGGAGGGCGTTTCCGGCGGGGGTTCGGGAGCACCCGCTTCCGGAAGATCGTCATTCGGCCCGTAGGTTGCGTCGCGTTTGGCGAGATCGCCGCCGGCGAGCGGTCGCTCGGGCAGCGAGACACCGGGCGGTGAAGGGTCGAGCCAGTGGTAACTGCGGTCGCGCGAATCGAGGTGCACGAACTGCGTCGCCCGATGTGTGTAGAGGCCCACGCCGACGCGGGGGAGCGTACGCAAGTACGCCGCCAGCGCCGCCGCACGCACCTTCGGCAACCGAAAGTCGATGGCGCTCCCTTCGCCGTGGCGACCTTCCGGTCGGCGGCCCGGCTTGCGATACCCCGAGATGACGATCACCTCGCGCGCGCGAAAATGGTAAGCGGCGCGAAAGAGCAGCTGCAGCGTGCGGCGATCGAGGGTCGTCGTACGGGGGTGCGCGGGGTCGCGCACATCGCAGAGAAGCTCGTCGAGCTCCGCCGCGGCCGCTTTGTCCAGCTTTCCGCTGGCGTCGTAGAGGCGAATCGAAGTCGATTGATGCGTATTCACATAAGAGATGTGCAGCGGCCACAGGGCGCCCTTGCCATTGCGCTCGCCATTGGCCGGCGAACTTTGCGGCTGCTGGGCTTCGTCACGGCGCTCGCGCTGGTTTTCCCCGCTCGATCCAGGCGGCGGTTGATCGGCCCGCGCACCGCCACGAGAAGTCGTCAAACCGAAAAGCAGCGTTGCGACGGCCATGACCTGAGAGAGCGACGCCAACCGATACCGCATTCACCATAGTCAACGGCACTTTCGCGTCCGTCCGTAGGCCTTCCATGCTGTTCAGATGTAGGCCTGACGCACCAATTGCCCTGCCTTGCCGCCGCGCGCAAGCGCACGTAAGAGAGGTGCGGCATGCCCAAGACCAAGATCGAAGCCGCCCTCGCCGCCGCGGAACTTGCGCACGCCGAGGATCCCGAGCGCGCCGATCTGCTGAGACGAACGCGGCAGTTCAAGGCGAGCTGGATCGAGCTTGCCGAAGCGCTCACCGAGACCCGGCGCCGCGGCGACTTCCGCCGCTGGGGCTACGATTCCTTCGAGGATTACACGCGGCGCGAGCTGTTCCTGCGTCAAGAGACCGTCGACAAACTGACCGGATCCTTCCTCTTCTTGAAGAAGCGAGCGCCGGAGGTTCTCGCGCGCGACGGACTATCGCGCGCGATCCCGAGCTACCAGGTGGTCGACTTCCTGCGACGCGCCGAAACGGAGAGCGACGCGCCGGAAAGCACCGTCGAGCAAATTCGCAAGCGCGTTCTCGAGGATGGCGCCGGACTCCCCTCCGTCGCGCGCGAATTCAAAGAAAGCGTATTCCCCGTCGATCCGAGCCAGAAAAAGGAGCGCGAGCTCTCCGCGCTCCTCAACGTTGCCAAACGCCTGCGCGAGCTGCTCGACGAGACGGAGATCGTGCCGCACAAGCTCGGCAGCGAAGTCGGAAAAACACTCGATCGCCTTTTGGAAATGCTGCGCAACGCCGGAGAACGCGCAGCGTAGCCCGCGCTGAGATACTCCGAGGCGGAGGCACGGCGGAGCAGAGCGACCGGCGCGGGATGCTACAGCCGGCGCGCTGTCGCCCACAAGGCGCATTGCAAACCGCGGCGCCAGGCGTCAGCAGCAGCTGTTCTCGACCGAGGAAGGTCAGCGCATGCTCGCTGGCAGCGCTCCCGATAACAGAATGAGCTAGCGATGCGTGTTGCGCCCGACGACGATACCCGTCGCGTCGCGTGCTTCGGCCATGACCTGCATCGCGACCGCGCGGGCCCGCTTCGCGCCTTCTTCGAGCACCCCCTCGACGTAGGTTTCGTTGCTGGCGATCTCTTGGCGCTTCGCGGCGAGCGGCATGAAGCGGGCGATGTAGGCGTCGCACAGCCGCTTCTTGATGTCGCCGTATCCGACGCCCCCTTTGACGTAGACGGGCTCGAACTCCGCTGCTTTTTGCGGATCCAGGAGGCGGTACAGCATCATGAGCGTGTCGCTCGCATCCTTCGGCTCGTCGACTCCCTTGCTGTCCGTTTTGATGCCCGCAAAGGAGGTCTTGAAGATCTGCTTTTCTGTCATCCCCGGGGCTGGAAAGATGGGAATCGTATTGCCGTAGCTTTTGCTCATCTTGGTCCCGTCGATGCCGGGAACGACCGGCGCCTGAGAAAACCGCCATTCGGGGCGCAGCAGGACCTGTTTGCCGAAAGCAGCGTTGAAGCTCGCCGCCATGTCCTGCGCCATCTCCACGTGCTGCTGCTGGTCTTTACCGACGGGGACGACCGTGCTGCGGTAGATGAGAATATCGGCGGCCATCAGCACCGGATAGTTGAAGAGGCCCATGGTGGGCTCGAGCCCGCGCGCGACTTTGTCCTTGTAGCTATGGGCACGCTCCAGCAACCCGCGCCCGACGCAACAGGAGAGAAGCCAGGCGAGCTCGCATACCTCGGGAACGTCGGACTGCCGAAAGAAGGTGGCCCTCGCGGGATCCAGACCGAGCGCAAGGTAGTCGATGGCGACGTCACGGGTGAGCGCGCGCATGCGCTCTGCATCGTGGACCGTCGTCAACGTGTGGTAGTTGGCAATGAAATAGAACGCCTGCTCGGAGTGGCCCGGGGGGCCCTGCAGCTCGACGTGCTGCTGGATGGCGCCGAAGTAATTGCCGAGATGAAGGGTGCCGGAAGGCTGAACGCCGGAGAGAATGCGCATCGAGGTGGCGCCGAAGATACCTCGCTTCGCGCGGTTCGGCGAGGTGTCGAGAGCCCCTTCGCCGGCGTGGGCGCGAGCTCTGGCCGGCGCTTCGGTCCGATTCTGCCGTCTGAGGAAATCGCGCGGCAGCGGCGGAAGCTCGTGGTAGATAACCGCTTAGCCATGTCGAGCGATGCCATCACCAGCCGCGAGAAAGACTTTGCCAAGTGGTACCAGGACGTCATCCGCCAGGGGGACCTCGCCGAGCCCGCCGAGGTGGTGCGCGGATGCATGGTCATCAAGCCGCACGGGTACGCCATCTGGGAGAAGATCCAAGCGGAGATGGACCGGCGCATCAAAGCCACCGGCCACAAGAACGCCTATTTTCCGCTGCTCATCCCGTTGAGCTTTCTCGCCAAGGAAGCGTCGCACGTGGAAGGGTTCGCCATGGAGTGCGCCGTTGTCACCCACTCCGGACTCAAGGCCGTGCGAGGCCCCGACGGCAAAGTCGAGATCGAGGTCAAAAACGAGCTCGAAGAGCCCTATGTCATCCGCCCCACCAGCGAGACCATCATCGGGCACTACTTCGCCAAGTGGATCCAGAGCCATCGCGATTTGCCGATGCTCATCAACCAGTGGTGCAACATCATGCGCTGGGAAATGCGCACCCGGCTCTTCTTGCGCACCAGTGAATTTCTCTGGCAGGAGGGGCACACCGCGCACGCGACGCACGAAGAGTCGCTCGAAGAAGTGCACCGCATGCTCAACGTCTATGCCGACGTCGCCGAAAACGTGATGGCGATGCCGGTCATTCGCGGAAAAAAAACGGACAGCGAGAAATTCGCCGGAGCAGTGTCGAGCTTCTGCATCGAGGCCATGATGCAAGACGGCAAAGCCCTGCAGGCCGGAACGAGCCACGATCTCGGGCAAAACTTCGGTCGCGCCTTCGACGTCAAGTTCCAGAACAAGGCGGGCGAGATCGAATACGTGTGGCAGACGTCGTGGGGCGCCACCACGCGGCTCATCGGAGGGCTCATCATGACCCACTCCGACGACGCGGGGCTGGTGCTCCCTCCGCTACTGGCGCCCATTCAAGTGGTCATCATCCCCATCTTCAAGAGCGACGAGGAGCACGCCAAGGTCGTCGAAGCAGGGCACAAGCTGCGCCGGGAGTGCGAAGAGGCGGGACTCAGCGTGGTGCTCGACGATCGCGACGGCATGCGCCCTGGCGCCAAGCATTTCGACTGGGAGCAAAAAGGGGTGCCGGTGCGGATCGAGATCGGACCTCGCGACGTCGCGGCCGGCTCCTGCGTCGTCAAACGCCGCGACAAAGACCCCAAGGAAAAATCGTCCCTCCCGCTGACGGGCGCGGCGACCGTCTTGAAGACCTTGATGAGCGAGATGCAGACGTCGCTCTTGGAACGGGCGCGCGCGTTTCGCGCTTCGCGCATGGTCCAGGTCGACACCTTCGACCAGTTCAAGCAAGCGCTCGACCCCGGTGGCAAAGGGAATTTCCTGCTCGCGCACTGGGACGGAACGCCCGAGACCGAGAAGAAGATCAAAGACGAGACCAAGGCCACCATCCGCTGCATCCCGCTGGAAGGCGAGAACGAGCCGGGCCGCTGCGTTCTCACGGGACGCCCGTCGGCGCAGCGGGTCATCTTCGCGCAGGCGTATTGACGCGCGACGCCGCCGGCACGGTGTCGTCTTGGAGTCAGTCGGTGGATGCCGACGGCGCGACTTTCTTGCGTTCGACGGGGATGGCCTGCCACGTCACGGTGTACGTCTGGGCCGGGTTCCACATCAGCCAACCCGTGCTTCCGGCGCCCGTCGCCGAGCGGACCTCGGCGGCGACGTAAGGTGGACCGTATTCCGGTGAATTCCACGACGCAGCCTGCAACCACGGCCGAATGAGGACGCTCTTCTTGCCGTGCTTCAGCATGGCCAGGATCTTGCGCGTCGCCATACCGACGATCTCGGGGTGATTGCCGGGCACTTCGAACCCCGCGTAGCCAGCGTGGTAATGCGACGGATACACCATCGGCGAAAGGACCTCGCATTCCGGCGCCAGGAGCACCGGGTCCTGCCCGAGCGCGTCGATGTCCGCGCGCACCCCTTCGGCGACGATGCCGAAGATGTCGAGCGAGAGGGGCACCTTGCGCGCCTGGGTCAGGGCGTGCACCTCCCGCACGAAGTCGCGAATGACGATCGTCTTCGGCGTTTTGCCCTTGGTGGCATCGAAGTCGGCGTTCTTGACCCCGAGGACGGGATAGCGAACGTAGTCGAGCTGGATCTCGTCCACGCCGAAGTCGAGGGCTTCCTTGACGAGATCGAAGATGTAGGCGCGGGCGCCAGGGTTGGCGGGGTCGAGCCAACCGATCTGGTACGGCCGGTTCGGGGCCCAGTTCGCGCGCGGCAGGAGCTCGGGCTTGGCATGGGCGATGAACTCGTCCTCGAAGCAGCTGATGCGCATGGCCACGCGGATCCCCTTGGCGTGCGCGAAGCGAACGGTGCGCGCCATATCGCGGATGGGCGCCCCCTTGGAGGCACCCGTCTCCACCACCAGCGCAACCTTGGAGCGGTAAGTGACCCACCCGTCGTAGTCCTTCGCGTCGAGCACGATCATGTTCATCCCGCGCTCCGCGAGCCGATCGAGCAGCGGCATGAAGAGCGTGCCCCCGGCGGTGCCCCCGCGGACGTAGACGCCGCGCAGATGCTTGTCTTCGGGCCAGCCGATCCGCTCGTCGTCCGCGCCTTTCGGCGCGCGCTTCACGACGGCAGGAATGACGATGCGATCGCCGGGTGCGGGCGATAGGGCGCGAAAGCCGGGGTTCTCCTTCTGAATCGCTTTGCTGAGCTCGCGAGCCAAGTAGATGTCGGTGAGATCGACATAGGCGTCGGCGATGGCAGGCAGTGAATCGCCGCGCCGAAGGACATGCGCCAGCCCGATCGGACTCCCGGCCGAATCGATGATCTCGCCGCCCTCGGGGAGCTTGGTGCGCAGCCACGCGACCAGCTCGGTGCGCTCGGGATCCGCCGTCCGCGTCGTCCCCGACTGCTCCGCGGGCGGCAAAGGTGCGGCCGGCGGCTCTTCGACCGAAGGTCGATCCGCTCTCGTGCCCGAGAGATCCACCGGGCCAGGTCCGCTCGGTTTGGGCAGCGTCGCACCGCAGGCGACGATGAAAGCGAGCGCCGGCGCGAGTACAAAGCGAGACCCGCTGTACAGAAGGGCGCGTGGCTGCCCCCGCGTCGGATCTCTTGGCACCTAGCTAGGGGAATACAGTTCGGGCGCGTTGGCAATCGTCCTGAGGCGTTTGGCCCAAAAGAAGTCGCGCCGAGCACGCGCCGTGGCTCCATCCCGGCGGCGCTACCTACATCGTCTCCCCGTCTGCCGCCCGGACTCGCCGAAGGGAAATACGGGCCCGCGTGGTCGCTTGCCCGAGCCACACTCGCGGCTAAGCTCGGCCCATGTCAGCGACGCGACCCGAGCTCGTTTGCTTCGACCTGGGAGGCGTCCTCGTTCGGATTTGCACGGTGTGGTCCGACCTCTGCCGGGCCACACGCCTCGAAGTGCGCGGCGATTCCGCGGGGGACGCCGCCGAGCGCTCACGCCGCGAGCTCAGCGAGGCGTACATGCGGGGTGAGCTTTCGACCGAAGCGTGGACCCACGCCATGGAAACGGCGCTGGGTGGGTTCTACGTGGGGGAGGAAATTGCCGCGCTGCACGACGCAGTGATCCTCGAGGAGTACCCGGGTATTAGCGTCCTCATCGACGATCTGCACCGCGCCGGCGTCGCGACCGCGTGCTTGTCCAACACCAATGAGACCCACTGGGCCAAGCTCGTCCATCACGACGGTGCGCGCACCTTGCCGGGCGAGCCTCGGTACCCCGCCGTACGCCGGCTGCATTCGCACCACGCGTCGCATTTGTTGCGACACATCAAACCGGCGCCCGCTATCTACCTTGCCTTCGAGAAGGCGGTCGGGCGAAGCGGCGCGCAGATTCTTTTCTTCGACGATCTGGAGGAAAATGTAGCCGCTGCCCGGCGCGCGGGTTGGCGTGCCGAAACGATTGATCCGTCGGAGCCGACGGACGAGCAGCTGCGACGTCACCTCGCTGCCCACGGCGTGCTCTGACGGCCATGGCCCTCGCCGCCACCGGGAGGCGCCTACTTCCATGATCCTTATGAGATCCTGATCGGAGACGAACGAGTCTTTATCGTTTTTTTCATCCGCTCGACGCATGATCCATTCGTCATGCGCGTCCATCAGGGCCGTGGGATCAGGCCGAAATCGGCAATCATCGCATCCGCGTTCGGCTGCGCGGATCGCGAGCTGTTCGCGGCGCTGCTCGTCTTCTGGGTGATCAGTCTGGCGCGGGTCGTGGTCGGCGTGGCCTGTCACGAGACATTCGGTGCGGAGGGCAGTCTCGCCTTCCTTGCCGTCCTGCTCGTACCTTGGCTCATGAAAGACGCGATCGTTCAATGTCCTTCTCCTCAATCTCGCCCTCGATGAACTGAAGTAAGCTGATTTTCATGACCTCGCGCCCGGACCCCGACGAACTGCTTCGGCGGGTTCATGCGGAAGAGCGCAAAAAAATGCGCGGGCGCCTCACGATCTTCTTCGGAGCTGCGCCGGGCGTGGGCAAGACATTCGCCATGCTCGAGCAAGCGAGCTTCTTGCGCGACGTGGAGAGACTCGACGTCGTCGCGGGCATCGTCGAGACCCACGGTCGATTCGAGACGACCACCCTCCTGGCCGGATTCGAACGTTCGCCGCGGCGCAAGGTTGCGTACAAGGGGACGATCCTGGAGGAGTTCGACCTCGACGCCGCGCTGGCGCGCAAGCCGAGCCTCCTTCTGGTCGACGAGCTGGCCCACACCAACGCCGAAGGTGCTCGCCACGCCAAGCGTTGGCAGGACGTAGAGGAGCTGCTCGAAGCGCGCATCGACGTCTACACGACGCTCAATGTCCAGCACGTCGAGAGCCTCAACGATGTCGTCGCCCAGATCACCGGCGTCGTCGTGCGCGAGACGGTACCGGACTCCGTGATCGACGGGGCCGACGAGATCAAACTGGTCGATCTGCCGCCCGACGCGCTGCTCGAACGGCTGCGCCAGGGCAAAGTGTATTTGCCGGCTCAAGCCGAGCGTGCGCTCGAGAACTTCTTTCAGAAGGGCAACCTGATCGCACTGCGCGAGCTGGTGCTTCGCAAGACGGCCGAACGTGTCGACGCCGACATGCAGGCGTGGCGGCGCGAACACGCCATCGAGAAGACCTGGGCGGCCTCGGATCGTCTCGTCGTCTGCATCGGCCCCAGCCCGTACTCCGCGAATCTCTTGCGCGTGGGTCGCCGCATGGCGTCGGGACTGCGGGTCCGTTGGTTCGCCGTCAACGTGGAAACGGCGGCCACGCTGCGGTTCGGCGCCGCTGACCGCGCGCGTATCTCGCAAAATCTTCGCCTCGCCGAACAGCTCGGCGCCGAAACGGTGACGCTCACCGGTCAGAGGCCAGCCGAAGAGATCCTCAGGTTCGCCCGCGAGCAGAACGTGACGAAAATCGTAGTGGGAAAACCGAGGACGGTTCGGCTACGCGATCGGTTCGGCTCGTCGTTCATGGACGAGCTCATCCTCGGCAGCGGCGACATCGACATCTACGCGACCGTGGGACAGGCCGACGAAGTCGAGCCGGTGACCGCGGTCCCGGCCCGTCCCCCCAAGCAGGATGTCCGAGCGTACTTCGCCGCCGTGGGAGGCGTCACCGTGGCCACTGTCGTTGCCTATGCCGTCTTCGGCCGGCACGAGCTCGCTGACGTGGTGATGATCTACCTGCTTGCCATCATCGGTGTCTCGATGCGGTTCGGATTTCGCGCCTCCGTTTTGACCGGCATTCTCAGCTTTCTCGCGTTCGACTTCTTCTTCGTTCAGCCGTACCTGACCTTCACGGTTTCCGATCTGCGGCACGTCGTCACTTTCGCAGTGATGCTGCTGGTGGGCGTCGTGATTGCCGGCCTCACCCAGCGGGTACGCGATCAGGCTGAGGTGGCTCGGCGCAGCGAGCGCCGAATCGCCCTCCTCTATGCCATGAGTCGAGAGCTTTCTCGCATGGAAGGGCAGAATGCCATCGCCAACGCGGCAGCGCGCCACCTGGAGCAGGTCTTCGAGAGCCGCATCGCCATCCTCGGCGGGGAGAGAGACAGCGCGGTCCGCATCGAATACGCGACCGCGGGGTTCGTTCCGCCTCTCGACAAAGAGGACGGCGTCGCCCGCTGGGTGCTGAGCCACCGGAAGGAAGCAGGGATTGGAACCACCACCTTGTCGGGGAGCAGCGGTTTTTACGTGCCGCTCATCGCGCCGGGGGCCGAGGCGACGGCGTTCGGCGTTCTCGCCCTGTACCCCGAAGAGCCGCAGCGCTTCGAGGATCCCGAGCAGCGGCGACTTGCCGACGCCTTCGCGACACAGATTGCAAGCTCGCTCGAGCGTGCACGACTCGCCGAAGAAACGGAGCGCGCGCGCATGCAGGTCGAGACCGAGCAACTGCGAAGTACGCTCCTCAGCTCGGTCTCCCATGATCTGCGTACTCCGCTCGCGGTCATGAAAGGCGCCGCGAGCACGCTGGTGGCCGACGACCTCCATTTGACGCCTGCCGTACGCAGAGATCTCAACATTGCGCTCCTGGAGGAAACAGAACGACTCGACCGGCAGGTTCGCAACCTCCTGGACATGACGCGGCTCGAATCCGGGGCGGTCCGCGTGAAGAAAGAGTGGTACTCGCTCCAAGAGATCGTCGGCGCAACGTGGAGTCGGATGGAGTCACGGCTTGCCGCTCGCCCGGTGACCGTCAGCGTCGACGCCGAGCTACTCGTCCCCATGGATAACGTCTTGATCGAGCAGGTGCTCGTCAATCTCTTCGAGAATGCGGCCAAATATACGCCGGCGGGCACGGCGATCGAAGTCTCTGCCAAGAGCGCAGACGATGAGATCGTGGTCGAGGTGGCGGATCGCGGTCCCGGGATCCCAGCCGACGAGCGAGAGCGCGTCTTCGACAAGTTCCACCGAGGGCCATCCGAGCGAACGAAAGGGGGTGTGGGCCTTGGGCTCACCATCTGTCGGGCCGTCGTGATCGCTCACGGCGGCCGGATCTGGGTCGAAGACCGCGAGGGCGGCGGAGCTTCCTTCAAGTTCGCGCTACCGCTGGAAGGTGAACCACCTCCTCTCACCGGGCTGCCGGAGATCACCGAGCGCAGCGGCGAGACGGAATCAGGTCGGAGAGCGCAAGAGAGGACGTCCGCAACGTGACGCCGGCGCCGCTCGTTCTCATCGTCGAAGACGAGCCCCAAATGGAGCGATTTCTTCGCGCATCGCTATCGACCCACGGCTACCGTCTGGTGGAGGCCGCCACTGGCGCGGATGGTCTCGCGCAGGCTGCCGCCCGCAACCCCGACATCATCCTCCTCGATCTTGGACTGCCCGACCTCGACGGCCTCGAAGTCACCCGCCGTATCCGGGAGTGGACGCAAACCCCGATCATCGTCATTTCGGCGCGGGGACAAGACGACGACAAGATCAAAGCGCTCGACGCCGGGGCCGACGACTACCTGACCAAACCCTTCAGCGTGGGCGAACTCTTGGCTCGTATCCGCGTCGCTCTCCGGCATGTTGCCCGTATCGCATCGGGCAAAGAGGAGTCCGTCTTCACCATCGGTGAGCTTCGTGTCGATCTCGGAAAAAGGCAGGTGTTCGTACAAGAAGCGGAAGTCCACCTCACCCCCACCGAGTACCGCCTGCTCGCCACCATGATCAAGTACGCAGGCCGCGTCGTAACGCACCGGCACCTCTTGAAGGAGGTGTGGGGACCTCCTTATGTGGAGCAAACGCAGTACCTGCGCGTCTTCATGGGGCAACTGCGTCAGAAGCTCGAACCCGAGCCGGCCAAGCCACGATTTTTGATCAGCGAACCCGGCGTGGGTTACCGGCTGCGGGCGCAATAGAGGGAATTCTATGGCGCGAGGCATCCGACGTGCCACCGGGACAACGACGATCCTTTTCGCGAGTGTTCCCGGGCGAATACGATAGCCTTGGACTTTGCTGAGGCCGGTTGCCCTCGCCGTCGCATTTGCAAGACAGCGCAGTGGGCGCTCGCTTTGGAGACGAAGACGCACTACGAATCGCGGGCCCCATGCAACCGGCTGCATCCGCTCCTCCAAAACTTCACGGGTCAGACTCAGGCGAGGCAGCCGCCGTCGTCGCGCACGCCGAGCACGGGCACGGCCCGAAGCTTTCGACCCTGGTTATCGGTGCCCTCGGCGTCGTGTTCGGCGACATCGGCACGAGCCCTCTCTACGCCATCAAGGAATGCGTGGAAGGCGAACACGGCGTTTCACCGACGCACGAGAACATTCTCGGCGTGCTCTCCCTCATCGTCTGGTCCCTCATCGCCGTCGTGGCCGGCAAGTACCTCACTTTCATCATGAGGGCCGACAACAAAGGCGAGGGAGGAATTTTCTCGCTGCTGGCGCTCATTCCGCCCAACAAAAGGCAAGCCACCACGCACATCTCTTGGACGGCTTCGCTCGTCATCTTCGGCGCGGCACTGCTCTACGGCGACGGAATGATCACCCCGGCCATCTCCGTGCTGAGCGCCATGGAGGGGTTGGCCGTCGCGACCACCGCGCTCAAGCACTGGATCGTTCCGCTCACCTGCGTCATTCTGCTCGGCGTCTTCTGGGTACAAAAAAAGGGGACCGCCGGGATCGGGCGTATTTTCGGCCCTATCATGATCGTCTGGTTTTTGGCGCTCGCCGTGCTCGGCGTCATTCAGATCGTCGCGCACCCGGCCGTGCTCCAAGCGCTGAGCCCGACCTACGCCGTGCAGTTTTTCGTCGCCCACAAGTGGCGTTCTTTCCTGGTGCTGAGCGCCGTCGTTCTCGTCATCACCGGCGGTGAGGCGCTCTACGCCGACATGGGGCATTTCGGGCGGCGACCGATCCGCCTGGCTTGGTACATCGTCGTCATGCCGGCCCTTCTTCTCAACTACTTCGGCCAGGGGGCGTTGATCCTGGAGCACGAGTCGACGGCGACCAACCCGTTTTATGCGATGGTGCCCACGAGCCTCATCTATCCCATGGTGGTGCTCTCCACGATGGCGGCGATCATCGCCTCCCAGGCCATGATCTCGGGCGCATTCTCCGTCACCAGGCAGGCCATCCAACTCGGCTTTTTTCCGCGCGTGACCATCGTTCACACCTCCGGTGAGGCCGAAGGGCAGATCTACATTCCCGAAATCAACGCTGCGCTCATGGTGGCCTGCATTTGGCTGGTCATCACCTTCAAAGAATCGACGGCGCTCGCCTCTGCCTACGGCATTGCCGTCACCGGCACCATGACCATCACCTCGATCATCTACTACGTCGTGGTGACCGAGGCGTGGCACTGGCCGCGTTGGAAGGCCATCCCGCTCGTCGGTGCGTTCCTCCTTTTCGATCTGTCATTCTTCGGCGCCAACCTCCTCAAGTTCTTTAGCGGCGGATGGTTCCCGATCGGTATGGCCGTCATCATCTTTCTGGTCATGACCACCTGGAAGAAAGGGCGGGCCATGCTGGCGCGGACGGTGGCCGATCGGCTGCTCCCCATCGACATGTTCTTGACGGACCTCGCGTCGCTAAAGCCGCCACGCGTCCCGGGCATCGCCGTTTTCATGTCGTCCAACCCCAACGGCGTGCCCATCGTGCTGCTCCACCATTGGAAGCACAACCAAATGCTGCACCAGACGGTCGTCCTGCTCTCCGTGATTTCGGAGAACATGCCGGAAGTGCCGGTCGCCGACCGCCTTCAATTCAAGGACCTGGGACAGGGTTTCTACCACCTCGGGGCGCATTACGGCTTCATGCAGACGCCCAACGTGCCCGACGTGCTGCAGCGCGCCGCGGCGCTGTACGGCATCCCCTACGAGCCTGGCCGGACGAGTTACTACCTCGGGCGCGAAACGCTGCTCGCCACGAAGAAGAGCGGCATGCATACCTGGCGCAAGATGCTCTTCGCCTTCATCTCCCGCAATTCGCGTTCAGCCACGCAGTACTTCTGTATTCCACCCGACCGCGTGGTGGAGCTGGGGATGCAAATCGACCTCTAGCCCGCACGCCCGCGTCGCTACCAGGGAATCTCGTGCTCGTCCTCGAAGAAGCCACCTCCCGTGGCACCGTCGGGCAGCGTGGCCAACCAGACCAGCGTTCGAGCCCCGTCCGCAGCTGACCGCGTCGCGCCAGAACCGCCCATCGCGGTACGCGCCCACCCGGGCGATCCTGAGTTGACGAGGATCCGCCGCTCATCGTCGCGGAGCTCGCGCACGAGCACGCGTGTCAGCGCATTCAAGCCCACTTTGGAAACGCGATACGCCGACGAAGGCCAACCTTTCTCGGTGTGTGTCCCGCTGGCGACGTCACGAACGAACGATTCCATCAGATCGATCAGCTCCCCGCGGGTGAGCGCGGGATCGAGAAACTTCGCTCGAAGTTCGGGCGACATGGCCCCGATCTCGCCGAGCCCGCTCGACACCATGACGATGCGCCCGCCCGCGCCCATCGTCGGTAGCATGCGATCGGTCACCCTCATCGCTCCGAAGAAATTCACGTCGAGCGTGTGCCTTGCCACGCTGCTGTCGAACCCCTGCATGGAGACGCCGGCGTTGTTGACCAGGACGTCGATCCCACTACCGATCTGCTGGGGCAGAACCTCGATGCTCGCCTGCTCAGCGACATCGAGCGTGACAAAGCGTACCCCTAACTTGCGGGCCACTGCCTGACCCGAGGCGAGATCGCGGCTCGTACCGATGACATCGAGGCCCGCCGCGGCGAGCTGCCGGACGATCTCGAAACCGATACCACGATTGGCACCCGTGACCACCGCCACACGTTTCGTCATGGGTCCACTCTTGAGTCGGATGTCGAAAGGCGCAAGTCGAGCGCCCGGCCCCTAGCCTTCGATCGCGCAAGCCGGCGGCAGGTCGAGCGCGCACGGTGCCAGCGCCTGCAGGAGCGCTCGCGTCGTCGATTGCGTATGGCGGCGACCAGGTCGCGGCTGCGGTGCAGGGGGCGGCGAGCGTCGCAGCGCGCCCCGCATGTGCTGCTCCATGAAGAGAGGCATCGGATCGAACTCGAGCGCCAGCGCGGGCGCGTTTTCTCCGCGGCGCCTGCCCCGCGCCACCCGCGTCACGGTGGCCTCGGCATCGACCCAGAAGCGGCTCCTCGGCAACTGAAAAGAGACGATGAGCCGCTCACCGGTGAGGATCGATTGACCGAATATCCAGTGTGCGGCGGTAACCACCATTCCAGACACCGAGACGTCGAGGATGGCGTCGCTGATGAGGCGGAAATCGCGTTCCCGCACCACTTGACAGGGCATACGCACGGCGAAGCGGCGGGCTTTGCGTCGATTGGCGAGAACGGTGCTGCGCATCGGTGCCTCCTCTTAGGGATTTCAGCATCGTAGGCGGGGTGATGCCCTCCGGGCCAAGTTCGTAGGGCTTGAGTTCGGCCGAAAAAGTGCCGTTGAAACGCGCATGCGACGCAGTCTTTTCATTTTCGCGGCGGGTATCTTGGGGGTGGGCTTGTCCCACGATCGCGCAGAAGCGGCGCCGGTGACGGACGTGCGCTTCATCAGTGGCCGGGACGCGGCACTCTTTCGTTGGCGTCCCGACCTTCCTTGGCACCGGCTCGATGCCCGCAGTGCCCTCGGGGAAGGGGCCGAGATTACCTGCGAGCAAACCTGCCGACTCAAGGTCGACGCCGACAATGTGCTGACTCTCTCGCCCGGCGCGGTCATCACCGTGGGCGCTTACTTTTACGTGCCGCTCGTATCCAACGTCCAGCTCGCGCCGGCGCACGAGATCAAGGTGAGCGCGGGGCACGTCGACGCGTTCTCTGGCGCGAAGGGCATTCCGCTGGTTCTTAGCGGCCCCGGCACGACCCATGTCGCGCTGCGCGGCGCCGAGGTGCAGATCGCGGTCAAGGGGGAGCGCATGGTCGCTCAGGTGAACGAGGGCACCGCGCGCGCCGGCTCCAACAAACGCTGGATCACCCTCGACAAGGCGCAGGCCTCCACGCTGACGGCGCAGGGGTACCCGACGACGCCGCGCGACGAGGCGCAGGCACCGGAATGGAAAACGGGCGAAGGATGCACGCCAGCGCTCGGCGTCGCCGAGCTGGGCAACGCTGCGAATGTCGGCGTCTGCTGGCAACCACGAGCGGACGCCGGCTCCTACGTCGTCGAGCTCGCGCGTGACGAGAGCTTCTCGACCGTCGAGCTCAGCGAAACGACCACGTCGACCACCTGGTCCAAGAGCCTGCCCGAAGGGCGCTACTTCGTACGCGCACGCACGATCGACGGCGACACGCTCGCCAGCCGAACCTCGCTGGTGCGCAGACTCGGTGTCGTCTCGTTCGGGCTGCCACCCGGCGCGAGCGCGAACCTCGGGTCCCGCACGGTGGTCTTGCCCCAAGGCCGCGCCTTCGAGCTGCGCGACAGCACAGGGCTCGAGACCGCGCTCGATCGCGGGATCTTCGTCAGCGTTCGAGGGCCCATCGTGATGGACGCCGAACCGACGCACAGGCTGCGATTGCGGCTCGCCGGCGACCCGTCCTCGGAGAACACGCTCGAGCTACAACGGCGCGCGCTCCGCGCCGATATCGAGATCGGACCCAAGACTGCGCGCTGGCCGGTCGATCCCGTCGACATCACCGTGACGATGCGCGACCCAGCGGGTCTCGTCGACGCCACCCAGGTCGCGCCCAGGCTGCACGTGCTGCTAGGGCTGACCGAGCTCCCGGTCGTGTGGGCACACCGCGGCCCCGTCTGGACGACGCGGCTCGCGCCTCGCAGCGGCGGACCCACCGTCGTTCGCGTTGTCGCCGAAGACGAGTTCGGCAATTCCCTCGGTCGCACGTTCCTCGAGGTCGACGAAAAGCCGGCCAAGCCCGGGGAAACCCCGCACCCTTCTCGCCGCGTCGCCAACAACTAATCGCAGAGAGCGCCGCGCGCACCGGCGCGCGCGGCCCGCGGGTGACGCGCGGCCTTCGCACGAGGTTGAACGCTCGACCGTCGGGTTCATGGGCGGCACGCCGAACCGTACGCTCGGAGGCCATTGCGTCGTGACGCAGTGCGTGGGAAAGTGGCCGCCATGGGCCTAACCTGCAACATCGACGCGCGTGGCAAAGCGGTCCGCCTTCGCCTCGGCATCGTCAGCTTCGTCATCGGAGTCGTGCTGCTCTTCGCTTGGGCGTTTCCCACCGGCACGCCGCTGGCGTGGGTGACGACCATCGGTGTCCTCGCCTCTGCCGCGTTTTCGATCTTCGAGGCGCGCGCGGGCTGGTGCGTGGTGCGTGCGATGGGTTTCCAGACACGGATCTGACCGTACGTCGCTCGATCGCACGCAGCGCACCCCGTAGCGTTGCTGCGCGTCGACGGCCGCGCGAAGCAGCGGTGCACCGAAGCGCGAGAGCTGCTTCGAAAAGCGCGGGAGATCTGATCACTTTCCATCGAGGGTACCCACTATGAGTGCAGCGAGGTCGCGCAGCTTGCGCGGCCATCTCGATGGGCGTGCGCGGCGTGCCTGATTCTTAGGGAGAACTTTCATGCGGACGAGTTTCCTCCTCCTGCTGCTGGCCAGCGGAGTGGTTTCGCTGTCGACGCCCGGTTGCGGTGGCAAGCTGACCAACGCCGAAACGCTCGAACTCCAACAGGATGGCGCGATCCTGACGGGCGGAACTACGACCGGAAGCGGTGGCAGTGACACCACCGGAGGTGCCGGCGGCGGCAGCACTGGCGGCGGCAACACCGGTACCACCGGCAGCGGCACCGGCGGGACCGCTGATCCCCCCACCGATCCCACTGGCGGCAGCGGCGGTGCGACAGGCACCGGCGGGACCGGTGGCACGGGCGGCAGCGGCGTCGGCGGCAGCGGCCCAACGGTCGATGCATCGCCTGGATGCCCCGAACAAGCGCCGGCCAGTGGCACCGAATGCGCGGGATCGTCGGTGATGTGTCGCTACGACACGACGACGTGCGCTTGCATGACCTCCGGCGGCGGTGGTGGCGGAAACCGGCGTGACGCCGGGATGACATGGTCTTGCAGCGGTGCGGCCATGGACGCGGGCCGAAGCGGCCGCGGCTGACGCTGGTTTACCAGGTCAACCAGCTCACCGTCAGCGAGCCATGGCCGGGATTGATCCCCGCCCTCTCCGAAACCAGGGTACCGATCACCGTTCGAACGTAGCCGCTCCCGCCGCCGCCCCCGTGCCAGCACCCGCCACCACCACCGTAGTAGCCCCCGCCGCCACCTCCGCCTTCGGAGGCCACGCTAGTTCCACCGGTGGCGACGCCCGAGCCACCAAACCCCAATATGCCGGCCCCGGCGCTGCCAAAAGGCGCGTACGTACCGCCCGCGCCGCCAGCGGCTTGTGTTCCACCACCCCCGGGTGTCTCGGGGGCACTGCCGCACGTCATCGCGTTGAACACGTACCTGCCGCCGACCAGGCCGCCTCCGGCACCACCGCCGTCGTCGGGCCCGCGGCAATTGTAGCCGGCACCACCTCCGCCCCCCGCGACGACGACCCGATCATTGATGCCAAAGGGGCTCACCCGCACGTCGGTCGCGCCGCCCCCTGTCCCGCTGTAGAAGGGGCCTCCGGTTTCCATGTACCCCGTACAATTGGCCGGGCCGCCGCCATTGAATCCACCCAAGTTTCCGGCCGAACAAATCGTCCCCGCCCCGCCGACGCGGATCTGCAAAACCGCGCCCGCCGTCGTGGTCAAACGGGCCACCATTTTGCCCCCATACCCGCCGAGAGCCTGGGTCATGGCGCTGTTGTTCGATCCGCCTTGCGCGCCGTTGGCATCGATCTCGACCGCAGTGATGCATTCCGGAACGGTGAACGTCTCGACGGCACCGGTATAAGTGAACGACCTCGAGCCGGCCGTCGGCATGACCACGGTCACGACCACCGGGGCCGACGTCGCTGTGCAACCATTGGCGTCGGTCGTGGTCACCGTATAGCTGCCTGACGCGATAACGACGATGGATTGCGTCGTCGCTCCCGTCGACCATAAGTAGCTCGCCGCGCTGTTGGTCGTGAGCGTCACGTTGCCACCGCTGCAGAATCGCGTCGGCCCGCTGGGGGCGATCGACGCCGTCGGCGTCGGATAGGCGCTGACGACCGTCGGCGCCGAGGTGGCCATGCACCCGCGCGCATCGGTCGTGGTGACCGTGTACGAACCTGCTACGCCGACATCGATGGTCTGCGTCGTCGCATTCGTCGACCAGAGGTAGCTCGGCGCTGTGCTCGACGTCAGCGCGACCGTCTTACCCGGACAGAATCCGGCGCCACCTGCTGGGGAGATCCTCGGCGTCGTCGTGCCCGTGCAGTCGAGACCGTCGGAGCCAACGTCGCTCACCGTGACATCGGTCGGCGCGTCGTCGATCGCAAGATCGGAAATGATCACGTCGCTGAGTGGCACGTCCATCACGCTCCTATCGGAGACCGAGTCCGGGGCCGAATCCGGCCCGGTCCCGTCCGACGCGACGTCGCGGGCGTCGCTGCCCGTATCGACGCGGACATCGCTGCCCGCATCTGCACGGGCGTCGTTTCCCGCGTCGATCGAGCCATCCAGCGCCCCGCCGTCGAGTTGCTGATTGACGTCAAGTTGGCGGTCGAACGTCGTATCGGCGCTGGGCGAGCTGTCCTGGGTCGGGCCGTTGCCCGCGTCCGGATCGAGGAAGGTCCGATCGGGCCCGCCACAAGCGAGAACGAGCGCGCCCGCCGCGGCCACCGTGAGAAAGGGATTGAAAGTACTTGTCCGCATGGCTCGAGTCCCCGGCGCCTTTGAGCAGCCCGAGTTGGAACGAGGGCGTCACGTCTTGGCCCTCAGGTAGGTGCGGCTCCCAGGAACAACGACTGGCTCGTTGCCGCGGTTGGACGCGAAAAAGGCAGACTCTAACTTTCACACGCCTTGTCTTCGAATGTCCAGCTTTCCTCGCGTGGCGTGCAGGCTCGCATGGCTACCGACGTCGAACGCCCCCACGTCATCGCGCCTCGCCGACGCCGCCCCCCCCCCGTCCGCGGGCCGTTGCTCCGGCGGCCGAGACCTGCAAGACCAGGGGCCATGCAAAACGTTCTCGTCACCGGCGCCAACCGCGGTATCGGGCTCGAGCTCTGTCGCGCGTTTCAAGCGCGCGGCGACGGCGTCTTCGCCGTCTGCCGTTCCCCCTCGCCCGAGCTGTCGGCGCTCGGCGTACGCGTGCTAGCTGGCGTCGACGTGACCGAAGACGGCTCGAGCGCATCGCTCGTTCGTTCCCTGGAGGGTACGCGCCTCGACGTGCTCGTCCACAACGCCGGCATTCTGCGCGCCGAAGCGCTGGGAACGATCAGCTACGACTCCATCCGCGCGCAGCTGGAGACCAATGCCTTGGCCCCGCTCCGTCTGACCGAGCGACTCTTGCCGCTGCTCGCGCCCGGCAGCAAGATAGCGCTGATGACCAGTCGCATGGGTTCGATTGCCGACAACACTTCGGGCAGCATGTACGGCTATCGCATGTCCAAAGCGGCGCTCAACATGGCGGGGGTCTCGCTTGCCCACGACCTCGAGCCACGGGGCATTGCCGTCGTCATTCTCCACCCTGGGTACGTGCGGACCGAAATGACGGGAGGCCACGGCAGTGTCGAGCCGCGCGACGCAGCCGTGCAGCTGGTGGCTCGGGTCGACGAGCTCACGCTCGCCACGAGCGGCCGCTTTCTCCACGCCAACGGCGAGGTCCTCCCGTGGTGACGAGCGTCGGCGCGGGCTCTTTCCCAAAGCGGCGCATGCCAGCGGTGTTCGTCCCTCACGGCGGCGGACCGTGGCCCTTCGTCGACGTGGGGATCGGAAAGAAGGACGAGCTCGCGGCGCTCGCCTCGTACCTGCGATCGCTGCCCATGGTGCCGAAGACGCCGCCCAAGGCCCTCTTGGTCGTCTCGGCTCACTGGGAGGAAGCGGTCCCCACGGTGATGAACGGCGCACGCCCACCGATGCTCTACGACTATTACGGCTTTCCTCCCGAGTCGTACGCGATCACCTGGCCCGCTCCCGGCGAGCCGAAGGTCGCGGCCCGCGTAGAAGAGCTCCTCGCCGGCGCCGGATTTGCGACCCGCGCCGATTCCGAGCGCGGCTTCGACCACGGGACGTTCGTGCCGCTCAAGCTCGCCTACCCCGATGCCGATGTGCCGACGGTTCAGCTCTCGCTGAAGACAGGGCTCGATCCGGCCGAGCATCTGGCGATGGGGCGCGCGCTCGCGCCCTTGCGCGACGAGGGGATCTTCATCGTCGGCAGCGGCATGACGTACCACAACCTGCGCGCCTTCGGGCCGCAAGCGGCCCCCGTCGCGGAGGCCTTCGACGCGTGGCTGCGAGAAACCGCGACGCTCGCGCAGCCCGAACGTGACCGCGGGCTCACCGCGTGGGCCAGCACGCCTGGGGCGCGCCTCGCTCACCCGCGGGAAGAGCACCTGCTCCCCCTCATGGTCGTCGCCGGCGCGGCAGGAGACGACCGCGGCACCCGCGCCTACGACGGCACGATTTTGGGGCTACGCGTGTCGGCCTACCACTTCGGTTGCTGAAGCAGACCTTTTCTAAAAGACCCGAAAAAACTCGCGCGGCGCGCGCTTCTTGCGCGTGCATCGGGTATCGGCGCTCATGTAGCAGACCGAAAATGCGCGGCGCGGCTTCCCGGTCCGATTGACGAGCGAACGGTGCCACACGTGGTTGTGCAGGAGCAAGACGTCGCCCGCGCGCGCGGGGAGGGGCACGCCCGCCTCGTCGGCACCGCGCGCGCGAACGAGCGGCAGGGGGATGACACCGCCGAGCGGCGTCGCCAGCCCCGCGCGGTGGCTTCCGGTGAGCACTTCGACGGCACCGGCTTCGACCGGTGTGTCGTCGAGCGCCGTCCAGATCTGCAGCAACGGGTCGCGGTCGAGTCCCCAAAAAAGTCCGCCGTCCTGGTGCCAGGGCAGCACCGTGCCCCCCGTGCTCGACTTGTTCATGAGTACGGCGCGGTAGATGACGACGCGCTCGCCGATCAACATCCGCGCGATGCTCTCGAACACCGGGTTTCGTAGCCAGTCCAGAAAAAACGCGTCTTTCTCCAGCTTCTCGATCTTGCGGTAGTTGTACGACGGACCCTGGTACCCGCGGCCGAAAGTGAGATCGTCGTAAGATCCCGTCTCCGTATCGAGCTGGAAGAAAAGCCCCGGGTCGGGCGCGCGACCCATCATCAGATCGTCGGCACGGCGGCGAAGCGACTCGAGCCCCGCGTCGCTCATCAGGCGACCGAGACGGGCGTAGCCGTCGCGCGCGAAGTCGACGAGAACTTGGTGGAGATCGATCCGAGGGTCGGCGATGAGCATGGTCACTTCGTTTCTGCCGCTCCCGTTGCCCAGAACTCCGCTTGCGTCAGACGGTTGACGGCGCCGAGCAAGCGGTGGTTCGCCCAGGCGTTGTTGTAAGCCATGGTGGCGAAGTGGTGGGCAAGCCGGCACATTTGGCCGACTTTAGCACCCGCGCGTGCCACGCAGGCTCGTGCCCGAACCGTCTTTGCCTCCGGATACCGCGAAAATCGGCGCTCGCCACCTTGACTCGTTCGGCAAAGTGAATATGCATTAACCTCCGCCGGTCGCCCCGCGGTCGAGCTCTTTTTTCATGACGCGTCCCCGGCAGGTCACCAGCGAAGCGATCCTCGAAGCGGCTCGCGCCTGCGCCGTCGAGCGCGGACCCAATGTTTCGTTGGAGGTCATCGCGGAACGGCTGGGGGTGACGCCGCCCGCGCTGCTCAAGCGTTTCGGCTCCCGCGAAGCGATGATGATCGCCGCCTTGCGAACGTCCGAGGAGCCCCCCTGGGTGAAAGGCCTCGCTGCCGGACCGGACGAAAGCCCGCTCGAGAAGCAGCTGGAGACGCTGTTTTCACGGATCCTCGACTTCTTTTCCAGCGAGGCAGCACGGATGTCGACCCTCTGCGAGAGTCGCCTTCCCTTGAGCCGCATCTTCGACGCATCGCGCCCTCCCCCGCCCGTGCAGCACACATGGGCGCTCGCCAGCTGGCTCGACGAGGCCCGCGCGCGAGGCCTCGTCCGACGAGACGACTTCGAGATAGCTGCCCTCGGCATGCTCGGCGCGCTGCACGCGCGGGCGTTCCTCAAGCACTTCTTTCGTCGCTCTTTTTGGCGCGGCTCGCGCCAGGATTATGTCGCAGGCCTTGCCAATCTCTATGCACGCGCCCTAGCTCCCGTCGCGACGGCCGGCGTCGCACGTGTTCGAATCGCCGCGAGGACGGCATCCCGCCGGTCGCTCCATCGACGTCAGTCAGGAAAAGCATGAACCACCACGCAACCGTGGCCCTTTTTGCTCTCGCGCTCTGCGCATGCCGCAAGCCGAACGAGGCGGCCCCGCCCGACAAACCGCAAGCCGTGACGCTGCCCCCCGTGGTCGTCGAGGACGCGCCCATCGAAGTGCGCCTCATGCCTCACCTCCTCACCCTCACCGGGACCGTCACTGCCGACCGTCAGTCGGAAGTGGCGGCCAACGTGTCAGGGCGCGTGATCGCCACGCCCATCGAGCGGGGGCGTCTCGTCAAGGCGGGAGAAGCGCTCGCCATCGTCGATTCCAAGGCCGCCGGGTTCTCGATGGCAGCCACCGCCGCGCAAGCCGAGCTCGCGGCGACGCAGGTCAAGCAAGCGGAGGAAGACTGCGGGCGCGCCGAGCGTCTCTATAAGGAGGGGGCCGTCGCCGAAGCCGAGTACAGGCGGCAGCAGACGCAGTGCAAAACGCAGCTGCTCCAAGCGACGGCAGCGCGCGCCCAGGCCGAGCTCTCCGCCAAGCTGGCCGGCGACACGATCATCCGCGCGCCGTTCAGCGGCGCCATCGGCGAGCGCTACGTCAACTCGGGCGAATACGTGCAGCCGTCGAGCAAGGTCGCCTCCATCTACGCCTTCGATCCCGTGCGGGTGACGGTGAGCGTCCCCGAACCGGCCGTCGGCAAGGTCAAGCAAGGGCAGACGCTCGACTTGCACGTCGCCGCGGAGCCCGATCGCACCTACCCGGCGACGGTCGTGTACTTGAGCCCCGCCCTGCGGACCAACACCCGCGATTTGCTCATCGAGGCCAAGGCTTCCAACGCCGACGGCAGTCTGCGGCCAGGGATGTTCGCCACGGTCGAGCTCACCGTCGGGGAAGAACGGGTCCCCACCGTGCCCGAGGACGCCGTGGCCACGGAAGGCACCGTCAAGAAGATCTATTTGGCCCGGGAGGGCAAAGCGTTCGAGGTAGTGGTCCGCACCGGCGTCAAGAAAGACGGGCGCGTGGCCGTGCTGGAGACGCTCGACGGCAAGGACCGCGTGATCCGCCGTCCGCCTCCTGGCTTGCGCGACGGCGCGCTCATCACCATCGGCACCCCGAAGCCCAACGAAGGCGCGGCCGGGGCGCGCGCACCGCACTAGGAGCAACGTATGCAGTGGCTCGCCCAAATCTGTGTCAGGCGTCCCGTCTTCGCGACCGTCCTCAGCCTCATCATCCTCGTCGTCGGCGGCGCCTTCTACAAGCAGCTCGGCGTCGATCAGTTCCCCAAGATCGATTTTCCCGCGGTCATCGTCATCACCAGGCTCCCCGGCGCCTCGCCGGAGGACGTGGAGACCGAGATCACCGACAAGATCGAAGGCGCCGTCAACACCATCAGCGGCATCGACGAGCTCCGGTCCAATTCGTCGGAAGGCGTCTCGCAGGTGATGATCCAGTTCCTCCTCGAGAAGTCGGTGGCCGTCGCCGCCCAAGAGGTCCAGGAGAAAGTGAGCGGCGTTCTGGCCGATCTGCCGCGCGGCATCGATCCGCCCAGCGTGGTTCGTTTCGACCCCGATTCCGCGCCGATCCTTTTCATCGCCTTGAATGCGCCGGGGCGAGAAGCCAAGGAGATCACCGACCACGCCGATCGCGTCGTGCGGCGGCGCATCGAGAGCATCAGCGGCGTCGGCCAGGTGCGCCTCCTCGGCGGACGCAAGCGCCAGATCAACGTATCGGTCGACCCCACCAGGCTCCGCGCTCTCGGACTCTCCGCCGGAGACGTGGCGCGGGCCATCGACGCCCAGAACCTGACCATGCCCGGCGGGCGCGTCGACACCAGCCGCGATTTTTTGACCGTGCGCGTGCACGGCCGGGTGGAGAACGTCGAAGATCTCAGCAAGATCGTCATCAAGCAGGAGGCCGGCCGGGTCGTCCGCCTGGAGGACGTGGCCGAGGTGGAGGATGGGACCGAAGAGGCGGAGACCTCTGCCTTCTGGAACGGCGAACGCACCGTCATTCTCGCCTTGCGCAAGCAGTCGGGGACCAACACCGTCGCTGTCGTCGACGCCGTCAAGGCGCGCCTCGCCGAGGT
>Ga0193706_1000353_pt1 | contig 28268 bp, 23 predicted proteins | sample U3c1metaG_FD_160130 | JGI IMG/M metagenome (GOLD analysis project Ga0193706, IMG submission 160130) | Soil microbial communities from a riparian zone of the East river system, Colorado, United States - U3c1 | ecosystem: Environmental > Terrestrial > Soil > Riparian zone | place: USA: East River... | reverse complement strand
CGTGTGACGGCGTGAAGGCGCTCATCATCGTGGCCGCCGCCGATCCCGGATGGTCCATGGCGGCGCTCGCCGCCGGTGGAACGACGCAGACCAAGCTCGTACGCGTCGGGGACGAGATCGGCGCCGGACGCGTCGTGCAGATCATCGAGTGGAACCGCGTCGTGCTCTCGCTCGGCTCGGCGCTTTGCCAGATGCAGATGTTCAAACCGAGCAAGCCGGCCGGTACCGCGGCCGCGCCGGCCCCCACGCCTCCTCCCGCTCCCGCCGCGGCCGTGGTGGGCGGCGCAACGCCCGTCCCGGCCGACATCGCTTCCAAGATCCAAAAAGTGAGCGGCAACGAGTTCAACGTCGACCGCCAGGTGGTCGACAAAATCCTCGAAAACCAGGCCGAGCTCATGAAATCGGCGCGCATCGTGCCCGAACAAGAGAACGGCAAGGTCGTCGGCATCCGCCTCTTCGGTATTCGTCCCGACACGTTGCTGGGGACGCTCGGCCTCGAAAATGGCGATCGGCTGCAGTCGATCAACGGGTTCGATATGGCGAGCCCCGAGAAGGCGCTCGAGGCGTACGCGCGCCTTCGCACGGCCGACCACCTGACGGTGCAGGTCAATCGCCGCGGTCAAAACCAGAACATCGATTTCAATATCAAATGACGGCAGTTTCGATGGGAAGCCACATGAACGACGAATCGATCCTCAAGCGCACGCTCGTGCTGACCGGCAAGCTGGTTGGAATTTTTTCGATGTGGGTCGCGCTCCTCAGTGTCGTCGCTACCGTCGCCGCGACCCGGCTCGTGGCGGCACTGTCCGGTTCCACTGCCGACCAGGGCGCGGTCGCGCCGGCCGATGCGACGAAGAAGGACGAGGGCGGCGCCGCCTCGCGTCCCAAAAATCCACCCATCAATGCCGCCCACAAGCCCAACGGATGAAACTGCACCGATCGACTTTGGTTTCGCTTCTTGCCCTCACGGTCTCCGTGATGTCGAGCTCTCACTACGGATGGGCGCAGGCTCCTGTGCGGCCTGGCGTGCCGCCCGCCAAGACGCCCGGCGCTCTACCGCCGCCCACGCCGGCAGCACCCGCACCGGCGGCGCCGCCGGGAACGATGTCGCTCGGTGACGTGCAGCAGCACCCCGAGCTCACCAAGATGCCGAAAGGGTTCGTCGACTTCACGATCGAAGAAGGCGATCTCGCCGAGCTCATCACCACCATCAGCACCATCACCGGCAAGCGCTTCATTTACGGCGGCAAGGTGCGCAACATCAAGGTGAACATCTACGCGCCGAAGAATCAGCGCATCACGCCGGCCGAGGCTTATCAAACCTTCCTCTCCGTCCTCGAGACCAACGGCCTTACCGTCATTCCGCACGGGAAGTTTCTGAAGATCGTCGAATCGGCGGGCGTCGCCACGCAGACGACGCCGCTCTACAACACGGGTCAGCCGGTCCCGCCCGAGGATCGCTACGTGACGCGGCTCTACCGGCTTTCGCACGTCGGGGCCGACGAGGTGACGGCCCTCCTCACCAAGTTCAAGAGCAAGGACGCCGACATCTCCGTTTACAGCCCGGGCAACCTGCTCATCTTGACGGACACGGCCAGCAACATTCGCCGTATGCTCGAGCTCGTCGAGGAGATCGACGTGGGCGGCGCCGGCGATCAGCTGTGGGTGGAGCCGGTTCACTACACGACCGCCACCGAGATGGCGCAGCGGGTCAACGATATCTTCGACGTCAAAGCGGCCGCCGCTCCCGCGCCGGGGAAACCGCCGGGGATCGCCTCGGGCGGCGATATGCGCATCACCAAGATCATCCCCGAAGATCGCACCAACACGCTCGTCATCGTCGGAACCGAGCGGGCGTACCTGCGCGTGCTCGAGCTGGTGCGGCGCCTCGACGTGCCCAACACCGGGGAGGGGGAGGTCCATGTTCTCCCCTTGCAACACGCCATGGCCGAAGAGCTCGCGGCCACGCTCAACGCCATCTTGGCGGGCGCGCCGGGAGCGGCGAAGACGCCGGGGGGACCGCCGGCGACGGCCGGGCAGGCTGGCATTTTCGAAGGCGCCGTCAAGCTGACGGCTGACAAGGCCAGCAATGCGCTCGTCATCACGTCGTCGCTGCGCGACTACGGGGCGCTGCGCAACGTCATCGACAGGCTCGATATGCCACGCCGCCAAGTGTTCATCGAGGCGGTGATCATGGATATCTCGGTTGAGCATACCAACAAGCTCGGGTTGAACTATCACGCCGGTGCGAACCCTGATCTGGGAGGGGACAACAAGAGCCTCGTCTACGGAGGGCTCAACCCGTTCAACTCGATTATGCTTCCCAATCCAGCCGATCTGCAGGGATTGGCGCTCGGCATCCGGGGTCCGGACATCGCAGGCACCAATACGCTACTGGGAACGGGAATTTCCATCCCGGCGTTCGGTGTGACGCTCAACGCGCTGCAATCGAGCGGGGACGCCAACGTGCTCGCCACGCCGCACATTATCGCCACCGACAACGTCGCCGCCGAGATCAACGTTGGTGAGAACATCCCCTTGCAGACCAACGCCGGCGGTCTTCCCAACCTGGGCGGCATTCCTGGTGCGGCAGGCGCCGCAGGTGCGCTCGGCGCCCTCGGTGGTTTGGGTGGGCTCGGGTTCGGCGGCGGATTCGCAGCGCCGCGCCAGGACGTGGGCACGAAGATCAAGGTCGTGCCCCACATCAACGACTCGGACGAGGTACGTCTCGAGCTGACCGAGGAGATCTCGGAGCGCGGCGCCTCTTCGGGGTCCCTTGGCGCCGTCTCCATCACCAAGCGCAACGCGCAGACGACGGTTGTGGTGCACGATCAGCAAACGGTCGTCATCGGCGGTCTCATGCGCGACGCCGTTACGACCGGTGACACGAAAATTCCGGTCTTGGGGGACATCCCCGTCCTCGGTTTTCTCTTTCGCACCACGACGCGTGGCAAACGCAAGACGAACCTCCTTCTTATCCTGACGCCTTACGTGGTGCGCGATCAGAACGATCTGCGGACGGTCTTCGAGCGCAAGATGCAGGAGCGGCAGGAGTTTCTCGATCGGTACTTCGTCTTCAGCGATCAGAAGCCGTTCGAGCCCGCGCTCGATTACTCTCGCACGAGCGGCCTCCTCGAGACCATCCGCCAGTCGTATCTCCATCTTGCCGATCGCCGGCGGCTCGAAGACGAGACGCGCCCGCGCGAGCTGCGCGTGCACGACGCCCAGCAGCCGATTGAGATGCCGCTCACGCCGACCCCTGGCATCGGCGGGCGACACGCGCCGGGTCCCGCGGCGCCCGGGGGCACCGTCCCACCGGGCGCGCCTGGCGGAATCGCGCCCGCCGCGCCTGTTCCCGGCGGCGCGGCGGCACCGGGTGCTGCACCGGCGACACCGGGTGCTGCACCGGCGGCACCGGGTGCTGCACCGGCGGCACCGGGTGCTGCACCGGGCGGCGCGCCGGCGGCTCCGGGCGGCGCGGCTCCGGCGCCCGCGGCACCTCCCGGGGGAGGAGCTGCGCCTGCCGTCCCCGTGCCGATTCCTGTGCCCGTCCCGGTTCCCGTCATTCCGGCGCCCGCAACACCTCCGCCGCCGCCGCCGGCTGCGCCGGTACCACCGCCGCCCGCGCCGGGCGGTGCTGCCCCGCAGCAAACGGACTGGAGTCCCGTAAGGGTGGAGCTGGGTCGGAACGGAGCGCCGCCTCCGGCGGCGCTCGTTCCGCCCCTCGGCTCATTGACTGCCTTGCCGGCCCACGAAATGGCGACCGCGCGGGCCAGCTTGCGCTCGGACCACTAGGTCTCACCATGCTGACTGCAGGACGACACCGATCGAACCATTTCGAGGAGGCGCCGTGCTCGAAAGCTACCTGAGCGAGATTCTTGTCCGGCGCGGCGTCGTGACCGAGGAGCGATTGAAACCGTTTTTCGCGCAGCAGCGCGAAAACGGGCCGAGCCTGATGGATCTCCTCTTGGCGGGCAACGTCGCCGACGCGGGAGCGGTGGCGCAAGCGCTGGCCGACGAGTGCGGCTTTCCCTACCTCGCGCGCATCGACATCGAGGCCATCTCCACGCCGAGCGCGGCCAAGCTCCCTATCTCCTACGCCAAGGCCCACAAGATCCTCGTTGCCGCCGAGGACGAGCAGCGCGTCCATGTGGTGTGCGCCGATCCGCTCGACACCGCAGGGCTCGACGACGTACGCGCGCTCTTTCAAAAGCCAGTCGACGTCTCGGTCACCAGCGCGGAAAACGTCGTCGACGCCATCAACCGCGTCTACGAGCGCAGCGACCAGAGCGGAGGGGAGCTCGAGACCAACAACGATAACGCGGAAGAAGAGCTCGAGGACATTCTCGATTCCGACGACGACGCGCCCATCATTCGCTGGGTCAACGCACTCTTTTTCCAGGGCGTGAAGGAGCGCGCCAGCGACATCCATATCGAGCCCGAGGAAAAAGAGGTCCTCGTCCGCTACCGCATCGACGGCGAGCTCTACGTGGCCAAGCGCGCCAACAAGCAGTTCATGAGCTCGATCATCGCCCGCGTGAAGATCATGGCCGGGCTCAACATCGCCGAAAAGCGGCTGCCGCAGGACGGGCGCATCTCCCTCAAGATCGCCGGCAAGAGCATCGACGTCCGTGTCAGCACCATTCCGACGAGCCGCGGCTTCGAGCGCATCGTGATGCGTCTTTTGCACAAGACCAACGTGCTGCTCGATCTGCCCGATCTCGGTTTCGCCGCGCGCGACTACGCCCTCATGGACGGGCTCATCCGCAAGCCCGACGGCATCATCCTCGTCACCGGTCCTACCGGCAGCGGCAAGACGACCACGCTCTATGCCTGTTTGAATCGTATCAACCACCCCAACTTGAACATCCTCACCGCCGAGGATCCGGTGGAGTACGAAATCGGCGGCATCCACCAGGTGCACGTGCATCCCAAGATCGGGCTCACCTTCGCGAGCGCGCTGCGCGCCTTTTTGCGACAGGACCCGGACGTCATCATGGTGGGCGAGATCCGCGACAAAGAGACGGCCGAGATCGCCATCCACGCTTCGCTCACCGGCCACTTGGTGCTGTCCACCATCCACACCAACGACGCCGCCGGCGCCGTGACGCGGCTCGTCGAAATGGAGATCGAGGCCTTTCTCGTGCGGTCGAGCGTGATCGGCATCCTGGCGCAAAGGCTGGTGCGCTTGCTTTGCCAGGATTGTCGCGAGGCTTACGCGCCGAGTGAGATCGAGCTGCGCCAGCTGGGGATCGATCCCGAGCGCAACGCCTGGCGAGCGTCGCGTAAACTTTCGCCGCGCTATGTCGCGCAGGGCGCGAAGTACGTGCCGGTCGGTCTGGAAGAGCAGAAAGGGCCGCTCACTTTTTATCGCGCCAAGGGGTGCGCGTCGTGCCTACAGACCGGCTACACCGGGCGCCGCGGCATCTACGAGCTCATGATGATCGACGACATCGTGGGGGCGCTCATTCTGAAAAGCTCGGACGCGCAAAGCATCAAGCGCGCTGCGGTGGACCAGGGCATGGATACGCTGCGCGACGACGGCGCCCGCAAGGTTCTGCTGGGGGTGACGACGGTGGAAGAGGTGCTGGCCGCGACCCAAGAAGACGTCGCGGTGGAGTAAGTCATGGCGGTTTTCGAGTTTCGCGGCGTCGTAGCTACCACCGGCAAATCGGTGCGCGGCGTCCGCGACGCCGAGAATCCGAAGGTGCTGCGTGCCGCTCTGCGCCGCGACGGCATCATGCTCACGCTGGCCACGGAAGAGGCGGCGGGCAAGACGAAGAAGAGCCGCGAGATCGATCTTTTCAAGGTCTTTCGGCGCATCAGCGGCGCCGACGTGGCCGTCCTGACGCGCCAGCTCGCGACCCTGGTGCGCGCTGGCATCCCCCTCGTCGATTCCATCGGCGCGCTCGTCGATCAAGTCGAGAAGGAAGAGCTGAAGCGCGTGCTTACCGTCGTGCGCGAGAAGCTCAACGAGGGTACGAGCTTCGCCAAAGCGCTCGAACAGCACCCCCGAGCCTTCCCGCCCATTTTCGTCAACATGGTCGCCGCCGGCGAAGCCTCGGGGACACTCGAGCAAGTGCTGGAGCGCCTCGCCGATTTCATGGAGGGGCAGGCGCGCCTTCGCGCCAAGGTGTCTGCGGCGCTCGCCTATCCGGCCTTGATGGCGATCATCGGCACGCTGCTCATCAGCGTGCTCATGGTGGCCGTGGTGCCCAAGGTGACCGCCATCTTCGAGAGCCTCGATCGAGCGCTGCCTTGGTACACGCAGGTGCTCATTGGCACTTCCAATTTCTTGGCCGGCTATTGGTGGCTCATGGCGATCATGATAACCGGAGGGATCTGGTGGTTTCGCCGCTGGAAAAAGACGGCGCCCGGGCGGTTGAAATGGGACGCGATTTGTCTCAAGTCTCCCATCTTCGGCCGCCTTCTACAGATGTTGTCGGTCGCGCGTTTTGCCAAGACGCTGGCCACGCTGCTCGCGGCGGGTGTCCCTCTGCTCAAGGCGATGGATATCGTCAAGAACGTGCTCGACAACGCGCTGCTCGAGAAAGTCGTGGAAGAAGCGACCGGTTCCATCCGCGAAGGCGAAAGCATCGCCGAGCCGCTCCGGCGCAGCGGGCAGTTTCCGCCCATCGTGACGCACATGATCGCCGTCGGTGAGAAGAGCGGGCAGCTCGAACAGATGTTGGAGAGCGTGGCCGACGCTTACGACGCGCAAGTCGAGACTACCGTCCAAGCGCTGACGAGCTTGCTCGAGCCGCTCATGATCGTGGTGATGGGCGCGGCAGTGGGGTTCATCGCCTTCTCGATCATGATGCCCCTCATCCAGATGAACGAGTTCGTGCAATGAGGGCGCGCCGCAACGATGGTTCATCGAGGCGACGGTTCGGTGCCAGTTTCCCTCGAGCCGAAGCGGCGTACCGATCGCGAGCGAGGTACTGATGGTGCTGCGCAAGATCGGCTCGCGTGGCATCGACTTGCCGTGGGAACGGCGGCGCGGGCTCGTGCGCCGGCTGCGCCTCACGCGCGCGCGTCCTTTCGTGGCCATCGTGGCTGTGGCGGGGCTCGCCGTTCTCCTGGGAACACGCGAGCGGCAGCGCACGGGCGAGCGCTCCACGCGGGCAGCGTTGCTCATCGTGCGCCGCGCCGTCGACGCCTACCGCGCCGACCACGAGGGCAAATGCCCCAAGCAGCTCGACGAGCTGGAGGCGGCGAGGTACCTCACCGAGCTGCCGCACGACGCCTGGGGAAGGCCCTTTCGCCTGGTGTGCCCCAGCCGGCGCGAAGGCGCAGCGTACGATCTTTCTTCGGATGGACCCGATGGCGAGCCGGGGGGACTCGATCGCATCGAATGATTTTCGGAACGAGAGGAGAAACTGTCATGACGACATACGGATGGGATGAGGAAACGGCGAACGCACGGCCGGCACTGCGTGTCGCCCGGGTTTTGGAGCGTGGTGTCACGCTGGTCGAGGTTCTGATCGTCGTGGCCATCATGAGCATGATGTCAGCGGCCGTCGTCGTGGCCGTCATACCCAAATTCAAAGATGCGCAGGTCAAGACCGCTGACCAGAGCGCCCGTGAGATCCGCAACGCGGTGACGCGCTTTCGCTCGCGCGGCACCGACCAATGCCCCACCATCACCCAGCTGGTGAGCGAGAAGGAGATCGACAGCGCCTCCAAGGTGGACGACCCGTGGGGTTCCGCGTTCAAGATCGAATGCGCTGAGGACGAGGTGTACGTACTCTCCCCCGGACCGGACAAGAAGGAAGGCACCGCCGACGACATCTCCATTCCCAAGAAGACCGGCCGTTAGCATCATGTCCGCCGTGTTCGCTTTTCCGACCTTGCCCGCGCGCGCCCTTCGTCGCGCGGCGGTCGGAGAACGCGGTCTCACCCTGATCGAGCTCATGGTGACCGTGGCGCTCATCGGCATCGTCACGGCGGGCATCGTCATCAGCTCGGGAGCGGTCGTCAATTCACGCATGCGCGGCGCGGCCAGCATGATCACGGGTGCGGTGCGCATCGCCTTCACCCGCGCGAGCGCAACGTCGCGACCCAATCGGCTCGTCTTCGACATCGAGAATGGTTCCGTCATCCTCGAAGAAACGCGGGACGTGCTCGCGGTGAAGAAGGACGATGTCGCCGGGGGGGCGGCGGCGGCCACGGAAGAAGAGCGTGATGCCATCAATACCGCGGCCCGCGTCATCAAGGGACCGCAAGCGCCGCGTCCTCGATTCACCGCGGTGCGTGCGCTCGGGCTCGACGAGCCCGATACGAGCGGCGGGCGTCCCATTGGCAAGGGGGTCCGCTTTCGCAAAGTGGAGACCGCCCATTCGCCGGACGGACAGACATCGGGTCGAGCCTATCTTTATTTCTGGCCCGGCGGTCAGACCGAGCGCGCCGCCATTCAGCTGGCGCGCGTCGCGTCGACCGACGAGGAGAACGAAGGGATCACCATCCTCGTCTCGCCGCTGACGGGACGTGTTCGCACGCTGGCGGGCGCCAAATCGATGGATCCTCTGCGCGACGACGGCACTCTGCAAGAACGAGAGGATCGGTCGTTTTGAGATCCAAGCTGCGCGCCTTCACTTTGCTCGAGGTCATGGTGGCGGTGGCCATTCTCGGTCTCTCGCTGACGGTGATCTTGTCGGCGCAGGCGGGCCTCTACGCGGGCGGCGCCTACGCGCAGCACACCAGCATTGCTACCGGGCTTCTCCGCTGTCGCATGGCCGAGATCGAAGAGCGGCTCGTGAAGCTGGGGTTCCCCGAGGTGGACGAGAAAGACGACGGCTCCTGCTGTGACGGCGAGCTTCGCACCGACATGAGGTGCGAATGGGCGGTGGAGCGCATCGAGCTACCGACGCCGGATCCGGCCGCGCTCGCCTCGTCGAGCCCGATGGATACCTCGAGCCCGGGAAGCACCTCCGGCGCGGGCCCCTTGGGGCCTTTGAGCGCGCTGATGGGCGGGCAAAGTGCAGCGGGCGGCGTTGCCGGCCTCAGCCAAATGGCTCTCCCGTCCGGCGGCTCGCTGGCGCTCTCCGGCGACGGCGGAGTGTCGGGGCTTGCGGCGGCGCTGAAAGACGGCACGGGAGGTGGCGTTTCGGCCCTCGCCCAGATGGCGATGACGATCGTCTATCCCAGCCTGAAGCCGATGCTGGAAGCGAGCATTCGCAAGGTCACCGTCAAGGTGACTTGGAAAGAGGGGATTCAAAAGCGCGATTTTTCGGCGATACAGTACGTAACGCGCCCCATGCGCGGGGACGCCATTACCGCTGCCGCCGCGGCGTCGGGTGCAATACCCGGCCTCGGTACGGCCCCCACCAGCACGTCACCCATCAGAATGCCCACCCGATGAAGCGCGCGATGCGGGGGCTCACGCTGCTCGAGGTCATGGTGGCCGTCGCTATTTTGGCGATGGTGGCGGTGCTCATTTACGGCGCCTTCGACGGCCTCGGTCGCGGCAAGAAAAACCTCGGCCGCGTGAACGATCGCTACCACCAGGGCCGGGCGGCGCTATCGCGCATGGCCCGCGAGCTGTCGAGCGCGTTTCTTTCGGCCCACCAGCCCCTCACCGAGCAGCAGTTCCGCCGGCTCACGATTTTCAAGGGGAGCAGCTCTTCTCCCGCCGACCGCCTCGACTTCACCTCTTTTTCACATCGGCGGCTGGTCAGCGAAGCGCACGAAAGCGATCAGAACGAGCTCTCCTATTTCGGATCACCCGATCCCAAGGTGTCGGGAAAGCTCGATCTCGCGCGGCGCGAGTCGCCCGTCATCGATATCGAACCGAAACGCGGCGGCGAGGTGGAGGTGCTCGCCGAAGACATCGATCACTTCGACGTGCGCTACCTCGACGCGACCACCGGTCTGTGGACCGAATCGTGGGACAGCTCCCAGGCCACGGGGCAACCGAATCGCCTCCCTTTCGAGATCAAGCTCACCCTTGCGCTGAAGGGCGGGCTCGAGAACAAGCCCATCGTCTTCGTCACCAAGGTGGCCATGCCCATGCAGGCTCCTTTGAGCTTCGCGGTGCCGCGATGAAAAAGAAGCGCCGAAACCAGCGCGGGGTGGCCCTCATCTTGGTCCTCGGGTCCATCGCCATCATGACGGTGATGTTGACGGAGTTCCAGGACGAGGCGACCAGCGAGCTGTCGGCGGCGCTCGCCGACCGCGACGCGCTGAAAGCGGAGTATCTCGCCAAGAGTGGCGTCAATCTCGGTCGGCTGCTCATCGCTTCCGAACCCATCGTCCGCCAAGGGCTCTCGTTCTTCTTCATGGCCCTCGGGCAGAAGCCGGCGCAAGTCCCGGTATGGGAGTTTTCCGATCGGATCCTCGGTGCTTTCAACGACAAGGAGGGCACCGCCGATTTCGCCATTCTCACCGGCACCGATCTCAGCAAGGGAAAGAACCTCGGCATCGAGGGGGGCCGCTTCGACGTCGACATCATCGACGAGGACTCGAAGCTCAACGTCAACATGGCCTCGCGCGGCGACCCCTTCACCCAGACGAGGCTGGCGCAGCAGCTGCTCGCTCTCATGATGGGCGACCAATATAATCCCATGTTCGAGCAGCGCGATCGCGACGACAACTTCACCGATCGCGCCACCGTATGCGGCGCCCTCATCGATTGGGCGGACGGCGACGAGGACATGAATGCGTGCGACCCGCGCACGGCCGCCCCCTCCTCACGCGCCACCGAAGACATCTCGTACCAGCTTCTGAAAAAGCCCTACTTCCGCAAGAACGCCGCTTACGACAGCCTCGAGGAGCTGCACTTGGTGCGGGGCGTGAGTGACGTCTTTTGGTCTACCTTCATCGATCCCGACCCGAGCAATCCCAAGAAACGCGTGGTCACCGTGTGGGGGCAAGGTCTCGTCAACGTCAACACGGCCAACGCCATGACGCTCTGGGCCATCGTGTGCGCCAACGCCGTGCCTACCACCAAGGCGTGCAACGACCCGCTCGAGGCGCAGAAGTTTTTGATGGGCGTGACGCTGGTGCGATCGTTTCTCGGGGGCGTGCCCGTGTTCGGTCACGGTTCGGATTTCACCAAGGTCATGCAGGGTCAGGGGTCCGGCATCATCGGCATGGTGCTCAAAACTCTCGGGCTCGAGCCGATCCAGTTCGCGTCCGTGATCGAAGCCAACAAGACGCTCACCGCCGAAAGCAAAGTGTTCAGCATCTACGCGACGGGCGAGGTGCCGGGCTATCAGCGCAAAACGCGCGTCCGCTTGCACACCGTGGTCGATTTTCGCGGCGCGCCGGCGCCTGCGGCCGCGCCCACCCTCACGAGCCCTACCACCCCCGTCACCCCACCGCCTCGTCCCGCGCCGACGACCCCGGCTCCGGCTTCGACCACCCCCACCGACGCGCTCGCGGGTGCACTCGCGCCGAACCCTGGGGGAACCATCGTCTACTATCGAACGGAGTGAGAGAAGAGCCGCATGGCCAAATATCTCGGAATCGATGTGGGCAGCAGTCACGTGCGTGTCGTACTTCTTCGCACGAGCTACCGCCGCATCACCATCGAAGCGATGACCGAGTACGATCGCCGAGCGGCGCCGACCCTCGACGAGGTCGTGCGCATGGCGGCTTCTCCTCTGGTTTCGCCGGGCGAATCGGTGAGCGTCAATCTCGAGGGGGAAAAGACGTTCATCCGTCGCATCGACGTGCCGGCGGCGGCGCAAAAGCAGCTCACCGAGGTCCTTCCCTACGAGCTCGAAGCCGAGCTCCCCTTCGAGCTTTCCGAAGCGGTCTACGACTACGCCATTCTGAAACGCGTCACCGACGATGCAGTGCCGGTGTTCGCCGTCGTCGCCCGCACCGAGGACGTGCGTGCGCGCATCGCACTCGTCAAGGATGCGATAGGGGAGGAGCCGGAGCGGGTCTCTCCGGGAGGTCTCGCGCTCGCCAGCTTGGCGGCGATTGTGCCGGAGATCGCGGGACAGCAGACGGTGGCCCTCTTCGACCTCGAACCGGGGCGCTCGGAGCTCGTCATTCTCGAGCGCGGCGAGCCGGTGTTCGCGCGCACCCTCTCGCGCGGCACCGAGGGGTTGCCGCAGTCGGCGCCTCTCTTGATACGCGAATTTCGGCAGTCCCTGGCCGCATGGCGCATGAGCGGCGGCGCGCGACCCGAGGCGGCGTTCCTCGTCGGGCCTGGCGCGAGCACGCCGAACGCGCGCGAGTTCCTACAAGAAGAGCTCGACTTGCCCATCGCGCCGCTCCCCGCGCCTCGCCTCGACGAAACGAAGGCCGAGGACATCGCGCAAGTGCCGCGTTTCGCCAAGGCGGTGAGCCTTGCCCTCGCGCTCGGTGCGCGCGGGCGCGGCTACAATTTGCGTCGCGGGGCACTCACCTACGAGCGCGGTTACGGTTTTTTGCGCGAACGCGTGCCGCTTCTGGCCGGGCTCTTCGTGGTCGTCATCGTGAGTTTCTTCTTCAGCACCTGGGCCGAGCTGCACGCCTTGGCCCAGGAAAAAGCGACCCTGGAAGCGGCGCTCACGACGGTGACCGGCGAGGTCCTCGGTGAAGCTACATCCGATCCTCAGCGCGCCACCGACCTGCTCGACCGCACCGCCACCGGTGCCGATGAAGATCCACTGCCCCACGCCGACGCATTCGACGTGATGGTGCAGATCGCGCAGGCCGTTCCAGAAACCATGACCCACGACATCGAGGAGCTCGACGTGCAACGAGGGCATGTCACGGTCCACGGGATTGTCCCTACTATCCCCGACGCGCAGCAGATCGCCACGCAACTGAAGAGCGTGCGCTGCTTTCAGGACGTCAAAATTACGCGCACCAATCAAGTGGTCGGCGAAGAGCGCCAGAAGTACGTCATGGAACTCGACGTGAAGTGCCCGGTCGAAGGCAAGGAAAAGCCCGGCGCCGGTGCCCCCGCGGCGAGCGCCAGCGGAGGCAAGCCGTGAGCGGAGCGACGAATCGTATGCGTGAGTGGTTCGACAAGCTGGCGCCGCGCGAGCGCCGCATGATGGGCGCGCTCATGGTCGCGCTCACGCTCTTCGTGCTCTTTCTCATCCCGCTCGGCGTCTCGCTCGCGCTCGGTTCGCGGCGCGAGGCCAATCGCAGCTTGCGGGAAGCGATTCACACCGTCAAAAACGCGCGCGAAGACGTGCAGAAGAGGCAAGCCAAGCGTGAAGCCATCGCCGCCCGTTACGCCAACCGCGCTCCGGCCTTGGCCGGCGTGATGGAGAAATCGGCGCGCGACAACAAGCTCGACCTTCTCGAGACGGCGGATCGGCCCGAGGTTCCCCACGGAAAGCGGTACAACGAGCGCGCGACGGTGGGTCGACTGCGCAAGACCACCATGCTCCAGCTCGCCAAGATGCTGGAGCAGATGGAGCAGCTGCACATGCCCATCTCCGTCTCACGTCTCAACGTTCGGCGACGCGGCGGGGAACACGACTCCTACGACGTCGAGGTCGGAGTTTCGGCCTACGACCGATCGGAGCCGACCAAAGAAGCGGTACCGGCCGCGGCCAGCAGCGGAGGCGCCAAGTGAAGCTCCCCACGCTGCCGACAGTCAACATTACATTGCCCCCGCGGGTAAAGCGCATACTTTTGGCTTGCGCCTACCCGACGTTCTATCTGTTCTGTCTCTGCCTTTTTGCCTACCTGACCTTCCCCTACGAGCGTCTCAAAGAGCGCATCCTCGTCGAGTTCGATGCGCCCAAAGCCGGTAAGGCGAGCACGCAGCATCTCGAGATCGATTCCCTCGGACCGTACTGGTTGAGCGGCCTTTCTGCCAAAGGTGTGCGCGTCATCTCGCCGAGGGCGCCCGGTCCGGAAGGGGAGCTGCCGCCCAGCAAGCTCACCATCGACGAAGCGCACGTACGCGTATCTCTTTTTCAGCTGCTCATCGGGCGACTGACGCTTTGGTTCGGGGCCACGGCGTATGGCGGCACGATCGATGGGTGGACGCGCGCGAACTCCGACGGCCGGGTGCTCGAGCTGGCGGTGGAGAACGTCGACATCGGTCAGATCGATGCGGTGGGCGAGCTCGTTTCGGGTCTTCCGCTGACGGGGACGATGAAGGGCAAGCTAGCGTGGGCGCTGCCCGAGCAAAAGCTCGCCAAAGCGACGGGCACTGTCGCGCTTTCGATCGCCGATCTCACCGCGGGCGACGGCAAGTCGAAGATCGCCGGCAAGCTCGCGCTACCCAAGCTCAACGTGGGCGCTTTCGAGCTCGAGGCGGAAGCCAAAGAGGGCACCCTCAAGGTCGATAAGCTCGGCGCGCAGGGCCAGGATCTCGATTTGGCGGGAGAGGGAAAGATCGCGCTACGCGATCCGTTCCCCGACAGCATCGCCGATCTCTACCTGCGGTTCCGCTTCGCCGACGGCTACAAGGGCAAGAACGAGATGACCAAGTCGCTTTTCGGCGCTCCCGGATCGGCCGCTCCGGCGCTGTTCGAGCTTGCCGATCCGCGCATTCGCACGTCCAAGCGCCCCGACGGATTTTACGGCTGGCACATGAGCGGCTTCATGAAAGATCCGCGTTTCGAGCCGTCGCCCACGGGAGGCTCGGCGGGCTCGCCGTCTTCAGGACGGCCCGCCGCGGCCCCGCGCGCCGTCACGAATTAGCCGGCGCGATCGCCGCACGGAACGCAGCGCGCATGGATGAGCCCGCGTGCGCGCTTGGGGCAGAGATGCCACGTCGCGCCTGGGGCTTGGTATAGAGCGAGCCTTGAGAAACGCGCTCGTTCACTGGTACCTTCACCGGCTGGGCAAGAGCCCCTGAAAGGACCCTATGCTGGCTGCCAACATCGATGAAGTGGTGACGCTGCTCGACGGCGTCATTGCTGAATTTCGCGAACGACGCAGCACGCTTGCCTTCTTTCCTGCCCTCTATCGCGCCGTCACCCTCCGCGTGCGCACGGGGATCGCGTCCGCCATCTTCGCCGACGGCCCTCGCATGAATCGACTCGATACGGCTTTCGCCAACCGCTATTTCATCGCCCTCGACGAATGGCGCGCGAGAGGCACGGCTCCGCGCGCGTGGCGTGCCGCATTTGCCACGGAAACGCGCCCCTCGACGATGATCCTGCAGCATTTGCTCCTCGGAATGAATGCGCACATCAATTTCGATTTGCCCGTTGCCACCATTGGCGTTGCCCAAGGCACCGCGCTGGCCGAGTTGGAGGTCGATTTTCTCGCCATCAACGACATCCTCGCGGCGGCGCTCGATGACGTGCAGGACGTGCTCAATGAATTCTCGCCGATGCTCGACATCCTCGACCGCGTGGGCGGGTCTGCCGATGAGGCGCTCTGCACCTTCTCGATCGTCAATGCGCGCGAGGAGGCGTGGCACGAAGCGACCCGCCTTTCCGGCGAGGGCGACGACATTCGGCAGCGATCGATCGTGAGCCTCGACCGTCGGGTGGCCGTGCTCAGCGACCGCATCATTCTGCCGGGGGGCCCCTGCGGCCTCGCCGTCGATCTCATCGCGCGTACGGAGAACGAGGATGTGAAGGCGGTGACGGACGCGCTCCTCAAGGTGTGAGGAGCGCGCCAAATCGCGCCGTCAGCTGTCGATGGCGAGGCCAAGCTTCGCGCGGAGGGCGAAATATTGCTCGCTCGTCGCGAAGAGGATGAGCTCCTTGAGCCGCTCTTTCACCGGTGCGGCGCTGGCTTCCTCGCCCGACGCTTTGATGAGCTCACCGGCGGCCTGAAGATCGTGCGCCATCAAGAAGCCGGCGCGATCAGCCGTCAAATCGACGGCGACCACCCACTTTTTCAGGTCGAGCGCGCCCCCGCTGGTCAATAGCTTGGACACGAGGCTTGCCAGTCGCTCTCGCGTCGAGCCCGTGATGGCGCGCTCGAGCGCGGTGAGTGCCTCGCGCATCGGCGTTTCGAGCTCGGGCTGGATGGGGAAGGTCGGCGAGATCATCTTGATGGCCGCGAACAGCCAAGCCTTGAGGCCCGTACCCGTCGAGACGATCTGGCGCACGTAAAAGCCCTGGCTGTAGTAGGCGAGATGCCGCGCCACGATGAACGCCGCCGCTTGCGGCTCGATCTGCGCTTCGAGCGCGGAGCGGCCAAGGACGATGGCAGGCTGCTGCGAGTGGAGGAACGAGAGCCCGCCCGGGTCGTTGGTGTTCTCGAAGGTCGGCGGCTGCGTGATTCCGAGCACGCTCGATCCCCAGTAGATGGTCTGCGCCATGGGGTGCGGATTTTCCGCGAGATCCACGGCGTAGCGAAGATCGTACCCCATCGCTTCGAAGGTCTGGCCGCGAGCGTTGAGAATCGCCGGCTCGATCAGCAAAAACAGGGCTGACAGCGTCGGGTCGGCGTCCTCGTGCACGAGCAGGTTCTGAAAGTCGTCGAACGTGAGCTGCGTTTGCGCCGGCGCCGGTGAATCGGTGCGCATGCGACGGAAGAACCGCTCCTCGTCCGGCTCGGCCAAGTTGAGCAGCGTGAGCGCTTGGCACATGCACCACGACGCGTCGGCGCGCTTGGTCTCGGTGTAGAGCCGCCGCAAAAGCTTGTACGACTCGGCGCGGTCCGGATTGCGGCTGAGGATGGCGCGGTGCGCGGTGACCGCCTTCTCGAGGTATTGCACCGGGTCGGAGGCGTAGAGATTGGCCAGGATCTCCTCGCGGTGACGGTTCTCCGGGTCGAGGGTCTGCGCCGCTTCGTAAGCGTCGATGGCGGCGCTCGTCCAACCGAGGTCGCGATGGTAGAGGACGGCCAGCTCCTCGAACGACTGGAGCATCTTGGCCTCGTCTTCGGCCTCATTGGCGCGATCGAGCTTGATACGGAGGAGCGTTTCGACGCCGCGGTAGTCGCCCTTCTGCCGGCGCAGATCGATGGCTTCTTCCAGGGCGCGCTCGAGCGTTGGATCGAGCTCGAGGGCGCGCTCGTAGTATTCGATGGCCGCATCGGTTTCGCCGAGCTGACGCGCGCTCACCATCGCCGCCGTGTGCAGGTACTTGGCTTTCTGCTTGGCGTCGTCCACGAAGTCCGAGAGCTTCACCACGACTTCGACGAGCTTGCTCCAATCCTTGTCCTCGCTGTAGAGCTGCATCAGCTTGGTGAGGATGTTGCGATCTTCGGGGTTCTCTTCGAGCGCGGCGATGTAGGTCTTGGCGGCTCGCGTGCGATCCTCGAGCTTGGTCGTGAAGATCTCGCCGATCTCGAGCAGGAGGTTATAGCGTTCTTCTCCCTCGGCGACGTCGAGCCGGCGGCTCTTCATCTTGATGACGTTTTCCCAGTCGCCTTCGGCTTCGAAGAGCTTGGCGAGGGAGGCGAGCGGTGCGGCGGCCCCGGGGTCGAGATCGGCGGCTTCGCTCAAAGGCGGCAAGGCGAATTCGGTGAAGCCGGCGCGCCGAGCCGATTCGCCGAGCCGATAGAGCGACTCCGCCTCTTCGGCTTCGCTCAGCCGATCGCGGAAGCGCTCGAGCAACTCGCGATACAGCTCGTACGCGCGTTTGGGATCATCGTGATCGAACGCCACGCGTGCCACGCGGCCGAGCGCCTCGGCGTCGTCCGGGGAGATCTTGAGCAGCTCGTTGGTGGGCGCGAGCGCCTTTTCGCTGGCACCGGTCTGGTAAAGCGCGTCGACATAGCGCAGGAGCACGCGCGCGGCGTCCTCCGGGTCGAGCTTGTCGGCGCGGTTGGCCGGGATCTCGTAGTGGTTGGCGGCCTCGTGAAAGCGCTCTTCTTCGAAGGCGAGATCGCCGAGCACCACCAGCGCATCGACGTTGGTCGGGTCGAGCATGTTGGCCTGCGTGGCGGCGGCGAAAGCTCGCTCGTCGTCTTTGAGCCCATGCTTGGAGAGTCGCGCCGACTCGGCGAGCAGCCGCGCCTTTTGCAGCGGACCTTCCGTCATCTCCACCTGACGTCCAATGAGCTCGACCGCGGCGCCGATGTCGCCCCGCGCCGTGTACGCGGCACGCAACGACTCGGAGGCCGCGGAATGAGCCGGAACGGATTCGAGCGCCGATTTGTAGCGCTCGATCGCGCCGTCGAAATCGCCCGCCTCTTCCAGCAGCTTGGCCGCGCGAATGAGGTGGTCGGCCTTGGCTTCCGGCGTCGTGGCTTGCTGCACGAGCGCTTCGATGGCTTGCACCGCCAGCGCCGCGTCGCCGCTGCCGGCGCGGAGTTTGGCGACGGCGTCGAGCGCTACCATGTGGTTCGGCTCGATCGCCAACACGCGATCGTAGGCATCGAGCGCGCGGGTGGGCGATCCGATCTGCTCGAGGAGCACCTTGCCGCGCGCGAGGAGAAGCTCGACGCGCGTGGGATCATCGCTCACGACGCGAAGCTGGCGCTCGAACGCGGACGCGACGTCCTCCCACCGATCGAGCGCGCGGTAATGCCGGGTCAGCGCGGCAATGGGGCCGGCCATGGTCGGATCGATGGCGAGGATGGCTTCGCACGCTTCGGCGGCCTTCTCGTGATCGATGAATTCCTTTTCGTAGAGCGTGGCCAGCCGCTCGTAGATCGAGATCTTCTGCCGCGGCGTGGCGGCGGCCTCGAGCTGTCGCTCGAGCACACCGAGGAGGTCCTTGTAGCGCTCGCCGTTGGTGTAGACGCGGTCGAGCCCCTTCAACGCGGTCGCGTTGTGCTTGTCCTCGTCGAGGATGACCTCGTAGAGCCGCGTCGCCTCCGGCAAATCCGAGAGCTGCTCTTCGAAGACCGACGCCATGCGCGCGATCGCCGACCAGCGCTTGTCGCCGCGGAGCGTGACCGCCCGGTCTTCGAGCATCTTCACCAGCCCCGAAAAATCGCGCGTCGACTCGAGAATGCGTTGCAGACCGTCACTGGCGGTCAGGTGCGTGGGGTCGTCGGAGAGCACCTTTTGGTAGAGCTCCTTCGCGCGCGTGAGGTCCGACAGCCGGTGCTCGAAGAGCTCTGCGGCGCGGGCCATGAGATTGCGCGCCGACGCCGGGCTCGGCGCGGCGGTGGCGCGGTGCGCGAGCAGGGCCGCCAGCTCGCCCCATTGCTGCGCTTTTTCGTAGACCGAGCAAAGGCCGCCGAGCGCTGCTTCGTCGTGCGGATTGGTGGCGAGGATGGTCTGAAAGCACGCCATCGCCAGATCGGGTCGCGCGGCCTTTTCAGCGTACCAGCTGCCGAGACGCGCGAAGAGGTGCATCTTCACCTCGGGGCGCATCTCTTGGTTGGTGGCGTCGGCGCACGTGGTGGTGACCTCGGTCCACGCCGCCGTGTCGCTTCCCGCCAGGCGCTCGACCTCGTCGGCGTAGGCCTCCGTCTCGGGGTCTTCGCAGAACGCCTGCGTATAGGCGATCATGGCTTGGGAACGATCGCCGAGCTCGGACGCGTAGATGCGCCCGATGTCAGCCATCACACGCCCCCTATCGAGGCCGCTTTCCGCGTTCTCGGCGCGACCGAGGAGCATCTCGATGACCTCTTCGAACTTACCGAGCGATTTTCGCACTTGGACGAGGGCGCCCACGGCGATGTCGTTCGAAGGATCGAGCTCGAGGATGCGCGTGTAGATTTCCTCGGCTTGGCCCTTGTCGTTGGCGGCTTCGTACGTGCGCGCCGCGCGGAAGAGGAGGCTCAACTTGGCATCTTGCTGCGAGGTGCCGTCCTCGGCGGTGGCCGCCATTTGCTCGGCCGCGAGACCGAACGCCTGTGCGACGCGAGCGGGGTCCGCACCCTCGTGCACCGCGCTTTCGAGACGGAGCGCGAGGCCCTCGTTGTCGGGGCTCGTGAGAAGCTCTTGGATGCGCGCCTCGAGCTCTTGCTCGTCCATCGCGTCGACGCCGCCGGTAGCGGGCGACTTGCTGAGGCCTTCGAACGTCTCGAGGAGCGCACGGGCATCGCGCGGGCGTGCCGTCGGCTCTTTGACGAGCAGCGAAAGAACGAAATCATCGACGTTCTTCGGCACCCATCCGCGCGGCGCCGTCTCGCTCGGGGCCGAGGGCTCCTCGATCAGATGAGAAACGGCTAGGTCGACGGCTTGGGACGCCGTGAACACGGGCTTGCCCGTGAGAACCTCGTAGAGAACGGCGCCGAACGCATACACGTCGGCCCGTGGGGTCGCGATACTGCCGCGAATCTGCTCCGGCGCGACCGTTCGCGGCGAGGCCAGCGTATGGACGAACTGCGAGTGCCCGTTCATGGCGCGCGCACGCAGGCGCAGCCGATCGACGCCTCCGTCGACCAAGAGCACCTGATCGCCTTCCGGTTTGCGGGCGACGATGATGTTTTCGAGCTTGAGGTTGCCGTGGGCGATGCGGCGATCGTGGAGCGCGGCGAGCGCGTCGAGGACCGCTCTCAGCACGGTGCGTGCGTCCCGGAAGCTGAGGGGCCCGTCGCGCTTGATGCGCAGGGAGAGAGGCTCGCCCTGGTTGTCTTCGTAAGCGATGTAGTGGGCGCCGTTGTCCGGTAGCTGCCCTACGGTGAGGGCCTGCGGCAGGGACGGGTGCCCGAGACGTGCGATGAGGCGCGAAACGGTGAGGAATCGGTTCAAAGCGCGCGCGTCGCGGGACGCCTCGCGGCGGAGCACCTTGAGGATGACAGGCTCGCCGTCCTGCTCTGCGCGGTAAACGATGCCCTCGCTCCCCTCGCCGAGGCGGTGGGTGATGACGAAGGGCCCGACCGTGGCGCCCTTCTGCAAAGTCTCGTTGGCGGAGAATCCGCTCTGGCTCAAATCGCGCAGCCTGGGGTCGGCGTCCGCACGCGAGCCGATGACCGCCTCTACCAAGGCCTCGAGCGCCTCCGTCTGGGAACATCGCTCGGTGAGTGCCCGCGCAAACGACGCTTTGGCCTTCGTTCCGCCCACCTCTTCCGGGTCGAACCCCAGCAGATCCCGGCTGAGCGCCGTGAGCTCGTCGAGACTAAAAAGGCGCTCGATTTCCCCGCGAAGAATCTCGATATCCATACTCGCTCCCTTGGGTGCCTTGACCTGACTCTCTTAGCCCATAAGCAGGTGTGAAAGCTCGTCCCGGTTCATGTAATTCTTCTAGAGAAGCGATCACAAAAGCGCAAAACGGCGGATTGAATCCACGAAGGAAAAAATCGATAATCGTGTTTCTTGTCCCGCAGGGCGACCTGTGAGAAGGTTTTGGCCGGGTGCCGCGGTTTTTCCTGCTCGTTGAACGGATCCTACCGATAGCCATCCTCGCCATGGCGGTCGTCGGCGCGCCCGCCATGATGCTCGCGCCCGAGGGTCTACCTCGTTTGCGGTCGTTGTCCAAAGAGCTCTTGCACGTCACGGGCGAGAACGCCGAGCTTCGGCAGCAGATCAGGCACCTCCGCGGTCGGGTCCAGCACCTACGCGACGACCCTGCCGCCGTGGAGCGCATTGCCCGCGACGAGCTTGGCCTGGTCAGGACCTCCGAGGTCGTTTTTCAGTTCCCTCGGCGTCAGTAAGCGCCCTGGTCGCGTTCGCATCTCGCGGGCCGAGCGGACCTGGTGATAACCTTCGATGGTGTCCATCGAGCTCGGGCGCCGCCTGATCGCAGCCGGTGCTGTCCACCCTTCCGAAATCGAAGCCGCTTTTCATCGCCAGCTCGTCGCACAAATCCCTTTCGTCAGGGCCCTGCTCGAGCTCGGTCACATCACGGAGGACGTGCTCGAACAGGAGCTCGCGAGCAGCATGGTCCCGTTCCTCGCGACCATCGTTCCTCTTCCGGCGATCGTGGACGAGCTGCCCAACCAGATGTGCCGCCGCCTCATGGCCGTCCCGGTGCGTCGCGACCCGCGCACGGGCCTCATCGACGTCGCCGCCGTCGACCCGTTCGACGCCCATATTCCTTATGAATTCTCCTACCATCTGAAGAGCGAGGTCCGCGTTCTGCGCGGTTCGCTGGCAGCTATCGAGCAAGCGCTCATTCGCATCGACCGCGGCGAGTACTCGGCCAGCGTCATCCTCCGCAAGTCGGTCCGCCCGCCGGGGTATGCCACCCCGAGCGCGCCACCTCTGCGTAGTGACCGGCCCATCCCACTCGTGCGCAAATCGAAGCGCGGGCAGGCCGTCGAGGTGCACGCCGTGCGGAACATCGCAGGCGCGCCCCCCGACGCAAACCCCGCGGAACACGCATCGCCCGTGGTACCGCCGGCCCCCTCGCTCCCAACGTCCATCAGCGGCCGGCCCCCGCCCGTGCCCCGGGCACGTCAACGGACGGCGCCCGGACCGCCCGGCATTCCGCCGCGCCAAGAGCCTTCGCCCGTATCCGCCGGGCACCGGGGCCGCCCGGAAGTTCCCATCGCGGTGCCGAGCCCCCGAGCACGACCCGAGGTGCCGAGCGGATCTCCCCCGATCGCTCGAGGCCGTCCGGAAGTTCCCAGTGCGTCTCCCGCGAGCGTCAAAAAGGGCGGCCCCCCGCCGCCGCCGGCCGTGGTTCCAACCCCGGCAAGCTCGATGGCCAAGTCCGGCGTCAAACCCCGCTCCGAAGCGCCGGGTCAGCCTCGCCCCGCCCCGTCGGTCACGCCCTCCAGCGCCGGCGCGACGAAAAAGGCGGCGTCTCCGGTGTCCGCGCCGCCCCCCACCACGCGCGGTCCGTTCTCGCCCAAGGCACCCGCGGCCCCCTTCGCCGATATTCGCGGCGTGCTCGCAGCCATGGAGGCGGGGACGACGCGGGACGACGTCATCGACTGTCTCATCGTAGGGATGAGCACCGTCGCCCGCCGGGTCGGTGTTTTCGCCGTCAAAAAGGCGCACTACCGCGGAGTCGCCTGCAACGCCGAGCTGGGCGACGGCGCGCGCTTTCGCACCATCGAGGTTTCGACCGAGGCGACGACCGTGCTAGGCATCGCGGCGACGAGCGGCTCGTACCTCGGGCCGCTACCTGTCACGAAGCCCCATCAGGATTTACTCGCCTTCATGAAAGACGCCTCCCGCGAAGTTACCGCCTCGCTCATCCGCGTGGCCGGCCGGCCGGCCGTGATCCTCTTCGCCGATGGGCTCGGCGACAGCACGATCGCCACGCGCCGCGCCGACGAGCTGGGGCAGGCGGCGAGTCTCGCCTTCTCGCGCATCGTGACCGACGCCAAAGCAGGTCGGGAGCGCAAATGAGCGACCCCAAGTCGTCGCCAGCCGACGCTTACCGCCGCGCGCGCGACTTGCGGCGCGAAGGGGCGAAGAAGCCGGCCGCGCCGCGCCCCGAGCCAGGACTCTACGCGGGGGGCTACGACCCGCCCGACCTCTACGGGCCCGACGATCTCGCGTCGGCTGGTTTCGATCCGCTCGAGGATCTCGGGCTACCGGGCGATCCTCCCTTCACCCGCGGACCGCAGGCGGACATGTACCGCTCGCGTCTCTGGACCATGCGCCAGTACGCCGGCTTCGGTACCGCCGAGGAATCGAACCGGCGCTATCACTACCTGCTGGCTCACGGTCAGACCGGGCTGTCGGTGGCGTTCGATCTGCCGACGCAGATGGGCCGCGATTCCGACGACGTCCGCGCGCGCGGAGAGGTCGGGCGCGTCGGCGTCGCCATCGACTCGATCGAAGACATGCGCCTGCTTCTCAAGGGGCTGCCGCTCGATGCCATTTCGACGTCGATGACCATCAATTCGACCGCGGCCATCCTTCTTTGCCTCTACATCGCGGTGGCCGAAGAGCAGAACGTTCCGCGCACCGCGCTGCGCGGCACCATCCAGAACGACATCCTCAAAGAATACATTGCCCGGGGCACGTACATCTATCCCCCCGAACCTTCGCTGCGTCTCGTCAGCGACATCTTTGCCTTCGCCCGGCGCGAAGTGCCGAAATGGAACACCATTTCCATCAGCGGCTACCACATGCGCGAGGCGGGGTGCGACGCCATCCAAGAAGTCGCCTTCACCCTCGCCAACGGCATCGAATACGTGAAGACCGCCATCGCGAGTGGCCTCGACGTCGACGACTTCGCCGGTCAGCTCAGCTTTTTTTTCAACGGCCACAACTACTTTCTCGAAGAAGTCGCCAAGTTTCGAGCGGCGCGTAAACTCTGGGCTTCCATCATGAGCGAGCGCTTCGGTGCCAAGACGCCCAAGGCGCGCGCGCTCCGCTTTCATTGTCAGACGGCGGGTGTGACGCTGACGGCGCAGCAGCCGATGAACAACGTGGTGCGGGTCGCCTTGCAGGCGATGGCGGCGGTGCTGGGCGGCGCGCAGTCCCTCCACACCAACTCCTTCGACGAGGCCCTCGGCCTTCCCACCGAAGAAGCCGTCACCATCGCCCTGCGCACGCAGCAGATCATCGCCCACGAGAGCGGCGTTCGCGACTTCGTCGACCCCTTCGCCGGCAGCTACGCGATCGAAACGCTCACGCGGCGTATCGAAAGCGGCGCTCGCGATTACATTGCCCGCATCGACGAAATGGGCGGCATGGTGCGTGCCATCGAGCAGGGCTTCGTGCAGCGCGACATCCAAGCCACCGCCTACGCCTACCAGCTGGACATCGAAAACAAGCGCCGCGTCGTGGTCGGGGTGAACGAGTTCGAAAGCGAAGGCGCCAAAGTTCCCGTCGCCAAGATCAATCCCCGCGTCGAAGTCGAGCAAGTCGAGCGCCTCGCGCGCTTTCGAGCGGGGCGCGATGCGGCGGTGGCGGCGCGAACACTCGAGCGGCTCGAGCAGGCGGCACGAACGAAGGACAACTTGGTCCCGCTCGTCCTCGACGCGGTGCGCGCCGGCGGGACGGTGGGGGAGATCAGCAACGTGCTGCGCCGCGTGTGGGGGGAATACGTGCCCCCCGTTTCCATCTGACGAACGCCGTGCTCCGAGCAGCGGCGTCTCGCGACCCGCAGAACGACGGCGAGCGCCCCGGCAGTATCGGCATTATCGCGCGTAGGTTGCGTCCGAGCCGACGTAGGCGTGGTGCGTTTCGTCGATGTGCTTTCGCATCTCGGGCGAGAGCACCTCGTTGCAGCCGCGAATCGCCGCATCCAGATGCTCCATCGACCCGGGCCCGATCAAAATCGAATCGACCCCTGGTCTGCCCGCCACCCACGCGTACGCCAGCGTGACCATGTCCATCGGCGCCGCGATCTTGCCGTAGGTGGCGACGACTTCCAAAAGGCGCTCCGACCAGTAGCGTCGTTGGTACACCTTGTTGGCGTCGAATCGCCCGCCCGTTTCCCATTTCGAGCCGGGCCGGTACTTTCCGGACAAGAGGCTCCCCGCGAGGGGATTGTAAATCGTCGAGTGGACGCGGTACTTGGACGTGAATTTGAAATACTCGTACTCGAGCTGTCGAATGAGCAAATTGTAGATGACCTGCGACATGACCGGTGGGGCGAGCCCCGATCGTTCGCAGAGGTGGACCATCTCCAGGATCTGCCAGGAGGCATGGTTGGAGACTGCCCACGAGCGGATTTTGCCCGCCGTGAGCAAGTCCCCAATGCCTTCCAGCGTATTTTCAATCGGCGTTCGAGGATCGGGCGCATGCAGATAATAGATGTCGATGTGATCGGTCCCGAGGCGCTCCAAGCTTTCCTCGCAGGCTGCGACGACGCGCGCTTTGTCTAGGCCTTCGGGGTGTTTTCCGCGGCGCGCCAGCCCCACTTTACTGGCCACGAGAAACGCCTGACGCCGATCGGCGATCGCCCGCCCCACGACGCGCTCCGATTCGCCCTCGTTATAGCTATTGGCCGTATCGAGCAGGGTAATGCCGTGCTCCTCGGCGGCGGCGATGATGCGCTGGGCGTCGGCTTCCGGTGTCCGCCGGCCGAAATTCATGGTTCCAAGCGCGAGGCGAGGAGGCGTGGAAGGAGATCGAAGGGACGTCCAATCCGCGAGGGAAGGGTTCGGCATAGCTGCCTTCCCGTATAGTGGGCGGGGGTGCAACCCACAACTACGCCCGCTTGTTCGGGCCCCCCGATCTTGACACGTTCGATCGAAAACCCAGATTGCCCGCGCGCAGTCGACTGAGGTGGGCTGCAGTGAGGTCAAGCCCCGCACCCGGCGTGAGCATCCGCCGTGGAGGCAGCTTTTTGTGAAAGTTTGGCGAAAGGAGAAGCACCATGTTGAGACAACTGGGTGAGTTCGATCGCACGTTCTCGATGTTGGACGAACTGCGAAGGCGCATGGACCGCATGTGGGAAGACTGGGACGCGGACGAGCCGGGCTTTTCGACGCAGCTCTCGTCGGCGCAGGCTTGGCCTCGCGTCAACGTGTTCGATACCGGTAGCAACCTCGTATTGAAAGCCGACGTGCCCGGCGTAAATGAAAAGGATTTGCACATCTCTATCAACCAGGGCGCCTTGTCCATCAGCGGCGAGCGTAAACACGACGCCCCCCAAGGGTACGCCGTGCACCGCCTCGAGCGCGGAGCCGTGAACTTCTCGCGCGCTTTCTCGCTTCCCATCCCCGTGGACGCCGACAAGACCACGGCCACCATCAAAGACGGCGTGCTCACGATCACGCTCGCCAAAGCACCCGAGGCACAGCCGCGCAAAATCGGCGTGCAGACTCGCTGAAAACGGAACCTACAGACAAGGAGCAGCCATGGATAACGGCCCGAAAATGACCAAGTACGATGAGCGTAGCCCGGAGCGCGTCAAACAGCGTTTTACCGTCGCACCCCGCGTCGACGTGTACGAAAACGCAAACGAGCTCCTTCTCGTCGCCGACATGCCCGGCGCTACGAAAGAGAGCGTCTCCATCCAGCTCGATAAGGGGCAAGTCACCATCGAAGCGAGCCGCGCCGAGGACATGACGGGGCCGTCGCTCGTCTCCGAGTACCGCCCCACCGACTACGCCCGCGTGTTTTCGATCCCGCAAGGTATCGACGCCTCCAAGATCGACGCTCAGCTCAGCGGAGGCGTGCTGCGTTTGCGCCTCCCCAAATCGGATGCGCTAAAACCACGCCGGATCGAAGTGCGCTCCAGCTGAATCGCACCATCATGCGCAGGCCGCGCAACCAGGCTCCTCGCCTGGTAGAGTGCGGGGGTGAAACGGACAGGAAAGAATTCGCGCAAAGCAACGCCGAAGCGCAGCCCCAAGCTCCCGGACGAGCTTCTCCCCATCGTGGACTCGGTGGTCGAAGTCGTCTTCGAGCGGCTGCGCGCGGCGACCGTTCAAACGGCCGGCAAGGGTCCGCCGCTTCGTCGCAAGACGACAAAGCTCAACCTGCCTTTGCCCAAGCAACGAACGGCGCTCGCTGAAGCCCTCGCCGATCTGCTCCTCGCCGACCTCGCCAGTCGCGCTCGGACTGCAAAACCGCGGCCCCGCACCCGCACCAAGCCCGTCTCCAAGCCGCGTACCGCCGCCAAGAAAACGCGCCGAGCTCCTTTGAAATAAGGACGGTACGCGGCTTGAGAAACGGCGCGTAGCGCCGTGAAAAGGAGGAGACCCCACGCGTGCGTTGGCGGCGAAGGTGAGCGGAGCGACGGTGGTGCCGTGACGAGACAAACGCCTGGAATGACTCGTAGTTCATTGCGTCCCGCCGCGCGATCTACCGGCCCTGGTGCGCGGTCCACGCTCCCCGTTGCTGCGCCGGAGCCGAGCGCCGCGGGGGCAACCATTCACGTTCTCCGGCGTGCGCTGGAGGATATCGTCGGCGTCAATGTGGTTGCGAGTGCGCTGCAGAAGCTGCCGACCAAGGTACGCGAGGAATTCGTCCCGCTGACGCCCATGACGTGGGTTCCGCTGGCGACCAGCAACATGGCCGTCGAGTACATCGCGACCGAGGCGCGGCGCCAGCCCGACGACCTCATGGATGAAGCGGTGCGGCGCGCCGCGGAGCAGATGTTCCGCACCTCGTGGCGGCTGCTCTTGCGCATCACGACCGATCACGCGCTCATCGCGCGAACGCCAGTCCTCTACTCGAAATGGCGCAACATCGGGCAGCTCGAGTCGAGCCTATTGGCGCCCGGGAAATCAGAAATTTGGCTGCGCGGCTGGCCGGGCGTCAGTGAGCGCAACGTCCGCACGCTCGCCGTCTCGATCGAGACCGTGCTGCGTCTGGCGGGCCGGCGCGCGGTGCGAATGGAGTGGACGCGCACCCCTGACGGCGCCCGTTACCTCGCTTTCTGGCGCTGACCGCGCAAGGCCGCGCTGGCATTCCTTTCACGAGGGCTCATCGTGGCTCAAACAGTGGAGCGTGCCGAGGCCCCACACGAGATCCACTGCGTGGATGCCGACCACCTCTCGGTCCGGAAAAAGCTCGGCCAAGATGCCGAGCGCGTCGCGGTCGCGAGGGTCGTTGAAGGTCGGCACGAGGACAAGCTCGTTGGCGATGTAAAAATTGGCGTAGCTCGCGGGCAGGACGAGGTCTTCGCGTTCCATTCTGGCGGGAACGGGAAGTTCGATGATCTCGAGCGGCTGTCCGCCAATTTGGATTTCGCGCAGGC
>Ga0193706_1000352_pt1 | contig 28284 bp, 21 predicted proteins | sample U3c1metaG_FD_160130 | JGI IMG/M metagenome (GOLD analysis project Ga0193706, IMG submission 160130) | Soil microbial communities from a riparian zone of the East river system, Colorado, United States - U3c1 | ecosystem: Environmental > Terrestrial > Soil > Riparian zone | place: USA: East River... | reverse complement strand
ACAATCACGCCGTCGAGCTGAGCGAGCGTACGTCGAGAGTCGACAAGCGGTTGCGGACGACCAGGCCGCTGCCGTCTTGCATCTGAAGCGCGCGTCGCCATCGCATGCCCCGATCATGAACGAAAAACCTCGCCCGTCGCGAAGCGAGCGCGAGACACCTGCACTTTGTCGAAAAGCACCACCAGACCTGCTGGCAATGCTGCTCGCGAGAGTACGCTCGGATACCAAAAGATGAAGGTCGCTAGCTCATTCGTCTGGGGCGCGCGTCTCTGCCGGAAAGATGACATTTTCAAAATAGTGTCGCGGCTTCCATCCGGCGAGAACGCCATCCAGCACGAACTCGTCGAGAAGGTCGAGGCCCATGTCCACGGCCGGGCCGGCGATAGTGGAGCCGGCCGCCCCGCCAATGACGGCACCTGTTGGGCCAGCGAGCAAAGCGCCTATCCCGCTCGATAGCGCCGACACTGTGATCGTCTTGAGGGTCCGGCCCTTGGGGGTGGCCCAGAAATTCCGATCTCCCGCAATTGCCGCGAGGTACTCGGTTCCGGCGTCGTCCGCGTGAGGGTCTCTCGTGACCACGCGCATCCAGCGTCTGAATTTTTCGGCGTCCCGTTTCATGCGAAGACCTGGAAGAGATTTGGTCGAGATCTTGCCCGTACGAAACAGCTCCGCCAGATCCGGAACACGCTCGATCTGGAAGACACGTTGATACGCCTGCTCCAGACGTCCGCCTCGATGAAGCCGATCAATCGAGTCATGGCAGACTCGAGCAATGGTGAATTCGTCGAGCGTGTTCATTCGAAGGTTTGCAATGAGTGAAAACGAGTGCATCTGGCCCGCGAGGGCCGCAAGTTTCTCACGCCCTTTTAGATCCAACTCATCGGCGGGGATCGCCGGATCGAGGCCAGCGAATCGGAATCGCCCAGCCTTGTATCCCTCAAGGCCAAATCTTACAGCATGCGGGGCATAGGAGGGGCCGGGGTCGACGTACGCGTCTGCCAAGGCGCGCTTCAAGCGCCTTAGCGCTTTCGCTTCGTATCGCCGGACTGAGCGTCGAAAGGGTTCTGCGACAGACGCTTCTGGATCGGTATGGGTCGCAGAATTGAGCTTTCCACTCATCAACGGCGCCACGCCCTTCTGGGGCTCAACCATGTACGTGATCAGGTGGCGCTGGAGTGAGAACTTGATCGCTCCCTGCTCGATCAATTCAAGCAGACCACCCGTGCCGAATGCGTGGATGAGAAGAGGGACGATCATGTTCTCGCCATAGAGGGAAAAACAGATCGCCTCGTGCCGCATGAGCATGGCGCTAACTCGATTCGGAAAATCCAGGGCTTGCTCAACCGAATTGCGAGGCGCGCTCACCTCTGCACCCTTGATGAGCGTCGCGCGTGCGATCCGATCGGTTTCGCGATCGAAGATCGTGTCTTCGTTGCCGTCATCCATAGGGATTCGGCAATGCTAAAACCTGTCGCACGCGCTCGCTAGCGCGCGACGCCCGCGCGATCGTCACCCCGGTTCCGTACACCGATTGCACGCACACGCAAATTACGTCGATTCGGGGGTCCCGTCGACTTCCCGCGCTAGATCTTCGACTTTCTGGTCGAGGAAACGAACCGCGCGGCTGGTCACGGCTGGCACGGTGGCACCTGCGAGGGGCTACGGTGCTCCTCGGCCCGTGGGGGTCGTCGCAACGGCGACTCCCGTTCTTTGGCGGAATTGCCGCACTTGTGCCTCGATTCCGTTCGGACGTAGCCTGCTTGAATGGTGAAAGGCACCGAGAAAGTAGCATGGGTACTCGGTTCTGGATTTAGCGCCCCACTTGGCGGACCGATGCTGAAGCAACTCCTTTCCATTGGGCTGCACAACGAGGTGGCGCTTCGATACGCCTCCGAAGGTGGATGAGAAAACCGGAGAGCGGACTTCCCGAAAATCCCGTCGCGCCGTCGTCTTCGTGGGATACCGTTTTCCGCCGAGCGATTCGGATGCTCGCAGTGCGCTTCTCCAAGCTCTCGCATCGAACAAGAGGCCGAAGCTCACGCTGCACGTCGTCTTGGGCCCTCAAATGAACGACGACGTCGCACGGCTCGAGCAGATGTTGCGGTATTCGATGGCGGGGCGAGCAAGTGCTGGCTTTCCGAATCATATGAGCACCAAACCCACTTTCCAGCTTTCGGTGCATCGCCTCTACTCGCAGGACTTCATGTCGCTCGTTAGCAGACACCAGCTCTTCCATGACTAAAGCGATCAAGCGCCTCAAGCCCGACGTTCAGCACTTCTTCGACACGAACATGTTCGTGGTAGATCGTTCCCGCTTGCCGACGTTGACGAACGTTCCGGTATCGCGTAGGTGGGTCACTGCCACTGTGAGGGCGGAGATCGAAGATAAGCTCGGAGAAGCGGCCGCTGCATCCGCACTCAAAGGCTATCGGGTTCTTCGCTTCGACGAGCTGTACGCCGACGATCCGAACGTGTGCCCGACGTTCTACGCATACGTCCAAGCTATTTTCAGCCCCGCGGTTGTTGGGAGTGACGAGTTTTATGAAGAGCTCCTCCTGGCCCGTCGGATCAAAAACGCTGCCGAGCCCGAGGATGAGCGTTTATACGAGCAGATACGTCGTCGCTCAGCAACTGGTCGCGCAACTTTGCCGGATGGCACTCTAAAGTCCGACGGATTGCGTCGCCTCGAACGACACGCTTCAGCGACCCGCAAGAAGATTGTCGCGACGATTCGCGACGGGCATCCTGCAGTGATCCGCGATGCCAAGAACCTCGCGCTTGCGCTCTACTACTGTTTACGCACGCACCAGAATGTCATTCTCTACACAATGGATGCCGATCCGCTGTCCTTTCTTCTCCGCTGGCTCGAGGCCCAGTCGATGCGTTCCTCACTTGTCGCGGAGGTCCTCTCCCTACTAGGCGAAGGAGGTCGTGAGCGGGCTGCTCGTGGGGACGAAATGAAAGTTGTGATTCCCGCCGGTGACTTCGTGCGGAAGCGGCAGAAGTGGTTCCAAGGAATGGTCAACGACTCCTACAAATCGTCCGGCTGCCGCTTTACGGTGAAGCGCTGGGACCAGAACGCGCGAGCGTTCGAAGACATGTACATCACGTTCGAGAAGGAGATTGCGTCGGGTCTCGCGCATGTGCACGGCAACATGCAATGCCACTTCACGAAAAACAATGAACTCGGGAACTGGTTGCACCTCGTCTACGAGTGGCCTCCGGCGGACACTACACGCGATGAACTCCGCGTCACTGTTCGCGCAAAAGGAATCAATTGGCGATCGATCAGCGTCTCGACGGAAGAGCACGATCGCGAGTGCCTCTACCGAAAGATGGATGCAGACGGGCGGCTGCACGAGTGGTCTCAGTTCGTGTAGGGAGCGGTCAAAGAGCTCAATGACAGCTGATTGTTCGAGTCGCATCAAAACGGTGACTTCATGCAGGTCGCAGCGCAGGGACGTCGCCCGCTGTGTTGCGGTGCGCAAGCTTGCGTACACCGGTCTCGAAATGCCGGCGGATGGCAAATCTAGGAATCTATGGCGAGCGGCGGGCCCCCTCCGACGTGAAGCGCCGCGCCGCGATCTAACAGATCTACACGCGCGTCTCGACGGACGAGCAAGACCCGGCGAACCAAATCAGCGACTAGCCTCGGCGGGTTCTACCGGTGAACTTCACGGGAATCCCGGAATCCCGCGCCTCGTCGTGCTCGTCGACACCTATGGGAGAGCCGCCATGGCACCATGACGACGCCTCGGCTCAGTTGAACTGCACAGTTTTCTCGACCCGGTCGCCGCGTCGAACAAGCGTGATCGTGACGAGCTTTCCTTTGCGCTCGCTGGTCATCTTGCCGAACCCTGCCTGATTCGGAACCGTAACGCCGTCGATAGCGGCGATCACGTCGCCAGGGAGGATGTCGGCGCGAAATGCTGGAGTGTCGTCAACAATCGTCAATACGACGACGCCTTGGTTGGTCTGCAACTCCTGGCGCTCGCCGTCATTGAGGTCGCGCACGAAGGCACCCAGAGTAAAGCGCTGCTTGACGAAGTAGATGGCGCCGTAGTCCGACCGATGCACCGTCATCGGCATGTAGGTTGTCTTGTTGCCATAGGTCGTCGTGGACGCGCTTCCGTAGGCCGTGACCGGTCCCGCAGGCCCGTACGCCGTTGCCGAGCCGGCGGTATAGGACGTCGTCGACGTTGGCGTCGTGATCGGTATGTTTGAAGTGACGGAACCCCTGTACTGCGGGTTGATCACGAGCACCAGGTCGGCACCGATGGCTTGTCCTTGCTTGAGTGCGGATGCCTCGGATTCGTTCGTCCCGCTGTTGAACATGGAATGCCCGACCATCACGTACCCGCGCTTCTTGTAGTTCGCGAGCATGCTTTCTGCGTCGCCGGGCGCAGAACGTTCCAGGGTCGGAGTTGCCGGCGGCGCTGATGCCCGATTCGCCGCAATGGCTGCTGGCGTGGCGCCCGCGGCGGGTGTGTAGAAAGTCTGGTATCCGCTCGCGCAGCCAAGGAACATCAACAGACTGGCCAGGGTAGCGATAACTCGTACCAGCTTCGATTTCATTCGCTTTCCCTTATCACCTGATGCGCTGTTGGTGTCACCCGTTGTTGCTTCCGGCCTGCCGATCGCTTCGCTGCAGTTGCTGGTTTTCCACCCACCACTCCACCCGCGATGGAATGACCCTTCGCTCCAGCGGCACAGTCGCGCCGACGTTATGGATGATCCCGAGAGCGCGAGTTGCTTCCCAACTCACGTTAAAGACGTCGGTCCATGCGTACATGACTGCGGAGATTCCCACGGTGCGAGCTTCTAAGAAGAAGTCGGTGCCGACCGGTGCTCCGCTGGTCTTCTTAACGACCCAACGGGGTGGGACCTCGACGCGTTCAGGCTCCGGAGAGTCGATCGGAACGACAAGAACCGGCTCGCCCACTGGGTAAATCGCCTTGACGAGCGCTGGCAGTTCCCTATCCCAGGCCCACGCGTCTGGAATCCCCCACGAGCCAACCGCAATCACGACGGGCTCGCCCTCACCGACAATGTCGGAGCGCTGGCAATCCAAGATCTTGGTCAATTTGTCCTCGAGCACCGAGCGATACCGGACGAGAAGTTTGTCCACTGGCCCGTATGACCCTGCCCAATTCCCTCTAGGCCGCTGAAAGACCCTGTCATCGCCCGTTCCGGGGCCAGGTACCACCGCCTCGACCCAGCACCGATTACCGGACGGCAGGCGGATCAGAATGTCGGGGCCGCGCGTTCCCGCGGGCTCAAGGTGCATGCCTGCGCCATGCAAGACAGCCATCAGGTAGAGTTCCCAAGCTCGAGCGTAGAAGTCCCGGCGGAACTCACTCGCGAATCGATCGGGCCCTTCCGGACAGAGATGCGCGTGCATGGCAAACGCGCGTTCGAACTTGGCCCGGTTCTCCTCCTTGTTGCTGTGATCGCGGCACGCGCGGTACGCGTCGCAGCAGTCGAGATCGTCGACGAATAGGCGTGGCGGCTCCGAGCCCATCTCGAGGATCGTAGCGCTTCCTTATGGCAGATTTCGAGTCGATTTCCCGGTCACTTCGCGATCACGACGAAGTATGCTTTTGGGCCAGTAGCACCGACATCGCTAGCCATGTTGCGGGGCGCAAGTTCGCATGCGACGGTCTCGAAATGCCTGCCAACGGCAAATCTAAGGCGTGCAGCGCGCGGTCTCCGCCGTGAGGCGCCGGGCGGTGATCTACACGCGCATCTCGACGGATGATCAAAATCCGGCGAATCAAATGGCCGAGCTGCGAGCGCCGGTGACGGCTTGCCACCGGGTGTCATGCCTTCGAACGTAGCTGCCTTGAGCAGCCGGTTACGCAAAGTCAGCCCATTCAGTTTGGCGGGGCTAAAGCAGATATCGAGTGCATCGGTCACGGTGAGTCTCGTGTCGCCTTGAAAGCGGTCACTATGCCACGTCCGGTCAGCGATGATTACGAGTCGGTGTTACCACTCATCGGGCTCACCATGTATCGCGCCACCGGGCTATTCTCCTCTCCGCCTTCTCGAGCTGGCGCGTGGACGCTGCTTGCGTTCGCGCTCCTCCTTGGCCGGCAACGTCCTCGCCGATCGCGTGCCGAGCTTGGCCACGGCAGACTCGGCATACGTCGCGCTCTCGTTCAAAAACTCCGTGATCGCGCGCAGCTCGTTTTCCGAGTACCGGGCTAGGAGGGTCAGCGTTGTCCTTGCGATCGCCGCGTAATGACCATTCATGCCGGCGGCTCCCTCCGGCTCGCGTACGACCACGACTCTGCGACGGTCGTTGGGATCGTGGGTACGACGAACGAGGCGGCGCGCTTCGAGCCGATCGATAAGAGCCGTCACCGACGTGGGAGCGAGCCCAGTGTAGGTGGCGATTTCTCCCGCACTCTGCGGACCCAACCGGTCAAGTAGCTCCATTGTCCGCGTGTCGGTCGCGCTCAGGCCAAATTGCGCTGCGATAGCGCCGTGAAAAAGCACCGCCATCGTCGCGCTCCGCCGAGCCGCTTGAACGAGCTCCGACGTCAACACTTCCCGCGATTTGCCTTTGCCGCTTGACATATGCTTCCTTCCGACGAATATTCCTATGAATCGAACTATCTGATCCATCGTAACAGATCATCGGGAGAGAGGGCTATGGTTGACACCGAGAGGACGACGGCTGCCCGGGCTGGCGACCAGCTCGAGCTGCGGGACAAGCTGGCGGCGCTGGCGAATGCGTGGGCGAACGGCGACGCTGATGCGTACGCAGCGGTGTTCGCCGAAGATGCGCAATATGTCGCCTTCGACGGCTCGCGCATGTACGGCCGTGAGCAGATCGCAGACGGGCACCGCGAACTGTTCGCGCGCTATCTACGCGGCTCGAAACTGTACTCGGAGCGAACGGAAATTACCTTTCCCACGCCTGACGTCGCCATCATTCATGCGCGCGGCGCCGTTTTGAAACGAGGCCAGCAAACGCCGTCGAAACGACGCATGTCCGTGAACACGACCGTCGCGGCACGGCGCGATGGACATTGGTGCCTCGTCGCCTTTCACAACACGCGATACCGCCCCTTCTCCACGACACTGCTCGGAAAGGTGCTCGGCGCGTTCGGCAAAGCGCCACGCCAAAAACGCCAGGAAGGCGCACCCTAGGGTTTGCTCCCTCCTTGTCTCCTCGCGGCAGACAGCTTGTCGCCTGCGAGGAGACATCTTAGGTCCCCGCCTCGCGCTCGTTCGCCGTGGCAGCGCCTCCAGCGCACGGCACGTCCATTGCTGATGGGCGGTCCAGCAACGCCTAGGCGACGCCGCCAAGTCCCACATTCGTTTGAGCGCGCCAAGGCGCAGCGGAGGGGAGTTTGGGTCGTGGCTTGGGCGTCGCGCGAAAGAGGAGAGAGCATGAAAAACCTAGTCAAAGGAATGATTCTGGGAAGTGGCGCGGTCGTTCTGTCGGCGTGGCTCGGCGTTGGATGTTCGGCCGAATCGATGCCCGAGGCGAAGAGCGACGTCACCGTTGAACAGCAGGCGGACGGCAAGTACCTCCTTCAGTTGGCGAAAGCGCCGGACGAAGCCACCCAGAGCCCCGACGGAACGCCGGGAGAATCTGCTGATGGCGCGTCCGACAAGGCGGCCAATTGTGTCTATGTGCAATGGTGCAACGAGCCGGGGGCTTCCGGCACGATATGCCGCTTGCGCGCTGGATGCGCTTACAACGACGCGACGGTCAATGAGTGTATCAAGGATACGTACGCCGTCTGCGGCGCGCCGGTCCAGCCCTGGTACCTGTTCTAATCGCGACATTTGAGCGGGTCGAAACAGGCTCGTGCGTGTTTTTGTTAGTTCGTCGATGCACGGGCCCCGGTGCGGCGGATGGTCGAAGGGCCATCCGCCGCAGCCGCGTGCGCAGGGCGGCGCGCTCGACGAGATGAGATGCAAGATGTCCCAGAACGGATATCTCTTTCGGGCAGGAGCCCTGCTTGTTTCGTGGGCGGTGCTGTCCGCGTGCTCGGCGCCATCCGCGCTCGACGTCGCCGAAGCGCGCGCTCCGTTGATCTATGGTTCCGACGACAGACGCGACCTCTATGCGGTCGAAGACGTCGAAGTTCGAAACCTTGCGCTATCCGGCACCGCGGCGCTCATGCCTCCTCGCTCGTTCAAGTCGACCGCGACAGGTTCGCTCGTCTTCGATACCGAGACGCTCTCCGACGTGTTCGATCTTTGCGATTCCGAGCCGTTTCTGTGGCAGCCGTCGCTGGCGAATTGCTCCGGTGTCTTGGTGGACGAGGACCTCATCCTGACGGCGGCGCACTGCGTGACGTTCTTGCCGTGCGAGGATCAGCGATGGGTATTCGGGTACGCCATTCTCACGGAGGGCGCGCGGCCCGAGCTCGACGAACGCACCCTCTATGAATGTCGCTCCGTGCCCGCACACGACTACGTCACCACCCGCGACGGCCGTCGCAGGGATTTTGCCGTCGTACAGCTCGACCGGCCGGTTTCATTGGAACAGCGTCTCGCTACCCTTGCGACCGGGGCCATGCCCATCGGCGAACGCGCCACTGTCATCGGTTATCCGAGCGGGCTTCCCGTCAAAGTGGACAGCGGCGCAACCATCCTCGACGCGCGAGACGCCGAGGCCGACTACCTCCGCCTGGCGAGCGACACATTCATCGGCAGCAGCGGGTCCGGCGTGTTCAATGGGCAAAACGAGCTTCTCGCGATCGTAGTGCGCGGAGGCGAGGATTATGAATACCGCCCGGAGGCGCACTGCTACGTTTCGCGTCGCATCGTCGAAGGGCAGGAGCTCGAAAACGGCGAGCACGCCAGCTATGTGAGCTCGGCGATCGCGTCGCTCTGCGAGTCGGGATGGGCCAGCGAACGGCTCTGTCATCGGTCGAGCGCGTGTGGCGACGCACAGTGCTCGGTCGATGAGCACAATGGGTCCTGCCCAAACGACTGTCCCGCCATCGAACGGTCCCGCCCCGTCGTCGCGCGAGGTGGCGGTGGTTGCGCGATGGCGCAAAGCGGCCCGCCATCGGGCAGCTGGGCACTTTTCGCGTGTGCAGCGTTGGCTCGAAAACGCAAGCGTCGGGCACGTTAAGGACGAGATCACGCCGGGGAGCGGGCAGCGTTCGCGCGAATGGCTTGGACGAGGAAGGCGGTGAGCCCTTCGCCGAATTTGTCCATCGTTGCTGCGAACCGCGAGTCGCCTTCGTAGAGATCCGCCAATCCGCAATGCCTCTCAGCGCTGCACGGATAAAACCAACGGTCAATCAAGAGCCGGTGGCGATGGGCCAACTCCATGACGTCGTCGTCGGATGGCTCCTTCTCTGCTTTCAGCGCCGCGGCGAGGGCAACATAGAGAGCCGATTGCTCGTCGCCAAAGCGCTTCCAGTCCTCGGCCGAGTAGCGTTCGGTTCGCTTCTTCGATTCCTTGTACGAATCGGTGTGGCCCCACTGCTGCTTGGCTTCGTCTTCGTACTTCGCCGGATCGAATCCGTCGAAAATCTTCTTCATCTCCATGATCTCTCCTTCTTCTTCTTCGTCGTTCTTCGCGATGTCGCCGAGTGCCGAGAGCGCGGCATCGACGGCGCGAATCATCGCTTCGGTTTGGTGGACACGCTCGGCGAGCTCGGTCCGCTGCGCAAGCAGCGCCTTGCGGCGATCGAAACGCGGATCGTCGAGGAAATGGCGAATTTCCTCGAGTGGTAGTCCGAGTTCCCTTCCAATGAGGATCTGCTGCAAGCGCAACAGATCTCCGTCGCTATACAGCCGGTACCCGGCCCTGTTGCGGCCGGAAGGAACGAGCAGTCCGAGCTGGTCGTAGTGGTGGAGTGTTCTCACCGATACGCCCGAAATCTGCGCCACCTCCTTCACTTGATACCTGCCCTGTTTCATTGATGGACAGTTTCGGGCCTCACGCTGCGTCAGGGTCAAGGAGAATTCTGCAACCCGTCGACACTGCCGATGGCATGACCTCGCCCTGCTAAGGCTGGGCGCTCGCGTTCGCCGCTAAAGTCAAGAAAGATGCCGGCGTGAGGGCGTCGATATCGACGGGCAACGCGGCTTTCGAAACGAGGATGCCCGACGCATAACGCCATACGCCGTCTTGGCGCGTGAAGTCCGAGAGCTCGACGAAAGATCGGTCCTGACCGCGTTCGAAAATGCGGGCCAAGAAAAGGACCTCTCCTTGTTCGTCCGACGAGGCGCTATGCAAAATGCGCAGTCCAGTGAAGCGCTGCCGCTCCTTGGTGCGCGCGAGGTTTCGCTCGAGCTCCTGGCGCGGCGCGGCCAAGTCGGGGTGCGTCGCCGCCAGCGTGCGCACCAAGTAGGGTCCGAGGCCAAGGGCGAAAGCGGAATAACGCGACCGCATGAGGGTCTCGGGCGTTGGCGCTTCTCGTTCGTAGCGATGATAAGGCGCGCAGCAGGCGGCATAACGATGCCCGGAATGGCAGGGGCATTGTGTTCCCGTTCGACCGACCGTCACACGGCCGAGGGTAGCAAGTGTCCCGTTCATCGCGTCCCTCGCTATGTCGTCCCCGAAGCCCTCCATCGCGCCGGCAATTACGCTGCGAGTCCCATTTCGGGGGCTGGGCGGAAATGCAACGCGCGCGCTGTGATCGATTTCCGAGGTAGCTCGCATTACCGGAGCTGACTTTGTCGACCTGGGCTTTTGGGGTGGACCCTCGTGGGCCGCCACGGAGAGATCGCTATGACATCACGCGCTGGGTGCCGAAAATGGGCAGGTTTTGCTGGGTTCTGCGGCTGGGTCCTGCTCTCCGTCGTGGCGTGTGGCGACTCGGAAGTGCGCCAGCGAGACCCGAGCGGGGCTGGCGGCAGCGCCGGAGGATTGACCGGCGGACTGACGGGCGGAACGGGGGGAGGATTGGACCCGACCGGGGGCACCGGCGGATCGGGGCCGGGGGGGGCGTGCGTCAACCTGCAATGCAAGCAGACCACTTGCCCGGACAAGGGCACCACATCGGTGAGCGGCGTCGTCAATGACCCAGCCGGAAAAGTGCCGCTCTACAACGTCGTCGTCTACGTCCCCAATGAGCCCCTTGCTCCGTTGCCCCAGGGGGCGGCGTGCGAAACCTGCAGCGCCAACTTTTCGGGCAAACCCATCGCCGTCGCGCTGACGGACTCGTTCGGGAGGTTCAAGGTCGACGACATGCCGGTCGGCGACGACATTCCTCTTGTCGTTCAGGTCGGCAAATGGCGGCGCCAGCTCACGGTGCCGCATGTCACCGCATGCACCGACACGCCCATCACCGACGCGAACCTGACTCGGCTGCCGCGCAACAAGATGGAAGGTGATCTTCCGAAGATCGCCGTCGCCGTGGGCGGCTCCGATGCTCTCGAATGTCTGCTGCGAAAGATCGGCATCGACGAATCGGAGTTCACGCTCGCGTCGGAGGCAGGTCGGGTCAATCTCTACGCCGCCTATCGCGCTGCAACCACCATGCAGAAAGGTGGCGTCTCGGTGCCGCTTCCCACTGCCGACAGCCTGTGGAACAGCCTCCCCACGATGATGAGTTACGACATGATGCTGATGGCGTGCGAAGGAAGCGACAACGTTTCCCGCAGCGCGTCTCAATACGCCGCGGTGCGGTCGTACGCCGACCAGGGGGGCCGCATCTTTGGCTCGCACTATCACAACAATTGGATCAATCCCGAGAATGCTCCCTACCCGATGGTGGTGAAGTTTGCCTCGGGGGCGCACGGATTCACGACCGACATCACGACCCAGGTCGATGACACCTTTCCCAAGGGCAAGGCGTTCAAAGAGTGGCTCGTCAACGTCGGCGCATCGTCGGTCCCCGGCGAGATCATCCTCAAGGGCGCGGAGCATACGGTCGATTCGCTCGTCGCCGGCGTGGCGCAGCGTTGGATCTACGGCACCGACACCACCAAGAACACGCCGATGATCCAATATTTCTCATTCACTACGCCGGTGGGTCAGAAGGAATGTGGACGCATGGTGTTCAGCGATCTGCATGTCTCGACTGGCAGTGGGGACACGACCAAAGTTCCGTTTCCTACGGGGTGTAACGGCAATGAGCTCTCGGCCCAAGAAAAGGCGCTCGAGTTCATGCTCTTCGACTTGTCGTCATGCGTTCAGAAAGACGACAAGCCCCCCACTGCGCCGCCCATCATCGTCAAGTAGCAGCGCATCACGGTGCATCGCTCGCGAGGTCGTCGAGTAGCGATTGGACCGCGGACCGAACTTTGGCGTCATAGGCGGCGATTCGCGCTTCCGAGGGCTCTTCCCCGGGAGCGGGCCATCCTTCGTCGGGCAGCACGGAAGGACCAATTCGATAGCGAAGACGGGTGGGGGGTGCAATGTGGGGCCACGGTCCGATGGTGAGTCCCCATGGGATGGAAAGGTGGACCGGTAAAACGCGCGCCCGAAAGAGCTTGGGAAAGCGGAGCATTTTCGCGAGCCACTGACCGTCGCTGATCACGCGCAAGGTCTCGTGAGCACCCGCGTTGGCGACGGGGACGATCGGCACGCGCGCCTTCATCGCCGTGCGCGCGTAGCCTCGTCGGCCCGCGAATTTGACCTTGTAGCGCTCGCGGTAGGGGCGCCAAACATCGACGTCTCCCCCCGGCATGACGAGAAGATCATGCTTCCAATGCACGAGCACGTTCTCCGCTGTGGAGGGCTGTGCTCGCAAGACGCCGGATTTGGCGAAGGCGCGGCCGATCGACGGAATGGAAAAAAAGAGCTCGTGTCCGAGCACGTGCAGCGGGCGCGAGACCCGAAAATGCGTGTGCCACGCGTAACCGAGCCCCCAAGAATCGAGAATCAGCGTGCCACCCGAATGGTTGGAGACGATCATCGCCGGCGAGGGCGGCACATTTTCCCAGCCGCGAGCCTCGACGCGAAACCACCGGTGCTCCGCGCCGAACAAGAGACCCATCGCGCGGATCACCTTGGCGACGTGCTCGCGGTCGAAATCTCCTGGCTCGAGCCCAGCCGAAGAGTCGGTTTTCTTTTCCATCCAACGCATCAACCGCGACTCGCTCTGCGTCATGTCGACCTCCGTCGCTCGGCACAGCGTGCGGCAACGCCGCCGATGCGCGCCATGCGCATATCGCCGAAGGGTGTCCCCGCGACGCGGTTCAGCGTCATGGCGACCGCGAGTCGCCGATCGGGATCGGCCCATGCCCCCGAGCCGCCGTACCCGAAGTGTCCAAATGCGTTGGGTAGGATGCCGCGGTTCGTGCCGACTGTGTGATAGCCGAGACGCCACCGCATCGGGAAGCCGACGACGGCGTCCAGCTTGCGCGACTGTATTTCGGTGGCGCGCCGGATCGTGGACTCCGAGAAAACGCGGGTGCCTTCGAGTTGCCCGCCCTCGGCCAACGTCGCATACATGCGCGCCAGCGATCGCGCCGTAAAAAAGCCGTTCAAGGCGGGCACCTCGGCGTCGAGGAGCTTCGTGGAAGCATAGAGATCGGCCGATCCGTGCGGGAGCAGCGCGTCTTTCAGGTGCGAGCGATCCATCCCGAATACGCTCCAAGCCGCACGTCCCAATGTCGATGACAGGGAACGCGCGCCGGAGACTGGCTTGGTTTCGGCGCGGAGCAGCTCGGCCAGCCGAGGGCGTACCGCGACAGGCGCGCCAATGAACGCTCCGTCGAGTGCGAGCGGCCCCACGAGCAACTTGCGCACGGCATCGTTCACCGTACCTGCCGTTACGCGCCTGACGAGCTCACCGACGAGCCAGCCGAAGGTGAGCCCGTGATAACCCGGACGGGTGCCGGGCGGAAACGCGGGGCGCGCAGCAGCGAGCCGTCGCGTCATGAAGTCCCAATCGAGCATGCGATCGGCGTGGTCGACCAGGTCTCGCGTACCGTGGAGCCCTGCTTGGTGACTGAGAAGGTGCCGAATCATGACGCGCTCTTTGCCCTCTTGCGCGAACTCCGGCCAGTACTTGGCGACCGGATCGTCGTAGTCGATGAGACCTTGATCGACGAGTGCGAGCACGAGTGTCGCCACCACGCCCTTGGTCGTCGAATACGACATGGCCAGCGTATCCGACTGCCACGGCTCGCCGCCTTGGTTCCGCGCGCCTCCCCAAGCATCCACGACGCACTCACCGTGGTGATAGATGCAAACAGCGGCTCCCCCCGCGCGAGGCGTGCCGAGCTGCTTCTCCAGCTGATCGGCCACAGGCCGGAAATCTTGGTGGACGTACCCTCGGATCATGGGCAAGGCGTTCAAGCTACTCTCGCGTGCGGTTTCCTCCGTACTAGATGGGGTTCACCACGTCATCGCGTATCGGCCTTCGGATCGGGCGGCTACCGTCAGATAGCGCGACGCACGCCTGGCTCGAGCGAACTCACGCGCGTCGAGGGTCGTGGCGCGCTACCTTCCTGCCGATGGCGCCTTCCTTCGAGCTGCACGGCATCCGCATCTTCACGCCCCCCCCGTCGGATGAACTCTTCCACACGGAAGAAGATGCGGTCGATCTAATCAGCGCCTCGGTGGAACATGACGCATCCTACGTCGCACTCCCCGTCGATCGCTTCGACCCCGCCTTCTTCGACTTGCATACACGCTCGCTCGGTGAGTTCATCCAGAAATTCGTCGCCTACAAACGGCGCCTCGCCTTCGTGGGCGATATCTCCCGCTACCTCGCCGCGAGCTCGTCGCTGCGCGCGTTCGTGCGCGAGGCGAACGAAGGCGAGCACGTGTGGTTCGTCGCGAACCTCGACGAATTGGCAGCGCGGCTCCCCACCTCGATACCGTGAGCGTCGCTACGCGTCGACCTCAGTGGTCCTTCTTGTTGTCGTCCTTGCCACCACCTTCTTTGTCTTTTTCATCGCTGCCGTCGTCTTTGCCAAGTTTGCCTTTCTTGTCCGATTCGGCATCTCGTGCGGCGTCGGTGAGATCCGCTCCCGCGCGGCCGCCGTTACCAGCTGCGCCGTCTTGACCCGCGCCCCCGCTGCCCGCAGCTCCGCCGCCATCGCGGCCGCCGCCGGTACCAGCCATGCCTCCGCCCTCCGGCATCCCTCCATTGCCGGCAGAACCGCCGAGACCTGCGGCGCCGCCACCCGCGCCGGCTGCTCCACCCTTGCTCCCCGACCCCGCGCCGGCCGAGCCGCCACTTGCGGTCGAACCGGCCCTTCCAGCCGACCCACTCGCGCCTGCGGAACCATCGCTAGAAGCGTCTGCAGAACCGTCGATTTCGTCCAATCCGGGCAGGGGAGTGCTCCCGCAAGCGATGATCAATGTGCATGCGAAAAGCGTAAAGCTCGTGGCGTGGCTCTTCATTCGTTGCCTCCGTGGTCGGACCGCAGCCGGCTCTCCGGCGTCCTTCCGCCTCTGACTGCAACCTGCGCACCACGGCATGGCCGTGCCGCTCAGAGGTCATCGCTTCGCAGCACAGCAGCAAAATGTCACCAGTGCTGCAGCGCGCGCCGCGAAAGACGCAACGCCGGATGTCTGCGGTGGAACCGATTGCGAATCGGTCGGCGATGACCAAGCGACTGGCTCGCGTCCGCTTCGAACGACTGACCACTGGTGGTCAGTCGCGTGACCACGGGACGCTACGATAGCGGCTATTTCCCCTTTGTCTTCGGCGCGGGTGCGTCGCGATTCACGGATGGTCTCGTCGTGCGCTCCTTGGCCGACGACGTCGTCCGCAGCGCGGAATCGACTCCGGTGTGCGAGACAGCGCCGACGCCCTTCGCGTCGTTGGCCGATTTTTCAGGTAGGGCACTCGAGGCCGGTTCGAGAAGCGTCGACGCATCTGGTCGCGTGGCAGCGGGGGTGACGATGACCTGCCTTTTTTGAATGGCTAGCAGCACCAGCAACGCCGTCAGCAGCGTGAGCGCCACCAGTGTCCCGATCACCCACCGCGTCGTCGGCGCCAGCGTCGTCGCCGTGGTCTCGTTCCTTTTCATCGTCTTCGGAGCCGTCACACGCTGTGGCGACGTGAGCGGGCTTCGATTCGACGTGTCGGCGGTGTGCGCGCGTTGTGCTGAGGCGATCGGCACGGCTGGCGCGTGGGAGGTTGGGATCTGTGGTTTTTCCGGCCGCTGCGGGGCGGCTTGCGGCGGAGGAGTTTCGATCGTCGGCGCGACGGAAGTGGCGCGGACAATTGGGTCGCTCGCGCCGACGGCCGCGGTGACCATCGGTGGGTCGACCGAGTCACTAGAAGGCTGCGGTTTGACGCTGCTCGACGGCAAAGGCGGGAACTTGGAAGCGCTGCTACGGCGTTCGACGATTGGAGGCGTGGGTAAAGGCGGCGGCAGGGTCTTCGCAGGTACCGGCGGCAATGCTGGAATCGACGTCGCCTTTCGGATCACTGCACTGGCTTGGACGTCCGCAAGCCGCGCTGCGATCTTCTCTCCTGCCGCTGCTTCCACGAACTGGGCGACGTCCACCTCCGTCGCCAACTTCGAGCCGGCGATTCTCCGCAGCTCGGTGACCATCGAGGACGCTGTCGGGAAGCGTTGGTCGGGAATCGCCGCGAGGGCGCGCGCCGCCACATCGGCGAGCGGCAAAGCCCAGGGTGCGTGCTTCGTTCCGATGGCGCTCACCAAAGTCGAAGCGACATCGTCTTCTGGCGCAAACGGTTTGCCGATGAGCGCCCGCCAAAGCAGCGCGCCCAGGCTGTAGATGTCGGCACGTTGATCGACCGCACTACCGGATAGCAATTCCGGCGCGAGGCTGCCGGTTTTGGTCGGCGCATTCCGGCCACGCACGCGAGAGGCACGCAGGACCGATGACACGCCGTCCAGACCGACGAGGACGTTTTCGTCCGTCACCTCACCGTGCACGAACTTGACGCGTTCCGTGCCTTCCGCGCTGCGCAGCTTGTGCAAGGCCCCGAGCCCAGTCGCCACGTCGATGAGAATTCGCAGCGCGATCGCGAGAGGGAGCGTGGCCGTCGAACCGCGAGCGGGGGACCAGAGCTCGGAGAGGCGCTCGCCGGCCACGTAGTCGGTCGTGACGCTGATATTGTCGGCGCGCACCGTGATGGCACGTGTAAAAACAACGTTGGGATGCTCGAGCAGGGCAGCGACCCGAGCTTGGCGCACACATTCAGAAGCTTCTTCCGACGTCATCGCGCCCCGCGGCTGGCGTTCGACGACGACGAAGCGTTGTTCACCGTCGTGGGTCAGCACCCGCTCGAGATACGCCGGAACACCGGCCGAATTGAGCTTGCGAACGAGCACGGTCGGTTCGTCAGTCGGCCGGCTTTCCCGGGCGGCGCCCGCGCCGGCGGCATCGGATTCGTTGGCTCTTTGCAAGCTCTCGGCTCCTGGCTCGGCCGTTGACGTACGCTGTAAGCATCAACGGCTCGGCGCTGCCGGACTCAAGCGATGCGCTGCCTGCGCGGTAAAGGCGTGGTGGTGGTGAGGTGCCGCAGTAGTCGGAAGTATGCCAATGCCGACGTTCGGGTACGGCGCGTCGCGAATGCGTGCCGCGCTTTCGCCGTTCATCGAGGCCGACCTGCGCTCGCGCGTAGCATCTGAAATTTGCCAGGCGCACCATCATTGCGAGTCAACCTTGTCGCCGGGTATGCGATCCGTAGAAAACGACGCATGACCTAACTATGCTCCGCGCCCCGGAGGTGGGACCATGCTTACGTTGACTCGCTACTCGACGCTTTTCGGACTCTTCGCGATCTCGTGCGTCGCAACGAGCTGTGGAAGCGACGCCGGTCTCGCGCCCGACAGCGGCGCTCCCGGCAGCCCAATGCCCGACGCGAGCGACCCCACCGCGGACGCCGCGTCCGACGTGAACCTGACCGGAGTGGATCGATTTCGACACATCTGCATGACCGAAGGCTCGCCCATCACGCACGTGCGCGAGTTGACCACCGCCGCGGGGCCGCGCTCGGCAGGGAGCGCGGGCGATGCCAAAGCGGTCGCATGGGCGGTCGAATACATGAAGGCCATCGGGCTGCAAAACGTACGCACCGAGCCAGTCACGGTGCCGCACTGGGAGCGAGGCGTCGAACACGCCGAGCTTCTCGGCGCCACCGAGACACCGCTCGCCGTCGCGGCCCTCGGCGGATCGGTGGCAACGCCGCCCGGCGGCTTGGAAGGGGAAGTCATCCAAGTCGCCAGCGTATCGGCGCTCAATGCGCTCGCTGGCTCCCAGGTGCTGGGAAAAATCGTGTTCATCAATCAGATCACCGAGCGAAGTAAGACGGTGGCCGGCTATTCCGCTGCGGTGGGGGCACGCCAAAGCGGCGCTTCGACGGCTGCCAACAAGGGTGCGATCGCCTCGATCGTGCGATCCATCACGCCGTCGATGGACAATTTCCCGCACACCGGGCAAATGAGCTCGGCCACGATTCCAGGTGCGGCCATCTCGGTGCAAGGCGCGCTCGCGCTCGAACGCGCCATCGCAGCGGGCCCCACGCGGGTGCGTCTCACTCTCGAAAGCACCAGGTTCGAGAGCGCACAGTCCGCCAACGTGATCGGTGAAGTGGTCGGACGCGATCGGCCCGATGACATCGTGCTGCTCGGCGGACATCTCGATTCTTGGGACCTCGCTACGGGCGCGCTCGACGATGGGGCGGGCGTCGCGATGGCGCTGGAGTCGGCCCGCCTTCTTGCGACCCAAGTTCCGGAAGGCATGGTCCGCACGACGAGGGTCGTGCTCTGGGCGAACGAAGAATTTGGGACCAGCGGAGCCAGCGCGTACGCGAGTGCCCACCAGGCCGAGCTGGCGCGCCACGTCATCGCCAACGAAGCCGATCTCGGCGGCGACGTCGTCTACGGCGTCACCTTCCAAGCCGGTTCGGCGGGAGCCGCCGTTTTGCCCGACCTCCTGGCGCCCTTGATGCCGCTCGGGATCACGGCGGCGACATCGGGCGGGAGCAGCGGGGCGGACGTCGGTCCCTTGCGAAGAGCGGGCGTTCCGGTGGCGGAGCTACTGCAGGACCTGACGACGTACTTCGATTACCACCATGCCGGCAACGACACCATCGACGCCGTTGACCCCGTGAAGCTCACGCAAGCAACCTGCGCCATGGCGGTCTTCGCGTACCAGATCGGTCGAAGCACCGACGATTTGGGGAGGGCAGGGGCGGTTTTGACGGCGAACGACGACGAGCACCAACGGTGATGACCGAAGAGAGGATGCTCAGGGCTGGTTGGGCGGGGGCGGGGTCGGCGGTGGTAGCGGCGGAGGCGGACCGCGCGGCGGTGAAGTGCCGGGCGGCGGAATCGTCTTCTGCCCCGCACACGAGGCAAGATCGAAGAGCATGAATTCGAGCGCCTTCTCTTGCGGCGTCAGCGTCATGTCGGGCTCGCATTCCGAAGGAAACGTGGTTCCCGGTGCGCTCGCGCCTTTGCCGTGAAAATCGCTGAAGACGATACGCCCGCAGACTTTGTCGGCGGCTGCGAAGGCCGGCGCGTCAATGGTTGCAAGCTGGGTGGTCGGCGGCGAAAATGACGAGAGCCATAGATTCGCGGCACCCGCGAGCGCCCCGAGATCGGCGTGCGGCGCAGTGATTTGCATCTGCGGTGGCGAAGGCCGCGAAAGCGCGCCCACGACCCGAAGCCACGTCGCAAAATCGCTACCAGCCTGCAAAGAAGTCACGACGTCGGTGGGGATGGGGTCCATCGGATCGCTTTCGCCTGGCGCCCAAGTTCCGATGTTCGCCAACGATCCGTTGTGAAAGAGCCACGCGTAGCTGAAGTGCGTGGCGAGAACGCGCCCTCCGCCGTTGACGTACGCGTTGAAATGCTCGAGCGCTTCGGGTGTTTGGAGGATTTCTGCGCCTTCGCAGGGAAGTAGGATTTGGCTGTATCGCGTCCAGTCGCCGCTCGAGGGAGCAGCGCCCTTCAACTCCGACGCGTCGGGCGTGGCAAGGTCGATGATCGCGCCCGTCGAGCGATACAGGTGGATGCGACCGGCGCCCCCGGGATTGGTGAACTCCGTGTCTTCGACGCCCAGCTTGCGAAGCAAGCATTCGACCGGGTCGTGGCTGCCGGTGACGATGGCCGTGAGCGGAATATCTCCTTCGCCGTGATTGCGCGGAAGGCGCGCTTGGCCAGCGGGAAGCGCGTTGTCGACGCAAGACGCGACGTCGATCGTGGACTGCATCCGCCACCCGCCCAGTTGAACGACCAAAGGAATCGCGCTGCCCGCGGGCACGTTGGACAGCACGAACCGTCCGTCGGGACCGCTGACCGTCGCGTCGATGACGTCGATGCCCGCGAACGGCGCGCATTGGCGACAGGTCGATCGGTCGGCGAGGGGAGGGAGGTTCGTTCCGGTCGGCAAATGCGGGACATAGACGAGCGCGCCGGCGATTGGGTCAGGGCTCGTCCTTGCTCCAGTGAAGACGGTGCCGCTGACCGCTGTCGTCGCTCGAGCATCACAAATGGGACACAGAGGACACGGCCGACCGCACACGTTTTCGGCGAGTTCGCCGCACATTTGGGCTGCTGGGCAGCTACCACAATCGAGTACGTGTCCGCAGCCGTCGCTGATGCGGCCGCAATAACTCGTGGCTCCCGAGCTGCACGTCGAGGGCCGACAGTCGGGCGCCGGCGGTGCTCCGCAGAGGCCGGGAATGCCGGATCCTCCACAAGTGGCATCGCCGCGGCACGATCCGCAATCGATAGAAGACCCGCAAGTGTCGCCGATGCGATCGCAATATTTACCCCCCGGTGTTTCGCAAACAGGAGGTGTGCACGCGCCGGAGTCTTGCGCCGCTCCGCACACGCGCGGCACGCCGCTGCCGCCGCAAGTGAAGCCGGGCTGCCGGCACGACCCGCAGTCGAGCAATCTTCCGCAATTGTCGCCGATGCGCTCGCAATATTGCCCCCCTATCGAATCGCAATTCGCTATGCATACAGATGCTGCATCGGACGGCGCGATATCCGAGCATTGAGGGCCCGTGTCGATGGTCATCCGGCAAACGAGCCCCGGGAGGTGGCACTGCGGACCGATCACGCAGCACGGCCCGTTCTTGAAACCGCAAGGAACGCAGCGAAACCGATTGCTGGAGAAAGTGGGCCCTGTGCACGCCAAGCCTGGTTTGCACGTCGTATTGCCGCAGCAGACCTGATCGAGATCGCCACAAGGCGAGTCGCCGGCCGCATCGAGCGCCCCCCCGCTCGATCCGCCCGCTCCGCTCGTGTCCGCGGAACTATCCTGGGGTAATGTGCCGCCCGAACCAGCGTTGTTCGGAGCGGTGCCGCCGTTCGCGCAAGCTACGAGGAAAGTGGCCAGGGCGAGCCGCGCGCCGCGCCGTCCGATCGCGGACTTTCGCATTCTCTCGAAACGTGGGCCGCTCCGGCGCTCATGTCAATCAAGTCGCGTCAACACCGGGGTCGTGCAACCGAGTCAACCCGATGCCCTGGGCCGGGGCTCGACGCTCAGACGAGAATCTCTTTGATCGTCGTGGCCAAGTTGTCGGCCCGCGGAATGCCGAAATCGTCGACACCGGGCCCTGACAAGCCGAAGACTTCTTTCATCATCGTATAGTGGAGATCTCTCAGCCAGCGCTTGGTGAAGACCACGTGCTGATCGGTCTTCAACTTGCCGCCTCCGCCTCCGATGAGAGCGATGGGCAGCGCGTCGCAGGCGTGGTTGCTGCCGTGCATGGCGCCGCCGAACATGATCACGCAATTGTCGAGGATGCTCTTGTCGCCTTCCTTGATGGCGTCGAGCTTGGCGCAGAGCGCGGCGACTTTGCCCACGTTCCACCAGGTGATGGCCGCGAAGTCATTCTGGGCGCCGTGTTGACCGCCGCCGTGATACTCGGGGCAAGTCCCGGTGGTCTCGGTGGAGCCCGTCTCCGTGAAGTTACGCTTGGTGACGTGGTTGTAGATGAACTCCGAGCGCTCGTCCTCGAGCATGTACGTAATGATGCGCGTGGCGTCGCACCGGAAGGCCATGACGATGAGGTCGTTCATGACGTCGGCGTGCGTGCCCTTGTCGTAGGTTGCGCTGTTTTGTTTGGCTTTGTCGGGCAGCACCTGCGCCATCGTCGGCTTGGCGATAGGCATGCACGCAATGCCGCCCATCCCCGTCGAGACGGCCGTCGCCTCTTTCTCGACGGCGCGCACGCTCGTGAGAAACTCGTCGAGCTTCGCGCGGTCGGCGACGCCCAAGCGCGTTTGCGTGCGCGCGGCATTCTCGAGCACGGCGTCGAGCACGCTCTTATTGAGCGCAGCGCGCTTCTGCGCTTCCGCATCCGGCATGCCCGTTGGGGGAGCAACGCCCACCAGCTTGTTGAAGACCTCGAGCGGGTCGACCGACTTGTACATCGGCTTGCCCGCGTCGTTCCACGAGACGGTGCGACTGTTCGAGCACGGCTGACCGTCGCAGAAGCTGTACCAGGTGGAAAGGCCGACTTGCATCGACTTGATGGGCGTATTGGCGGCGACCTTGGCGTCTTTGGCCATCGTCTGGTCGAGGGAAATGTTGTTGGCTTCGCTGACGCCGAGCTTCGTCCGAACGACGCCGGGGTCGATGCACGTGAGCCACGCGCCGGGCTGTCGGCCGTGGCTCGGCTCGACGCTCGCGCCGCCGTTCGCATTGAATGCGGTCCCGTTCTCCAAGTTGGTGAGCACGATCATCTTCGCCTTGAGGGCTCCGAACGGCTGCAGCACCGACGATAGCTGCCAGGCCGCACCCGCGCCGGCGTTGGTGGGCTTCCAGAGCTCAGCCGCGCCATTGGGCAGGAAGATCGGCATGTAGCGCCTGCGTATGATCCCGGCGTCCTGCGCAAAGGCGAGCTTGGGCGCCAGTGATTCGAGCCAGGGCAGCGCGACGGCCACACCCGCGCCGCGCAAAATCGTTCTTCGGGAAATGAAACGGTCCATCTGGCTGATTCCTTACTTGACGGCGTGGCGATAGCGGAACGTCTCGGCGAGCACCAAGGAGCGGATCAAGCGCTTGAGGGTCGGTGTACCCTTCGTCCAGTCCGTCAGAACCGCCTCGAGATACGGCCTGTCCGTATCGGCGATGAGGCGGCCGAGGCTGTAGGTGAACATGGTGTCCGTGATGCACTTCGTGTACTTGGGGTTCTTGGTCACCGTGTCGGCGAGGCCGCGAATACCAGTGAACTTGATCCCGCCGAGCTCGGTGGTGGGATCGATCGTTGCGCCGTCGGCGTAGACGGTGCGGTACTTACCGATGCCGTCGAACTGTTCGAGCGACAGGCCATACGGATCGAAGATCCCGTGGCACCCCGAGCAGGCGGGATTCTTGCGATGCTCTTCCAGTGCCTTGACGACGTTCTTGGTCGGATCGAACGTGCCTGCGGTCAGTTCCGGCACACCGGGCGGTGGCGCCGGCGGCTCGGTGCACAGCAGATTGGTCAGGACCCACCGGCCGCGCAACGTCGGCGATGTGCGGTTGTCGACCGACGAAATCGCCAAAAAACCGCCAAGACCGAAGAAGCCGAAGCGTTGATCGGTCGTGACCTCGACGCGCTGCTGCCCGGTTCCGGCGGGGGCCGGCATTCCGTAGTGCGTCGCGAGCGTCGCATCGATGAAGTTGACGTCGGCCTGCAAAAACTCGAGCCAAGAGCGATCGTTTTTCAGAAACTCCGTGAAGTAGAGATACATCTCTTGGGTGAGCGAGTTCGCCAGCTGAGGCGACCAGTTCGGATAAACGCTGGGAGACGCCGCGTGCTCCGGCAACTTTCGAGCTCCGAGCCATTGCCCCGAGAAGTTCTCCACCAAGCGGGCGTACTTCGTCGGGTCGGCCAACATGCGGTCGACGGCTGCAGTGAGCTTGTCGTCCTGAGTCAACGAGTTGTCGGCAGCGGCCGCGAGGAGGGCGTCGTCGGGCGCGCTGCTCCAGAGAAAATAGGAGAGGCGCGAGGCGAGCTCGTAAGCGTTGAGCGGGTGCTTCTCCGTGGAGCTCGGGTTGGGATCGGTCTCGATGCGATACAGAAACTCCGCGCTGGAGAGGAGCGACCGGAGCACCTGCTTGATGGAACCGTCGTGGTTTTCACCTTGCTGACGGGCGAGCGTATACACCTTGTTGTAAGTCGTGACCTCGTCCGGACTGAGCGGCCGTCGGAAGACGCGCCGTCCGATGCCGGAAATGATCGATTGCACGCACGCGACATCGTCGGTCGTCGCGCACGTCACGATCTTCGCCTTCAAATCGGCCGCCGCAAAAACAGCGTCGGAAATCTGCCCGGCCGCTTCGAAGTAACGTTTGTATTGCGCGTCGTCGATGTCGAGCACGGCCGCCATGTTGTCGAAGCCGCCGATTTCGCCGCCGCGCCACGAAGAATTGGCAAGCTGAAGCTTGACGCCGAGGACGTCGGTCACGGTGGCGTTGTACTCGGTCGAGTTGAGCCGGTGCGCACCCTTGGTACCGGGATCGACCGCTGCCGGCGGGATCGGCGTGCCGCTGTCTGTTGTCGTCGAACCGCCAGAACCCGAGCCCGCCCCCGAGCCGCCTCCGCCCGTCGCTCCGCCGGAGCCGGAGCCGGAGCTCCCGGTGCCCGTACCCGTTGCCGTACTGCGTCCCTTGCCGGCGGGGGCATCGCCAATTTCGCTGCCACACGCGACCGCGCCCCACATGAGCGCATACGATGCCGTGCGCCTGAATCGGAAGGACCGTCTTTTGCTTCGCGACGGGGGATCGAACGATGAGTTCATTTTGCGGCTCCCGCTGAGCAGAACGACGAAATTCAAATGCAACTTGGATCACCGACCTTCGACGCCAACCTCGGTAGGCGCGGCTACGATCGCGGGCTCTTGAAGCCGCTCTCGCAGAGTCAAAAGTCGGTCGTTTGCCACCTCGCCACGCGCTGCCGAGGCTCACCGATCGAGAGCTCGTCGTTTGCTGTCCTGATGAATGTCCGACCCCGTCCTTTTCCGTGATCCCTTCGCGCGACCTCGACCGGGGGTCCATCGATGCCACCCATTTGCTGTGCCGCGCGAATCAGACGCCGAGCGGCGTGCTCACCGGCCGTTCCGGTAGCATTGGAACGCAATCTAGGGGTCTCGCCGCTGTTTGGCGCAGGCGCAGCGATCCGAGCGCTCCGTGTGCCGCCCTCTCTGGGACGAGCAAGCTTAGGCAGCCCGCCTGGGGCAAGGCTCACCTAGGCGCTTGCGCGGGTGAGCCTCGGTGTGACGGTCGATCGTGCTGAATCGGTTCGGTCAAACATCCATGCGCGGCGCGACCCGTGTCGCGCGCTCAGATGGCCAAACCGGCAATGGTTCCAGTGCTGTCGCCGAATGCGGTGCGCTGCACGCCCATCGTCTGCATCACGGTGAGAAGCGCGTTCGCCGCGGGCGTGTCGTTGGGTGTGGCGATGTGGCGGTTCACATTCAGTCGACCGGCGCCGCCGCCCGCGATGATGACGGGGTGCTGCGATTGGGAATGCGCGTCACCATCGCCGAACTCGCTGCCGATGTAGACGATGGTGTTGTCGAGGAGCGTTCCGTTTCCTTCATTGATGGCGTCCATCTGCTGCAGAAGGTAGGCAATGAGCGTGAAGTAGTGGGTCGTGATCTTCACCCAGCGCGGATGGTCGACGGGCTTTCCGCCAATCTCGCCATGCGAGAGACCATGAACGTAGTTCACGGCGTCGATGTCGGGCAGTCCATAGTCGCGGCGTGAAAAGGCCCCGTCCAACATGAGGGTTGCGACGTTGGTGAGCCCGCATTTGAAGCCGAGGATCAGCAGGTCCATCATCATCTGCGCGTTTTGTTGGAAGGTCCCGGTCGCTCCCGGCGCGGCTGGCTTCTGGCAGAGAGCGCCGGTCGGTGGCGCACCTCCGTCACCAGCCGGCGGCGTGGTGAATCGCCGCTCGAGCTCGGTGATCGAATCGAAATATTGTTGCAGTCGCAGTCGATCTTCCTGTCCCACGCAGGTCATGAGGCGATTGGCTTCCACCTTCACGCCGGCCATGGCGCTCTTTTCGAACTGCGTGCGCTGATTCACGGTGGGAGGTGGAGCCGTGCCGGCGTCGCCCCCGCTTCCAGTGCCGAACCCCGAGCAGGTGATGAGACGATTGTAGAGATCGAGCGGCTTGTTTTCCTTCTGTACGTTGGCTTTCGGTCCTGTAAAAGAAACGTTGTTGTAATAGACCGCGCCGTAGCCATCTTCGGCGAAGGTGGCCACCTGTTCGCCGGGAACACCGAGCGCCAGTGACGGAATGCAGGACGTCGCACCGATGGTCTTGGCGATCACCTGATCGGCGGAGATTCCAGAAGCGAAGCCGGTCGTGGTAAGGACCTCACAATTGAGCCAGCAGCCGGTGCCGCGGGCGTGAATGCCGTCGCCGCCATTGCCGACGGTGGCCGTCTTGTTGGCGAGCCCAGTGATGATGGTGAGCTTGTTTTTCAGCGGCGTCAGAGCCTGAGCAATGGCCGGCAAGGTGAAATCCGGATAGCTGCCAGCGGTCTTGTTGGCGAGCCAGCCCCCCTGCCGATACCCTGTCGGGAAGTAGAGGAACAGCACCCGCGGTCCCGTTGCCGCGGCTACGCTCTTGGCGTAGGCGGACGAGGGGACCATGGCTTCGAGCCACGGCAACGCGAGCGAGATGCCAGCGCCGCCGAGCACGGCGCGGCGGTCGAGTCTGAACGGCTTCACCCTTCTCATATTGTTTCTCCTACCGTCGGCGCGCGGTACGGAACAGATCGCTTTTCACGATGCGCATGATGTGGTTCTTCATTTGAAAACCATCGGCCTTGAATTCGGCGGCGAGCGCCTTGACGGCTTCGTCGTCGCAACTGACTTCCATGCTGCGCCCGAGCGCGTAGGTGAGTAGCTTCTTGGTAAAGCAGGCGGGGAAGCGTTCGTCGGCCTTGAGCAGCGCTAGGAGCTCGTCGGTGTTGTTGAATTTGAGTCCGCCGGGTAGTTCGCCGGTCGTGTCGATGGGCTTGCCCTTGTCGAGGGTGCGAGAGGCTCCGATAGCGTCGAACTTCTCGAGGCCGAAGCCGATGGGGTTGAGAATGGTGTGACAGCCGTTGCACGGCGCGTTGCCGGTACGAAACTGCAGACTCTCCCGATTGGTCAGGCCCAGGCCCGGATCGGGGGGCGGAACGCTATCCGCAGCACCCGGCGGAGGTGCCGAGAGGCTCGTGCAAAGAAGGTTGGTGAGGACCCACTTGGCGCGCAGCACGATCGACGTGTTCTCGGAGGACGACGTTCCGGTGAGAAAACTGCCTTGGGTGAGGATGCCGCCGCGCGGGGCGCCCGTCGTGTCCACCCGGCGCATGTCGGTGCCGGTCACGCCAGCGAGGCCATAGTGCATCGCCAGGCGTGCATTGACGAACGTGAAGTTCGAGCGAATGAGATCCAGCGCCGACCGATTCTGCAGCAGGACATCGGAGAAGAAGAGCTTTGCTTCGTCCTGCATCGAGGTGCGCAGCGTCTCGTCGAAGCTCGGAAAAAGGACTTTGGACGGCGCGGCGCTGCCGACTGCCTCGAGCTGCAGCCACTGCGTGGCCAAGCTCTCGGTGAACGGACGAACGTACCGAGCGGCCACCGTTGGATTCAACATGCGCTCGACTTGCGCGCCGAGCACGGCGGGATCACCGAGCGTTCCTTTCGCGGCCAGATCGAGAAGCTCCTGGTCGGGAGCGCTACTCCACATGAGGTAAGAGAGCCGCGCCGCGATCGCGTAAGAAGATAGATTGGCCGTAGAGGAGGCGGCGAACGGAACCGTCTCCGTGCACGTCGCGGCTTGGGACAGCGCTCCGCTCATTATCTCGGTGCGGAACAGGAACTTCGGCGAGAGCAGCGCCGCTTCGACGGCACATCCAATGCCGGCCGTCGCGTTGCTGCTGCACACGGTGACGTACTTCAAATAGTCGTCGATTTCCGACGGCTGGACGGGGCGTCGAAACGCCTTCGGCAGAAATGCCGTCATCACTTTGCGCGCGCAGGCAGTGTCGGTTTCGGGCACGCATGGGATGAGCTGGGCCTTGGCCGTCGGCGATGCAAGGGCGGCTTCGACCGCGCGCTGATTCGCGGTCAGGTACTTCTGTAGAAGCGTCGCGCTTACCGCCGTATCGGCATTGTTGTCGAACCCGTTCACCATCGCATCGACGGGAAGGTCATCGCGCAGAGGCAACGCGATACCGAGCAGGCTATTGACCGAGTTCTGGTACTCCGTCCGATTCAGGCGATGAAAGATCGGGACGAGCGCCGGCGCCATGCACATACCCCCCGCTCCCCCGGTCCCTGCAGCGCCCCCACTCCCCCCGCTGGCGCCGGTCCCGGTTCCTCCTGGCCCCGCGCCTCCCGTCGCCGCGCCGCCGGCGCCTGAACCCGAACCTGTGCCTACCCCCGTACCCGTGCTGGTGCCTGATCCCGTGCTG
>Ga0193706_1000351_pt1 | contig 28339 bp, 24 predicted proteins | sample U3c1metaG_FD_160130 | JGI IMG/M metagenome (GOLD analysis project Ga0193706, IMG submission 160130) | Soil microbial communities from a riparian zone of the East river system, Colorado, United States - U3c1 | ecosystem: Environmental > Terrestrial > Soil > Riparian zone | place: USA: East River... | reverse complement strand
CGGGCACCCCCGGCACCGGAGGCGCGGGAGGTAGCGGGGACGCCGGCGGCGGTGCGGGCAGCGGCGGCGGTCCCGACGCGGGTAGCTGCATGGGCGACTGGGCATCGGGCGACTATCCTCCCGCACTCGACGACCCGGCAGCATGGCTCACGATCGCCGGCGTTGCCGGTCAAAACGATCTCGCCCGCCAATACAAGGTCCACGTACCGCCCGCGTACGACTGCCACGTGCCGGCGCCCATTCTCTTCTGTATGCACGGCCTGCAACAGAATGGCGTGATGTTCTGCGTCAACGGCGCGGCCGGTGCCAGCTCGGGGCCGAAGGGATTCGTCGACAAGTCGAACGAGGCGGGGTTCATCTTGGTCATCCCGACCGGCTACAACAACAGCTGGAACGGCGCGGGATGTTGCGGCAATGCAAACCTCGACGACACCGCGCTCTTCAAGGCCATCTTGACCGACGTGTCGACGCACCTGAATGTCGATGCGCGTAGGGTCTTCGCGACCGGCCTCTCCAATGGCGGCTACATGAGTTATCGGCTGGCGTGCGAAGCAGCGGACGTGTTTACCGCCGTGGCCCCGGGCTCGGGAGGATTGCGCGGCATTGCGTGTACGCCGGCGCGGCCCATCTCCGTACTCGATATCCACGGCACGACCGACAACCTCGTTCCCTATAGTCTGCAGGCCACATCGATGGCGGCTATTGCCGCCGCCAACGGATGCGCGACGACGACGCGGGCCGCTACCGCGCCGGGAAGCGGCGGTGACACGACCTGCGTTACCTACGAAGGCTGTCCGGCGGGCATCGAGGTCACGGGTTGCACCGTCCAAGGAGGAGGACACGTGTGGTTCGGCGACCCGAGCTGCGGCACGGGGGCGGCCGGTATCGGTTGCGGGTTCGTGGGGGCGAACAGCACGTTTCTCAACAACACCGACGCCGTCTGGGCTTTCTTCAGCCGTCTCTCCCGCTGACAGCCAGGCAGGTACGTCCATGTTCGCGCCGCGAAGTTGGCCATATTCGCCCCGGTGCCGGATAAAAAGTGCGATCGGGAAGGGGCTCTTTCGCCATGGAAATCCGAAGACCTGCAATGGTGCTCCTCGTGTTTGCGCTCGCCGCTTGGCTGGGGGCGGTTTTCGAGCTCGGGGCTGCGGATAGGGCGCGCGACGATGGCCTCGAGCAGGCCACGAACGGTGGCGATGAATGACGGTTCAGCAGCAATTTGCACAATCAGTCATTGATTGGCCGTAGCCGCGCATTGACGAAACCGGCGGCCCTTGCTTAAAAGGGACAAAACCGTCAGAAGCGCGTGGACGGTTCGACCGGAGGAATCACGACGCTGCCGGCGCGAGCATTCGTTTTGCCTCGAACGAGGGGCGTGTGAGTCAAGGGTCGCTCGCAGGGGTGCTCCCGCCGGGCTCCGGCCAGAGTCGCGAGCCGTTCTACTCGGCGGTGCACGACGAAGAGCAGGAATCGATCGCCTGCCCTCTCTGCGGGGCCGAGGACGAGCGACTCGTGTTTCTTGCTTGCGACACGATGTTCAACCAAGTCGGTCGCTATCGGCACGTCGCCTGCGCGCGCTGCTCGATGCGCTACGTCAATCCGCGCCCGACGATGGCCGCTCTCGCGCGCCATTATCCCGAAGAATACCTCTGCTACACCAACCTCGAACGCGAGCATTGGCTCCTGAAATGGGCGTTCGCGCGGCTCCAGCGCGATCAGGCCAAGCGCAGGGTTCGTCAGATCGAGCAGGTCGCCGGTCGCATCGCGGCGAGCACGCGCGCTCTCGACGTCGGATGCGGGCGCGGCGAGCTCGTCGCCAGCTTGAAGCGGCATCGCGGCTGCGATGTGACGGGGCTCGACATCAACGTCGCGGTCGTAGAGAGAGTCCGTCGCGAGCTCGCCGTCGACGTCCATCACGGCACGCTGTGCGGCGCCAACTACTCGGAGTGCAGCTTCGATCTCCTGACGATGACCGAATACCTCGAGCACGAGGCAGAACCCCGCCGCGTCATCGACGAGGCGTGGCGCGTCTTGAAACCCGGAGGGATCTTGGCCATCGAAGTGCCCGACGTCAGCGGCCCGATGGGCCGGCTTTTCGGGGCAGAGTGGTGGCAAGTCGACGCGCCCCGTCACCTCACGTTTTTCTCGCCCGCCACGCTGACCCGCATGCTCGAGAGCGCGGGATTCGAAGTACTGAAAGTCCGCCGTTACGGGCTGGTGATGTCGTTTGGATATAGCCTGCTGCAGGCGCTCGGCTTTCGCTATTTCCGATCGAACAAGCTCCTCTTTTTGACGCTGAGCACGTTGATTGGAATTCCGCTCTTTCCTCTGCTCTTCATGATGCCCGACTTCATGATGACGGTTGCGCGGCGTCGACACGTTCGCGTTTTACCGCGACCCTATGCCAGTGCACCCTCGACAAGTTCTGCGATCGCCGCCAAAATGCGGGCGTGAACGAATCGGAAATTCTCGCTCAATCGGCCCTCGCCCAGGGCGCCATGATCCGCGCGGGGCACCTTTCCTCCGAAGAGCTGACCGCCCTTTACCTTCGTCGTATCGAAAAACTCGACGAAAAGACGCACGCGTTCGTCGAAGTCACCGCCGATGAAGCGCTGCGCATCGCGCGCAAGGCGGATCGCGCGCGTCCCCCCGAAGGCGCGCTTTTTTACGGCGTGCCCACGGCCATCAAAGACTTGAACGCTGCACGAGGCACGTTCATGCGCATGGGCTCGCGCGCGTTTCCGCGTCTTCTCACCCCCGCCGACGATCTCGTGGTCGCCCGCATCCGCCGCGCGGGGTTCATCATCCTCGGCAAAACGGCCACTTCCGAGCTCGGCACGCTACCCGTCACCGAGCCGGACATTCATCCACCTAGTCGCAATCCATGGGACCTCGGGGTCACGCCGGGCGGGTCGAGTGGCGGCGCCGGCGCGGCCCTCGCCGCCGATCTCATCCCCATCGCCCAGGGCAGTGACGGCGGCGGCTCGGTGCGCATTCCTGCCGCTTTGTGCGGCGTCGTCGGCTTCAAGCCGTCACGCGGTGTCGTCGAAAACCCGTTCGGCATGGATGTACCCGACATCGTTTGGACCTGCGGGCCCATGGCGCGATCGGTCGAAGATGCGGCCGCTTTTCTCGACGTCATGGCCAAGGTCCCCCCCGTGCCATCGGCGGCGCTCGAGACCACGCCCACCACGCCGATCACCTTTCTCGCGCTCTGCCGTCAGAGAGTGCGGCCGCTTCGCATCACCTTCGCCACGGGTGTGCACATCGTCGCGACGACCGACGAAATTCGCGCCGCGACCGAGCGCGCGGCGAGCCTCCTTTCCGACCTCGGTCACCACGTCGAGCCGCATCCGATCCTCTCCGGCATCGAAATCGACGAGTTTCTCCCGATTTGGCAAGAGCTCATCGCAGCCATCCCCGTGTCGGATTGGTCGCTTACCCAGCCGCTTACCCGCTGGCTCGGCGAACAAGGCAAAAAGCTCCAGCGCCGGGACGTGGCAGCTGCCATCGCGTCGCTCTCCCAGCGAATCTTTGCCCTCTTCGGCGACGTGGACATGGTGCTGACGCCGACGGTCGCCGTTGCCCCTTTTCCCATCGGTACGCTGAAAGGGCTGGCGCCCCTCGCTACCTTCCATCGCGCCGCCGAGCTCGGCGCGTTCACCGGGCCCTTCAACATTTCCGGTCAACCCGCCATCAGCGTTCCCGCAGCGTTGAGCCGCGCCGGCCATCCCATCGGCGTACAACTCGCCGGAAAACGTGGTGACGACGCGACCGTGCTGGCGCTCGCCCGCGCACTCGAAGAGCGCCTCGGATGGCGGTCGCGGGCGTACGCGGCCTAAGCGCGATCGATCGGGTGCAAGCTCGCCATGCCCGTCACTTTTTGCAAAGCGACAAGGAATGAGTGACGCGGTCGTGGAGCTTGGGATTGTAAAGTTGAAAGTGGCCGTTATACCCCTGGTACCCAATCAAGAGGCCAAGGATGATGGTGGCGCCCGCCAGAACGGCGAGAAGGGCGCCGAACGCGCGACGCGTCCATTTGTGGTGCCGCAAGTGCCGGTGCAAGGACCAGGCGCCCCATGTCGCGAACAGCACGAGCCCGGCGGTGACGTCCCCCAAGTAGCGCATCGTTGCAGCAAAGACACCAATGCTGGGCAGCGCCGCCACCGTTCCGAGGATGACGAAACAACACGCGCACCACAATCGCGAGCCATTCACCGCGCCGAGGCTGGGAAGGGGAGCGGCGCCGAGACGCGGAAGAGCAGCGCGCACGCTGAAAAATGCAGCTAGAGGCAAGAGCCATATCCAGGGCACGACCCGCAGCATGCCGACGACGGGCTCCTGTACCCAGTACCCTTCGGCCACCGCGAAGTCCTCGGGAAAAGCTTTGGGCACGTCCCACGGCGTCGTGAAAAACGGAAACTCGCACGTCGTGACGGGGGCGCGAAAAAAGTAGCTGTAAAGATTGGCGCGCACGTATTCGAACGACGCGCGAATGTGCACGGTGTTGAGCATCCAGTTGGTACCGAACTCGAACCAGTCATCGAAACGCGCGCGGTTGTAATAGAGCAAGCCGAAGACCCCCAATGCGATGGGGAAGCCGAGCCACACCAGGTTGCGGACGACGGCGAACCAGCGGTTTCCGGAGTGGGCGAGCGGCATGAAGGCCGTGAGCAGCACGAAGAGCGCGGCCACCGGACCGACGCTCACTCGGCACGCGATGGCCATCGCCCACGCCAGGCCCGCCGCGAACAATCGTAAAAGCAAGAACGCGCGTTTTCCCGACAGCGCATCGAAAGCAAAAATCAGCCCCACCAGCAGAAAGGCTTGCGCGCCGCCGATGGCAGCCTCGTAAATGCCCGGCGTGGCGATCATGAAGGGCGTCGGATTGGCGAAAGCAAAGACGAGGATCGACAGAAGGACGATGTAGAGCGGGAGACCGGGAAAGAGGCGCCGCGCCACGCGCTCGATGAGGAGCGCGCCTGCGACGAGGTAAATGGAATACAAAATGAATACGGGATACTGATCGCCGAGTGGCGCCTGAATCTTCATGACCGCTTTGAAAGCGGCCAGAGCAAGGGCGGGCAGAGGCCCCCAATAATTGTAGTACTTGCCTTTGTAGAGACTGAGATCGGCGAACCACAATTCGGAGTTCGCCGGATCGAGAGGATTTTGCTTTGCCAATAACTCGGCGGGCGGCTCGACGGACAGATAGAGGTGGCCGCTCCGGAATCCCTCGGCCTGCATGTCGTAGTTCAAGTTGTACGTTGGCCAGTCGACGAATTTACCCGCTGAGACGAGCACGACGTAGACGAACTCGATTCCGAGAAGGACGAGAACGATCGAGGCCCACCGAAATGCCGGGCCGAGGCCGCGCCCCTTGCGAAGGGCGGATGGGTTGCGCGCCGCTGACGTCGTACGCTGTCCGGCGGTGCCGCTCTCCTCGGCCGGCGCCGCTCGGAGCGAGGTGGAGGTCTCCTCCGATGTTTGGACGGGAATCACGGGAAACGGTCTCTCGCGCGTGGTGGACACTCGCTTAGCACGAGAACGAGGCGGTACACGAGACTCTGCGTCCGGCGCCCCGTGGTTCGCCGTCCAGAGCACCGTGTTCCGCGATTTCGTTATCCCGACGGCGGCTCGTCCGGGTGGGCCTCGCGCCAATGGCCAAGCGCGTGGGGAGTCAGCGCTGGGGACCGGGCGAAACCCCCTCCGCTATGTGCAATTCGCGAGGCGCTTGGTGTTCTCTTTGCGCGCGCGATCCTCCTCGGCCACGCGGCGAAAATGACCGATGCACGCACGAGCTCCGCGCGCGTGCTCGCTCGCGTCCGGACCGGGCAGCCACATCTCTTAACGAATCTCCTGTTAAGGTCCGGCTACAATGCTCCCGTGATTGACTTTTTCGCGCGATTCGTGTCTCAGACACTACTATGTACGCCATGAGGTCGCGGTCGCGAAGCCCGGAAAGGTCGAGCGGATTGTCGCCGGTGCGACTCCAGCTAACCGCGTCGCGAAGTCTGGTGGCGACCTTGTGTACCGCGATCATCGCGTGGGTCGCCTTCAGCCTTTTTGGCCAGCAGCTCGCACGCGCGTACGCCCTCAACAACGAGCTCACCGACACCGGCGACAGCTACTCCGAGGCGAACGACGTGCGCGCCGGGGAAGGCTATGCCGCCATGGGCCTCACGTCGAACATGGGTCTCGCCGACGCCGCTTTCGGTACGCAGTACGACGGCCTTGGGGGAAAGCACGACCCGCTTCTCTGTCCGTCGTCGGAGCGGTGCGTCTACCTGCACTATCCACCCGGGCCGGAGCTCTTTCTTGGTGTGATGACCAAGCTTTTCGGCCGGGGTCGCATGTTCGTGTATCGAATCTTGCCCATCGCGCTCGGTCTCGCATCGCTCCTCGCGCTCGGAGCAGCGCTCTTCAAAGCTGTGGGCCCGGTGCGAGCGGCGGTCGTCATGTGGCTCATCGGCGGCGTGCCGATGACGAGCAACATGATGCACGTCGTGGCCCTGCACGAATACGCGCTCGCGTTCTTTACCCTCGAATTGGCGATCCTCCTCTACACGTTCTCGCAGCCCATCACGCGCAAGTGGCACCTGGTCGCGCTCGGACTGGCTGCTTTTCTCGAAGGTTGGACCGCGTTCGATTACGTCTTTCTCGTGACGTTCGCGCCGCTTGCCGTTTTCCTCGCGTTCAAGGACTTCGGCAACCCCGTCAGCCGTCGCCGCCTCGTCGTCCTGACGCTGACGGCGGGCGGCGCGTACGCTCTCGCGAACGTGCTGCACTTCGTGCAGGTGGCGGCGTTTCTCGGTGGGATTCGCGAAGCCTTCTTCAATTTCGTGGCCGCCGGGAAAAACCGCACCGTTGGTCCGACGTGGGTGCATCCGCCCGTCTCCGGGGGCCTCGGGCTGCTCTTCTACTACTGGGTCAACCTGCTGCCGAAGAAGGAGTTCTACGACGGCAACTTCATAGCGCTCGTGGCAGCCGTTCTCACCCTTCTTTGGCCAAAGCGAACGTTCGTCACGCTCGGACGGTGGGGGTCGCTGGTGTGGACGTCGAGCTGGTCGCAGGTGATGAGCTTCCTGCTGATGCTGGCCCTATGTAGCGGCTGGATCGTGGTCATGCAGCAGCACGCCAGCATCCACGGGCACTTCCTTCCGCGGCTCTATACGAGCGGCATCCTCTGGGCGTACGTGCTCGTGGCGCATGCTCTGTCCTTCGAGCCGAACAGGCTCGCCGAAGGAACAGAAAGCTCGCCCAACGCTCCTTCTCGCGCGTGAGAGCCGGACTCGTCAGCCGTCGAGCTTTTTCCAGACCTCGTAGTGAGACGCGCCGCGTTCACCGACGCCGAGGGTCTTGGCCAGTCGAATGAAAGTCCAGACCGTGCCGGCCACTTTGCGCAGCTTGGAAAACCCGACTCTCTCCTGATAGTCGATGGGCACTTCGACCACGCGATAGCCGCACTTGGCGGGCCAGAGCAGCGTGTCGATGGGAATGGCATCCCCCTCACCGTCGAAATCGAAGGCGCGGATGACGGACGCCCGGTAGCCGCGCATCCCGCTGTGCAAATCGGCCACCTTGGGCCCGGCTGTCGCCTGCGCTAAAAGGGCGAACGATTTATTGGCGACGTAGTTGGGGAGCGGCATCGCTTCCGGTTTCGTACGCGTACGCGCGGCATTGACGACATCGACGCCGCTCTCCAAAATTTTGCGAATGTGGGGGATCACGTCGGGCGGGTAGGTGAAGTCGCAGTCCAAGTAGATGAGCGCGTCGCTCTGCTTGGCGGCCTCGTACATCAAGAGTTCCATGGCTGGTCCGTGACCGCGCGGCGGAAGCTGGCGGATCACGCGCGCGCCCATGCGTTCGGCGATGACGGGCGTCTGGTCTTTCATCGAGCTGTCGATGCACAAGATCTTTGCGTCGGGAGCGACGCGTTTGATCTCGTTCATCATGCGCTCGATGCTGTCCTCTTCGTCCATCGTCAACATGCCGATGGTGAGCGACAAGGGCCCCGGCACGGGCGCCTTTCGCGCGACGACGACGTGTTGGTACGAGAAGATCTCGGGGGCCACGCTGGCGAGCGCGTCCTCCCAGGGGCGCACGAACGCGCGATAAGCCTTGTAGACGGGCAGATCGCGATAGGCCGAACCCGTCTCTTCCGCGGGCGGCGGCAGAACCCATCCCCCCTCGACGACGAGGGGTCGGATGGCACGGGCCAGCATCGGGTTGTGCGCTATCCGCAGCACCTCGAGACCGGCGCGCTCGGCCAGCTCGGTAGCTTCGGCGTGGCTGAAAAGACGGCCCGGCTGACCCGGGCGGTACCCGAGCTTGGGGCTCGTCACCTTCAAAAGCACGTTCCACGCCGTCCGGTTTCGCAGCGAGACGAGCACCCGCCCTTCCGGCTCGAGATGCTCGGCGTAGCGCCGTATCAACGCCACGGGGTCGGGCGCGTACTCCAGCACGTCGGCGAAGAGGATGAGATCGAACCGGCGCTGCCCGAGCTCGCGCGAGACGCGCTCGGCGTCGTTGGGATCGGCCACGATGACTTCGCCCAACAGGCGCCGCGCTTTGGCCGCCCTTTTGGCGTCGCTCTCCACGCCGACGACCGATGCGCCCACCTCGAGCGCCGCCGCTCCGTTGAAGCCGAGACCACACCCCACGTCGAGCACGGTTCGTGGGCGCCCGATGGCGGAGGTCAGGGCGATGTTCGTCTCTTCGATGATGTGGCTTTCGGTCTGCATGAGCATGGGCGTCGGGGACTTTGTCGAAGCGAAGGAAATGGTGAAGATTTCCGAGTTGAAATGAGGCCGCAAGGTTGGCCCAGGCGGGGCAGGGGGGCAACTGAGAAAGTTCGCCCGTTCGGGGCGAGGCACTTCCGTCGGGTAGCCGCTCAGCTAACGCTTGATGTCGTGCCCGTACACCTCGACTTCGCCGAGAACGAGGTAGGACTGACGCATCGTGCGCAGGCGAACGTAGCGAGCGACGGGCGAGGGCTCCAGCTTGACCACCCAGGGGTCGTAATCGCTGAAGACTTCGGTGCGCGAGGCGACCTGGCGATAGTCGGATCCGTCGTCAGAAACCTCGAGAGCGAGCGGAATCGATTGGTCGTAGTAGCCGTCCGTGCGGCCGAACACCTTGGCTTCGGTGATGGAAAAGGCGCGGCCGAGATCGATGGACAGCCAGGGGGACTCTTCGAGCTGACTGTGAAAGCCGTAGGCGCTGCCTCGAAACCCGTCCACGGCCCCCGGAGCCGCGGCCGAAAACATGTCGCTGCTGGCGATGGCGGTTTTGGCGAGCGCGAGATTCTTGCGCGCGACCATGCGCATCGCGACGCCGATGAGGAAAGCGAGCACGACGGCTGCGCCCACCAGCAGACGAACGACGCGCGCGTTCTTGATCTCGCGCGGGGATCGAGGGTCGAGCAGATGCGCCAGCCAGCGCACCGCATTGGCGAGCTCTTCGATGCGCAGGCCTGCTTCGTCGGCGGTGACCCGGTCGAGCGCCAAAGGATCGCTCCCCAGCAGCATGGGTTTCGCACGTTCGAATTCCATGGGCGGCGCGAGTCCATCGCCGAGAATGGCGTCGTCGAACCTGCGAAATGCCTCTTCTCGCGTCAAGGACTCGGGGTCGAGGCTTTCGTCCTTGTGCACCAGGTAGCCAAGCACATGAAAAAGGGCTCCTTGTTGATAGAGCAAAAGCGCAGGCGGCGTCTGAATCGGGCCCCTCAGGTGGCGAGCTACCTCGATGCGGCGACCTGCAGCCACGTGGTACGCCCGGACGATCTCGCGCTGCGAAGGCGTCAGCGTCTCGCTTTTCTTCTCGGCTCGTTCGAGCAGGAAGAATTCACGTACGCCCTCGCGCGCGTGCTCGATTGTCGTTGGGATCCTCCCAACCATAGCGACCTAGCTGAAGCGATCTAGCTGAGCCCGGCTAGGGCAGCAACGAGAACGATCTCCGGTGACGACATAGGACCCTTACGTATCTCAAAGGGCCGAACGTGTAAACGTGGTCGCCGGTGCCTCGTTTGCACGAGAAAACGTTGTCCACGGCGACCGCGGTAGGTTACATCGCCAGGGATGTTCTTCGGCTGGCTGACACTCGCCACTCTCAGCTCGCTCGCGTTGGTGGCCGGCCTCTCTCTCTCCGTGCGCGCCCGTTACGAAAGCCGGTCCGAGCAGGCCGTCGCCGTCGCCGGCCTCTGGCATGGGATCATTGTCCTGCCCATTCTCGCTTTGGGTTGGGCGAACCGTCTCACCCCTTGGGCCTTGGGTGGGAGCGTGCTCCTGCTCTCGCTCTTGGCATTCGCTTTGTCGCTTCCGCGGGGCGGTGCGCGCGCGCACATTCAGAACACGACGAGCGCGTTGTGGGGCCTGATTCGTCTGCCCTTCGATGCGATTCGCGGCGCACGGGGAAGCTTCGTGACGATCGCGCTCGTGGCCGCGGCGGGGTGCCTGATTTGGACGGGTTGCCTCTCCTACTTGGCTCCTTCCACGGCTTGGGACGGCATCTGGTACCACGAATTGATCATCGGTTACGCGATCCAGAATCATGGGTTCGCGATCGTCGGAGTGCCGGCGGGCCTGCAACACGTCAACGGCTTTCCTCGCGTCTGCGAAGCTCTCAACGTGTGGTTCGTCATTTTCACCGATCGCAGACTCATCGAGTTACCGAACAGCGTCATGGGCGTGCCACTCACGATGGCCGTCTACGCCATCGCGCGCCGTTATGCCGATCGCAATGCCGCGATGGGTTGGGCTTGCGCCATCCTCTTGATGCCCGGCGTCGTGCTCCAGTTGGCGAGCACGTACATCGACGTTCACGTGGCCGCGCTATTCTTTGGGGCGCTCGTATTCTGTACGAGGCCTCAGCTGCGTCTTCGCGATGCGTGGATCGCGGCCCTGTGGATGGGCCTTCTGGCGGGAAGCAAAGGCCTGGCGCTCGCATGGGTTCCGCTGCTCGGATTCGTCGGGCTCACGCGTGCCATCGCGCAGAATGGAATGCGCCGCCCGTGGCAAGCCGCGGGAACGATCGTGGGAGGCGTGGCCCTCGTGCTGCTGATCGCGGGGCCTTTTTACCTGCGAAACTGGCTCGTATTCCACAATCCGATCTGGCCCGTCACCATGCACAGCCAGCGCTTTCACATCGATTGGCCCGGCGCCCACGACATTCTCGAGATGAACAAGCCCTTGAAGGAGATGATCCTGACGGTCCTCAGCGTTCCCGTCCCGGGGCGCGATTGGCCGGATACGAGGGTATACGGGTATGGGCTCGGCATCCCTTGGCTCGTCTTACCCATCGGGATGCTCGCGCTCGGCCTGGCTGTTCTCAAGTTCGCGGCTTACGTCGTGGGACTCGTTCCTCGCGATCGCCGACTCGAGAACGTTCTCATCGTCGTGGCGCCCATGCTGTTGACGATTCCCACGTCGCCCGCTCTCTGGGCGGCGCGATACAACATCCATCTGCCCGTCGCGTTCATGTTCTTGGTCGCGTGGCTCTTCGGCACACGCGCCTTGTTGCAAGAGGCGTTCACGTCGATCGTCGTCGCGACGTCGCTGATGATGCTGTGGTGGGCAGAACCCGGTTGGATCACCCACTTTCCGGCGGCGCTCTACTTGGCGCACCAATCGCCGCGCGATCGCGCCGCGTACCATGCCGCGGAATACACGATGGCGCGCGATACTGCATTGGCCCGCGAGGCGGAGCTCGGGCCCGGCGACCTCACCGCTTGGGCAGACACCTGTATCTTTCCGAGTCTTCTTTGGAACGAAGCGTTTTCCAATCGAATTCAGTACTTTCCCATCAACATCAACAGCCCCGACGAATTCGTCGATCGCGTCGAACAGAGCGGAGCCAAGTGGTTGGCATTGGCGTCGGGCAGCCCGGAATGGCTGGTGGTCACGGCCCGCACCGCCAAATGGCAGCAGGTGGGCGCGGCGAGCACCACCGGTCCGCCCAGCATCGCTTTCCGACGCAAGCTGTGAGGGGGTCGTTGGGGGCGCGGTTCGCGCCGCCGGTTCGCCTCCGAAACTCGGAGCCCCGGCTATTTGTTGGAGCGCTTGGGGCTGGCCGACCCGTAGGGCAGCTTCTTCCAAGGCGGCCGTCGAAAGGCCGCGCCGACGGTTCGCGCGGTGTATGCAAATAGCCCATTGACGCTAACGGAAGAGCTCTGATGCTCGTAGCGCACGGGTACGGGGACTTCGCCCACCCGGAAACCGAACATCACGCAGTCCATCAGGATGTCGCTGGCGAACGCGTGCGTGTCGGGATAGGTCTCGAGCGGCAACGCTTCGAGCACGGAAGATCGGTAGGCTCGCATCCCGCTGTGCCATTCGCCGAAGTTCACCCCGAACCACAGGTTTTCGAACATGGTGAGCGCGCGGTTGCCGAGGTAGCGGTAAATGGGCATCCCCCCGGCGAGCGACTCTTCGCGGCTGCGAATCCGGTTCGCCTGGATGACGTCGAAATAGCCCCGTTCGATGTACGCGACGAGCAGGTCACCGACCGCGGGCTCGTACTGATAGTCGGGGTGCACTTCGAGCACGATCTCCGCGCCCTGACGCAACGCCTCGCGGTACAAGCGTTTCAGATTGCCGCCGTACCCGTAGTTCTGATCGTGGGTCATCACCTGGAGCCCCAACCGCTTGGCGATGACCTCGGTGTCGTCCTCACTGCGATTGTTTCCGAGGATGATGTGCCCGCGCAGGCTCTCGGGCAGCGCGGCGACGGTGCGCTCCAGAGTCTCGGCGACATTGTAAGCGGGCATGGCGACAATGATTTTCACGGGCTTTGACCTTCGATCGGGCGGACAATACACGCGATATGCAGCGGTCGGCAAGCGGTTGCGACTGAAATCATGAGGGGTCGCGAGGGGGTGCATGCAGGGCGGCGATCGCGCAGCAAGCGACGCCCACGATCATGAAGTAGTAGTTGCAGAAGGCTTGCTTGGCGAAACTGAAAAAAGCCAACATGACGAGCGCTGCGCCCGCCGCGAATCCGGTTGGCGTTCGCGGCGCGCGCCACAGCGCGATCGCGAGCGCAACGAGCGCCATGGCGAAGCTCGCCCATTGCGGCAGTTTGGGCACGCCATTCTCCGCCGACCATGCCATGTAACTGAGAGCATCGGCGCGGAACGGCTGCTTACCCTGAAAGACGACGACGGACTGCACGAACGCGCGCACGTTCCAGAGCGCGAGCGGCAGCGTCACCAGCGCCGCCACCAATCCCGCTTTGGATAGGAACGCGGCGTACTTCTTCCATGACCGATCGACGCCGATCATCAAGACAGCGAGAGGAAGAAGGAAAATCGCGTATTGCTTGACGGCCAAGAGAAGACCCAATGCGCCCGAGGTCATTTTGGGTGCGCGGCACGCGCAAAACACCGTTGCCGACAGCAGGAGCACGACGAACGGTTCGGTCCACCCCTGTTCGAGCACCAAGAGACCGCGTGGCGTCGTCAAGAAGACCGCCGCGACGGTCATCCCGAGGCGGCCCGGCCGCGCATAGGCCATGAACGCGGCCGACAGCGTGATGGCCGCGAGCATCGCATAGCGATAGTCACTGAAGAGAAGATGCGCCGGCCATGCCAGGAGCAAGCTCAAAGGCGGATACAGGAATCCCACGAGAATGCGGCCATCCTGGACCACGCCCTCGGCATACCAGGCGGAATGTCCATAGATGTTCGGCATGGTCGAGGCATAGGGATTGGCGTGCGCAGACAAGGCGCGAAACGCTTCTTCGTGAAATGCGTACACGTCGATGCGCGGAACGGGCGACGCCTTGATGAGCCAAACCCCGAGGTAGAAATAAACGGCGAGGATGAGCGGCATGCGAAGCTGCGATAACCAGGGCCGCGTCGACAAACCAGCCGCGGCGAGCACCGCCAACACGGCTACGGCGCGGTGATGCGTATCGTAAGCCTCCGCCCCGACGCGCAAGTAAACGCCCGCCGGACTACTCAAGATGACGCCGACCTGAAACGCGAGCGTCGCGCCGAGGATGAAGATGGCCGGCCCATCGCCCCGCCGCTCGATGCTGCGCCAACCCGGCAGGACGACTGCCGCCAGACAAGCCACGAGAGCGATGGTCACCAGGCGAAGCGCTTCCGGCGTATAAGCGCCATTGTTGAGCTGAATCGCGTACCCGAGCGCGACGACGGCGACGGCGAGCAGCGCCGACATCTGCCACGAATCGGAACGAGGGACCGAAATTCGTGGAGCGTGCTCGACCGGAGTGGCCGACGCGCTGCTTTCCGACGAAGGGAGCGAAACGGGGTCGAGGCGCGCCAAGACTCTCCTACGGCATGTCACGCCGGCTCAGCACAACCGCGGGCCCGGACGCGAGCCAGTACGTTGGTTTGATCGCGGCAACCTGCTTGTATCCGGCGCTGATGCTCATCCCAATCCGCCAGCGATCATCGACGCAGCAGAACCCCGTGTAGGCGCAGCGGCACCCGTTCTGACACGCGAGCTCTTCGGGAGAATACCCCTCCGCCTTGTACCAGCAATTGACCTCCCAGCCGCCCTGAACCGTGCTCCGCGTTCCGCCGCTCGTCATGGCGAGGTCGACGAGCTTCCAGCGCGCGTCGTTCCAGCGAAACTCGTCGTGCGCGCCCAGCACCGAGAAAAGCGCGATGGGCGCGAACAGCACCGCGAACTTGACGTTCTGATAAGGCTGACCCTTGTACGCGTGCGACGTCGCCAGAACGCCGGGGATCAGAATGGCCGCGCCGAAGATCAGCGGAATGTAATAGCGGTCGGCCATTTCGTCTTGGTTAGCTTGGATAATGGCAAATAGCGAGCCGACGGTCAGCGCCGCTGCGAAGAACAGAACCTCGACCGACCATTCATCCTTGGCGCGGCGAGCGGCGTCCGTCAGCTTGGCCGAGACGGGGCTCCATAATGCAGAGGCTGCGATGAAGACGAGCTCGAGACTGGTCCAGACGTACCGGGGCCAGCTGGGTTTCGCGGCGTCGTAAAAGAAGACGTCGTCCAGCGTGATGGGGCCGAGGCCCGCGTTGTAAACGACGTTGACGACGAAGGGAAAGACGCGATGGACCCAGAACGGTCCTACCCAGAATTCGGACGGCGCGTGGGTCTCGAAAAGGTGCCGAGCAACGAGGCCGAGCAGAACGAAAGGGACGGCACCGAGCTCGACGAGCCAGCGCCGGCGCCCACTCCAGCCGAGCAGCGCGAGAAGTGGAAGAAAAAAACCGGTCAGATAAACGAGCGCGGAACCGGCCTGCATTCCGTAGGTGCGCATCTCGAATCGCCACAAGTTGTTGAGGCGGCCGGCAAACTCCGGTCGATAATTGCCCGTCGCCCGCGACCATACGAAGAACGCCCAAATGACGGCCACGAAAGCGATGCTGCCGAGCGCGAGCGCCGGTATCGAACGCGCGATGGCTCGCCAGCGGCGCAGAAGAGCAAAACGAAGAAGCGTTCCGGCGAGAAGCGCGGGATAGACGAGGACCGCGAACTGCCGCGTCCAAAACGTACTACCGCACAGAGCGCCGACCGCGATCGCGACCCACAGTGTAATGAGCCGGTCACCCGCAGCCGCGAGCCGCCGGCGATCCCAAAACCAGAGGACGGCCACGAGGATCGCCGGCACCCATCCGTGCAGCTCGCTCATGAACGTCGTCGCCGAATAAAAGTAGATGGGGTTGAAGGCGAGGAGCAGAAGGGAAAGCAGGCGGATCGACTTGCCCGGCGTGACGTAAAAAAGGAGGCGATCGATGGCCCACAGTCCGGCGCCGCCCAAGATCAAGGTCGAGATGCGCAAGATGGTATGCGAAAAGCCGAACAGCTTGATGAGCGCGCCTCCCAGCAACGCTTGCCCTATCGCGTTGGCGGCGACGGGCACGTCGACGTGAATTCGGCCCGTCTCGGCAAACGTTTTGGCGAGATGAGAATAGGTCCAGTCGTCGTTGAGCGGGTAATTCCCCCAGGGGGAGATGGCGGCACATGCCAACGCCATCGCCATGAGCGTAAGGAGCAGCGGCGAGTTGCGTACTGCGATGGCGACGCGGGCGACGCGGTCCTTGCGCGAGCTTCGCGCGAACGCTCCGTCGGCCATTCTCGACAACTCCGTCATCGACCCATGCCTCCGTCGGACGAGAGCCGCGTCGTGCCGCTGCCCGCGATGGTGTCCCGGAGACTCGCGGCGAGGTCCGCGTGTTCCGCGCGCCAGCCCGAAGCGAGGAGCCTAGCCGGATCTCCGGCGAGGAACATGACCTCCGTCGCGGAATACGGGCGCGCGCCGAATTGCAAGAGGTCGATCTTGTCGAGCTCGCGACCGACGGTCTCGAGCACGGTTCTCAGCGTCACGGGTTTGCCCGAGCAAACATTGACCGGGCCCGTGAGATCGCTTCCGGCCAAATGCAAGAGCGCCGATGCGACGTCGCGCACGTCGAGATGGTCACGTACCTGTTCGCCCGGTGAGAGCGCAAAGGGTCGCCCCGCCCGCAGCGATGCGGCGACCGCGGGAATCAACCGTGTGGGATGCTCGCCGGGACCGTGCATATGAAAAAGCCTCGCCCACGCAAGTCGCGCGTTGGCGCGCGCAAAAAGCTCGTCCAGCACGAGATGGGCGGCGTGCTTCGTACGGGCATAGAGGCTCTTCGGTTCGAGCGGGTCGTCTTCGTTGCGCGGCCGGTGCAGATTGGCGTATTCGACGCACGTTCCGACGCCGACCATGCGCCGGCAACCCCCGGCCAGCACGGCTCGCGCGAAGGTGAGCGTCATCTTGAGCGACTCTAGGTTCTCGACCGAGACGAGGTAATCGTCGGGCTGCGCGTACCAAGCGAGGTGGACGATCGCATCGGGAAGGTCGCTTCGAACGTGCGCCAGGACCTCGTCGTGATTGTCCAAGTCCATGGTGAGACGGCGAACGCTCGCGTCGCCGAGCTGAGACGCGCCTCGTCGTGCGACGGCGCACACTTGGTGGCCGGTGAGCGCAGCCTGGGCGACGAGGTGACGCCCGATGAAGCCGCTGGCTCCCGTGACCCAGAGCTTCATCCGCGGACCTTGCGCGGACAGAGCGGGTGTTCGGCATCGCGCTCGGAAATTTGAGCCGGTTCTCGCGGCCACTCGATGGCGAATGCGGGATCGTTCCAGCGCACCCCACGCGCGGACTCTGGGTGATGAAACTCCGATATTTGGTAGAACACTTCGCTTCGGTCTTCGAGGGTGACGAATCCGTGGGCACAGCCCTCGGGCACGTAGAGCGCATGCCGGTTCTCCGCCGAGAGGACTTTGGCGACCCACTTCAAGTACGACGGCGATCGCTCGCGAAGGTCGACGATCACGTCGTGAATCGATCCGGCGGTGCAGCGGACGAGTTTGACTTCTCGGTGAGGCTCGACTTGGTAGTGCAGGCCGCGCAGCGTGCCGGCGACGTCGTTATACGAAACGCTGTCCTGCACGAACGTCGCGGTCAGCCCCTTTTCGGCAAACTCGTTGACGCAGCGCGTTCGCGCGAAAAGGCCGCGCTCGTCGCGCCGGGGCTCTGGCTCGATCAGCCATGCTCCTTCGACGAGCAAAGGCGTAAAGCGCATGACTAGATGATGGAGACCGACGGCAGCGGCAGAATGAACTTTCCACCTGCCTGCCGATAGGCTTCCTGCTGGGCCAAGATCTCGTCCTTGAAATTCCAAGTCAGCAGAAGGACGTAGTCAGGGCGCTCTTCCATCAGGGCCGAGGGGGGGCGGATCGGCAGATGCACGCCGGGCATGAATTTCCCTTGTTTGTGAGGGCTGCGGTCGACGACGAAGTCGAGCGTTTCCGTCCCGATCTCGGCGTAGTTGAGCAGCGTGCTCCCCTTGGCGGCCGCGCCGTACGCCGCGAGGCGCTTGCCGCTCGCCTTGAGATCATGAAGCACACGGCGAAGCTCGTCGCGCACGCCTTGAACGCGTCGCGAAAACCCCTCGTAATAGGTGAGCGACGCCATGCCCAGGCGAGCTTCCTCGCCGAGCATCGCGGTCACACGAGGCCCGGCGGCGGCGTTCTTTTCCTTGGCCACGCGCAGCAAGAGCGAACCGCCGTGCAGCGGGATGAGCTCGACATCGGCCACCACCAGGCGGTGCCGCGCGAACAGCCGCGTCAGCGCGGTGAGGGAAAAATAGAACACGTGCTCGTGGTAGATCGTGTCGAACTCGCAGCGGTCGACCATCTCGCGTACGTAGGGCACCTCGATGAGGGCAATGCCGTCGTCGGCGAGAACCGTCTGGAGCCCGGACGCGAACATGTTGATGTCCGGCACGTGCGCCATCACGTTGTTGGCGTGCACGACGGCCGCCTGTTTGCCCTCGCCTTTCAGTCGGTCGGCCACGTCCTTGCCGAAGAACTCGGTCAAGGTGGGGATCCCGCGCTCGCGCGCCACCTTGGCGATGTTACGGGCCGGCTCGATGCCGAGCACTTCGATGCCGAGCTCCTTGTAATACTGGAGGAGGTAGCCGTCGTTGCTCGCGATCTCGATCACGAGATCCTGCGGACCGAGACGTCGTTCTCGCGTCACGCGGCCGGCGAGATCTTTGGCGTGCGCCAGCATCGCGTCGGAGAAGGAGGAGAAGTACACGTAATCGGTGAAGAGCTCTGCGGGGGCAATGGTCTCGGTGATCTGGACGAGCGAGCACGCTTCGCAATAGGCAACCTCGAGCGGATGGCGGTGCTCGGGGGCGCCGAGACGCTCGGCCGTCAAGAGCTGGTTGGCCAGCGGCGTCGTGCCGAGGGACAGCACGGGCGTGAGCGGGCTATGCGCACAGCTGCGGCAGGCCACGAGCGCGGCCTTCACTGTCCCTCGAAATAGGCGCGGTACCAGTCGACGGTGTGGGTGAGCCCTTGCGTCAGATCGAACGCGGGCGACCACTCGAGCAGGCGCCGCGCCTTGCCCGCGCTCAGCACTTGCCGCCGGATCTCGTGCGCCGCTTCATTGCGAATATCGGGCTCGAGATTCGACTTCATGAGCGTGAGAATCTGCCGGACGAGGTCGAGAACGGTGATCTCGTATTCGTTCGAAAAGTTGAAAGCCTCGCCGCACAGCGCCCGATTCTCGGCCAGCTTCTCGGCGAGCGTCATGTAAGCAATGGCGCCGTCCTCCACGTAGAAATAGTCGCGAATGAATTGACCGTCGGAGCGGATCACGGGTCGGTTTCCGCGCATCACCGAGCGAATCGTGCCGGGGACGATGCGGCTGAAGTTCAAATCGCCGCCGCCGTAGAAGTTGCCGCAGCGGGTGATCGCGACGGGGGAGCCGTACACCTTGGCGTACGAGTGACCGATGAGGTCCGCGCACGACTTGCTCACGTCGTAAGGATGCACCCCCTGGAGCGGGGTCGTCTCGTCGTAGGGCAGGTTGGCTTGCTCTCCGTACGCCTTGTCGGAAGAGGCGAGGACGATCTGTTTGACGCTCGGGTTGCGCCGACACGCCTCGAGCAGCGTCCACGTCCCGGCCACGTTCGTCTCGAAGGTGGAGATCGGATTGCGGCCGGCTACGGGCACGATCGTTTGCGCGGCGAGGTGGATGACGGTGTCGATCTCGTTTTCGACGAGGGCGCGTTCGAGCAGCGCTTGATCCCGCACGTCACCGCGCACGACTTCGACGCTTTCGAGCGTGTTGGACCGCACGAGCTCGGATTGAGGCACCCAGTCGCGCACCAGACAAACCACGTCGGCCTTGGCCTGCACCAGGCGCTTCACCAACCAAGCACCGACCAGGCCCGTGGCGCCGGTGACGAGCGTCGGTCGATCCAACCAAAACGATTTCACTTCCATAGCTTCCAGGGCGCAGTGCCCGACTGCCAAAGCGATTCGAGCTGCCGCTTGTCGCGGAGCGTGTCCATGCACTGCCAAAAACCTTGGTGCTGATAGGCGGCGAGCTTGCCCTCGTCGGCGAGGCGTTCGAGCGCATCGGTTTCGAGCACCGAGTCGTCGTCGCTCAGATAGTCGAAAATGGCCGGCTCACAGACGAGAAAGCCGCCGTTGATCCAGCCCTCGCCAGTCTGGGGCTTCTCGCTGAATCGAACCACGCGGCTTCCGTCGAGAACGAGCCCTCCGAAACGCGCCGGGGGTCGGACCGCCGTCACGGTGGCCACGCGCCCCTGCTCTTTGTGGAACGCGACGAGCTCTTGGATGTTCACGTCGGCGACGCCGTCACCATAGGTGACGAGGAACGTGCCGTCCTGGAGATGGTCGCGAAGCCGCAGAATGCGCCCTCCGGTCATCGATTCGACGCCGGTTTCGACGAGATGGACCTTCCATTTCTCGGAGCGGAGATCGAGCCGCTCGATGGTGCCGCCCGAGAGATCGACGGTCATGCTCCCGGCGAGCGTCTGGCGATCGACGAACCAACGCTTGATTTCGTCCCCCAGATAGCCGAGCGCCACGTAGAACTCGTCTACGCCGAAATGCGCGTAATGCTTGAGAATGTGCCAGAGGATGGGATGGCCACCGATCTGCACCATCGGCTTCGGCCTCACTTCGGTCTCTTCCGCCAACCGTGTGCCGTACCCACCGGCGAGGACGACCGCCTTCATCTTTTTTTCCATCTCGCGCTTGGTTGAAATGCCCCTCGGCCAACCGATGGATTTTCATTCCGCGAGGGTACCGATTTCTCGGTCACCCTTAGCAGAGTGGTTTGTGTGGCGCAAACATCGGCTTGTACTCGGCTATGTGGCGCTTCACGGTGAACCGTCGCTCCTCAGATAGAGCGTTTCGTTGACCTTCTTGTAGTTGAAGGTGTTGAGAAAGGGCGTGATCGCGGCGGCCATGTGGCGCAGCTTTCTCGGTCCGTGCTCGGGATCCAAGAACACGATCTTGGGCTGACCCTTGACGAGCTCGTTGTAGAGCGGGCGCAGCTTCTCCTCGTCGGTTTCGCCCGGCATCGCCGGAATCAGCTCATCGATGATGGTGCAGCCCCTGATGGCGGCGAGCCGCTCGACATGGACGTACAGCCCAGGCGGGCCGGTCGTGAAGATCTTGTCTTCCGGGGTGCTGTTGGCGCGAATGAAATCGACCAACCCAGCGGCCGGCTCGACGAATGCAGGCCCGTCCTTGGCAACGACGGTGACGGCATCGACGCGCGGCCACACCTGAACCGCGAGCATCAACAGCACGGCCGTCTGCGCCCACATGCGCGCGCCCGGCGAAAAGCGGGTGAGCTGGCGCCCGAGCGCGTCGGCGCCGAGCGCGAGAAAAAACGTAACGCCGCTCTGCCCCATCACGTAGTAGTGCATGAAAAAGCACTTGGTCGTCGTAACGCCGTAGAGCCCAGCCGCGAACGCCACACCCGCGACCGCGAACAGCGCCCACGAGCGGCGCGGTACCAAAACCAACGACGCGGCGAAGAACGGCGCAAACATGCCGAGCGTGGCAGGGTTCAAAAATTGAGCGCGAACGACCTGAAACTGCGTATTGAAATCGCTCCACGTGTGGCCGGTCGCGCGGAATCCGCCGAGAAGAACGCAGTAACCTTTCTGCGGATCGCGGAACATCGTCGCATAGCGGCCGACGAGAGAAAGATACGCCGACATCGATCCGGTGGGGACCATGTACACGGCAAGGGCCCCCACCACGATTCCCACGCCCAGCGTCGTGCTCTTCAGGTAGGCGAACGCCGAACGGCGAGAAAATCGCTCGTTGACGGCGAAATAGCAGGCCGCCCAAGTGGCAACGACGCAAGGCGCGAAGGGCTCTTTCGACAGCACACAGCAGCTGAGAAAAATCCCTCCCAGCGCTTCGGCGATCTTGCGAAATCTCGTATTGGCGATAAGCGCGGCGACTCCGAGATAATAGTACGATAGCCCTATCGACTCGGTGTCCGCCAACGATGCTTCGTGGTAACCCGGGTACAAGAAAAGCTGCACGATGCCGAGCCCGAAGGCCGCGCACACCGCCTTGTCGGCGCCGCGTTGAATCAAGGAGGCGACGAGCGCCACGACCGACGTCAGCGCAAGCAGCAGAAAAAAATAGCGAAAATGCATGCCCGCGAAGCCGAACAGCTTGAGCGCGAGCGCATGAGAAAAAAAGACGATCGGCGGCTTCCATTCCATGAAGTCGCGGTAGGGAACCAAGCCCTTCAAGACCGACCAGCCGCCCCATACGAACACCTGCTCGTCGTAGCCGAGCGCGTTGGATTGCATGGTCATGCCCAACCGCCAAAATGCCCAGCCGGGGATGCCGAGCGCGAGCACATATTGGGCAACCCGAACCGGTACCAGCGCGGTTCGCCACGCGGCAGATGACAAGTCGGAACGTAGCCACTCAATTGCCATCGTAAGCCTGGGCATCCATTCGGCTGCGTAGCAGGCCGGCAGGGCGGCGCAGCTTGCCCCATGACGGCCCGCTTGCGCAAGGGCGGCGCTGGCTCTCGCCTGGGCGTGCCACTTGCGCTAGGTATCTCGCCTCATGGTCGCCGCCCCCGCATCCTCGACCGCTCGCGCCGAGCTCTCCAGCAGCGCTCTCGTTCCGAGAACCTGCCCCGTGTGCGGCTCGAGTCGTACCGATCGAATCTTCGCCGAGGCGAGCTTCACTCCCGACGCGCTCGACGGCTTCGCCTTCGCCTCGCGTAAAGTGCCCGAGTACATGCACTACCGAATCGTCGCCTGCGTCGGTTGCGACGTCCTTTACTCGAGCCCCACGCCAACGCCGGAGTTTTTGGCAACGGCGTACCGCGAAGCAGAGTTCGACGCGTCCGACGAGTCGCGCCTCGCCGGCGAAACGTATGGCCGCTTCCTCGACAAGATCGCGCGGCGCTTCCCCGATCGAAAGGGTGCGCTCGACATCGGCACCGGCGACGGCGCGTTCTTGCAGCAGCTCATCGATCACGGTTTCACCGACGTGGCCGGCGTCGAACCTTCGGCGGCGCCCATTGCGCTCGCGCCGACGAACATCCGACCCCTGATTCGGCAAGGGCTATTCCGGGCGTCGGATTTCGCGGACGCGAAGTTTCGGCTGATCACTTGCTTTCAAACGATGGAGCATGTCGACGACCCGCTCGGGCTCTGCCGGGATGCCTACGGCCTTTTGCGCCCGGGGGGCGCGCTCTTTCTCGTGTGCCACAACCATCGCGCGGTTTCCGCCCGACTCATGGGGCTGAAATCGCCGATCTTCGATATCGAGCACCTCCAGCTCTTCTCGCCGAAAAGCATTCGCAAGACGCTCGAGCGAGCCGGATTCGACGACATCGAGGTGCACACGGTCGTCAACCGTTATCCGCTTCATTACTGGGCGAAGCTCGCTCCTTTGCCGGGACCCATCAAGACCCCTCTTCTCAAGAGGCTGAAGCGCGGAATTCTCGGTCGCACGCTGCTCTCGGTGCCGGTCGGCAACATGGCCGCCATCGGCTATAAGCGAGGCTGATCGCGCGCCGGCGCTCTACGCGTCGGGTCGCTCGGCGAGAACGGTGTACCCGAGACAATCGTCGCCGCCGTCCGTTTTCAAGGACGCATTGGCCACCAATGCCAGCAGTGCCAAGAGCGGCGCCGTAGGTGCGCCGACCGCGCGGCGGAGCCACGCCTCGCCCGGCTTGCAACCTTGTGGAAATAGCGCCGGCAGAAACAGCGCCATTCCCTTGTAGCAAGCGACGGTCAAGGCATTGCCTCGCGCCCAAACGCGAACGTTGCGAAAGCCCGCTTCCTCGAGGAGCTGTTTCAACCCCGATGGCGTGAAGCGCCAGTAATCGAAGGGAATGAAATGCCAGCGCGCCGCAAACGGCACCGTGACGATGAGACGCCCGCCCGGTCGAAGGCACCGGAACGCCTCCTTGAGAAAGATGGTCGGCGCGGGAACGTGCTCGAGCGCTTCCGTGCACAGCAGGAGGTCGGCATCCTCGGCTGCTTTGGGCCACTTGGTGCCGCTGAAATAAACCGTGTCAGGCGCTTCGTAGCCGAAGTTCTCTTGCGCCTCGGCGATGTCGATACCGATGTATTCGACCGAGGGGGGAAAGAGCGAGCGATAAGGCTGCGCTCCGCATCCCACGTCGACGACTTTGCCGCGAGCGTCGGCGACGAGATCGGAAACGTCGTTCCACACAGAGCCGGCTTGCAGATCGAAATATCGCCTCACGCCGGCGAGCCAGCGTTGTACCGGAGTACGCGGAGCCTCGAGGGGCGGCGGCTTCCAGCTCTCCTGTGCCCGCTCGGCGAGATTCTTTCGCCACATCACCTTCGATGCCATGGTCGATGCGCGCACGTTAGCACGCCGTCACGTGGCGGCAGGACCCTCGACGTACATGCCAAAAGGGGAGCCAAATAAGCGGGCGGCTCACGTTGACTCAGACCAGAGCCTGCGGTAGGAGAGTGCCAACATATGAACGTTTTCGCGGATCTAGCGATCAATGCCTGAGGGCTCACGCCCGATTGTGGTGACGGGAAGCTCCGGGTTCGTCGGTGCGAACTTGTTGCGTCATTTCGCGGCCCTCGGCGCGCGCGTGATCGGTGTCGAGGGCCCCAGCGGAATCGACTGGCGCACGCGCGGTATCGCGAACGTCGAGTTCGCCAAAGTCGACCTCTGCAACGAAGCGGAGGTCAAGTCGTTCCTACGCGAAGCAAACCCACAGGCGGTCCTCAACTGCGCCGCGTACGGGGCCTACTCGAGCCAGCGTGACAGCAATCGCATCTATCGCGTCAACTTCGACGGGGTGAGGTTCATGCTCGAGGCCTTGCGCGAGTGTTCGGGTTTTCGGGCCTTCGTGCAGGCGGGTACTTCCTCGGAATACGGGTTGAATTGCGCGGCCCCGACGGAAGAAGCGCCGACGGCGCCGGATAGCGATTACGCAGTGTCCAAAGTGGCGGCCAGCGCGCTCGTCCAATGCTACGCGATGAAGTACGGCGTCCCCGGTTGGGTCTTGCGCCTTTACTCCGTCTACGGTCCTTACGAAGACTTTTCCCGGCTCATGCCGCAACTTCTCTTGAAAGCTCAAGAGAAGGACTTGCCGCCTCTCGTGAACCCGCGCATCTCGCGCGACTTCGTGTACGTGGACGACGTCTCGAGAGCCTTCGAAAGCGTGGTGGCGCGCGCTGATCGGCTGCGTCCGGGCCACATCTACAACGTCGGAGCAGGAGCGCGCGTCACGCTGGCCGATCTGGTGGCCGTCGCCCGAAGCACGTTCGAAATCGCCAAAGCTCCCGACTGGGGCAGCATGCCCGATCGCCACTGGGACCACCCCGATTGGTTCAGCAATCCGCGCAAGGCCGAGGTCGATCTGGAGTGGAAGGCGAGCACGAGCCTCGTCGAAGGATTGCGCGCGACGATGCTGTGGATGATGTCTCATCCCGACGACGTACGCGAAGGCCGCAAGAGCAGCATCGCAACGGCAAAGTCATGATGCAGAAGTCTCTTCCCGATCTCGTGTCGGACGCAGTCGCGATTCGGCGCAAATTTCTGAAGATGCACTACGAGGCCAAGGCGGGGCACCTCGGGACGGGTTTGTCCGATATCGACATCCTTGCGTACATCTACGGCAAATGGATGCGCCCCGCCGACCGCTTCATCCTCAGCAAGGGTCACGGAGCGTCATCTCTTTACGCCACCCTGCATCACTTCGGCCTCCTACCGGATGAGGACTTTGCGACGTACTACAAAGACGGCACCTTGTTGCCAGCGCACCCCGCCGCCAAGGCGCTCGCTTCCATTCCCGCGGCAACGGGCTCGCTCGGACACGGCATGCCGATCGCCGCCGGGATGAGCTATGCGCACAAGCACATTCATCGCAGTGACGCGCGCGTCGCCTGCCTCGTGTCCGACGGAGAATGCGACGAGGGCACGATATGGGAGGCGGCGCTTTTCGCCGCGCATCACCGCCTCGACAATCTCACCGTCATCATCGACGCCAATGGGCTGCAGGGCTTTGGCCGCACCGAAGAGGTGATGAACCTCGAACCGCTTCCGCAGAAGTGGGAGGCCTTCGGGTTTCGCGTCTCCGAGATCGACGGTCACGACTTTGCCCAGATCGAAACCGCTTTCCAAGCGCAAGGGGACGAGCGCCCGCACTGCATCGTCGCGCGCACCGTCAAAGGCAAGGGCGTATCGTTCATGGAAAATCGGCTGGAGTGGCATTATCTCCCCTTGAGCGAGGCGCAATACCAACAGGCGCTCGACAACATCGGCGGCGCCGAGAAGAGCAAGGACGGGGGCGGCCGGTGAGAGTCGAGTTCGTTCGCGCCGTGACGAGCGTGCTGGCCGAAGACCAGAGCGCCATGTTCATCACCGGCGACCTCGGGTACAACGCGCTCGAGCAGCTGTCTTCGACCCTCGGACGCCGCTTTCTCAACGCCGGCGTCGCCGAGCAGAACATGATGGGCGTCGCCGCGGGGGCGGCTTTGACCGGCCTCAAGCCGTGGGTCTACTCCATTGCACCTTTTGCGACGTACCGCTGCGTCGAGCAAATCCGAAACGACATTTGCCTGCACGCGCTTCCGGTGCGCATCGCCGGCAACGGCGGCGGCTTCACGTACGGCATCATGGGATCGACGCATCACGCGCTCGAAGACTTGGCCGTGCTGAAGTCGCTTCCCAACATGCAGCTCTTTTTTCCGTGCGCCAACGATCACGTCGCCGCCGCCGTGGCCAAGATGGCCGAGCTCTCCGGGCCCTCCTACATCCGGTTGTCCATTTCCGCTTTTGGCACCGACCGCGCCGCGCTCCACGAGCATCCCGAGACCCTCACCCGCCGCTACTTCGCACGCCCGGCTCCACGAAAAGGGGGCATCACCGTGGTGGGCGCGGGACACGGCGTGCAGGTCGCGCTGCACGCGCTCTCGCATTTGGGTCTCGACCAGGAGAACGTCGATGTTTTCGGTTTGGCGCGGTATCCCTTCGATTTCGCCAAAGACACGGAGCTTTTGGCCAGTGTCGCCGAAACGCGAAAAGTCATCTTCATCGAGGAGCATTACCGCAGCGGCGGTATGGGAGAGTCATTCGCCGCGTCCGGCGTGTCCTTCGATTCTTTTCGCATCATGTGTGCCGCCTACACGCCCGGTCAGCGCTACGGAAGCGCGCGTTTCCACATGAATCAATGCAACCTGACGCCAGAAGCTCTCATGGCGGCGGTGCGAGGCGATCGATAGCCTCGCCGATGGGCCACGATGGATCGGAAGCGGTGCATTTCTGCAATCATCGCCTGTTACAAGGACGAACAGGCGATCCCCGTCATGGCCGATCGTCTGCAGAAGACGTTCGAGGCAATCGGCGTCGACTACGAGATCATCTTCGTCAACGACGGCAGCCCTGACGACACGCAGACCGTTCTCGAGCGGCTGACGGCCGGTGACAAGCGCATCAAAGCCATCACCCACAGCCGCAACTTCGGCTCGCAAAACGCATTCACCAGCGGCATGAAACTGGCGTCGGGAGATGGATGCGTCTTACTCGACGGCGATCTGCAAGATCCGCCGGAGCTCATCGAAGCGTTCCACACCAAATGGTTGGAAGGCTACGACGTCATCTATGGCGTGCGCGTGAAGCGCGAGATGCCGCCTGTTTCCGAGCTCGGGTACAAAGGGTTTTATCGACTGTTTCAGATGATGGCGAACATCCGCGTCCCGGTCGACGCCGGCGATTTCTCCCTCATCGATCGCAAGGTCATCACCGTGCTCAATCATCTGCCCGAGCGTGACCGCTTCGTCAGAGGTCTACGCGCTTGGGCCGGTTTTCGACAGACCGGCGTCCCCTATGTGAGGCCCGAGCGAATGTTCGGACGCTCGACCAACAATCTCTTGGCCAACCTGCGTTGGGCGAAGAAGGGAATTTTCTCGTTCTCTTACGTGCCCCTCGAAGTGATCTCGCTGGGGGCGCTGATTGTCTCGTTTTTGGCCGTGGTGGCCATCATCATCCAAGTCGTCGGCCGCTTCATGCGGCCCGACATCCCGCAAGGGATTGCCACCATTATCGTGGTCAGCCTCTTTCTCGGCGCGATTAACCTTCTCAGTCTCGCGTTCATCGCCGAGTACATCGGCAAGATATTCGAAGAGGTAAAGCAACGGCCGCAATTCGTCGTGGCGAAGCTCCTGAACTTCGACGAGCCCGACGCACGCCCGGCAAACCGAGAACGCGCCGCCGAAATTCCCACCCACGTCGTCCTCGAGAGCGCGCGCGAGGGCGTTCGCCCCGACGACACCGGGGGAAGCAGCTCGTAGGTTTGGTAGGATCGATTGGAGGGACCGTGCCGCCAACCAGGTTCGCTCGTCCGTTCGAATGGAGCGCCGTCTTGGCGATCGGCATGGTCGCCGCTTGCAACGACGTCACGACCGCAGACGATGCGGGAGACGCGGGCGACGCGGCCCTTTTCGACCGCGGCCACGATGCGTTCTTTCCAGAAGATCGTGACGACGCGGCAGCGCCCC